>Ga0073936_10009171_pt1 | contig 12349 bp, 12 predicted proteins | sample AliMusrvi5mmetaG_FD_87041 | JGI IMG/M metagenome (GOLD analysis project Ga0073936, IMG submission 87041) | Freshwater lake bacterial and archeal communities from Alinen Mustajarvi, Finland, to study Microbial Dark Matter (Phase II) - Alinen... | ecosystem: Environmental > Aquatic > Freshwater >... | reverse complement strand
GTGTAGAGCACCGCGTCCGGCTTCGCGATCAGAATCCGCTCCAGGGAAGGGACCCCGAAATCTCCGATGACGGGAATACGGGCGACGGCGTCCGGCGGATAATCGCAGGCTGAACTTCGACCCGCGAGCTGGTCCGCCGCCCCGATGGCACAAACGATTTCGGTGATACTCGGTGCCAGGGAGATGACGCGGGGGAGATGACTCTTTGGCAGTGGTGGCGGGGTGGGCTTGCAGCCGGAGAGGAAAGGGAGTGCAAGAGCAAAGACGAGTATCCAGAGATACCTCACCACATGTTCCGCCGCGCGCATGCCGTCGAGAGCGGAACTCACGATGCCACCGGCATAACCGGCGCCCTCTCCGACGGGATAAAGGCCTCGCGTGTTGACGGATTCGCCGTCGGGATTGCGGGTGATCCAGAGCGGGCTCGAACTCCGGGTTTCCGGGGCATACAGAATGGCGTCCTCCACCTTCACACTGTTCAATTCTTTAAGCATGGGCGGGATCGTCTTCTCCAGCGTGAGGGTGACAAAGTCGGAAAGGATTGTCCGGAATTCCAGGGGCGTTGATCGGGGACATGAGATGGTATCAGGCAATGTCCGGGAAACCCGGCGGGCGAGAAAATCCACAAGGCTGACGGCGGCCACGCCGTATTTGCCGCCTGCCGCGGCAAAGGCATCCTTCTCCAGTTTGCGCTGGAACTCGACACCGGCCAAGGCGGGTATGGCGTGTTCCGGATAGTCTGCCGGAACCACGGGGACTAGAAAGGCAGCGTTACCCCAGAGCAGGGATCGTTTCGAATAGCTCATGCCGTTGGTCGTTAGCATGCCCGGCTCGGAGGCGCAACTGATGACTTTTCCGCCGGGGCACATGCAAAAACTATAGCAGGACCGGACTCCATTTTCCTCCCGTCGTGTCAGGCGGAAACTGGCGGCGCCGAGGAGTGGGCTTCCGGCGAACCGACCATACTGGCCGCGATCGATGGCGGCTTGAGGGATTTCAAGCCGGATGCCCACCGCAAACGGCTTCGGCTGCAGGGTGACGCCCCGTTCCGCCAGCATGGCGTAGACATCACGGGCGCTGTGTCCGACCGCCAGCACGCAATGCCGACAGTCCGATTCGACTCCATTGATCACAACGCCTCGCAGAACACCGGACTCTATGATGACGGCATCCAGCCGGGATTGGAAACGCACCTCGCCGCCTGCGGCGATGATTCGCTCGCGGAGGCGTGGGACAATCTCCAGAAGGCGGTCGCTTCCGACGTGGGGCTCGGCATCGATGAGCACCGACTCATCCGCGCCGCACTCGTGAAGAAGTTTCATAAACTCACGGATACGCCCCCGCTCTTTGCTCCGGGCAGTGAGCTTTCCGTCCGAGAAAAGACCCGCGCCACCTTCGCCGTACAGAACATTGCTTTCAGGATCCAAGATACCGTCATTCCAGAACTGAGCCACCTTGGGGGTCCTGGCGGAGGCTTCTTCGCCACGCTCGATGAGGATCGGGCGGGCTCCGGCCATGGCGAGTTGATAGGCGGCCATGAGACCGGCGGGACCGGCGCCCACGACGATGGGGCGGGGGTTGTCGGTGCGATGTGCTGGCCGACTGGGTTGTGTTTCGGGCTCTGGTTCACCGAGGATTTCGATGGCGGGGAGCGGGGCGGAGCCCGGTAATTCCGGGAGGGAGAATGTAACCTCCACGGTCAGGGCGTAGACCGGTTCGGGGTTCCGGGCGCGGGCATCGAGAGAACGGCGAACAACGACCGGCTCGGATAGCGCCGAGGGGGCGCAGCCCAGTTTCCGGCTGGCGCGCTGCAGAATGATGGCATCGTCATACTCAAGGGGAACGTTGACCTGTTGAACGCGTAGTCGCATATCATGTCTCGATTGGACGTTTACGCCTCATGGCTCCGCCTGCGAATTGTCCTGCAAAATAGGCCCCGAGCATGACAGGGAGAGTCGAGAGGTGAAAGCCCATTCCCGACACCAGCCGCATGATCACGATGAAGGGAATCGGCAAATGGACGGCCAGGAACCATGGGAAAGAGAGTTTCCGGACACCAGACCGCCAGAATCCGAAGGGGAGATTCAGAAGGAAAACAGCCACCGCGACAGCCAGAAGGAGACTCATGGCTGGTTTGCTCCGGAAGAACTTGTCTTGATGAAACACATGGGTGTCTTCAATAACACATTCGTGAAAACTGTGGCCATAATAATTCTGAAACAGCAGAAAATGAACATCGATGTTTAATGACTTGGTTTGTTGCGCAACAAGTATCCGGAAATGATGATTGACGACAGTATAACCATGGTTATACCCTGTGCTTATGAAAACAGCCATATCGATACCGGATGACATTTTCAGCGCGGCTGAGAATTTCGCACATCAGAGTCATTTGAGCCGAAGCGCTCTCTTTACGCGCGCATTGGTGGAATTCTTGTCCCGACGTCGGAATGAAGGGGTGACAGAACGACTGAATCGACTATACGATAAGGAACATTCTCGCCTTGATGCTGCTCTTTCGAAAATGCAGACGTCTGTGATCTCCAAGGAGAAATGGTGATGCACAGGGGGGAAATCTGGTGGGCCTCTCTGGGTGAGCCTGAAGGGTCGGGGCCGGGATACCGGCGCCCCGTCCTTATTGTGCAATCTGATGATTTTAATGGCAGCCGAATCAGCACCGTCATCGTTGCGGTTCTGACGTCCAATTTGGCCCTGGCTCATGCCCCGGGAAACGTTTTGCTCAAGGCGCGACATGCGGGACTTGCCAAGGACTCCGTCGTGAATGTTTCTCAGATCATCACGGTTGATAAGCAGAGCCTTACAGAAAAGGTCAAGAAGGTGGATTCGTCCACCATGGCGGAAGTCGATAACGGACTCCGGCTTGTTTTAGCCATTTGAAAATTCAGCCGTGACGCTTTGAACGAATGTCGGTCTTGATCGATAATTCCAGACGCTCATTAGCACGCTGCGCTGATGCCGCCAGAAGGGGCGGCGGCACAGATGGCTTCGAAATCCTCATATCTCCAGCCAAACGGAAAGTCGCGACATTGTTTCGGTTTGGCAGCCTGGATGCCGCACTCAAAAGGGGCATTTCCGCTCAGAAAAACGCAGTTTCCACCAGGCTTTTCCGTCAACGACAAGCCGCGACGGTCATCGCGCAACCGGGTATATGTTGCGGTGAAACTGACCACATCCATGCCGAGCAATACGGCGATGGCTTCCGCCTCGCCTTCCTCCAGTCGGACCTCGCCCGCATGCCTGCAACAGTTACCGCAGCGTTTGCAGTGAAAGTCAACGTCCACGTTCAATGATTTCCCTTGGTCGTCAGAATTAATTGTTCACGCGAAGCCGCGAAGACACGAAGTTGGGATGTACAATAATCTCTCATGACTTATCCCCCTTCGCGTTGCTCGTGGCTTCGCGTGAGACATCCTTATACTCGAGACTCCTATTTCCCCACTTCCACAACGATGGGATCGTAATTGGCGGGCGGCTGGAAGCCCAAGAGTTTGATGATGGTGGCGGCGAGGCTGCTGATGCCCAGTCCCTTGTGCTCGCTGAGCGTGAGTTTGGCCGTGCCGGCGGGGTCATAGATATACACCGGGACGGGATTCAGGGAGTGCGCGGTCTTCACCTTGATTTTGCCGTTTTCCGTCTTAACTTTGCCGGTTTTCTTGTCATGCTCGTACATGTCGTCAGCATTGCCGTGGTCGGCGGAGATAACGAGGATGCCACCAGCGGCCTGCACGGCGGGAATCAAGCGGCCTAGGCACAGGTCCACGGTCTCGACGGCGATTTCGGTGGCCGCATAGACGCCGGTATGGCCGACCATGTCGCCATTGGGGAAGTTCAGTCGGATAAAGCGGTATTTGTTGCCGGCAATCGCCTTAAGGACGGCATCGGTAATATCCGCGGCCTTCATCCAGGGACGTTGCTCAAAAGGCAGGATATCCGAGGTGATCTCCACGTAGTCTTCCAGTTTGTCGTCAAACTTGCCCGAGCGGTTCCCATTGAAGAAGTAGGTGACATGACCGTATTTCTGAGTCTCGCTGATGGCCAGTTGTGTCACGCCACTCTTCACCAGGTATTCGCCCATGGTTTCGGCGATGGCGGGTGGCTCCACTAGATAATGCTTTGGGAGCTTCAGGTCACCGTCATATTGCATCATTCCGGCGAAGAGAACCTTGGGGCGTGGGGAGCGGTCGAATTCCGTGAGGGAGTCATCATCGAAGGCGCGGGTGATCTCGATCGAGCGATCGCCGCGGAAATTGAAGAAGATGACGCTGTCGTTGTCCACAATCCTGCCGATGGGCTGGCCCTTGTCGGCGATGACGAAGGCGGGGAGATCCTGGTCAATGACGCCCGGCTTGGCCTTGCGGAGGGATTCGATGGCCTCATGGGCGGAGGCGAATTGTGCGCCCAGCCCGCGGACGTGGGTGTCCCAACCGCGTTTAACCATGTCCCAGTTCGCGTTATAGCGGTCCATGGTGATGTTCATACGGCCACCGCCCGAGGCGATCCGGTAGTCCACGGCGCCTCCGGCGTTGAGGCCGGCGAGGAACGTCTCGAAGGGATCAACATAGTCCAGCGCCGAGGTTTCGCCGACATCGCGGCCGTCGAGAAGGATGTGGATCCGGGCGCGTTTGACGCCTTCAGATTTCGCATGGGTGAGCATGGCCTTGAGGTGGTCGAGATGGCTGTGGACATTGCCGTCTGAGAACAGGCCCATGAAATGAAGGGTGGAGTTGTGCTTGAGGCAGTTGGTGATCTGGGCTTTCCAGACATCGCCGCGGAACAGGTCGCCGGAGGCGATGGCGTTGCAGACCAACTGTGCGCCTTGGGCGAAGACGCGGCCGCAACCGATGGCGTTGTGACCGACTTCGCTGTTACCCATGTCCTCGTCGCTGGGCAGACCGACCGCGGTGCCGTGGGCTTTAAGCTGACTGTAGAGGGCATTCGCCTTCAACCAGTCGAGATTGGGGGTCAGGGCGGAACGGACCGCGTCGCCTTCTGCGTATTGGCCGATCCCAACGCCGTCCATGATGATCAGAACCACCGGACCCTTGGGGCCCGGGAATGATGTTTTTTTCAATGCCTGCATTGTCGCTCCTTTTACCGAAATGATACCGGACCTGTTGTCGTGATGTCAATTCGAGCCTGTTCCACGCAGCACTGTTATGGAAACAGGATTGACTCCATGCACAGGCATGGTAGGGTGTGGCCAGTTCTTTGATAACCGGAAGCCTTGAAGTGAGTACGGAAGTCTGTGAGATTCAGACGCGGTCGCGCCGCTGTAACCGGCTACGAGACCCCTGAGCCACTCCCGCATGAGCGGGGGGAAGGTGGGGTAGTAGATTTGAAGCCGGAAGCCAGAAGACGTAATACTTCATGCTCAATGGACCGATGACGCGGGGCGTCGTCTGTCTCTCTTTCGCGATGGAAGAGGAATGAGGCATATAACAGACTCATAAGACCTTCGATTTTCCATCCGGGAGATCGGAGGTTTTTTGTTTATGCGGTGGGAGACCGTGGGCATTGGCGGATGGAGGAGAAGAGAAGACGCGCGGCGCGGGGAGCGCTGTGCGTGGAGTGTAATGCCTAACAACGGTCGAAATGGAGTCAGAAGGAAAATGAAGAAACGGTCAGTATTGACGGGCTGGGTGTTGATGGCGGCGTCGGGAGCCTTAGGGGCGGTGACGAGCACTAACGAGGTGATCCGGGAGAAAGTGGTGGTCACGGCGACCCGCGTTGAAATGCCGCTGTCGTCCGTGGGCAGTTCGGTCACCGTGGTGGATCGGGATCAGATGACGGAACGCCAGTGTTCTTCAGTGGTGCAGGCGCTTCGCGAGGTGCCGGGATTGGATGTGGTCCAGAACGGCGGCCCCGGTGGGACGGCGTCAACCTTTATCCGGGGCGCCAAGTCGGAGCATACGCTGGTCCTTGTGGATGGGGTTCCCCTGAATGAGGCCGCCAACGCCGGGCGGGGGGCGGATATCAGTCAGATCCCGACCGAGAATATCGACCGGATCGAGGTGTTGCGGGGACCTCAGAGCACCCTCTATGGCGCCGATGCCATTGGCGGGGTGATCAACATCATCACGAAGAAGGGAACCGGGCCCGCCGCCGGTGAAGTTTCCGCCGAGGCGGGATCGTTCAACACCTTCAATGAAAAGGCCGGGGTTCATGGCGGGACCGCTCTGTATAACTACTCGGCCGGCGCCTCGCGACAGGATTCGCAGGGCTTTTCCAGCGCCGATACGCGGAATGGCAACACTGAAAAGGACGGCTACGGCCGCTCCGAGGCCTCCGCCCGGTTGGGCTGGACCCCCGTGGAGGAATTCGAGGCCGACGGTCTCGTCCGGTGGAACAAGGCTCGTTACGACTATGACAGCCCCGTGAAAGGCGTCATGACGGATGCCGACAATCGCGGGGCTTCGGATACGCTTCTGCTGTATGGCGAAGGCAAGGCGAAACTGTTCGATGGCCTCTGGCGCCCGCGTATCGGCGGATCGTGGATGGATCAGAACCGGGATGATACCTCATCCCTCGGCAACTCCACGTTCGACAGTCTGCTCCAGAAACTGGAGTGGCAGAACGACCTTTATCTTGGCAAGGCCAACATCGTCACGGCCGGACTCGAGTACCAGCAGGAGTCCGCCGAGACGACTTATGAGACGCAGGGGACTGTGGACCGGTTCGAGCGAAAGACGGCGCGCCATCAAAGCGCCTATGCGCAGGATGTGGCGACGATCGGCCCGCTGACGACAGCGGTGGGGGGGCGGCTTGACCATTATGATTCCATTGGCACGGAGAAGACCTGGAGAATCGCGCCCGTCTATGATGTCGTGTCGACCGGAACCCGTGTGAAAGGCTCGTATGGCACGGGCTTCAAGGCGCCGTCGCTCTTCCAACTCTATTCCAGCTATGGCCGGCCTGACCTGAGCCCGGAGAAAAGTCAGGGATGGGATGCCGGGGTCGAGCAGGACATCCTGGGGAGTGTGCTGACCGTTGGCGCGACCTATTTCGGGAACCGGTTTGATGACATGATTGACTATGATTACACGGCCTCCAAATACGGGAATGTGAGCAAAGCCGAATCCCAGGGCGTGGAGACCTTTGCGGTAGCCAGGCCGGTCAAGAACTTGTCGGTGCGGGCCTCCTATACCTACACGGATACGCAGGACAAGACGACGAATGCCCAACTGTTGCGCCGGCCCCGCAACAAGGCCGCCCTCGATACCACGGTCGCCTTCACCCCGAAGTTCAGCGGCACCCTTGGTTTGGTTTATGTGGGACAGCGCCAGGATGAGGATTTTACGACCTACCAGAATATAACCCTCGCCGGTTACACCCTGGTGAACCTTTATGCATCCTATGCCGTTTATAAAAATGTCACGGTATTCGGCCGGTTGGAGAACCTATTCGATGAGCAGTACGAGGAAGTGCTTGGATACGGAACCCCTGGTCGTGCCGGTTATGGCGGTGTGAAGGTGACATTCTAGAACACCGGAAATCAGGAGAGCGATGAGACGCGCCTTCATTCTGGCCATTGCTTTGCACCTTGCCGGTGCAGTGCTGATGGTCGTTGCGATCCGGTATTGGCCGGTTGTGGCGCGGACACAGGGGGGGGCGCACTTGGACTTGGACTTGACGCCTCATCCGCCTCCCTCGCCTGTCCTTCCCGAGCCGCCTGCACTGGAGCAGGCTCTGGCGGCGATTCCTTCTGAGAGGAGGGTCGCCGTAACACCGGCAGCCGTGATTCCCGAGGCGCGCCCTGCCGACATTCCAGAGCCAACTGTGATGGCCACTCGAGTTGCCGCGACAGGGGACCCCATCATGCCGGAGGCGGTCCGGGAGGATGCCCGTGCCCTGACCGTTCCACTCTTGCCTGTGTTTACCCCTGTTGGCCGGGGGGAAGGGACTCACGGGCACCCCATTACCATCGCAGAGATCAAACCCCACTATCCCTATGCCGCCCGCACACGGGGCGAGGCCGGGCGGGTGACGGTGCATGTCCGGGTGACCAGCCTGGGCGAAGTCGAGTCTTCTGCGGTGGCGGAAAGCAGCGGATTCCCATCCCTGGATGAGTCCGCCCTTGCAGCGGCCCGGAAGGCCCGTTTCAAGCCTGCGGAAAAGGGCGGCAAGGCGGTTCCAGCCGACATGGATTTGACCTTTGACTTCCGGTTGCAGGATTAAGGTTGCAGGATTAACCCGAAATGTATTGACGCGAGTCTCATGTTTATCTATTTTCTGCCCCCATTATGCGGGCGTTTTAATGATATGGCACTATACAAAAAAGTCGGAAAACGAGTGGCGGAAGTCAGGGCGAAGGCCAAACCACGCCTGTCTCGTGAGAAACTGGTCAAACGGCTCAGGGAGTCCGGTTTTGACATCAAGCACAAAGATCTTGCCCTCCTTGAGGATGGCAAATATCCGTTGAATTACTATCAAGTGACGGTGCTTGCCGGAGTATTAAACACTACTATCAACGAACTTCTTTCCTGAGAGAAGAAACAAGCAAAGGTTCATTGTGAAGAACATCGAAGAACACAAGAAGATAGGCAAATGGCTTAGGGAAAGACGGGAACTGGCGGGGTTGAGTCAATCGCAGTTGGCAGAGCTGATAGGCTGTCACAAATCATTTGTCGGTCGGTATGAGGCGGGAAGGAAACTGGATATTGTCCAATTTGCAAAGGTTGCTTCAGCCATGAACTTGGAGCCCTGCGAAGTGATCGCGTCATGCATCGAGGGCGGTCGGGGCTAGGATCTCTTCGATCAATTCCCGGTATACAACCGCCGCATCCCGGCGGAGGGCCTTGCAAACCCAATAAAACTCAATCACATCCAACCGCCTTCGGCCTGTTTCAAGGCGCCAGACGAACGAGTTTTCCCGGTCCAGCGCCCGTGCGAGATCACGTTGGGTCATACCGGCGTCAGTCCGCATTTTGACAAGCTTTGCGACAACCCGGGTGTATTCAATACTGTGAAGTGTCTCTTTCATACAATCCCCCTGTACCTCCATACTATCATAACGTTCGGGTCTGTGAAATTATTGTTAGAGGCGCTAGCGTGCGACCGGGTGGTACCCTAACCCGGCATAGCCGGAACCAAAATGAGGAGTTTGAACAGAAGTCGCGAAGCACGCAAAGGAAGATTTTCTTCCCCCGCCTCCGGCGGAACAAACATTATCGCCTTCTATCTGGTCAATGCGGCGCCGCGGGGGTGCGATCAAGTTGGCGAAGGAGAGGGGGGGCGCCATTGGCTTGTTGCTCCTGTTTCAGGCTGGTCTCAACTTGATCCAGCCAGTCATCGATTTGTTTCCAATGAAATGGCTTGGCAAAGAATTTAACCCCGTAATTGGTTTCATGTTCCACTGCAATATCAGTAATAGAATAACCCGATATTAACGCAAGATTGAAACACTTGCATCCTTTTCTGCGGAGGGCTTCAAGAAAGTCTACCCCGTTGGCTTTCGGCATATCGTAGTCCGTGATGATTACATTGGGACAGTGGTCTTTCAAAGAGCAGGGGCAGGATTCATTTGTATAAAGAGGGCATTCTGTAGGATTGGCATATGTGAATACCTCATACCCTCTCTTTTGGAAAAAGAACGACATCATTATGAGTATTACCGGGTCATCATCCAGAATCATCACTTTCATACTTCACATCCACTTTTATGTGTGACTGTTGTGTATGTGTTGCTCGACTTTATCGAGCCAAGGGTAAAAATCGTCAAGATCAAGAGGTTTCAGGAAATATCTTGTCCCGTATTTCGCAACCCTGAGCAAGTCCGAATTTGCAAGCCCATGTCCGGAAATCAACGCAAGATGACGGCAATGGCATCCCTTGCTCATAACTGATTCCAACAAATCCACTCCATTCATCACGGGCATGTGGACATCAGATATGATCAAGTCCGGGCAGTTGGAATCATGAAGCGAACAAGGACACTTCCCGCACTTGTGCAAAGGTGAATCCAACGGGTTATCATAGGCGAGAACTTTATGCCCCCTGCGTTGCAAAATGCGTTTCAAAATAACCAGCTCAGTAGGATCGTCATCAATAATAACTGCCTTTAGAGGTCGCATTGTCGTCGTCCCTGCTCAGTTCCTTGCCCGATAGAATACTGCTCTTTTCTTTGATTGAGAGATTATCGAAGAATCAACAAATTAATAGATAGGGGATATGCTGAATCGGCATCAGGGTTTTACTGATAGGAGCCGATGTAGACGTAGTGATACATAACGTTTACAGGGTGTGAGTTAGAGAGATGGGCATGCCAAGCCGTTTCATCCGCCGTAGTACCGGAGGCGGAAGTCTCGCAGCGCGGTTATTTGAACGGTGATGGGCATGCCAAGCCGTAGTCTCGCAGCGCGGTTATATGAACGGTCCGCCTTCGCCCCGGAATACGGGTCTACGGCGTGACAGCCTTCGCTCTACGCTACGCTGCGAGCGAAGGCTGGTGGGCAATACAGGACTCGAACCTGTGACCCCCACCATGTCAAGGTGGTGCTCTAACCAACTGAGCTAATTGCCCGGAAAAGAGACGGAACTATAGAGGGCGCGTTTGGGACTGTCAATGTTTCTTGAATCAGGTTTAGTTTGACGGGGGGAGTCCCGGTGGCTATTTTCATAGTGAAGGAGACTGCGTTATGAGTACTGACTCTCATCCCCATAAGGAGTGCCGCCAGGGCAAGCGGATCCGCTCGCGCTTTACCGTGCGATACCGATTGCGGGACGGGGCTGGTTCCGACGACCATGCCGAGCGGACCGCGGAGACCACGGATATCAGTTCGACCGGCTTGGCATTCATCGCCCCCTCGTGCCTGCCCATCGGTTCACGGCTCGATATCCTGATTGAACTTCCCGCCCTTTCCCAGGGGATTGGCGCCGAGGCACGGATCACCCGCTTGCAGGAAATCAAGGAAGACAAGAGTTATCTGATGGGTCTGACTTTTGAGTCCATCTCCAAGGTGAACTCGCGGGCCATAGAGAATTATGTGCAAGGGCTGGATGCGAATCACATCCTGCGGAAAGCGGTGGAACGGAAGGCGTCCGATGTCCACCTTGTCGCGAACCGCCCGCCGATGTGCAGAATCGACGGAAATCTGGTTCCGATGGATATTCCGCCGCTGACTTCGGACGGGCTCGAGATCCTGATTGTTGCGATGATGACGGACCGGCAACAGAAACAATTCAACAGGGATCTTGAACTGGATTTTGCGTACGTCCTGCCCGAAGGGGTGCGTTTCCGGGTCAATGTTCACATGGAAATGGGCAACATCTCGGCGGCGCTGCGCGTGATTCCGGGTGTTATCAGGAGCGTCAAGGAACTGGGGTTGCCTCAAGTGACGGAGCAACTGGCCGGTCTGAAGAAAGGCTTGATCATCGTGACGGGGGCCGCGGGTTCCGGGAAAAGCACCACGCTCGCAGCCATTGTGGATCTGATCAACAGGCAACGCAGTTGCATGATCATCAGCGTCGAGGACCCCATCGAATATGTCCATGCGTCGCAGCGCAGCATCGTCAAGCAACGCGAAGTCGGCCTCGATACGCATTCCTTCTCAAATGCCTTGAAGCATGTTCTTCGACAGGACCCGAATGTCATACTCATCGGAGAAATGCGCGATCTGGACTCCATCTCGATGTCCATCACGGCCGCGGAAACCGGGCATTTGGTGCTGACCACGCTCCACACTCCCAGTACGACGGAATGCATCAACCGGATCATTGATGTGTATCCGCCGAACCAGCAGCACCAGGTTCGGAGTCAATTGGCCGAGTGCCTTCAGGCCGTGATCGGCCAGGTACTACTGCCCCGCAAGGATGGAATCGGCATGGTGGTCGCGACGGAAGTCCTGATTGGCACCCCCGCCATCCGGAACCTGATCCGCCAGGGACAAAGCGAACAGATTCCCAACTGCATCCAGTCGGGTTCCGTGGTCGGGATGCATCTTCTGGATGCTTCCCTGCTCAAGTTGGTCTCAACAGGCGTTGTCGAATTCGATGTCGCCCAGGCCCATGCGAAGAATCCCGCCCGATTCATGATTTAATCATCGGGGAAAGGAGGGCGATTATGGGGACGATCTTCCGTAGTCTTTGTGTAGCGACACTGGCGGCAGGATGGGGGCTTTCCAGCCAGGCTGAGTTGTTCTTCAGTTATTCCACCACCGATACCTGGGATGCCAGCAGCGCAGTCTGGAGCACGGCCTCCGGCGGGCCGTACGAGTCGCTGTGGACCGACTGGGATGACGCTATTTTTGAGGGCAAAGGTGGGGTGGTCTCCATCAGCGATACGCGATGCATCAACCGCATGGCATTCGAAGGGGATGGTTACGTGTTGACC
>Ga0073936_10009169_pt1 | contig 12352 bp, 7 predicted proteins | sample AliMusrvi5mmetaG_FD_87041 | JGI IMG/M metagenome (GOLD analysis project Ga0073936, IMG submission 87041) | Freshwater lake bacterial and archeal communities from Alinen Mustajarvi, Finland, to study Microbial Dark Matter (Phase II) - Alinen... | ecosystem: Environmental > Aquatic > Freshwater >... | reverse complement strand
GTCGGTACCACAGAGTCGTGCCGGAAAAGTTTTTTGCGACACGAATCTGCCATAGCGTAGGCATCGACAAACTCCACCGTCCCATCGCGCCGGAACAGGCTACTCCGGAAAAACATCCCTCCCAGAAGATCCGTGAGCATATACCCTTCCAGCGTGTGCCGCCCTTGGTTCTCTCGTCGCGGCCCCTCCTGTCTGTTGCGGGGACATCCAACCCTGTTTAACCGTTCGATCACGGACGGTAACGTCACGTCCAACCGGCGTGCGTGATGCACGAGGGGCACCAGGTGGAGAACAAAAAACGCTTTCCCCGCCAGCGACTTCCGCAGTATCGCCCGCCTGGCTTCCAGCACCACGGCTATCCGTTCTTCAATCGCCGCGTTCTGGAGCACCACGTCCCGAATCTGCGCCGCCGTCATGGGTTCACTCCCCGTATTGACCCGCCGGTAGAAACGTTGCTCGCCGCCCAGCTTGACCATGTGCGGGGCACGCAGGCTCGACGGCACCCGCACCAAGATGACGTACTTGCCGCTGGTCAGGGCGATGGCTTCCACCTCGATTTGCCCGTACGGCGCCTCGTCAATTCCGCTGGCGATGATGCTCTCCAGCATCATCTTCAGCAGCCCGGCGTTTTCGGTTTCGATGCCGCAGATTTCACGCGGGATACCCGTCGGCTGATTGGCGGCGTCGCGCTCCTCGTCCACCCCGAACACCAGCAATCCGCCGCCCGAGTTCGCGAAAGCCGTGACATCCTTCAGGAACTCGCGCCGCTTGTTCCGCTCGCGATCCTTGTTGGGGTCGGTGATGTCGAGATCCCGTTTGTATTCGAGGTGCAGAGATTCCGTCTCCCCCCGCGCCACCAGCGCCTGCACGTCCGCCTCGGTGATCGCGGCCAAACGCCGTCCGGCAAATACGTCCATAGTTTACCCCGATTTCCCGACCATCCTGGGTGCTCGCGCTGGCAGTGTACCCCGCCTGCTGCACCATGGAAACCACCCTCCCCCGTGCCACCGGCCTGGCCGAAGGGGGTTCACGTCGTATGCTCGGGCGGTCGTGGATGCGGCCCTTGGCCGATGGTGCCGAGGATGCGGTGGTAGAGCTTTTTGCGCAGTTCCTCGGGCGTAGTCCAGTTGATGGTGTTGATCTGTTGGATATCGAAATGAGCCCCCTTAAAGTCCTTTTCTCGGCAGGTATGAATAACCGGGATGCCCAATCCGCGTGCGAACCCAGCCTCCAGGTACACTCCGCCCCGATTGCCCGTGAAGTCAGCCACGACGAAAGGCGCAAGCCGAATGTCGCCCAGCACTTGGTCCATGATCCAATCATTGTGCTCGACGAGGTCAACGCGAGTCACCTTATAGCCAGCTTCAGTAACCGCAAGCTCAATCGCCTGAGAGTACGCCTCGTCCATGTTCGACTTTTCCTCTGTGCCCCCGAACCACATGGCGACAAAAACGGGGTTCTCCGGTGCGCTCGTGCCGTGCGTCAACTCCTCAAAGCGCGACCAGCCCTTCGGAGTCAGCGAGAAATTTGAGGGTTGGGAACGGAAGACGAATTTTCCGTTCAAGAGGCCACTGGCCACGAGGGCGTTGATATGGTACTGTGCCTCGTCGGGCGTTTGAGCGAACGCGAAGGCTGTATCGTCGGGGGGCACGTCGACATCATATCCCGCCGTAGGCGAACGCCGCGCCAGGTTGCACAAGGTGCGCTCGATCCTTTCCGGCACCGTGCGAGGCCACCGAGCCAGTAATTCGTCAACCCCGATGGGCGCCAGAGCGTCCTGCCATTCGAACGGGCCGTAGGGGCCACTTCCATATTGCAGCCAGAACGTTGGCAACGGGCGGATGCTCTGTTCGCGAACCAACGCGGAGAGGTGAGCAGGGTTCCAATTCCTGAGTCTCGTGCTCTTCAGGTTCACATCATCCATGTGGGTAACGACGAACTTGCCGCACGCTGAGCATTCTATGCAATACCCGCTGTCACTGTGGCTTCGGTTCTCAAGTTCTATCCCCTCCCGGAACGGTATGGCGGAATTGATCGTTCTCCTATCGGTTGGCTGTTGGAGACAAACCGGGCATCGGTCATCGCTCATGGTGTTTCCTCCTGCCAAGCCAAGACACCTTTGCCCTTCACATCTTCTGCACATGCTGCTCGTCCAGGATTTCCTGGACGGTGATCAGTTTGATGTCGCGCTGGTCCGCCTTGAAACAGCCGGCGGCCTCGGCGTCGGCGGTGATCATACGACGCGGAACTGACCGGGGAAAGGCCCCACTCCACGGCGTTCATCCTGCCCCCGTACCCCACCGTGACACGATGGCGGTTGGCCCCGATTCAGATCAGTCCTCCGGCAGACAGCGGGGGCACTCAAGCCGATTCTGTACGGCAAGGGCGAACCAGTTGCGCCACCGGCGGCAGAAATCCTCGACGTGTTCGCCGTCAATGATCTTAGGCTTAGCCCCGTGCTGATACACGCCCATGGTACTGGATGCCGCCTCATCGACATGCTGAAGGGCTTGCGGCGCGTCCCATCCGAACGGCACGGTCGAATAGGGCTCGCGGGTCGACAAGGGCGACCGCATGTATGATACTTCCCACCAATGGTAACGATCATCCTCCGGCATCTTGGCAAACCAGAGATTTGCCGACCGCCCCTCGTACGCGTTGCGACCCTGCTTGGTCGTGATCGTCGCGCCGACCACGATGTCCCACCGCGAACGTGGGAACATCCCTTCCGGGATAAAGGGATAGGTGACGTGGCATCGGAAGTAGGCCTCCCCCAACCGATAGATGCCGTTATCGTCTTTCAGCGTGGATGCCCGATCTCTCATTGAGGAAATCAGGTGCTGTTTGATCTGCTCCAACACCCGCTTCGCATCTTCGGCCATGGCTGCACGTTTCTCGCGTGCGTCTCTCTTCAGCGCGGTTAGGGCTTGCCGGGCGGCTTCGTCCTGCGCCATGACGACGCCGACTTGGGCCAACAGATCCTCACCACCGGAATCGGGTGGCGCCTGGAGTTGGTGCAACAGCCTGATGACAGTCTCCAGGTTCGGACGCGTCTCCCTTTCCTTGTTGAGGCAACCCGTGGCGAGTTGGCACAGGATCGCCGATCCCTGGATCTGCGGTGGAGTTGCATGGAGATGCTGCTGGCGGAAATCGGCTTCTGTAGGCCCGACGAATGGCGGACGTCCCATGATGAGCGCGTACAGAATGCACCCGAGTGCGTATACGTCAGTTGCCTTGTCCGCGGTTTCGCCCCGCCACTGTTCGGGGGCTGCATACTCTATGGACATGCAGCCCTTCAGCGTGTTGACGGACGTGCTCTTCGTGAGGTCGCGAGCGATGCCAAAATCGGCGAGCTTCCAGATGCCGCTGTGCAACAGCACGTTGGCCGGTTTAAGATCCCGGTGGACAATCGGCCCCAATTCCTGCAATCCCGCGCTGATCGCGTCCAAAATCCCCACGGCGTCACGTTCAGCCATCGCGCCGTTCGCCGTGATCAGGTCCTGCAGGCTCTGGGCGGCGCGCGCCATGACGATGTAGTAAACGCCTTGCGTGGCATCCAGACCGGCGTCCAGAATCGGGATCACATGCGCCAACGGAGCCGCCCGAAGCTGTTCGAGTATGGCGATCTCGCGCTTGGCGGCATCGCCGATGTTCAGGTGGAAGCGTTTGATTGCCACCTGGTGCCCTCCGGGATCGGCACCCGCGAAGACGGCGCCAAATCCACCAGGCGAACCGAGGGGTGAAGTTTCGTCCACCGACCAATCGCCGTGGGGCAAATGCACTGTTCTCGCGGCCATGGTCTCCTCCCACAAGAGCCGAACTTGCCGCGATCATACGGCGCGGAGCTGAATGGGGAAAGGATTCCTCCGCTCTCTTGGCAGAGTCTTGATCATGGTGGACAATGATCGTCGGCGATGCTCACCAGCGTGCGCAGGAAGACTACCATGGCTCAGATTTGTCCGAAGCCGACACGATGGCATGAGGTGTCCCAACGCCTGATTGGGTTTGCGCGTTCGCACCCCTGCACTCCACCCTCTCCACCGGTGGCTCTCATATTGGCGGGCTGGGCCTACACAAATGACGTCGAGAAGATGCGGAGGTGGCAGGAGACCGTGGCCTGGGCCATCGCCAACGGCTGCCCCGCACTGGCAGCGAATATCCCCGAGACGGATTTCCGCTGCGTCGCGGGGCTGACCGACTACGTGGTCGGTCCGGGAGGTGGTCCGATGTACCACGCCTGGGACTTCAAGGCGAAAACCCGACCGGGCGCGACCCAGATAGCCCAAGCCATGGAGGTTCTCTCCGCCCGGTGGCCTGAGATCGTCGGTGAAGCCCTTGCGGGGGTCACCCGCCCGCTGGCATTCACGGGAAAGAAACTGCGCCGCCTGATCGTGTTCGGCGACGGTGCCGCCACCCCGCCCTGGGGGTCGTGGACTCAGCTGTCCGCCGAGGAACCGAAGCGCCGCGCCTTCACCGCGTTTCGGGCCGCGATAAACAAGGCCATCGCGCCTCTCGAAGTGGACCACGTGGAATTTACGCCGAAAAATCTACGCTAAAGCAACAACTGTATGCACCCGTAATACTGCGAAAGGAAAAGGAAGATTCCATGGCCAAAGTCCTGATCGTCTACTGTTCCATGACCGGCAACACCGAGGCCGCGGCCGCCGCCGTGGCCGACGGTGCCCGCGCCGCCGGCGCCAAGGTCCAGTTCAAAGCCGCCGGCGACGCGCAGCCCGCCGACCTGCTGGCCTGCGATGCCATCGCCTTGGGTTCTTACGACGCCTTCAGCTACATGGGCGGCGGCCTCAAGGATTTCCTCGACCGCGCCTTTTACCCCACGCAGAACCAGGTCACCGACAAGCCCTACGCGGCGTTCGTGAGCCACGGGGGCGGCGGCACGGCCATCGGCAGCATCGAATCCATCGCCCAGAGCTTCAAGCTCAAGAAGATCGCCAACCCGGTCCTGGTGCAGGGTCGCCCCGACGCCCCGGCCGTGGCCAAGCTCAAAGCCCTGGGCGCCAAACTCGCGGCGCCGACGCGCCACTGAGTCGCCCCTTTCCGCTCCCGTTCGTCTAAAGCGTAGGCCGGATTTCAGGCCGCGCGTGGTGTAGGGTCAGGAGGTAATCAAGCCATGGCAACTCCGACTAATGTTGCACATCTTCCTTGGCAGCGTTACTGGTGCGCCCGGACTGGAACCCTTCCTCTAACCCCAGCGGGTTACTTGGCAGCGCCTGATCCAGAGTTGGTGGTGGCCCGGGCCACGGACTTGCGCACGTGGACGCAAATCCTCGGGCGACCATGCTTAGTCTTGCTGGGTGAACCAGGCCTCGGGAAAAGCACGGCCATCCGCGATGAAGTCCAGGCGCTGAAGGACCAAGGTCCCAAGGATCAAGTTATCGAGCTGTTCGACTTGAAGAGCTACGGCAGTGAAGACCGTTTGGTCCGCGATATCTTTGAGGGACCGGTCCTGACTGCCTGGGTCCAAGGCTCCCACACCCTACAGTTGTTTTTCGATAGCCTTGATGAATGTCTTTTGCGCATCAACACGCTGGCCGATCTCCTGCTGGAACAGTTGCGTCGGTATCGTCCCCAGCTCCCGCGGCTGCGTCTGCGGGTCGCCTGCCGTACGGCCGAATGGCCCGCGTACCTGGAAGAGGGATTGCAGGAACTGTGGGAACGTGAAGATTCGACGCAGGATCAGGAGGCAGCGGGCTTAGGGGTTTACGAATTGGCGCCTTTGACATGGGAAAATGTCACGACGGCCGCGTGCGCCTACGGGGTGGATGTTGCCGCCTTTTCGCGTGAGGTCAGCCGTGTGGCCGCCGTGCCATTGGCGGTCAAGCCCGTTACGCTGCATTTCCTGCTGCAAGCCTTTCACGGGGATGAGCGTCTGCCGCCCACCCGTTCGGATCTGTATGAAGAAGGATGCCGTCTGCTGTGTGCCGAAACCAGTCGCAGCCGACAAGCGGCGGGCCTCCGCGGTCAACTTAGCCCGCAGGAGCGAATGGCGGTTGCAGCGCGGATTGCTGCCGTCATGATCCTGTGCAATCGGTCAGTGGTGACCATGGGGCTGACGCCCGCCACCGATCCCGACGCCGAGATCTCTTTGCGGGAACTGGTTGGGGGTACGGAGAAGATCGGGGAACAGTGCGTCACGGTGGACGACGCCGCCGCGCGGGAGGTACTGGCCACAGGATTGTTCTCCTCCCGCGGATCGGAACGGATGGGCTGGGCGCACCAGACATACGCGGAGTTTTTGACGGCGCGCTACCTCGTGCAGCGGGATCTGCCGTTGCGGCAGATGACCAGTCTGCTCCTGCACCCGATAGACCAGGAACATGTAATTCCCCAACTTCACGAAACCGCCGCGTGGCTGGCCTGCATGGCTCGTCCCGTTCTGGAGATAATCTGCGATCACGATCCGCAGGTGCTTCTGCGCAGCGATGTGGCGGCGGTCAGCGATGAGATGCGGGCGCGGATTGTGACGAGCTTGCTGGGGCTTTTTGCTGCAGACAAGCTAACGGATAACGACCTATTCCTACGCGGCGCTTACTCCAAGCTCAATCATCCAGGATTGCACGAGCAGTTGGAGCCCTTCCTGCGGGACCGCTCCCAAGGGTGGCTGGTTCGCCGCGTCGCCATTGACTTGGCGGAAGCCTGCACCGTTCAGTCACTCCAAAACTTGCTGGCGGATATGGCTCTCGACCCCGCGGAAATGGATCGCATTCGCAGCCAAGCGGCCCAAGCCGTAGGTAATATCGGGGATAAGGACACCCGGTTGCGTCTCCGTCCGCTGGCCGAGGGGAGTATCGGCGCCGATTCGGATGACGACCTCAAAGGTTCGGCCCTGCGGGCACTGTGGCCTGAACACCTGCGCGCATCGGAACTCTTCGCGCTGCTGACTCCGCCAGGAAGATCACATTACTACGGGTCCTACGCCAGTTTCCTTTCATACGGCCTCTTGCAGCACCTGCAGGTCGAGGACCTACCAATGGCTTTGACGTGGGTGGCCCAACGCCCAGTCGAGCGGCACCCGCTTGACCAACTCGGCCGCCTAGTTGATGAGATCCTGATCAATGCGTGGGACCATCTGGATAACCCCGTGCTGCAGGAACCCTTCGCGCGAGAGGTCCTTCGGCGGCTGCAGGAGTATTTCGCCCCCACGCGACAAACGTCAGATTTCAGAGAGGAGTTGCTTTGGACGGGGGAATACGTAAAGCGGCGGCAACTCGTCGAGCGGCTCATTCCGCTACTAACAGCAGCGAAAGTCGGCGCTGGGCAACTGGTGCATGGACCCGCGCGTCTTGTCATTCTCGACGACCTGCCGTGGCTGCTGAAGTGTTGGCAAGCCGCAGGACTACCGGAAGACCGGCGGCACTGGGGGGAGATCATCCAGAGCGTCGTGAGCTTCTACGAACCCCAGTCGCGCTACGTCGACATGCTGCTCATGGCCGTGCGGGGACAGCCTGGGTTGCACGAGTTCTTGGATTGTTTCTTGTGCCCGACGGACTTGGAATCACCGGAGGCGGCCAAGGCCCGCGAGTACTTGGCTGAGTCAAGACGCTATCAGCAGCCAACGCCCTTGGTTGAGCCACCACCGCCGGAGCGCGTGCGGCACTGGCTCCAGCTGTGCGAAGGAGGCGAGATCGAGCAGTGGTCGCGGCTGAATCGCGAGATGACCTTGGAGCCACGGAGCACACGTTACGGTGATAGTCTTGAGCCCGACCTAACCTGCTTGCCGGGCTGGAAGAACGCTGATGCTGAGACGCGCAGCCGCATCGTGGCCACGGCCAAGTGCTATGTGGATGTCGGTGACTCCCATGTGGACGATTGGTTCGGCACGAACCAGTTTGACTATCGCGCCGCTGCCGGCTATCGCGCCTTGCTGCTCTTAGCCCAAATGGAGCCGGCCACACTTCAGGCCCTGGCGCCGGAGGTCTGGGTGAAATGGATACCGATCATCCTCACGTTCCCGCGCAATGGCATCCGAACTGAGACCGAGCGGGGGGTCCTGCAGCACGCCTACCGACGTGTACCGGATGCGTTTCTCGCGTGGCTGCTCAGACTGGTGGACGTGCGTAACATGGCCGGGCCCTATGTCCATGTCCTGGACCGGCAGGAATTGGTGTGGGATGCAAAGTTGATGTCTGTCTTGGAGGCCAAGCTCCGCGATCCGGGCCTGCGCCCGGAGGGCCTCGCAGAACTCTTGGAGCAGTTGCTAGAACATGGGTCACAAGCTGCCTCGACCCACGCTATATCCTTGGTCCCGACACCGCCTCCGACCGAGATCGAATCCCGGCGGTTGTCCCTCTTGGTGGCGCAAGTCCTGTTGGAGCACGTACCAGATCGGGCGTGGCCGACTATCTGGCGGGCCATGCAGGCGGATCAGGACTGGGGACGGAAGTTGATGTTGACCCTGGCGCAGCGGTTCGACCATTCCAGCGGAACGCTCACCAAGCGCCTTCAGGAGGCGCCAGTCGCGGACCTTTACCAATGGCTCGTACAGCAATTTCCACCCCGCGAGGACCCAAAGATGAGTGGGGAGATGCACCAAGTCAGTGACCGAGAGCGCGTGGCAGATTTTCGCAACGGGGTTCTGTTGGAGTTGGAGAACCGGGGCACGCTGGAGGCGTGTCGGCAGATTACCCGTCTGATCGAAGAGTTGCCCCAGGCTTCCTACCTGAAGTGGACGCTGGTGAGAGCCAAGAGTGTGACCCTGCAGCGGACTTGGACGCCGCCGCGCCCTGAGCATCTCCTGGCCCTGGCACGCGACCCTCAGGGGCGACTTGTGGAAAGCGGGGAGCAGCTCCTGGAAGTGGTGATCGAGTCGTTGAGACGATGGGAGGAGAAACTCCAGGGAACTCCGCCTGCGGCCTTTGGCCTGTGGGACCAGGTCGGGAAGGACCAGCATCGTCCCAAGGATGAAGGCTATCTGGCGGATGCCGCAGTCATTCACCTGCAAGAAGATCTGCGGGAACGCGGGATCGTCCTCAACCGTGAGGTGGTGATCCGACGGGGCGAGAAGCCCGGCGGCCGTGGCGAGCGGACGGACATCCAGGTGACCGCCACAGTCCGGGGAAAGTGCCCGGGCACGCATGACATCCTCGCCCTGACTATCGAAGCCAAGGGCTGCTGGAACGCTGATCTGGATTCTGCCATGCAGACCCAGCTGCGGGATCGTTACCTGAAGGACACCGAGTGCCGACATGGTCTCTACTTGGTCGGCTGGTACGCGTGTCCACAGTGGGACAAACGCGACGCGCGAGGAAGCAGGGCACCGAAGGAAAGCCTCGACGCAGCGCGCAGGCGATTCGATGCCCAAGCCCAGAGCCTATCGGCCAACGGTGTGATGATCCGCGTGGTCGTGCTCAAAACGGCGCTTCGGTGAGCACGCCAGGGAAGCGACGCAACTGGTGACGACGGCCGGCACCGCGGCAGCTCTCCGACGCTTCCCCAACGCTCGCTCAGCTCGCGTCGACAACGCGGACGGGCCTCTCCAAGATTGCCCGGGCACCGACTAGATCGAATACTCGCTGGGCCTGCATGGACTGATAGAGGGTGGGCGGCAGGAGTTCTGAGAAGCGGATCGACCCGAACTGCGGGTCAAACGTGGCCAATAGGCGGCTGGCGGTGGCCGGATCGGCCAGGCGCGCCGCCAGATGCTCCAGCTCACGCAGATCGACATCGCGCGGAAAGTGGAGCCAGAGATTGTCGGCCCGGGAACCGATGCCGCTGGTCACCTCCAGCAAGGCCGCCAGCGTGGCGTTGACCCGCAGGCCCGCGAACGTCCACCACTCGTAGCGGCCTTCCTTGGCCAGTATGGTCGTCCCATTGTCATTCAGCCCGGAAAGCTCGCCCTGCAACTCCACGAGACGGCTTATGGCCCGCCGCGAGAGTCCCTCGACAGAGGCACCGGCCCGAAGCATGGCACGGATCTCGGCGCATAAGCCTGGCGACAAGGGAACCGGGTCACCCGCCCAGCGGGCCTTGCCCGGGTCTGAGGTGGGCTCGGCGTAGGCGATTCCCTGCTTCCACTCGACCTGCACGATCCGCCACGGCCGGGCGCCCAGCAGGATCACCGGCGGTTGCCGCTTCATCCCCACGAGGGCCAGCGGGTGGATACGCCCCAGTTCGCGGTTGCCCGCCAGCACCGTCAGCAGCGGCTCGGCGGACACGACCGAGAGCAGGTCCGTGAAGCTCTCGCCCCGGAACCTCCTCTCGCCGGCCGTGTCCAGCAAGAGCAGCCCATCGTTGGCACACAGGACCTTGGCCGCGACGAGGTGGTCCATGATGGCCTCGGCGGCCGCGGTCTCGAAGGCGGGCACCGCGCCGATCCATGGCTGCCAGTCGGCCGGGGCTAGGCCGTGCAGCTGGTAGACCAGCGCCAGAATCTGCTGCAGCAGGACGTGGTGGGGTTGGGTCGGAGGCACGACGCCTTCGACGAACCCCTGCCGCCACAAGGACACGAGTGCCGCCGCCTTGAGCAGCGCCACGTCGTCCGTGGCCAGGAACAAGCAGTTACGCTGGGCACCGGCGCGGCGCCCCGTCCGCCCCATCCGCTGCAGGAAGGCCGACACGCTGGATGGGGCGTCCAGCTGGATCACCCGGTCCAAGTCTCCGACGTCCACGCCCAGTTCCAGGACGCTGGTGGCGACGATGGCACAGTCTTCGCCAGAGGCAAAGGCTTCTTCAGCCCGGCGGCGCTCGTCCCGGCTCAGTGAGCTGTGGGTGACAAAGGTCCGCACTTCCAACCGCTGCAACTCGGACCCGAGTTCCTCGGCGCGGGCGCGGCTATCCACGAAGACCAGACGTTTCTCTCCCCGATGGAGCCGCGAGATCACGACCGCCGCGTTGGCCACCGACCCCACGTAATCCACCACCGCCTCCGCGGCCTGGGCCGTGATCGCGGTCGGCACGTAGACATGGCCGTGATCGGTGCGCCCGCAGGTGAGCCACTGCAGCATGGCGTCGGGGTTGCCGACGGTCGCCGACAAGCCGATCCGCTGGAACCGGCGCCCGGCGAAGCGGGTGATCCGCTCCAGGACCGACAGCAGGTGCCAGCCGCGGTCATCCCCCGCGAAGGCGTGGAGTTCATCGACCACGACCACTTGCACGCCCGCAAAGAACCCCGCCGGGTCGGCCTTGGTCGAGACCAGCAGCAGTTCCAGGGACTCCGGTGTGGTCAGGAGCACGTCGGGGGGCGTGTGAAGGATCTGGGTGCGGGTCGACTGGGGAATGTCGCCATGCCACACGGCCAGGGTGCGGCCCAGGAGCGTGCAGTAGCGTTCCAGGCGGTCGGCGAGGTTATTGAGGAGGGCCTTGATGGGGCACACGTACACGACGCTCAAGCCTCGCCAGTCGGCGGTGAGCATCCGCGAGAGGACCGGGAGCATGGCGGCTTCGGTCTTGCCGCCGGCCGTGGGGGCGATGATGACCAGGTTCTGCCCCGCCAGCACGAAGGGGATTACATCCTCCTGAAACGGGCGCAGCGCGCGCCAGCCGAGGCTGTTGACCACGTGGTGTTGCACGCTGGGATGAAGTTGCTCAAAGGCGCCCACGGCCGCCATCCTTACTCCAGTGCGATGTCATCGACCGAGGACGCCCCGGACGCCCTGCGTTCCGTGGGCGTGAGTTCTGAATCCTGGATCGTCAGGGCGTAGTGCTTCCGGGGATCAAAGTCGGCGAACTGATCCACCCGGTCGAGCACGTCGGCCACGAGTTTCTTGAGGAAGATGCGGGGCGCCACGCCAACCTTGCCGCCCAGGCGGCCGGCCACCGCCTCGGCCAGCGCCTTGATGTACCCGTCGTCGATCTGGGCGGTCACCCGGTCAGGGGCGGCGGCGTACTGCGTGTAGATCCCCCGGACGCGGGTGCCCACTTCCACCAGGCGCTCCACATCGAACGGCGTCAGGCGGATCTGGACCGCCCGCGGGTTGTCGAACCGCCGGTCGGTCGTGAAGTCCACTTGCAGGCGCTGGGCCAGGGGCTCCAAATGCCGAACGCCCTGGGGACTCTCGTAGAAAGAGCCGGTGCCCGTGATCAGGAGGTAGAGGCCGGGGAACCGGCCCGCGTCGATGTCGTCAATGAGTTGCCGCAGGGCGTTGAGGCTCTTATCCCGCACGTCCCCTCGGACCCGCTGGATCGTCTCGACCTCGTCGAGCACCAGGTAGAGCCCCGCGTGGCCGGCATCCCGCAGCACGGTCAGCAGGCCCTGCAGGAAACTCAGCGCCCCAAAATGGTCGATGTCCCCCTTGATGCCCACCTGCCGTTTGATCGTGGCCGCCACGTTGGGCTGCCCGGCCAGCCAGGCGGCGACGCCTTCGGCCAGGGCCGGATCGCCACTGGCTCGGGC
>Ga0073936_10009163_pt1 | contig 12356 bp, 6 predicted proteins | sample AliMusrvi5mmetaG_FD_87041 | JGI IMG/M metagenome (GOLD analysis project Ga0073936, IMG submission 87041) | Freshwater lake bacterial and archeal communities from Alinen Mustajarvi, Finland, to study Microbial Dark Matter (Phase II) - Alinen... | ecosystem: Environmental > Aquatic > Freshwater >... | reverse complement strand
ATATAGGGCAACGCCTCGATGAGGACATGGGCGATCTGGCTAGCGGAAGAATTATCCAGGGATTGCTGAGCTTTCAAGTTCGACTCCTTGGTGATTAGAGTTTGATTATTGGTGGGGATGTCCCGGTAAAGCAAAGTGCTACGCTTTAGCAAGTAGCCCGGATGGAGCCGTCTTCGGCGCAATCCGGGGAATCGTATCCGCAAACCCCGGATTTTCGCTCGCCAAGCGGCTCCATCCGGGTTACCTATTAATGATGGGGATGCCCCCGATAAAGCAAAGGGCTATGCTTCAGGCCAAGTGCGGGCTGTTCGACAGTCAGCCAAGAAGCGACGGCTAAAAGATAAGAAACTAATAACACGACGACAAAAACATGGATGCTGCGGGTAAACCCAAGTTCAAAGGCGAGATTCAGCACGATGCCATGATAAATATAAGTGCCATAAGAGATATCATTGCCCTGTAGCAGTCGATTGGCAAGGTCTCGGACAGTGAAAGCAAGAGACACCACGGTAACAGAAAGCAATGTCATCAAAAGCAGATTGGAAGTATAGATGTTTTGGGGTATTTGGTCATACCGGCTAAAAATGAAGGCGATAAGCAGATAAACCGCTAACCAATATAAGCCTTTGCCATTCAGCACTCTGGCGAGTGAGGCTTGGTTGCGTTGAAGTATGATCCCCAGCATGAATATATACCAATAGGGCAATAGGCTAAGCCGGATAAGAAAGGCCAGTTTCACGCTAACGCTGTTAATTTCATCGTGGTAGTTGACGAATATCCAAGAGAGCGCGAACAACAGCAGGGTCATCCCCATCAACCGAACATTCTGTTGTAGCGTAGACAGGCCACGCCAAAGCAATGGGGCCAACAGGGGAAGTGCTAGGTAAAATTGCAATTCCACAGGTATTGTCCACAAACTGCCGTTTAAGTGCCCGATGCCGAAATTGGCTCTGAAAACTGCCGGGTTGTAAAACTGGGCGATGGAGAATTGGGCGATCAACCACTTTGCCACGATGATAAAGCGGTTGTCGCCACTGGTTTGTATGGCTTCCCAAATTCGGTTGCCAAACACAGTGAGCATCAATAAGGTCACCAGAGTGGAAGTCCACAAGGCGGGATAAATTCGCAGAGCCCGGTTGATGGCGTAGTTTCTTAAGTTTGGGTGGCGGTCAAGCGAGGCGGAGATCAGAAATCCGCTGATGACAAAAAAAATCGGAACGCCCGGAAAATAGTCGAGGTTGTGCCTGACACTCAAAAGCCATCCGCTGAATTCGATGTGAAGTTCATCTCCGATATGGATGAAAGCCACTTGGCTGGCGGCAAACAACCGCAACAAATCAAAGTTATTGTGGTGCGGGTCGAAGCCACGGGGGGTAGGTGTGGTTGCCATGTGCCTAATCGTCAAGCTGAAATTAGTCCTACTTGCTGACGGAAGGAGGAAGTGGTATGTGAAATCACAAAGCATCTATGTCCAATGGTTTGGTTTTCTTCTGCCAGTGCTCAGCCAAGGCATCGTCTGCAAGTCGGCTTAGTAAACCTTGGGAGTCGCTAAACATCTCATCTTAGAATTGGAGCTTTTATTAGGCACTTATTTACCCAATATTTTATATTACGTGTGTCTCTCACACAGTTTACTAGACACAATTTTACCCAACTTACTATGTTTTGATCTATTACACAGCTTGTATCTCTCACACAGTAGCTTGGTGAAAACCCTCTAGAATAACTAGGAGTCATTGCGGGAATTTTTTTCACAAAAGCCCTTATATTTGTGGGTTTAATAAGTCTTGTTTCATTATCTATCATGATTTGATTCCCGCTATCTCAATGCTCAGATTTATCGAAAACGCATTCAGAATAAATTACTTAAATCCACCCTGCACTCCGTCAAACCGGCCGGTGCGATGGTTTCGTCTCGGTTCGGGCAAAACATTTCCAAGTAAACGCCCTCATCAGGTCGGCGGAAAACTTCAAGCCGCTGATGCTCCAAATCCAATATCCAAACTTCAGGGATATCATGCCGGGCGTACAAGGGGAGTTTAACCTCCGTATCATAACGCAGGGTGGTGTCGGACACTTCGACCAATAGAATAATGTCTTCCGGTCTGGGGTGTGCATGACGGTAGAAATCATCACGATAGCGAAGCAGTGCGATATCCGGTTGTGGTTCCGAACGCGCGTTAAGGTGAATGGGGTCTTGAACTGAAACAATGGCTTTCATGCCCACAGATTGCATGAAAATCGAATTCAAGCGTTTGACCACATAGGCATGGTCTATACCAATCGGCGACATGTCAAAAATTTCCCCTTCAATTAACTCCACCCGGTCATCCGCTTTGAATATACCTGCTTCACCCATGCGATAGTATTCGTCCGTTGTGATGCGATGGCGTTGGGGTAAAAAAGCAAGGACGGCAGACATGATGGGTTGCTCCTTTCGATCTATAATCTGGTATTGTAACACTCCTGATGCCGTATGCCGTAGAAACAAAAAAACCGCCCCGAAGGGCGGTTTAGCTATAGGCTAAGCCAGTGTTTCAGGCTTGCACACCATTGGCAGCTTTGCGCCGCGAAAACCCAAACACTCCCGCTAAAGCCGGTGCTACGAAAAGCAGAGCGGCGGGAAGGGGGGTGGCTGTTGGTCCGACAACAGACACATTGTCGATGAAGTTGCCATAACTACCATCGCCATAGGGTATGGAGCTGAAGCCTGCGGTATCATTACCCTGTGCGGTGACCGTGAAGTTGTAGTAAGTCCACGCACTGGTGCTGGGTGCATGAAGAGCCGCTTGGATGACACTACCATCCCACAACACGTCTATGGTGTTAGTTCCACCATCACTTCTGCCTGCGTAGGCAAACGAAAAGGTGTAGCTGTCACCTGCAACCGTTGCCAATGCGGTGGTGTGGACATATGAAGGTAAATTGCCATTCAACTCCATATATTGATTGCCATTCGCAGCCGTGATGTACCCAAGGCCACTGGTTTGAATCTCAATGGTGCTTTCAGTGGTGTTCACCCAGCCTTGGAGATTGGAAACGGCTTCCCACCCGCCACCAAGCGCAGGGTTTTCAAAACTGCCATTGGTGACTAATTCAAAGCATGGGTCAAGCTTGCTGAACTAGCGAGGGCAATGGCAAAAAAAACTGAAGATGATTTCATGCTTTAATCCAGATTAAAAATTTGAAAAAGTTCCCGATCTTTGTCGTAATTAACAGAGTCGGGGTGGGGGGTGTATTCTGGCCTTACCTTTCGCTTAGTGGCTGCTGAACGCAAAGATGCCAGTTTAGGCTATGGCTTCCCACATCAAATCATGGAATGCCTGCCAGACATCTAAACGCAGCTTACATGCCATGTACTTTTTTACTTGTGAGAAGCCTGGAAAAGTGCGGATTACGGGGGGTATTGGATGATTTTCGTTGCATTTTGCAATGCGACATTCATTTAACAGGGTTCTATACGGCTATAGGTCATGGTTTAGCCCACCTGCACCGTCAAAAGCTGTCTTCCCTTGGCGACAACTTGCGAGATTGCCAAAATATTTATCTTTTTTGCAAAAAAGGGGTTAGGGGGTTGAATGCCGGAGCTATCACTGTGGACGGGAAGCCCCCACCTTAACCCTTTTTTTTTAAAAGGAAGTTAGGGGCTAATCTTTTTGGGGTAGTCTTAAGCAATAGGTGCTTTGAAAAATTAAGGTCGTTGCCAAGCGACGACGATTCTTTTGGTAATTGTGAGGGTTTAACGGGTGCTTCAGCAATTTTCATGTTGAACAGAACCGGGCGGGTTTGGAACCCGCCCCTACGAATCGATGTACCGTATCCTGTTTAGAATGCATTGGTAATTTGGAATTAACTACCTTGCGTAGGGGCGGGTTCCAAACCCGCCCTTATTTATCGTTGCCAAAATGAGAATTGCTGCGGGTGCTTGGCTAAGGAATTAGTTATATGAACAAATTTCTCAAATTTACATTGGCCTCCACCAAACCAATCGGTGCGATGGTTTCGTCCCGGTTCGGGCTAAACATTTCCACGTAAACGCCCCCCTCAGGTCGGCGGAAAACTTCAAGCCGCTGATGCTCCAAATCCACGATCCAAACTTCTGGGATTTCATGCCGGGCGTACAAGGGGAGTTTCACCTCCGTATCATAACGCAGGGTGGTGTCGGACACTTCGACCAGTAAGAGTATGTCTTTAGGGCCTGGCCGGGTATGGCGATAAAAATCTTCCCGATAGCGAAGCAGGGCGATATCCGGTTGCGGTTCTGATCTTGAGTTCAGCCGGATAGGGTTCTGAGAAGATACATTAGCCTGAAGACCTACACTTTGAATGAAAAGGGATGTCAAGCGGTTGACAAAATAAGCATGGTCGATACCTATTGGCGGCATATCAATAATCTCCCCTTCAATCAGTTCAACCCGGTCATCTTCTTTAAATATCCCCGCTTCGGCCATGCGATAGTATTGGTCCACGGTAAGGCGGTGGCGTTGGGGTGAAAATGCGGCGACGGCAGGCATGTTTCGTTACTCCAATAAATTTATAACAGATAACACGATTGAATCATCAGCGTATCTCCCAAACCCCATTCGGCAGTTCCCCGAACATTTCCGGCGCGTACAAAGCCTCAACGCGGGTGGATGGCAGTGCGAACTTGCCGGGATTGTTCAGGCGCACGGTGTATTCAAACGACCATTGGCCCTTAGGCACATACTCGTAGTAAGCCCGGAAGGCATCAAAGCGGCGTTCCTCGTATGCGGGCCAGACCCAACCCTCCTTTTTCTCTCCCTTTGCCAGCAATTGCGAATCCCCGCCCAAGCCCGAGCCTAAGATGGTCGCGCCCGCCGGGACAGGGTCGTCCACCACGACCCAAGTCATGTCGGCTTGAGCATCCATCTCCAATTTGATCCGGGCCACATCGCCCTTGCTCCAAACCCCAGTTTGCTTTTGCTCGACCGGTACGACGCTGCGCTTGATGCTAAAACCTGTAAACAGTGCTTGTTTAAGGGGCAGGGCGGCACGGCTTTGGATGATTGCCCAAGGTTTGCCTTCGCCTGTGTGTTTCACCGCAAGGGTTTCAGGTCCGTCTCCCCAAGGGAAGTTAAGCGCATTTTGCTTGGTAGACTCGGCCCATTGCATGCCTTTTTTGACACCCGCCAATTCGGCCTCGGTGTAACCTGTCACTGGCACGGATTCAAAAGCCGCGCTGAATTTCTCCATAGCCAAGGTTCCCCAGGCGTTTGCAGGGGTGGTGTCCCAATGTCCATGATGTTGCCTGCCCATCGCCCCGGTCACTAGCCTAGGGATATCGGCCCTCCACTGCGGCTGGTCTAGTAGCGTCAAAAGGGTGCGCACAGCATTTTGGTCGATAGAGACCATCAACCACCAGAGTCGGTCATTATCTTCGTTGGAAAACCCCATGGTCGTGCCTTGCAGGTTCAAGCGCGAGCGTATGATCTGTCCGGCTTGCGCCAACCGACTGTCCCGCTGCGGGATAGCCGACACCCGCTTGAGGATGTTGAACCAGTCCAACACCGCCGAAGTTGGCCACAGATTAGGGTCTAGAGTGATCGAACCCAACATTTCAGGCGTGGCAAGCCCGTAACGGGAAAGTGCCTCAATGGCGGCAAGCTTGCGGATTGCCAGATCGGCGGCGGCAAGCGAAAAGTTGCGTTTGACTTTACCAGCAACGAAGTCTTTAAGCCCATCTTGCAGACGCTTCAAGGATTCTTCCGGTATCGTCCAGCCGGCTTCGTGGGCTATGGATAGCACATAAGAAGTCAGCACATCGCTACCATGCAGCCAATCAGTGGCAAAGTATTTGAGCAACCCGTCAGCGTCGATGAAGGCGGGCAGTGCGTCCATGTTAGCGTCCCACATCGTTTTATCACGCAGGGCAATCGCCTTGGAAGTGCGCTGTTCCATGCAGGAATAGGGATATCGGCGCATGTAGTCGAGTACGCCAACAAGGCCCTCGCCCAGTTTGGCGCGTAAGGATATACGCAAGCCGCCACGGCCCGGTATGGCACCCGCTGGAGGCTCCACAGTCAAATCGAAGGGTTTGTCAACTTGCGCCAACTTGGCTTGATATACCCTTACAGGCCAAACCGGGATGACATCTTGGGTTAGCTTGACTTGATCATGGGCAGCCCCGTCAGTGGTTTCGGCACTGACTTCCCAAGACAATTTGGACGTATCCGCTGGCACTTCGACATCCCAAGCCAGTTCCTTCGCTGCGCCGGGTTCCAATTCCACTGGGATGGGTGGAAGTTCTTTCCATGAAACCCCGCAGACCGACTCTGAGGAAATCCCCCCTGCCCCCCTTTGCAAAGGGGGGTTGGGGGGATTTCCCAAAACCGAGTCGGTCTTGCAGGGGGAGTTCTGGGAGGGCGGTTGTTTGGCAACCGTAGCCGAATCTGCCGACCACTTGGCTTTGGCTGTCAGGGCCAATTTGCGATTGGATGCGTTGCGTAGCGTAAATATGGCTTTAAATACGTCGTCCTCGCGCACTAAAGGAGGCAATCCCGAATGTAACATGACATCCTGAGTGGTGCGGATCGTTGCATCGCCGGTTCCGAAAAAGCCGATTCCCGCATTAGCTACAGCGGTCATGCGGAAAGCGGTCAATGAATCGTTAAGCGGCACTTCGATTTCCGCTTCGCCCTGTACGTTGACAGGAACGCGCCCACGCCAAATTAGCAGGGTGTCAAACAACTCCCGTGCGGTTTGCCGTCCGCCCCCGCCGCCATGGGGTATGGCTTTGCGCCCATAGTGGCGCTTGCCTACTACCTGCATCTGGGCGGTGGAAGTGAAAACTTCAATGCCGCGTTTGCCCATCATGGCATCTAGCAATTTCCATGAGGTGTTGGGTTTGAGTTCCAACAAACCTTCATCCACTGCGGCTAGGGCAATTTCCGCATCTTGCGGCAATGGCCCACCGTCAGCCCTTTCAACTTTGATTTTGACGACGGATTTGTCGCGCACTTTGTAAACGTCTTTGTCTGGTTGCACTTTGACGTTCAAGCGGTTGGGTGCCCATCCTACGTCAAGTTGTGCAAGGCCCAGCTTGAAGGCCGGTTTGTTCAAGTCCACTAGGGCAGTGATGGCCTTGTCCTCCAGTTTGAACCCTAGTTTGGCTGCCAACTCCCTGAACCAAGCGAAATAGTCCCTAGCTCTGCCACGCACGGCCAGCACGGAGACATAAATATTGGGTGCGTAGTTAGGTTTGATCGGCACTTCGATCACAGGCTCTTTGCCTGAAATCGGCAAAACATAGGAGTCCAGCACACCTTCCCGTTCCACCGTCACCAGTGCGGTGGCTTCACGGAACGGCATGCGCACCTGCAATCGTGCGGTCTGGCCGGGCTCCCAAGCTTTCTTTTCCGGCAACACATCCATGCGGTCACTGGGTCCGTTGTCAAACCAAAGGTTTTCGCCGCCTGCCACCCAAGCATCCTGGGTTGTCAGTGCGGTGTTGCCGTCGCCATCTTGGGCGGTGGCGCGCAGGATTACTTCCCCCGAAACCCCTGGCTTTATATCGCAGGCCACAATACCCGCCTTGTCGGTGCTGTCTTCGCAAAGTTTGTCCAATTTTTTATATTCACTCTTATTTTCATAATCGTAAAAGCCTCCGATTAGGCGTTTGCGATAGGAATAGGTGAATTTTTTGAATAGCTCCACCTTGAGCTTCTGGTTTTTCACTGGTTTGCCGGCTGGGTCCAAGGCGATGACTTGAAACCGCAGTTGATCTTTGTTGGCAATCCAAGCTTCCTGTTTAATGCCTAACACCACTTTGGACGGCAATAACGGGATGGTGCGGGATACCGAGAGCAGTTGTCCGTTGGCATCTTGGTATTCCAGTTCGGTCAACAACTCCTTGGGGGAATCCGCCGACGGCAGATTGGGGATAGTCGCTCGTGCAGCCCCGGCTTTGTCCAGGGTCAGTGGCAAGACTTGGGCGGTGGAGCTTTCCTCGGTTTCCTCTTCATCGTTTTGCCTATCCTCCTGTAGTCCAGTTTCTTTTATATCATTGCCACCAAATTGAAAATCTTCGTAATCTGGAAAAGCGAGTTGACGGGAGCGGACTTGACTGCGTAGTTTGACTGGTATGTGGGATGCCCCGCCGCCAGAGAGATAGTTGACGAACAAATCAAGCTGCGCTTCTTTGGCGTTGACCAAATAGTCGGCGGCAGGTTGGATTGCCGCTTTCATGGTCGGGAGGCGGAACTGCTCCACACGGAAAGACCCCGCATTGCCCCCATCCAATTCCACACTATAAGCACCAAGCTTGGCTTCTTTAGGAATGGTCCAACTTGCCTCGCCTATGCCCTTTCCGTCAACACTGATGGGTATGTTGTAGTTCTCATCACTACCGGCATGGCTAATTGTTAATGTATCCGGCACTTTATCGCTATAGAGGGCAAAGCCTTCTGACGTGCGCTTGCGCAGGAATAATTTCATCGACACGGTTTCGCCGGCACGGAAGAGGCTGCGGTCAAAGACCGTATGGGCCAGCTTGGTTTCGCGCTCGTTGCCGACCGTCAGTTGGAAGTCGTAAGGTGTGATGCCTTTGCTCCAACCAGATACCACAAAACTCATGTCTTCGCCTGAACGGCTGCTGATGAATAGCGGATGCGACGATGATCCTTCGTAGCAATCATTGCTGGAATCGACTTCGGGCAACACGCCAGTACCGGTAATTTTAGCCGTTCCGTCCGGGCCGGTGCGGCCATGCCAGAATTCAGCCCCGCTGCAAAAGTCGCTGACTCGCACCTCGGCATCGGCAACCGGTTTGGCTTGGTCTAACGTGGTCACCCAGACCAACGAGGACTCCCGTCCCCATTTGAAATGCACGGACATATTGGTGACTAGAGCGGAAGTGGCGACATAGCGGGGCCTTTCCTCACCAAGCAGGGCTGCGCCTAGGCGAGGGCTGGCCAGTTCGACCACATAAAACCCAGGAATTTTGAGAGGAATGCCCAAAACCTCAAATGCCTTTGCGCCGTCCGCTTTGGGCAAGTCAAAGGATTCGGTTTTTTCGGTGGGTCCAAACACCGATTCGGTTCCTGTGAGGTTGCGGAAATGCGTTTCGTCATTTTGATTGGCCTTGGGCAGTTCCTCAAAATGCGCATTACCGGCATGGTTTACTTTTCGCAGCCATGCGGCAATGGCCTGATCGTTTTGCCCCAGCCTTTGCAGTTTGCCGGGAATGCCTTCCTGCCCCGGCATGGAGCGCCGCCCCGCCACAGTAGGCTCTAGATTGCGCAGGGTGACAGGCAGTATGCCCCCTTCCTTTGCTTCGATAATGCCAAATTCACCGTTGAACTTGGCTAACGGCGGGTAGTCGTCAGTTTCCACGGCAAGTGGAAATCGGCTGGCATTTTCCAGTGGCCTTCCTGCGTCATCGAACAAATCCGTTGGCAAGACTATCCTGAAACGGGTGTTTTCCGGGAATGGGCCTTTGAATTTGATAGCTTCCACATAGGGTGTTTTGGAAGGGTCGATAGTTTCGGCAGGGTAGAGTTTGCCTTGGCTGTCAAATAATTGCACTCCTTTGGCTTTCTCCGCCGGCACGGGAGCGCTAAAATCCAGTGTCATGGGCAGGAAAGGTATGCAATTCGACTTGGCGTTGACCTTTTCGCATTGAAATTGGGCGCTGAAAGAGGGGCGGACGGTGTAATTAAAAACCTGGTCTTCTCGGGTGGCTATGCCAGTAGTGGAGGCGATACCCGCCCCCCACACCAAGCGCACTTTTGCGTTTGGCGGAAAGTTGCGCCGACATTGTAAAATTAGAAGCCTATCGTCAGGAGTGTCTGTAAAGAAATAGTCGTACCGGTCTTTGAGCGGACCTGATAACAGTTTGCTTCTTTCCTCGCCCTGTAACAGATTAGTGTCAATGCGTTCTTGCAAGCCATCCACTTCGCAATGGGCATGGGCTGCGACGGATTCTTGCGAAGCTGGGGCATCCAGTTTCAATATGAATAGAGGGTTTTCGTCAATGTCGTCGGAGTCTTGCCCAGGAAGGCTGTCGGTGATTGACGGCCCACCGGTGTCGAAAGAAAATTGGCTAGGTCCGACGATGGGTAGCCCGGATAAGGTTTTCAGCCCCGGCTTCAGCTTGAACGAACAGCGTATGCCCGCAGGCAAATCCTTTTCGAAATCGAATACCCACTGTTGCCCATCCACCCATCGCCCTGTGCCTTTGGCGGGGCAATCGGCTTCGAACGGCGATTCCAATCGAATGTCTCCGAAGGGCACCATCGCGTGGGCAAACCGTGCGGTCACTTGGCGGACGTTTTTGACCGTCCCCTGTGGGGTGAAGAGTTCCACGCTAGGCTGTGTTGTCTCAGCCGAAGCGGTAAAACCATTTACAGCCAGACAGGTAATAACTAAAAACAGCAATATAGTGCGCACAGCCATGCCTCCTAACGGAATCATTTCTTTTTCCATTTTTTTATTAACTGATCTTACTCTCATTATAGGGCAGTAATTCTCATTATGCCAAAGCTTGTCGTTGGCGGAAGCACAATTCTCATTTTGGCAAAGATTAATAAGGGCGGGTTTGGAACCCGCCCCTACGCAGGTAATGTAATTCAAAATGGGCTATCAGCTTAAGGCGGGACAGGCGCAAAGCTTAACCGTTCGCCCTGAGCTGCGAGCCTGTCGAGCAGTCGAAGGGTGGACGGTTAAGCCGTTCATGGTTCGACAAACTCACCACGAACGGCCTTGAACTGTCCCGCCTTAAGTTGGTAGCCTTCATAATGAGAATTGCTGCGTTTTTGAATCATACTCATTGCACATATCCCACAAGGGAATAAAATAGGCCGGAGGTATGGCATATGTCCGAGTTGTTCCACTTTGAAAGTTTGAAAGAACCCATCGGCCTGATCGCCGAGGTTCATGGGCCAGTGGTCGTGATCGCCTGTAGGCGCTTGCCGCCCTTGCGTCAGGCATTGTGCGCTTGCATCAATGGCGACATGTATCTGTTTGAAGTACACCAGCACTTGGACGAAGAACATATCCGCGCCATCACTTTGCACCGCACTTCCGGGTTATGGCGGGGCATGACGGTGTATGATTTGGAAGGGCCGCTGAAAGTGCCGGTTTCCCCCGAATGCCTAGGCCGGTTGCTGAATATTTTTGGCAAGCCCTTGGACGGCAAGCCCCGGTTGCCGTCTGTTGAGTTTCGCAATATTCATGGCAAGCCCTCGCCATTGCACCAGGCCATGGGCGTGAGCGGGGTGCTGGAGACGGGAATCAAGGTCATCGACCTGCTTTGCCCCTTTGTCAAAGGAGGCAAGACTGGCTTATTCGGTGGGGCAGGGGTGGGCAAGACGGTGCTGGTGATGGAGTTCATGCATGCCATTGCCGCCATCCACCAAGGTTTTTCCGTGTTTGCGGGGGTCGGTGAGCGTATCCGCGAGGCCCACGAACTCTGGCACGAGATGGAAGATGCCGGGGTAATGCCACAAACGGTGATGGTGTTCGGGCAAATGGACGAATCGCCGGGGGTGCGTTTCCGCATCGCCCTTTCAGCACTGACCTATGCCGAATACCTGCGCGATAGCTTGCACAAAGAGGTGTTGTTTGTGGTGGTGGATAATGTATTCCGCTTTGTGCAGGCGGGCAGCGAGATTTCCAGCCTGCTTGGGCGAATGCCCGCCACGGTAGGCTACCAACCCACTCTCAGTACCGAAGTGGCAGAATTGCAAGACCGGATCACGTCCACACAGGCGGGTGCGGTGACCTCCGTGCAGGCGGTCTATGTGCCGGCCGACGACATGACCGACCCGGCGGTGAGTGCCATCCTTAGCCATCTCGACACGACGGTCATTCTTTCCCGCACCCAGGCCGCCAAAGGCATTTATCCAGCCATTGATCCTTTGCGTTCCGGCAGCAAGCTGATGGACCGGCATTCTTTGGGCGAAAAGCATTACGCCGTGGCCGAAGGTGTCCGCGAACATCTGGCCCGTTACCAGGAATTAGAGGACATCATCACCATGCTGGGTTTGGCCGAACTCTCCGAGAAGGACCGGCGCATCGTCATGCGTGCCCGCAAGTTGCAAAAATACCTGACCCAGCCGTTTTGGGTCACCGCGACGCACACCGGCATCAAAGGGGTTTCCGTGCCGTTGGAACAAACACTGACGGACTGCGACCACTTCATGACCGGATTGTTTGACGATCTAGGCGAGGATCAATGCTATATGCGCGGGACGATGGAGGCATAAGGTGATATTCAATAAAGAACATCCCATCCAAAGGCCAAGCTGGGGCTTGGCGCTCCCAGAAGGAACGCCAAGCCCCAGCTTGGCAAGGTGATTTGCGGAGGAATTGTTCGTGATTTTCGTGGACAATTCATT
>Ga0073936_10009157_pt1 | contig 12361 bp, 11 predicted proteins | sample AliMusrvi5mmetaG_FD_87041 | JGI IMG/M metagenome (GOLD analysis project Ga0073936, IMG submission 87041) | Freshwater lake bacterial and archeal communities from Alinen Mustajarvi, Finland, to study Microbial Dark Matter (Phase II) - Alinen... | ecosystem: Environmental > Aquatic > Freshwater >... | reverse complement strand
GCCTTGACCACCCGGCCCCCCAGTTCCACTGAAGCACGCACCGCCACCGCCGCCGGCATAATAAGCGGGAGTGCCCGCCCAGCTAATAAATATACCGGTGCCGCCAGCGCCGCCAATACTGAGATTACCGTCGCCGCCAGGTCCACCAGCACCACCACCACCGCCAGCACCATAGCCTATTGGGTCAAAATTACCGCCATCGTAACCTTGCCTTGGCGGTCCGGCGAGCCCAGCGCCGGGTACGCCCGCGGGCAGACTCGCACCACCACCACTACCTCCGGGTTGACCGTTTTCGTCAGGGTTATTATGCCCGCCCCTACCACCGCCATACGCTAGAAGACTAGCAAATTCTGAATTTTCCGCGACCCCGCCGGCGGAACCACCAGCGCCAACAGTTACCGTGTAGGTACCGGCAGCTATAGGATAATTATTGGTTTCAATAGCGCCGCCTGCGCCGCCGCCGGCGCCTTTATACAGATTACCACCGGGCCCACCACCCGCAACAACCAGAACTCGACCGGTACAATCGGCGGGAACAACCAGAGAGCCACTAGCTAGAAATGTATGAATTTCATATCCATTTGTATATGTCACAGTGCCGCCAGTTATTCCAGTAGGAGGAGTCGGCGCCCCGCTATAGGGCAGATGGAGAACAGCATTATAGTTTTCGACAGCAATCCACGCACCCATATCGTCCTGTATTGTCCGAAGGGTATCCCCTAGATATAGCTGGACGAGTTGCTCATTGAAGTACGCAGCATGGTAGCCATCCAGTAGATCGGCGTTGAGGTTGTCGTTCAGGTTGGTGGACTGGATATCAAACGGCTTCACGGCGGCCTGGCTCTGGTACAGCTGCCCAAGGCTGGTTAGCTTCACGGTAGCGAACACGTTGGAAGCAGCATAGAAATCTCCATAGATGGAGACCGAGGTTGGGGTAATCGTGGGGGGTCCCCGGTTCCACAACTGATAGTCGCCATTGTCGTCCTGCGTGGTTACGTCTCCGACATCTATCCAGTGTTCCCCGAAAAATGAACTGTAACTCTCCAAAATGTATCCATCAATATCGGAGATGTGACTCCAACTCAGAGAGTTTTTCCACTGCGCACCGTAAGGATCGCCGTAGGCGGAAACGCCTGAGGAGTTAGCCGAGAATGTCTTGATACCCTGAACGGTCTTGTAGCCCCAGAGGGACCAGCTGAAAGGGCCATACAGGTAGCTATTGGGGGCATCCTGGACGTGGGGGCTATACTTGTAATACGGAATCCATTGAGTCGGGTCGCCCTGGTACCACCCCATGCCGTTGTACCCATCGATCACAATAGAGTGCGTCATGTTATTCACAGTGGTATAAAAATCTCCCTGCGACGAGCTTACAGCGACTATATAATCATAGACGTACGCGGAGCTGACCATTAGATTGTAAAAGTCCACCCTGACACTGAAGGGGTTTCCGGTATAATCCGCTACCTGGTTGTAACTAGACGAACTGTAGAACCAGTAATTATCCATCCCAGAGCCTTCCTGCAAGATCCGGACCGTAACGGTATCGTTATTAAAATTCCCGCCGCCGAGATAGTTGGGGTAGATCCCCATTATACCTATGCCCTCTAGGGTCCACTCGGTTCCGTACGTGTAATTCTCCGTAAACCCGAAAGCGTCCGGGCAGGACAACAGTACTTCAAGGCCGGCAACTGATTGCCTCGTGGTGCCGTCATCGACGGCCCCGCCCAGGATAAGGCCGGCTGCCAGGTTGGGCTTTCCGTTGATAACGTTCTGCGGGGTAGTCTGATCGAGGTGTAGGGCCGTCGGATCGACCTCTGCCTGCACCGAGGTGGCCCCCAGTGCTGCACCGGCCTGCACGGCGGCCGAGACGGAGTTCCACGCCGTAGCATAGGTGCCCTGCTGGGCGGTGGCAAACTGAGCCGGATTGGTCAACGCGGCAGACGACCATGCGCCATTAAGGCGGCCATACAGCTTGCTATCCTTAGGGGCGTCAGCCACGATGGCGTTGGCGGCAATTGCAGGGCCTTCCAGGCGGGTATTGCGGGAAGCCGGAATCGTGGCGTGCCCAGTGCCCCCATAGATGTAGAACGGCATCGTGGAGGGGCCTGTGCCCTGCGTGTACTGGGCATACCGCAGCACGCAAACCCGCTGGGACGATGTCGCGACCACATTGCTGGCCAATTGAGATGCCGATGGAATGCAGCCTACCTGGGCGGTTGCCAGGCCGACGTCGCCCTGGGCCAACACCTGGGTGGATACCCCGTTGACCAGTGTCAGGACAGAATAATACGAAACCGCCGCCGAGGACCCCGCGGGGATATCGGCTGACGCATAGACGTAATGGATGTACGAACCTGCCGCCACCGTGGCGACTACCCCGGTCCACACCCGGCTTCCCACCAGCGTGAGGACCCCGGGCTGCAACGTGTAGGTATTGGTCCAAGCCGGTACGGACGCCAGGGCAAACTTCAACGCCGGCGCATAGGGGGCCGGGGCCACGTTGGTGGTCCCGTAGTAGACGAACTGGCCCGGGAGCGCCTGGGCGATCGCATTGTTGACGTCAGCCAAGCTGGTCAGCCCGTACTGGTCGGGCGGGATCGTGCTGGTCTTGTAGACCTCCAGGAACGTATTGGTTCCCGTGAACACATTGGGGCCAGCCAGGTTGGGGGCGCCCAGCGAAGTCGCTGTGATCACCACGGTGCCGGTCAACGTGTTGACGCTGAGGACCGGGGCCGCGGTCAGGGCCAGGGGGTACTGGGTTCGGCTCCATACCTGGGTGGCCACCACGGTCTTGACGGCAGCCAAATCGGCTGTAGCCTGGGCGGCCGCAGCCTGGGCGGTAGCCCCCGTGGAGCTCCCCTGGGCCGTGGAAGCCGCATCCCGGGCTACCTGGTCGATCGTGACGATCTCGGCGATGCCATCCTGGATGAACTGACCAGCGTGAGCCCCCAGAGTCAACAGGGCCGCTGCAATGATAAGTAGTTTCCGCATCTCCGTCTCCTAGTAGGTTGTCACTTCGCCGAATACCCAATTGTTGGTGCCAGCTCCGTACGCTGACCGGCTAACGCTCATGGTGTACTGGACAGTGTAGTAGTCGTTGACCGTGGGGGTCGCGGTATCCACATACTGCCAGGTCTGCACAAAGAGATGGGCAGTACCACTGCCGGTCGAGTAGTCGGTATCGATCACGGTGGCCAGAAACAGACCATTCTTGTAAACGTCGATAGCACGATGTTCCTGCGAGGCCGACCCGGTAACCCCCATAGATCCATAAAGCTTTACGACCCCGTTGGTCGCCTTGGGCCACCACCGGCAAACCGTAAGTGCATTACTGTAGATCGAACCCCCAGAGGCGGCAAGCACCACGTTGGTAAACGGTGCCAGCGCATCAGTTCCATTTGTGTACGTATAGGCGTTGGCAAAGTTGGCTTTGAATCGCTTAGCCGTGTGGAGCGCTACAAGCTGGTTGGTCGCCGAGGTGGCATCCACGGCAGCCTGGTTCCACACAGAGGTACGACCCTCAACGATACTGATCCGGTTTGATGCCAGGACCACCCCGTTGCTCGCCCACGTCGCCGTGGTCGCGGCAGTGTTCCATGTGGAAGTCTGACCCTCAAGGCCGGATACCCGTCCTACCCAGGCATTGGTGGCATTGATGGAGGCGGTGTTCCAGGTAGAGGTCTGACCCTCAAGGCCGGATACCCTAACGACCCACGCATTGGTAGCATTGATGGCGGCGGTGTTCCAGGTAGAAGTCCGACCCTCTACCACGACGAGTCGATTGGTAGCCGAGATACCATCCGTGGAGGCCCGGTTCCACACATTAGTACGACCCTCAATAACTGACACTCTACTAGAGACGACAGCCTCGGCCTGGATGGCCCGGTTGGTCTCGACCACCAGGTTGGAGGCCGCCGCGTAGTAATCGGGCAACTGGTTACCCAGCACGTCGGGCTTCTGGATGTGTACGATCATGGTTCCGTTGGTAGCTGCGACTGATACCCAGCCGATCCGCACAGATACGTTAGGGGCATCGGGCTCGCGGTTGGTCAAGCCGCCCGAGACCGCGGGGCTCAGATAAAGAATGTCACCTTCCGTAAAGGCTGACGTATCAAACGGTGAGGTTGTTTGGCCGATCGATAGAATGGGGGCGATGCCCCCGGGGGCGATACCGCCCAACGTGTTAACCACGCCCCACGCTCTATAGGCGATACCGAGGTCGGTCGCAATGGCCCGCTTGACGAACTGGGCCCCATTGGTAAAACCGTCGTAGATGTACACCACCTCGCCGGCATTCAGGTAATTTGTTTCACCGTTGTATCCCAGGAACACGGTATCGCGGCAGATACGGTACTTGGACCCGGTTGAGTCCATGTAGTACGGCTGCTCCAACCCGGCGGTGTTGTCCAGGTAGATCTTGATGTGGCCGCTAAAAGGTTTATTGTAAATAATGTCTTGAAGGCTATTGGGTGTGAACATATCGAGGGCGCCGCCGAGAATTTGGTCCCCGTTCTGGTGCGGCGTATTGATATAGAAGCTACCGGAAGATCCATCATTCGTATACTGGCGGGGGTAGTAATTGAACGCATTCTTCTGGATGATCTCGGTGTCATAGATGCGGATGTTGTCATTGGTGGTGGTGGCAGCGCCAAACCAGATGTTCGAAGACGAACCACTCACCACCCGGATGTGATTGTTGCGGATAATAGCAACGTTCTCGGCTGTACCGTTTGCCGAGTGCGCCATAAACAGATTACAGTTATTCGTAGGGTCCATATACAGACGGGTCGCATTGCCCATCGATAACGTTCTACCCTGGGCACGCTCGTTGCATACGAGCTCGATACGGTTCATGTGCTCGGCGCTGTCGTCCAGGTAGATGTTAAATGTGCCCCCCAGGAGCTGGTTGATGCAATTCGCGTCAGTGTTGTCATGGGTAAACATCATCGAAACGATGTCGTTGGTGTCCGTGCAGTAAATGATCGACGAGCTATTGAAGGATGTGAACTCGTTCAAGCCTGGGTTCAGTAAGTCGGTGGAGTGCTCGAACACTGTAGTTTGGCACTGGATCCCGTCGATGGTGTTAACGTACAGTTCGCAGTATGTAGTCCCATAGATCTCCGTGATGCCACGCTGGATCAGCGCCACGCTCTTGTTCGAAATAGTGGCATCATCGTACGTGCTCGACAGGTAACAGGAGCGAATACCCGCGTATGCGGCGTCAGTGCCAGAGTTTACCACCAGGGCTGGCTCGTTGATACTCAACACGGTCAAGAGACTGACCTCAGCACCCGATACGTCCATGTAGCTGGTTGGATAAAGAATCTGGCCCTTGATGACGGTATCTTCGATGGAAGTTCCCCGCATTCCAACATCTTCATGCATGACAACATGCTCGACGTATGTGCCTGCACTCACCTGCAAGGTGAACCGATTCGAGTCAGAAGCCACTGCGCCGGCGGCCGTGATAGCTGCCATGATGGTCTTGTACGGGAGAATCGAGCTATTCAACTTCGCAAGCGAGTCGTTACCGTTCTGGTCCACAAAGACCTTACCGGAGTTGATGTTGTTGATCTTGCTATCCACGTAGGCCTTGTTGGCTGCATCACCTGTGCCCGTGGGATCGGGAAGCCCCGTGATGGCTTGGCCAGCGCTATTGCCGGCCTGCAGGACCGAACTGAGCGTAGGCACGTTGGCCGAGCCCGTGCTGCCTACCAACAAGGTGCCCCCCTGGGTGATCCTGAGACGACGGTCGAGCCAATACGAGGCGGAGGTCTCGAATACCATATTGGAACCGCTGAACACATAAGCGGTCACTGCCGGGATATACGGGGAGAACCCCGCGGGCAGATCGGGATCGACACCTGCTACGGCATCCAGGTAGCTCGTGTAGACGTTATCGGGCAGCACATAGTTCAGGTGGTCTGACTGCGGGGCTATAAAGAGGCCACGGTACCATTTGGCGGGGTTACAGGCTACCTGGTTGGTCCCATTATCGTAAAGGCCAAACGGGAAGTTGTTGGTCCCCCAGGCGGCAAAGCTACCCGCGTTGGTGTGCCCATAAACGACCATCATGTTCAAGTTGGTGAAGTCAATCCTGGGATGGTCGATAGCGGTCATAAAATTGTGGTACTCAGTACCCGCTTCCATGTAGAGACCGGACACGTTGGTCGTGGTGGCGTGCACCAGCAGGCCTTCCGAGATGTAATCGGGAAGAATGGCGGCATGGGCGGCTTCAGTCATCCCGGGCTGATCTCCCGCGGGGGCCGAGAAGGTGGTCGCCAGGATCTGACCGAACGCAGCAGTAAAGCTCGCGATGCGGATTGCCCCCACTGGCACTGATCCTGTGATCTGGACCTGGAGGAGCTCGTTGGTAGCCCAATATGCATAGTTGACTGCATTGTCGGTCAGGGTTTTGCTGCCTGCGATCAGATGGTGGTAGCCTCCGGGGGTCAGAGGATCATAGACGTTACCGGGTCCCCACGTTATTGCCAACCCGGGTGTCGGGGCTACCGGGTATGTGAATACAGGCAGATCCCTCGATAGGCCCTTGACTGAAAGATCCTGGAAAAAGCGCTCCAGCGTATAGCCACCATCGGCGCCGATCAGCCGAACACCCTCGGAGCCCGGCACGGTGGAGCCCAGAGGACCCAGCAGGTTGGTGGCGGCAGCTGCGGCGGCGGCCCGGGCGACAGGGTCTGCGGCGGTCCCTGCGGTAGTCGCATAGCCCGCGGTTCCCGCTGAAGTTGCGTACCCGGCCGTGACGGCATTGCTGGCCGAGCCGCTGACAAGAGCGGTACCGGCAGAATCCGCATAGCCTGCGGTTCCAGCCCGGATGATGCCGTCCATAATAAACTGTTCGGCGGCATCTACTTGAAGGGTCGCCAGCAAAGCCACCATGCAGATCAATACTCTCATAGATACTCCCTATCGTGCAAAGTCGGCTACCGCGGTGCAATAATTGGTGCAAGTGGTCTGAAGAATCAGTTTATCGCCCTGATCGGGGCGGAACCAGATATCGGTAGCGGTGAGCACCCACGAGCGGGCATTCACAATCGTGTTGGACATCTGCAGGTAGTGGTTTCCAGCCAGCTGGCTGACCACCATGACGGTCCCACTGGCCACTCCGCTGTACTGGACCGAGAGAGTTGCCAGCCGGGCCGGCGCACTGAGCTTGGAGAGATCCAGGGTGACCTGGTTGGTCACTACGCCCTGGTAGAGGACCCGGCCGGCAGGACCCAGGTTACCCTGGGCAAAAGCCGTTACAGCAAGGAAACCCATCACGAGGGTAATCAAGATAGTCCGCATGGTCGTTCTCCTGGAGCCGTGAGACCCGGTTTGGATCCCTTCGGCCTATATTCGGTCAGTCACACAGTACAATACCATGGAATCCAGATAGGTACAAGGGGTACTGGGTTACTCCCATCCCATCATACGTCTGTACACGTACCGGAAGGCCAGGTCGGCCCCCGGGATTCTGTCCTTAACGTCTGTGGCGATCTTCTCCAGGTCTCCACGGGTGTACCCGAGGAGCTGATCGGAGATCAGTAAACCTAACCGGATGGGACTTGGCATGGCCCCCAGGGGACCAAACCCTATAGCTTCAGCCTGCTTGCCACCCTGCTGGGCCTGCTGCATCATCATGGCCTGACCTTGTGATGCCATCTGGGACCGCATCTCGTCCATGTTCTGGAGCACCAACGCGTGGAGCGTCGGGTTCGAGTGCTTGATCTTGATGAGCTCGCCACGCCGCATGGTCTCGGGGGTCTGGGTAAGCAACTGTTGGGCCAGCGCCTTGGCCTGCTCGGTGACGTCGCCCGGGGTGGCCCCGTAGGTGGGCGCTCCACCGGCGCCCTGGCCTCCACCGCCCATGTTCTGCTGCTGGGCCTGGGCTCGCTCCATGGCCTCCTGCTGGAGTTTCTGGATGGCAGCCTGCTCCTCGGTAACCCGTTTCTGCTCCTCGAGGTAGTCAATCCCAAGGGGCCTATAGGCCGTCGACTTCGAGATATCCTGGCCGGCCGCGGCCTGCAAGCTAAGGGCCTTGCGCTCGACGTCATCAGCCAGCGTGACGCTGCGGAGACTACCCTTGATATCATTCCACATGAAATGGCGCCCGATGCGCTTCAGCATCCAGTTGATGAAGTCCTCGTAGCCATCAACCAGGTGACCCCACTGCTTCTCGAATAGCCGGAGGGCCACCGGGAATGCCTGGATGGACAACGTACCCTTGTAGAGTTCCGCGGGGAACCCCATGGAGTTAAGGAGCTCATCCATCGCCAACGCGATGTTGTCCTTGGGGGCCAACGCTTTAGCCTCGCCACCCAGCATCTGGTAGCCGATCTCGAATGGGCTGACCTGGATGTCGGTGAGGTTCTTGCGCTTGGCCTGCACCATGGTCTGCATGTGGCCCATGAAGCTGGACATCGAGAGAGACTGCAAAGCATCCTGGCCCTGCGGCGACGTGTTCTTGGGGAACAGGACGCGGAACGGCATGATGTAGTCGAGTGCAATGGCCTCATCGTACCGGCGGAGCAGCTGGACATAAAAGGCCAGCTTGAAGTTCTGGAGCAGCGGGGGAATGGCCCAACCCTTGACGGGCAAGCCGGCCAGCGTGCTACAACGCATGTGGTAGATCGAGTCCTCACGGAACTTGAAGAGGTACTCCTTGCGGGCCTTGTCGGATTTCAAGCAGGCATCCACGATGGCCCACGGGGTGTCGTTCAGGTAGAAGTTCTCACCCTCCAGGACCTTGGCGACGAATACTGGATCGAGCCGCATGAAGTACTCGATCTTCTTGGAGATCGGATGGACCCGCAGCCGAATATCCTTGGGGTTCCAGCGGACCAGCTTGACCCTCGAGGTATCAGGAGACCGGCGGTCTGAGCGCTCCATCTCGATATCCTGCTCGTTACACTTTGCGCAAAAAGCCGTGAAGGTTCCTGTCTTCCTGTGAAACTTGTAATCAGTAACCCCAATATAGTAATCGGTGTGACACTTGGGGCACGTCAGGAAGCGATCAAACGGGAAGTAAATCGAAATGAAAGCATTACCGTAACACGCGTAATCGTCACCGATCTCAGCCAACTGCTGCATGAGATGGAGTTGGTTATCGAGGAAATCCTCGTACTTGGCCTTCTCGCCATCATCGGTCCCCTCCAGGACCAGCTCGGTCAGGAAGTATCGGACCACCCGTTGGCTAACGGTGCGGAATGGGGGCATTGACAACATCAGGTATTCGCACCATGAGAATATGGTCTCCATGTCGCGTGGGATATACTCACTTGCGACATCGATGAAGGGATTGGGATACTTGCCGGCGCCAGAGCGATTATTGCCCTGGTTCGGGTCCCAGCCAAAGTAACCAGAGAGACCGTCGGTTGATTGCATAGCGGCCCTTTACGGACGGGAGGTCCGCTTGCTCTTGGGGGTATCTTTGGCAGTCTTGGGGGAAAACTTAGCTGCCGCCTCTTTGTCCCAGTTGTCATCCGGGCGGTGCAGTTCCACCGCGGGGGTCCTACGGGGCTCCACGAGATTCTGCTTGATCATGCTCATTGTTTGTCTCCCTGATCTAATATGCCATCCATATACTGCTCGGACGCCTTACGGGCCAGGATCTTGACCTGCTCGTCAGTGATGCCAGGGTTCCCGGCCTGTACAGCCAGGTCTCGAATTGCCGACTGAATCGTATCCATCAGGACTCCTCGGAGCGGATGAACGAAAGTCCGATCATCTGCAAGGCCTCAACCTCAAAGCTGGCGCCGGGATAGAACACGGCATACTCCCTGTCACCATCCTGAATGGTGAGCGCACTACCTGGCTTGGGTACAACTGTACCACCGTCGGCGCTCATTGGCAAGAGCAGGGTTACTGCATATCGCCCCACGATTACATCGATACACGACATCGACATCGTAGAGTCCTGAAGCTCCAGGGTGATCCGACGCCGTTGCTTTAGGTACTGCTCGGCCCGGCCAGCCGGGACCGCCAGCTGCGGGGCGTGCTCAACTCTCGGGGCCGGCACCGCGGGGGCCTGGGTCCTATACTGGGCCCCGATCTCCTGGCCAGCTGGCACCGGGGTCATGCCGTCGTATCCGGACGACTCGGGGGCATCCGGGTAGGGGTCGTTGATGTCACTGGCTGCTTTGGTGGCAGTCTGGTCGTCCAGGCCGCCACGGATCATCGGGACTGTACCGCGTTGACGTGCAGACATAAGCTGGCTCGCTTCCTCAAGGGTTACCACTTTGTGGGTATTGGGTCGGTATTGTCGTTCGGCCGCCACGAGACGACCTTCCTGACGCCCGCTAAGGGCTGCCGCAGGTATCGGGGTTCCCGGTACCGTGTAGTTAACCACCTGGCCTGGATGAAGTTGATGAGCATAACCCGACTTGGCTGTAGCGTGCTCGGCCTTGGGGGTGCTAGATAAAGTAGGGCGCCGAGGGGGCTTACTGACCTTCTTGACCGGCACCGGGCGCACTGGCTTCTCGACTGTCTGGATCATATCCGGCCTCCTACGAGTCCGCGAGCGTTCTCGAGAGATTCCTTCTTGGTCAGAATACTTTGACCGAAGTTAGGGAGCCCGGGGGTCGGGAGACCTGCTTTCGGGAGCTTGACGGCCTGGTTGTGCTGCTTGAGATCCGCCAAACTCTTGGCCTTGCCGGGCTCCACCGGGGTCACCCGGGTGGCCTCACGGGCAGGCACTTCGAGCACGGGGATCATGGAGCCCTTACGGACGTCTCCAAGCTGAACTGGCTCCTTCTTGATCTTGACTGATTTCACGGGGATCGGGATTGCGGCCGCCACGACGATCTCCTTGGAGTCCTCGGCGAGGAGCCAGGCGATGAACTGCCGGTCCTTGTCAGATAGACGCATGCGGGCCCGGTTGGCATCCAGATCGGACTTCAACGATGCATTGAAGACTTCCTGGATAGAGATTTCAGCCGATACTTCGCCGGTAAGCAAAGTGCGCCCGGAAGAACTCGCGTAGGCAAAATGCCGAGACGCAGGGGAACAGTTCGTAATTCGCATTAAGTGGCCCTACTACTACCGTGCCAGCGCATGAAGGATCGCTGACGCAAACTTGATCGCCCCGGGGGTCAACGGCTTCCTGATCCCCAGTTCCTTCGCGACCTTATCCATGTGGGTATCGAAGAGATAGGTGGCGGTACGCGGATCGACTCCGCGTTCCAGGTAACGAGCAGCAGCGGCCTGCTTGAAAATGGTGATCTGCTCGGGGGTGGCTGCCGTCATAGAGAGTCTCCTGGTTGCCGATACTGTACCTGAATGGCCTGCAGGTGTCAACTACCCAAAATGTATCAGGTTGGCCCTGATAGATAAAAGATAAAAAAGAACCCCCAAGGGGCTCTTGGGGACGACTAGCGTCCCAGGACTGCAAACTCGACATCCTCGAGTTCGTAGTCCTCTTGAAGCTGGAAGCTGTCCGCGGGGGACAGCTCCGGCTGGGCCATGGTGGCCCAGAGGATCATGTTTGGGGGCATAGGCCCCTCCTTTCTTGTTGTTAGAAAAAGACACCGGGCTGGCGGCCCGGGAGCGCTGCGGACTATGTAGGAGCTCATCCCTACGGGAATCACACGGGCTTCGGTTCAGCCCTCAGGGCCCTGTGAATGGGCCGGGCGGGCGGTCAAACAAGCCAGAGAACCAGCTGGCCAGTTTGGGGGCAGAGCTAGTGATTGGTGTGGTTGAACGGTATTGCTCTTCCACATAAGGTCATAACCGATTTTCGGTAAGTATTAAGACCCCGGCAGGTAAAGAAAACCCCCTGCCCCACCCCCTAGGGATGAGGGCAGGACGATTACGGGATGAGGTTCGCAGCAAGAGTTATCCGAGATATCCATAGCAAGGAGACTTGAAACCGCACTGCACCCCTACGGGCAGCTGGCCAACCAGCCTGGTCATTCTCGGCGATGGGTCGTGATGTTTCTTTTTCTTCGGGACAGGCTGCCGGGGCAACTTGATAACCTGACTGTCCGGAATATCCCGGAGACTTTGTGGTTTAGTCATTTTTTACTCCTGGATTATAACTAATGAGTTTTTATTTGGAGTGACTTTTCTACCCACTAAAGACCTGCCTGGAGACCTGACCGGAGACCTGATCGTAGACCTGCCTGGAGACCTGATCGCAGACCTGACCGAAGACCTGATCGCAGACCTGACTGTAGACCCTCTTGTTATCCATTGACTGTTTCCTTGATCTGATCGCGGACCTGCCCGGAGACCTGTCTGATGACCTGATCGCGGACCTGATCGTAGACCTGCCCGGAGACCTGTCTGATGACCTGATCGCGGACCTGATCGTAGACCTGCCCGGAGACCTGATCCCAGACCTGACTGTAGACCTGAT
>Ga0073936_10009156_pt1 | contig 12364 bp, 5 predicted proteins | sample AliMusrvi5mmetaG_FD_87041 | JGI IMG/M metagenome (GOLD analysis project Ga0073936, IMG submission 87041) | Freshwater lake bacterial and archeal communities from Alinen Mustajarvi, Finland, to study Microbial Dark Matter (Phase II) - Alinen... | ecosystem: Environmental > Aquatic > Freshwater >... | reverse complement strand
CTCGCCAAACAAGGCATCACCGTCGCCCGCCGCACCGTCGCCAAATACCGCGAACAACTCAACATCCTGCCGTCCCACCTGCGCAAAACGTTCTGAACGTCCTCTATCAGGTTTTACACAAATCCGCTTTTCACCTGCACCTCCATCACCAACGACGACGGAAAACCGGATTTCCCATACTATTGGTCGGGAACCACCCATGCCGGATTCCTCGGCGGCCAGGCGGCCATGTAGGTCGCGTTCGGCACCGCCGGCGGCTGGATGTCCTCCGCCGCCATGGCTGGCAGACCGCCAACCTGCGGCGGCACCGGCGGACCGGGCGGACCCGGCGGTGTTAGACCGGCAGCCCCCGGCGCGGGCGGCCCTCCGGGTGCGACTCCGCCAACCGGCGCGGCTGGCAGTTATCATTATGTGGACGTGCATGGAGCAGGCGCGCAACGCAGCGATCCCAAGACCGGCGATCCCGCGTTGTTCCCGCATGGCCGCGGCCCGCAGGGTGATGTCATCCGCATCCGCAATTTCGTCCGGCTCGTGCGCTGAGTCTGCGATTCCGGTGTTGCCAGTCGGCGCCACGGGCGCTTTGGACTGCGGCGAGTGATCGCCGCTTTTGAACGTCAAACAACCAATCCCGGCACGCCCGATCTCATGCATCCGGTAAATTGGAGCAGGGTTATCGGAATGGCAAGCCGTCCGCCAATGCGGTGAAGCGCTCGCGCTTCACCGCAGTCCAAAGTTGCCAGTCGGCGCCACGGGCGCTTTGGACTGCGGCGAGTCATCGCCGCTTTTGAACGTCAAACAACCAATCCCGGCACGCCCGATCTCATCGCATCCGGTAAATTGGAGCAGGGTTATCGGAATGGCAAGCCGTCCGCCAATGCGGTGAAGCGCTCGCGCTTCACCGCAGTCCAAAGTTGCCAGTCGGCGATGGCGGGGTTAGATTGCCGCCACCACCCGCCCATGCCCGCCAACATTTCCGTCCCACATTGCACGGCGATCCTCGTCGCCGCCGGCTCCAGCCGCCGTATGGGCACGGACAAATTGGCGTGGCCGCTCGCTGGAGTGCCGGTCCTGCGCCGCACCCTCGATGCCTTCCTCGCCGCCCAATCCATCGCCGCCATCGTCGTCGTCTGCCCGGAAGAACGCTGGAATTCGTTAGGTTGGCCGGATTTCCAAAAACCCGTCACCCGTGCGGACGGTGGCGTGAACCGCCAGGATTCCGTGGCCAACGGGCTAATGGCGCTCGATCCCCACACCCGTTATGTGGCCGTGCACGATGGAGCCCGGCCGTTGGTCGCGCCCGAGGACATCGACCGCTGCGTGGCCGCCGCCATCGAACACCAAGCGGCCACCCTGGCAAGCCGCGTGACCGAAACGATGCAACGCTCCGACTCTGACGACTTCAGCGCCGAACCTGTTAGCCGTGACCACCTCTGGCGCATGGAAACCCCGCAGGTTTTCCAAACCGCATTGTTGCGGGATGCCTGCGCCGCCCTAACAGCCGGCGGCCTGGTGCTCACCGACGAGGTGACCGCAGTGCAGGCTGCGGCACGCGGGTGAAATTCGTCGAATCCCACCATCCCAATTTGAAGATCACCACGCCCGCCGATCTCGCGCTGGCCGAAGCATTGTTATCTATCAAACCATGAGCCGGGCTACTTACGAATGGCGGCGCATTCCTAACGGCCCGCGCTTGGCGGTGGCCACGGTGGCGGATTGCGAGTGTGCGGCATTGGCCATCCATGTGCCGGCAGGCAGCAGGCATGAGGCGGGCTTGCCAGCCGGACTCGCACATTTCGTCGAACACATGGTTTTCAAGGGCACGGCCCGCCGCTGTGCCCGCGAACTCAGTTTGGAAATCGAAAATGCTGGCGGTCAGATCAACGCCTGCACGGCGGAGGACCAGACGGTTTACGATGCCCGCGGCGAAGCCGAAATGCTCCCCGTGCTCGCCGACGTGCTCTGCGACATGGTCTGGCACGCGACGTTTCCTGATCCCGAAATCCGCCTCGAACGCGAAGTCATCGGCGAGGAAATCACCATGTACCGCGAGTCGCCCGCCGACCATATCGGCGAACTGGTTTCCAGCGCCCTCTGGGGCGATCATCCGTTGGGAAATCCGATCTCAGGATCGCCGGAGTCGGTGTTGCGGATTCATCGCCGCGCCTTGTTGGATTTCCGCAACCGCCATCATTTCCGCAACGATCTGGTCATTGCCGCCGCCGGCCCGTTTTCGCTCGACGAGGTGATGGCCGTGCTGCTGCCCCACCTGCCGCAGGGTTTCCATCCTGGCGAAGCCCCCCTGCCCTTCGCGCGGACTGACACGCCTCCCCGCACCGTGAGCGACCGCCGCGATACCGACCAACTCCAGCTTGCGCTCGCCTGGCACACGCCGGGCCGCCACGCGGAAAGCCGCCACGCACTGCGCCTGCTGAGCATGATGCTCGGCGAATCTTCCAGTTCGCGGTTGTTTCTCGAACTGCGCGAGGAACGCGGCCTGTGCTATCAGATCGGCAGCGATGTCACATTGTTCCATGAAACCGGCGCGTTCGAGATCAACGCCGGCCTCGACCCCGATGCCCGCGACGAAGCCCTCGCCTGCATCACCCGCGAAATCACCGACCTCACCGCCCGCGGCCCGCAACCTGGCGAGTTGCAACGCGCCCAACGCCTCATGATCGCCCATAGCAAACTCGCGTTCGAATCCACCGCCTCCCACGCCACCTGGGCCGGCGAGGGCATGCTCGACTTCGACCGCATCCCGCCCCTCGCCGAGTGGCGCGACCAGGTGCTCGCCGTCACCGCAGCCGACGTCCAGGCCATCGCCCACGCGATCTTTCACGACCAGCCCCCCGCCACTGCGGAGATCGGCCCGCTGGTCCGCGAGTCTCCCCACTAACTTGTAATGAGGAAGATAACCACGGGAATTCCAGCCAACTGGCGCAGCACTTGGATCCCTGGGAACGCCAAGCCCCGGCTTGGCGCGTTCCCCGTCTTCCTGTTGGGAGTCGTGCGGGTTCATTGGCTTGTTCTTTCTCGGTTCATTCACGCGCCGAGCTGGGGCTCGGCGTTCCCGGAAGCGTCCTTGGTTTGGAGGCCCCGGGAAGCGAGTCGAGATACGGCTGCAACCATGCCGGCGGATGGGCGTTCTCATGCTCGCCAAAAACGAGCAATGGCTTGTCCGGAATGTTCAGGTGTTTTTCCGGCGGGCGGCGCTCGGCGGCGAGTTGCTGGATTCTGGCGTTGAGTATTTGGTAAAGATCAGGGTGTTTGGCGGCCAGATCGGTCTTTTCGCCAGGATCGCTAGACAGGTCGTACAACTCCTTGCCGACGAGTTTCCAGGAACCCTGGCAGATGGACATTTCGCCCATCTCGCCGGTGCCTCCGTTGGGAAGGTTGTGCACCACTTCCGTGCGCGGTGACGGCTCGCGGCCCGTAAACACCTCCCACATGTCCATGCCGTCGAGCAGCAGCGGTTGCTCGAGCGACCCACCCGCCAGTTTCAGCAGCGTGGGATAAAGATCCACCACATGCACCATGCCATCGACCATCTTGTTAGCAGGCACATGGCCCGGCCAATGGATGATGCAGGGCACCCGCACGCCACCTTCGTAGGTGGTGCCTTTCCCATTCCGGAAGGGCGGATTATCGTTGGCGCCGCCGTTGTCGTTGAAGAAGACGATCAACGTGTTTTCCAACACTCCCTTGGCCTTCAGCGCCGCGATCATCTTTCCGATGGCCGTGTCCATCGACTCCAGCGTCGCCAACTCCTGGGCGCTCGCCTTCTTTCCTGTGTCAGGGGTCGTTCCAGCCTGCTTGCGATACTTTTCCACCAGGGCGCGCGGCGCATCGTATGGCGCATGCATGGCATTGAAGGCCACATAATAGAAAAACGGCCGGTCACTGTCGCGGGCGGCCATCAAGCGCTCGAACTCGCCGGCAAAAAGTTCGGTGGTGTAGCCGTCCTCGCGGATGGTTTCTCCGTCGCGGTGCCAGTCATACCAAAGACCGCGGGTCTTGCCGTGATACGAGATCAGGGCTCCGTATAGACCGTAGTGATGATCAAACCCCCGCTGTAGCGGCAACTGGCGCTGATACCAATTTCCAAGGTGCCATTTGCCGATGAGGGCGGTGTCGTAGCCGGTTTGCTTGAGGGCTTGGGCGAGCGTGCGCTCGTCCGGCAGCATTCCCCCAGTGTCATTGCCGTGCGAGCGCTCCTCCATGCCAGTGCGAAACGGATACCGACCGGTAAGCAGCGCCGCGCGCGTCGGCGAGCAGACCGAATGCACATAGAACCGTGTGAGGCGCGTGCCCTCCTTGGCAAGCCGGTCGAGGTTGGGAGTCTCACACGGTCCGCCATTGAACCCGGGGTAATGCCAATTCATGTCATCCGCCAGAAACACCACGATGTTGGGTTTCTTAGGTGCTGCCTTCATCGCATCAGCAGCGTGCATGGCCGCCAGCGGTGCGAGCCATAGTGCGGCAAGGAGATATATTTTCACTCGTAGGTTCATTTGGATTGATTGGCTATGGGCAGGACCGGACCTGCATCGCGGGTAAATCTATCCTGCAACTGCTGCCAGCGGGCGGCCATGTCACGTACGCGGTCTGGCTGTTCGGCGACCAGGTTGTGTTGTTCGCAACGGTCGGTCGCCAGGTTGAAGAGTTCCCAGGCATTCTGATCTTCGCGGGCAGAAACCAGTTTATAGTCGCCCATGCGCAGGGCGCGGTTGCCCTCGTGGTTGAAAAATATCTCATCGCGAGTGACGCTGCCGTCTCTGGCAAACGCGGGCACCAAGCTGCGGCCGCACAACGCCGGCGAACCCGCCACCAGCGGCGGATCGACGCTGGCGAGTTCGAGCAGCGTGGGGACGAAATCAATGACGTGGCCGACATCATGCCTCAGCTCGCCACGCGCGGCGATGCCCCGTGGCCAATGCACGATCATGGGCGTGGAGATGCCACCCTCATGCGTCCAGACTTTGTGACGGCGGAACGGGGCGTTGCCCGCGCTCGACCAGCCGGCGCCAAGGCAGAGGAACGAACCCGCAGAGCCGGGATCTGCCGCCTGGTTGTGGCCGTCGCCGCGCACCATGATGGTGGCATCGGTGCCGTTGTCGGAGAGGAAAAAGATCACCGTGTTGTCCCACGCGCCCATCGCGCGCACCTGGTCTAACACCCGGCCGATCTCCCGGTCCATGCGGTCAATCATCGCGGCATGGATCGCCATCTTCGTGGCCTGATAGTGTTTTTGCTCATCGGTCAATTGTGCCCAAGGCACGGCATGCTCGATCTCGCCCGGGCCGAGCTTGGCCAGCACGCCGGGCTTGAAGTAACGCGGCGTGAAGGCCGGTTCGAGCGGCGCCAGCCCACAGTTGACGATTCCCATCTGGCGCAAGCTCTGCCAACGTTCCTCGCGCACCTTGTCCCAGCCTCTGAGGTACCTATCCCGGTAGCGGGCTATGTCCTCCGGCGGGGCCTGCAGCGGAAAGTGCGGCACAGTGAATGCCAGATAGGAAAAGAACGGTTGCAACGCATACTTTTCCGCGTGCTCCTTCAAACATCTGATCGCATGGTCCGCAAAGGCGGTCGTCGTGTAGTATCCGCTGTCCTTGGCCACCGGCGGCAACGGATGGTCGTCTTCGAGAGTGTTCTTCGGATTGAAATTCCGGTCGTGATCATCCAGTTCATACGAATGATCGAACCCGCCATCGGCCACCGGGAGCGGCGCGCCGAAGATGTGCCACTTGCCGGAATGATAGCTGCGGTAGCCGGCCGGCTTGAGCAGTTGGGGCAGCGTGCGCGTCCACGCCGGCAGCAGGCCTTGCGGCGGATCCATGTGGATTTGTTGCGGATAGCAACCGGTCAGCAATGCGCTGCGCGTCGGCCAGCAGCGCGCGGTGTTGTAGAATTGGGTGAAGCGCAGCCCTTTCGCCGCCAAGCGGTCGAGATTCGGTGTGGCGATGTCCGAGCCGTAACAACCAATGTCCGAGAAACCCAGATCATCGGCAAGGATGATGAGGAAGTTGGTTCTTGGAATTCGCGTGTCAGTCGCGCCAAGGGCGGCCGGCCAAGCCAGCAGCACCGCACCGATTGATAGCAATTGATTCCGTGTCATTGGGGATGTGATTCGGCTGATTTTCGAATGAGGTATTCACCAGGCAATTTCATCTGTTATATGCTGCACGCATTTGGATTTTTGACAGGCGGGTTATGGTGACACGATCACCCGGTAAAAGCCGCTGGAACCCGCCGCGGCGGGATCGGTAAACACAAGGGTTGTTCCGGTGCTGCCCGGTTGTGGCGCGCCGATGTTCGTAAACACCCCGCCGGTCAATGTCGGGGAGTATTGGAGTTGATAGGTATGCCCCGTGTTGGAGTTGATCCTGAGGGTGACCGTGCTGCCAGACTTTTCAGCAGAGGCCGCCTGGACCGCGCTCGAGTCAATGATCACCCCGTGGTTCTGGAAACCGGGCGGCGGGGTGAACGCGCCTGCGGTGATAATGTCCAGCGTGCCGTTGTTGACAAACGAGGAGCAGGACCCGGTGAAGCGGGCACCGTTGCTGAGAATGACGAGACCGTTGTTGGTGATACTGCCGTTGACCGCAAAAGCGCCGTCGCTGAATTGGGCCACTCCCCCGCTCGCCACGGTGAGATTTTGTCCGATGGTCCCGCTGCCGGTCAAACGCCCGCCGGCCTGCACCGAGAGATTGCCGGCAATGGAACCGTCGAGTTGCAGGGTGCCCGCAGAGACGATCTTGAGGCCGGTGTAGGTGTTGGTGCCCGCGAGCGTGGCGGTGCCGGAAGTCGTCTTGATCAGCCCTGCCGGAACCCAAGAGTTGTTGGAAAGTACCGCCGTCGAGGTCTCCGTGCCGCTTTGAATATCGAAATTGCCCCCTGTATAGTTGACCACGCCGTTTTGCAGTGTGCCGCCCTGGAGTGAAATTGGAGCGATGAGGGGATAGCCATTGCTAGCGCCTACGCCCCCGAGGTCCAGCGTGCCGCCGACTAGATTTATCGCGCTGGTATAGGCAAGTGAACCCCACCAGCCAAGCACCACCGTACCCGCGTTGATCGTGGTAGGTCCGGTGAAGAGGTTTGCTCCCGCGAGCATCAGCGTGCCGGCACCATTCTTGGTCAGACCGCCGCTCGGTGAACCGGCCAACAGGCTCGCCAATACCGTGACGTCAAAGCCTGCCGTGTCAAAAATTGCAGAACCGGACTGCACAAAACACGACAAGGTTCCTGATCCAGGATATATAAAACCGTCATTATTAGCTGTTGCCTTCAACGTGCCACCGTTGAAGTTCACTATGCTGCTGCCATAATTGACGATACTAGAGGTTGCGACGGCACCGCTATTGAAGCTGACACTGCCGCCGTAGAGGTTCAGCCTCCCCACGGTGTCCGTATTGCCGGCACCGGGGCTGAGCGTCAGCGTGGCTGTGCCGGTGATGTTGATGCTGCCAGTTCCCACGTTGATCAATGAGTCAATCTCCGCATTGGCATTCACGGCAATGGTGCTGTTGCTGCCGCTGTTGCCTATGCTGCCGGGCAGAGCCAGCGCCCCGCCCGTGAGTTTGTAGCCGGGAGCGTCAAAAGTAATCGCCGGCGTGCTGAGTGTGCCGTTGTCGGTGCCTGTGATCGGTGTTCCGCTCACGGAGATTGTGCCCACGCCCGTCGCGCCGAAAACGGCGCTATTGCCGGGCGTCCATGCCATGCCCGACCAGTTGCGTGAGCAGGTGTCCCAAAGGAAATTCGCGGAATCGTTACTCCATGTCACTATAGGCTCGGGAAATGTGTCTTTGAAAACCTGGAACGATGCCGCGCGTATGGTTCCGTCCGAACCTGAGCCTGTCACGGCAAGCTGCACATACCGCGCGGACGTCGGGGCGATCGGCACATCGTACCAGGCGCTCGGATATGAGCTGTTATCACACTGGCCGGCCTTGACAAATGAGACTCCGTCAACGCTTACATTGAGTTGCGCCATGATCGTGTTGAGATTCTCCGGCAAATAAAGCCCGGCGTTTTCAATGGCGAAACGGTTGATCATATACACCGCGCCGAGATCAACGGCCACCGTGCTGCCGGATGGCGCAATCCAGAGCGTGCCCGGGTTGCGGTCAACCACATTCGACGAATTGCTCCCCGCGCTGGCACTAACAGCTTTCCCCTCGGTCAGCGACACTTCATTGTGGAACGTGACCTGCGCGTTGGTAAAATCGTATGGGTGATTGATAAAAGGCTGCTGGATCGCTTTTCCATAAAATGTTATCGGACCTCCAAACGAACTAGTCACTTCCAGCCAGTTATTGACGCCGCGCCCGCTGCCGGTGCCAAAATAGCCGAAGAACTTGATATCCGCTCCGCCTTCGCAGAGGATATTGGCGCGATGCCCCACATCATGCATCGTCTGCCAGAACTGGGCATGCTGCATACCGCCGCCAGTGGTCGTAAACTCAAAATGCAAATTTGGGTCGAATGAATCAAGTCCCCAGGCCTTTTCGCCGACTGCCCTCCCGAACTGATAGGCGGTGCAGTTTGTCTCCCAGAATGACTGCAGAGCCGGGTTATACTGCGACTGAGCCATCGGCCAGGATTCTACCGGACCGAAGGAGAAACAAATGTGCTCAAGCACACCGTTCGCCGATCCGCCGCCGACCGCGAGGCCATTGTAGTAAGCCGTGCCCCAGAGACCCCGCACGAGATGGTTGTCGCACTGCGCCGCAGCCAAATCGATGCCGTAACAGGCGTTGACGATCATCATATCGACCACCCATACATGCGACCCCGCCCCGCGGATGGCATACGGATAGTTCACCAGATGGCTGACTTCGTACGACTGCTGCGGGTAGGCGATCGAAAACCCACGGACGCCGGAGTTCCCCGCAAGCGTGACCAGCGCGGTATCCGTGGTCGGATGGGCGCTACCTTGTCCGCAGTATGCGTAAAGCGTACAGCACTCCACGCTTTCCCGGATCTTTCCCGTCCCCATCGCACCGCGCAGCTCCACCCCGGGCGGGACCGTGAGCGGGCTGGTGACCTTGTATTTGCCCTGCGGAAGATATACCGTCCCGCCGCCGTGTGTGGCCGCATCCGACAGCGCATTCACGAGCGCTGCCGTGTCGTCCGCCACCCCGTCCCCAGCGGCATTGTAGGGCGCGGATGTCACATTGAAGAACGACCCAGCATCCATCTTGGCCGGCATGGGCGTGGCGGCGAATGCATAGGTGGAGCCAGACGCCTCGGGTACATTATCTATGTTAACATAATGCATGCCGTAGTACCACGGATCCCATGACACTTCTTTGCGTGACGCGGGCCAACCGCTGACCACGCCGCCGAAGCCGTTCGCTCCGTTGTTATACTGTGGATTGGGCCGGAGCAGTACCGGAATTTTTGCGCCTTCGGCGGAATACCGCATGATGGAAAGACCGTCGATCCGTTCGAGTTCCAGGCCAGTGCAATTCGCGGCGACATAGGCGGTGAGCGCCGCTTGGTCGCTTGGCGTCATGGCGGTTCCGGTGAGTGCTGCCGCGGCGTTAATCCAGATATTCGGAGAGAAGGTCACGTCATGCATCCATGAAAACTCCGACGCCATATCCCCGATGATGCCTGCGCTCAGGACAGTACCTTTGACATTTGAAATGCATATCGCATTGAAATACGTCGGCACAATGCCGTGATAGCTGTTGTAAAGCGTCACATTATTCACCGTTGCAATAAACACACCGCCGATGGTCGCCGCATATGGAACCGGCACCGCAGGATTCTGCGCCGGATAGAAAACGCTCAGGCCAATGACGCCCGTCTCGCTGTTCCACGAATTGATCAAGGGTGCCGTGTCAGGTTGCCCCTGGCCATAGTAGGCGAGCAGCAGCGTTTCTGCGGTGCCATTGTTAGCGCCAGCGAGGGTCACTCCGTATGGGAGACTAAGACTGCCGTCCAGGCGGTACTTGCCTGCAGGAAGATAGACGACTCCGCCGTTGAGCGCGCCGACCGCATTGATCGCATTCCGGATTGCGCCAGTCGCATCAGTGACACCCGTTGAATCGGCGTTGTACGGCGCAGCGGTAACTACGGCCGAAGCAACGAAGGTGTCGAATCCTGTATTGATGAACGTCGGAGCGAGCATAGCCCGCGTCACCGTGAGCATCAAGGTGTTAGTGCCAGTGCCTTGGGCATTGCTGGCGCTGATGGTCACGGTGATGGCTCCTGTGGCTGTCGGCGTGCCGGATATGAGACCCGTCGTGGTATTGACGTTCAGTCCGGCGGGTAGATTGCTCGCGCCAAAGCTGGTCGGGCTGTTAGTTGCGGCAATCTGATAGTTGAAAGCCGCCCCTTGTGTCCCGGTTGCGCTCAACGTGCTGGAGATGACCGGCGGCGCCGGCCGGATCGTAATCACCCCGTTGTTCTGGAAACCGGGCGGCGGGACGAATGTACCGGTGCGGATGACTTCCAACGTGCCGTTGTTGACAAACGAGGAACCGGCTCCCGTGAACTGGTTGCCGTTGCTGATGTTGAGAATGACGAGGCCGTTGTTAGTGATGCTGCCGCTAACCGCAAATGTATCACCATTGAGTTGGGCGACGCCCCCGCTCGCCACGGTGAGATTGTGTCCGATGGATCCGCTGCCGGTCAAACGCCCGCCGGTCTGCACCAACAGATCGCCGGGTATGGAGCCGTCGAGTTGAAGGGTGCCAGCGTTAACGGTCGTGAGGTCAGTGTAGGTATTGGCGCCAGATAGGGTCAGCGTGCCGGCGCCATTCTTGGTCAGGCCGCCGCTCGGTGAACCGGCCAGCAGGCTGGCCGATACGGTGATGTCAAAGCCCGCCGTGTCGAAGATCGCATTACCCGACTGCACATAGTAGGATGTGGTGGACGTCTGAGTGAACGTGGTACGACTATCTTTTGGCCGCACAGTGGCACCGTTGAAGTTCACTGATCCGGTGCCAGTTTGATCGAAGAAACCATACGAATTGAAGGTTCCACCATTAAGGTTGATGGTGCCGACGCCATAGTTACACACCCACAGGCTCCAGTTGAGATCAAAAAGGCCGCCGTTCATGTTCACTGTTCCAGTGCCACAGTAGGCATTGATCACGGCGCCGCCCCCGTGGGTGTAGGTGCCGCTGGCAATGGTGAGCGTGCCGTTCTGGATAAACACTCCTCCCGTTGTATTCACCGCGCCGCCCGCCACCGTGAGGCCCGCCGCCACCGGGAGGTAGCTGGCACCCACCCGCAGACCGGTGTCACCGGTAATGCTGAGGGTGCCGCTATTGACGCTGACATTGCCGCCGTAGAGGTTGAGCCACTGCACCGTGTCCGTATTGCCAGCGCCGGGGCTGAGCGTCAGCGTGGATGTGCCAGTGATGGTTATGGTGCCGGTTCCCACGTTGATCAATGAGTCAATCTCGGCATTGGCATTCACGGCAATGGTGCTGTTATTACCGCTGTTGTCGATGCTACCGGGCAGAGCCAGCGCCCCGCCCGTGAGCTTGTGGCCGGGGGCGTCAAAAGTAATCGCCGGCGTGCTGAGCGTGCCGTTGTCGGTGCCCACGACCTGTGTTCCGCTCACGGCGATTGTGCCGACGCCTGTCAGGTGGAAGCTGGCGCTATTGCCGGGCTTCCACGTCGTGCCCGACCAGTTAAGCGAGCTGGTGTTCCAAAGAAAATCCCCGGAATCGTTACTCCATGCATAGAATAAACAGGAGCTGAAAGCCTGCAATTCGCTGCACGAGGAGTATGCCTGCGACGGATAGATGCCGCTGGCTGGCACGCCGGCCACCCGCACCCCGTATACCTGCAAGGGTTGCGCAAACTGGCAGTTGAACTGTTGGTTCACAAGCAACCCGCGGTTGTTCGTCGCCGTGGTCGCGGGATAGTCGAACAGCACACCCTCGGTTTGCCACGCCCCGCCCTGGGTCAGCTGCACCTGCACTTGCGGTTGGCCGTTAGTGCCGCTCGTGTCGAACCAGCCGCCGTCGATGCCGGCCCAGCCTTGCTTAAAAACCACCCATCCGATCGTAGCCGGTGAAGGCAATGTGACCGCATACCAATCCTGCGTCTGCAACGTGTTGTCCCAAGTGACCGCCCAGCCACTATCCAAATCTTCATTGATCGAACCCACCATATTTCCCTGGCGTGACCGGCTTTCGGTACCACCGAGCAGCAGACTCGGGGGGATGGCACTCGTCGGCAACCAGACCCTGTAACTATTGGTGCCGGCTTGTCCAAACGCACCGAGACCGCCCGCATCGGCAAACGGGATGAGCTGGACTCCTATCGGCGCACCAATCGTGCCCGTTTGGGTGACTGCACGCTGGACGGCATTGATATTGAACACCCGGGCCTGGGGCCAGGT
>Ga0073936_10009155_pt1 | contig 12364 bp, 10 predicted proteins | sample AliMusrvi5mmetaG_FD_87041 | JGI IMG/M metagenome (GOLD analysis project Ga0073936, IMG submission 87041) | Freshwater lake bacterial and archeal communities from Alinen Mustajarvi, Finland, to study Microbial Dark Matter (Phase II) - Alinen... | ecosystem: Environmental > Aquatic > Freshwater >... | reverse complement strand
GCGCTTTGAATTCCGCACTGTGTGTTCTTCTCTTTCGTTTCATTGGTTTCGGTGTCTTTCTAGACTCCCGAATCCTCCCGCGCCATAGCTAAGATACTGGCTCTGTTTTGCAGGACCACTTCACAGCACACTGGCCACCCATGCGCCCTAAGCTCCCAAGCCGCCAAGCCCGGGCAGTGGCGTAAATCGGTCCTCCCCAACCTCCAAATCCCGAAACCTCCAACACCGGCGACGCTCCCAAAGCGCCGCCGGTTTTTCTTTTGAATTCCATCCCGCCCTTCCCGGCGCGGAGTTTTTCATTTCATGGAACCGGTGGAAGGGACCCGTGGATAGAATCAGGGACCCTGCGGGCTCCTTTCGCCGCCCGCACCGGTCGGCAAAAATGGAAATGAGCCACCTCAGCCTTGCCGGCAATCCGACGGTGAAACAGAATGGCCCCACTAATCACCATGCCCGTGAAATCCACACGCCCCCGAGTCATCGCCCTCTACCGCGTTTCGACCGAGGACCAATCCTCCGACGACCGCGCCGGACTTGACCGGCAGAGGGAGGTCGTCAGGCGCATTGTTGTCGCCAACAATCTGGATGTGATCCAGACCATCACACTGATAGATGTGTCCGGGGCGAACGTGCTGCAGAACCGGGAATACAAACAAATGCTCGCCGAGGTGGAAAACTTCGACGTGGACGGCGTGGTCGTGTCGGATGTCGACAGGCGGTCCGCGCCAAAAGCCTGACCACCGCGGTCTTCATCACCGAGGCATTCCAAACCGGCCTCGCCAAGATCTACACCGGCGGAATGGTCTACGACCTCGCCACCGATGATGGACTCTTCATCACTCAAATATGCACCCTCATGGGTGGAAACGAACTGCGAACTCTCCTTCGCAGAATGCATGGGGCGAAGGAGGAAATCCGCAAAAGGGGAGGATTCCCCTCATCCGAAATCACCCTGCCACGCGGAGTCGGCTATACCCGCAACCTCGTCAACGGCATCGACATGGATCGCTGGCACTACATCGACGAGGAGGTCGCCGCCGTGCAGGAGGCCTGGCGTTACCAACATTTCACCACCATCCAGAACACCGGCACCGCCGCCGACTGCGCCGACCCCGATCAGGACAGCCTGTGCAACCTGCTGGAACGCGCCTTCAACCTGAATCCCAACCAATCCGGATTCCCGTTCTTGTCGCCAACACCGGCACCTCCGGTCTGCCCTCCATCACCGCCACCGGCCGTGGGGCCGGCCTTCACCTGAAAATCGAATACCTCCGCCGCAAGGCATCCGCCAACTACGGCCTCATCTACACCCCGCAGCTCACCTCTGACCTCACTGCGCCGTGGCAGGATTTCACCGGCATCGAGACCGTGGAATCCATCGACGCCGATTGGGAGCGCGTGACGATCGAAGAAGACGCCAGCGGCAAGGATAAGCGCTTCGGGCGGGTGAAGGTGACGGCGATTCCGTGAGAATCAGATTCCAGTAACTTCAGGAGAAAAGTTTCCGGTCCAGCGAACGATACTGAATCGCCTCCAGCACATCGGCAGGTCGGATATTCACAGCCCCGGCCAGATCGGCCAACGAAGAAATCCTCTTCGCTAAGAGACGGGGCTGTTCTGAAGGAATCTGTCACCTTCGCAAGGCGGAACATGTCAGCAAATTGTTCAGTCCTACCATATCGTGTGCTGCACTGAATGAAGCCAGTTCATTCAGAAGTTCCGCATCCAGAGTAGGTGCTTCTCTCAGCCATCGGCGCGTAGCTTGGTGTGCGGTAGCAATGGGGAATCTTTCGTTGAAGTAATAGCCCACGTTATTTAAGGAATCGGCGATGAAATACATGATGACTGGGCTCGCATCGGTGATTTTTAGTCCTCGAATTAAGGCGACTAGTATTTCCAGATACGTATCGTAGTACTCGAATCCATCGTCCTCCCTTGCCTTTTTCCAAATGGGCTGAATTGCCATTTGTAAAAATTGAATGACCGCGCCTGTGGCTCCCATACTTCCAGACGATCTGATAAGCTTTAGGAGTTCTTCGCGCTCCGGCCCCTCTTTTTCAATGGCTAGGGCATTAGTACCGTCCGCCAGAAATTTCCGAACTTCATCCTCCCACATTCTCGTGACGGTTTCGACATCGTGCCGCCACTTTCCTATCTCAATTAGGAGAGCCGCGACATTTGAAGTTTCAAGTATGATTTCGCCTTGTTCGCCTATTATAGGTTCCGGAGATGGCGTCGGGTGGTATAAGGCAAGAATTACCTTTCCGTGTAGATTCGGCGATCCCGGAAGCCTTGCTTGCGACTGGAATGATTTTGCCCATTCCATTGCTGCACGAACATTGATGTCACCCAAGGCGTATCCCAACATAAGCGTTGTCGATTCAGCAAAAAGCAAAGGTAGCTTCAATCGTTGGTAATCCAACGGAGCCAACAGTCCGACGTAGTCTTCTTCAGTGACTTTAATGGAGTCCTGATAGTGCCGGTGTCCGTGAAGATGATAGATTGGCACCCTCTCCATATTGGGAAACAATGCTTCCGTGGGAAGGACCGATTCGCTCCGATCTATTAGCGATTCCAAAATCAAATCGTAATTGGTGGTTACGATCCATGATGGGCCAGCCGTGTTCAGACCCTGATCAAATTCTGGCTTTGCCGATTCGTCTGGGATCAAGTTGCAAATTCTGGCAATTTCGCTGCGAAACTTCACGCCTGCGTCATAAAGTGAAATTCCTTTTTGATGCGACAATTCCAGGATGAGTGCCGAGGCAATCTGAGGAAGGGATTTCAACCGCAAATTTACAGACGAAAAATCCGTGTCAAGGGCAAGATTCACAGCAACGGATTGAAGCAATCCTTCAAAGGTGAGTGCTACTCCATTTGTTGCCGCAATGGAAAAGCCAGTTCCTACAAATAGCCCCAGCCGCCCCCTTGCCGCCGAGTTCGCAAGCATATTGATAATCTCTGATCTGGTGGGTGAAGATGTGACGGACATAGGCGTTAAGGAATGCACGTATTTCTATCAACAGGCTTGTCTTTTTCAAATCTTACCCATGTGAGGAGGTTCACCTTCTGCTTTTGGCTCGCTCATCGGCCCTCTTAGCATCCTTCAAATAGCTCTTTTTGATCTCCAACAATACTTTTCGCGTACGCGGCCACCTGATGCAGCGCTCCGCATAGGCTTCGAATTTTGCGGCCAGGCTTCTTTCCTGATCGCCTCCTTCATAGAGTTCCTTTGAGTAGGTCCGCCTTAAATTGTGCAGCCCGATCGACAGTCCGCGTTCCATATCCTTGGAGCGGATCTTCTCTATCGCATCTCTGATGAATTCGTGCGGCAATGCACCGTCAACCCCAGTTGATGATCTGGCGAACGATTCTCCCAACTTCAGATCACACCAGAGGAGCAAACTTGCATTTTTAGCAAGCTCCCGAGCCTCGCGAACCCACCCTGAGAGGTCCGCCGACTGTCCATTCGCATAGGATTCCATGGAGAATCCCCATCCTTCCAGCAAGCGGTATACCTGTGCGGCAAGTTGCTTCTCCTCTTTCGAATACTCAGTGCTCTCTTCGGGCACGGAATCCGAACCATAAGGGTCGTCTTCCTCCGGGGAGCCATCCTCAGTGGTGGGCCGATAAAGCCTGGCCAAGGTGTCTACAAAGAACTGCGCATCAGTCGAAAGACGCCTGTATAGCATGGTAGGCGCCGCATTCCGGCGATCCAAAAGTTGTAGGAACGCAAATTCAAAATCACTTACAGGGACTATGCCCAACTCCTCGGCCTTGTCCTGAAGGATCTTGATGGCCTCTTGTACTCGATAGCCGTCCATATTGGACCGCATCTCTTCACCCGATTTGAGAATCCCATTCAAAGCGGAAACAATGGGAGCCACGATTCGATTTTTTGTGACGGATTCCGCCGACATGACGAAGTGCAGCGAATCCCAACACCTCGCTGCACCCCGCAACCTATCAGCTCCGAACGAAACACTTTCGGGCGGCAACCCTTTCGAAGACCAGGCGTTAACCCGGGACCAATAGCCCGACTGTGAGGCGGCGGACTTTGTTTCCACCCACGTCCAAGTCTCGCGGGAAATTGGCATCGCCAAGGCGAGGCAGGCGATCTGATCGTCCGACCAAGTATCCAACGGGATGGTCTGCGACCATTCGAACCCTTTCACGTCAATCAGAGCGGACAGATAGCGGTTTGCTCCGTTTGCGATATTGGGATCTGCATGATCCAACCATGATGGGATCATAGCAGTGACGCAATCTTCAACGAGTTCCTTTCCGATTGCCCAGCCGACTCCGTATGGGTTTTGGGCAGCTCGCATTAGGGATGCCATGCCATCCGGACCCAAGGTATCCCAAATTCGCCTAACGGCAGCTTTACGGGACTCCAGCAGCTTCAGCTCCTGCTCCGCATAGGTCAGCGTTTCATCGGTGTAATCCAGTGCGTCATCAGAAAAAAGCGGAGCGACTTCAGTAACAGAATCTTCGATCGTCAATGCGGCTAGGACAGACCTCCAATTCTCGATTTCATCATTCGTAAACAACCACTCGTCCTCCCTGAAGCGCGTGTGGTCCCGAATGAAGACGTATAGCTTGTTCCACCACTGCTTGCGAAGTTCGGGATCTGTTTGGCCCTGAATTTCCCGCACCAGTTCATCCCTTGCGGTGGCATAACCAGAGCTGGAGAAGATTTTAAGGGATGCCAACAGATCAAGTAGGTCTGACCATTTTTGGTGATCGCTAGCACCACCGACCAGCAACCTTCCAATACCGTCAATGAATCTGGAAAAATCTTGCTCGGAAAACTCATCTTCGGAGACTGCTGCCCAGTTCCGATAGGCAGGTCTCGCGCTTGCCCAGATCACAGCATGACCGACCTTCGGCACGAGCATCTTGAGGAGCTTCCATATCTCATCCGGATGCTCTTGTTGCAGGCCCGCGAGTATGGCCAGTCTCCGATCTGCGTCGGCGATGCTTTGGCTTCTACGGGAAAAAAAAATCCCTTTGGCACTTTCCAAGGGCCGATTTCCACTTCCCCTGCCAGGATCCGCCTCCGCAAGCCGTATGAGAATGTTTGAAACTCGTTCGAGATTCTCCGACGACCACGCAGCCGTTTCCAGCGCCCAAAGAAGACCCGCGTGATAGGATCTTCCAGTGATTCCTCCACTCTCCTCGTTCATCAGCGCCACCAATTGGGGTGCCGCTGAATCCAAATCGGATTCGATCGCGAAAAGAACCTGATCAGGAGATGCCTCCAGCAATAACTGTAGCACTGACGAGAGCGAGGCCCACCGCATCCATGATACCCCAGGAGGTAGTACTTGCCCGACAATTTCATCGGCCAATTCCTGAAAATCCCTCGAATGCGATGTGGTGGATTCACTTTCGCGCGCCGCGCCCGCAGCGAGAATCTGCGCAATTCCCTTCCGAAGCGGATTGGAATACTCGCGATACATTTCCCTCACCGGCGCCATATATCGCTCATGCGGGGGAAGGGTCAGTCCGGGATCATCATCGCTGAGCACCACTATCGCCTCCGTTGAAAATCGGGCTAATACTTCGGGAGACCACAGCCCGTGGAGGAACTGCCAAGCGTCGAGAGTCGAATGGAACCTCCAGCAATTGGAGCTGCGGCCTCGATCAGTCACAACAAGAGAAACAGGCGGATCTTCCGCGTCCAAGCTCCAGCGATTGACCGTACTCCGTATGCTTGAATAAGTTTGGCCTGCGATGCTGGAAACGACTCGTTGATCCGCTTCCCGCACGTCTTCCCAGGAGCCGGCCAAAAGCGCTGAGGCAAGCCCCTCGTCCTTGGCCCATGCAGGCTCCCTCGATACGACTTGATTGGAAAAGATCCGTCTTAGAATGGTGAACGTTCCTCCTGATTCTCTGGCCAATTTCGTCGCTTCTATCTGATCGACTCCACTGACTTGGAGCGCCGCCGCGAGTTCGGATTGTCGGATGCGTTCAAGCAGGATGCTGGAGCCTCCTACTGGCGCTCTGCCTATCGCCGCTTGGCGAAGAACGGAATGACCGGCCATCAACGCACGGGAAATGTCGTCATCGTCGAGTTTCAGCCTAGGCGATGCGACAAGAAGCATTGGATTCCTGTTGAGCACCAGTGTGCCCCAGGTCGTCTGATCATCCACAATGATTGCCCGCGCCTGTAACGAGGATCTCTCAAGATCAGGTAGGCTGGCACACCAAGCGCAGAAGAAGGCGGTCAATTCTTGCGGCGAGTGTGCACGGATGGTGAGGTCGCTGGGCCTCCCTTCCGCCCACTGTTTCACACTGCTGATCGCCTCATCGCGACTGACCAAGAGAACGGAAGGCGACAGCGGCACCCGTAACGAGCGGCAGATCTGGTCCCAGTAGCGTCCCACGTCATGCGCTCCGGGGATAGGAGCACCCATAATATCAGCGAGCCATCGGGTGACTGCTGGCGCATAGCGCAGCCAATCTTCGAGGCCTGCTGAATCCAGAGCATTTACGCCGGCGAAGTGTCCTTCAATTGCCTTGGCGCGAGCCCAGCCCTCCCGACCCAAAGTGGGATCGTTGGGTTTCGCTGCCTTTTTTGCCGCTGCCTTTTTGGCAGCCTTCTTCGCCGTTTTCTTGGGCTTTTTAGGTGGCTGGGGCTCATGCCAGTCGCGGACCGATAATGCGACAAAGGTCGCACGGGAAAAATCATCGGTTTTCCCTTCTTTCTGCCGGTCCAAGTGTTGCCCTACCCGTTTATTGTAGTCATCATTCGCTTTTCCTTCGGGTGGCGACACGCCAGTCTCCCAATAGGAAAGTCCTTCCGGAACGAACTCGGTTCCTTTGGTTGTAACCACGGTACCATCGAAGCCTGGTCGATGCACTTCGACCCCGGAAACGAAGCTGTAGCTCAGCAAATCCTCCCGCGGAACGGTCGCAACAATCAGTCTGGAAACCAACTCCGGCAGATAGCCTCTCGCGTCCAAGTCTCTCACCGCCCACCGGTCCAGATCGTTCGCGGTGATGTAGGATGGTGTCGTCATGCGGGGGAGACTCTTGATTATCAGATGTATCGGAAATTCCAAGGAGTAAAATTGCGCGCACCAGGGTGAATTCTGGCGTCGGTTCGGTAGTTGTGGCTCGGGCACGGTCGTCGTGAGAGGTGAAGAAGGTAAGGAGCAGACAACGCCTCCGTTCCGGGCGCGCTATCCCCTCGAAAACAACCGCCCCCGGAAACCTGTCTCCCTGAAAATCCGCATCCCCCCAAAAAACCAACCACCCGAAAGCCTCCAGACCCGAAAACCTGCCACCCCCTCGAAAACTACTGCCCCGCGAAGATCAGCCCCACCGAAAACCTCCCTTGAAACCCGCCACCGGAAACCAGATCTGAAACCTCTGCATCGACAGGGAAATCCCGATAGGGAAACCCGATGAAAACTCCGAAACCCCGCAGGACCGCCTCGTGAAACAGCTCTCGGAAGACCGGCCACCGGAAAACCTTCCTTCTTGGAAAAACCTCTCTGCTGGAAACCCTCGCTACTGGATACCCCGAAAGACCTGTCCTGAAACCTAGGTGGGAAACCTCACTGTCCTTCCTTCAGTAACGACAGTATGCGGCGACCACGGCAGCGTCAGGGCGAGCTCCGACTACTGGCGCTCGCGGGCGGCGGCTTGGGGCGGGGAGGCGGTCCGCTGGGCGCACCGGGTCCTCGAACTCTGCGGTGCCAAGGCGATCATGGTTTTGCCCCTCAGTCTTATCAATGCTGCCGTGGTACCGCCAGGTACTGCCTCATTCGCTCCTTCAACTGATCAAAGTTTTCCGCTGCCGCCTCCGGATTGGCCAGTAACCAGCGGACGCGCTCACCGATGCTGTCCTCCGAGGCTGCATCCCAGTAGCCTGGACAGTCGATCTCGTTTGCCCAGAATCTCGGAGCCACTATTAGAAAGGGTGTCACGCCTGCCCAGCGCTCCGCCAGCACTACTCCCTCGGCACGCTTACCGTGCTGGTATTGGCGGAACAATTCGACCACCACGAGCGAACTGGATCGGAGTAACTCGGGTCTCAGTAGCGACGGCGTCTGGCTCCAGAGTATGCCGGAAAGCCGCATCTTCTCTCCGGACTGGATAGACGCATCCAAGGCCCCCAGCAATGCCCGTGAATCCGCGATTAGGAGAATATCGGCGTCCTCCGCTTTGCTCATAGCAGATAGTGCCTTCCCAAACGAGCTTGATCTTCCAAAATGGTGGTGTCGGCGGTGTCCTCTTCGATTTTCCCACGAACCATCACAACCACGCGGTCCAAATGAGGACGAATCATGCGCAATCGATGCTCGACCATGATCATTGCGAACCCAGCCTCCCGTTGCATGGCCGAAATTCCATCCAGGATAGCGGTCGCGTTCTTCGGCGACAGACCGGCCACCGGTTCATCCAACAGCAGCACCGAAACCTTGCGCAGCAGAGCCATCGCCACTGCCAGGGCCTGCCGCTCGCCGCCCGAAAGCAATCCAGCCCGGACCCTGCCCCGCCCTTGCAGTGATGGAAAATGTTCCAACACCGTGGCGAGTTCTCCGCCATTTCCCCACGACGCCAGATCGAGGTTCTCGCCCACTGTCAAACCGGGGAAAATGTTCCGCGTTTGCCGCAAATACGCAATCCCGCGTCGCACCACCACATCAGTCGGCGCGTTCACAATCTCCTTACCTTGGTGGCGGATACTGCCCCTGCATTCCACGATCTCTGACATCACTGCCCGCAGCAGCGTGGATTTTCCGCAGCCATTCGGACCGATTAACGCCAAGCGTTGCCCCGCTTTTACATTCAGCGATACACTCTCCAGCACCGATCGCCCTTCATAGCCAGCGGACAGGCCGGTGATTTCCAAAACCGAAGCGCTCATAAGCCGATCAGCACCTCCCGGTTCTCCGCTTTATCCATCACTTTAATGGTATCCCCGGAATCCATGATCTCACCGCCACGCAGCAGGAAGGTTTTCTCCGCAACTTCCCGCACGAAGCTGAAATTGTGTTCGATCAAGGCGATCGACACCCCGTGGTCCCGCACCAGGGACCGCAGCATCCGCATAATCCGGTCGATCATCGCCGGAGAAACACCCGATGTCGGTTCATCCAGCAGGAGCAAGCGGAAATCCCCCGCCACAAGCCTCGCCAGCCCCAGCAGTTTCTGATTCCCGAACGACAATCCCCCCGCCGGCCGGTCCCATGGCTCCTCCACTCCTGCCATTGTCAGGCACTCCCGTGCCCGCTCCTTTGCCGCACGAATCCTCCCGGCCCGACCGATTGCGCGCATCGCCGTCGCCGCCAGACTTCGCTCTCGTGCCGGATACACCGCGAGCAATGTATTTTCCAAAACGCTCAGGTTGGGAAATATTCGCACGTCCTGAAACAACTTGCCCAAACCCATCCGCGCGACCTGCCAGGGTGCCTTGTTCTCCAAAGACACACCATCCATCACCACCGCCCCGCCATCCGCCCGGATGTCACCGCTGACCGCGTGGAACAGGGTCGTTTTCCCCGCGCCATTCGGACCGACGAAAGCCGTGATTTCGCGGCGACCCACGGCCGCCGTCACCCCTCGCAACACCGCCACCTCGCCAAAGCGCTTGGAAAGCGACTCGATCACGAGAAGTGGGCCCGACTCAACTACTGATGAACATAGATGACCACTTATGGTATTTGATATGGCTGGCTCCATAAGAAAAATTAGTGTTTATAAGTGACCATTAGTGGTTTCAAAATTCACCTCACCGCATAGCTTCCCGCCAGCCCCTGCGGGCGGACGAACATTAGAACAATCAGCGCCAGACCGTAGATGATCTCGCGCAGGTTGGGCGCGACCGTCGTCGGCAGCCCCACGAAGCGCAGGACTTCAGGCAGAAATAGCATCATCGCCGCGCCCACCAAGGGTCCCACCCGGTTGCCCGATCCGCCCAGCAGCAGCAACGACACCAGGAATATGCTTTCGTTGAGCCCGAACGAGGTCGGATCGATGTAGGTCACGTAACTGGCGTAGAGCGCCCCGGCGAACCCGGCGCAGCCGCCCGCCACCACCAGTGCCGAGAGATGGTGGCGTTGCGCCGAGACCCCGAGCGACTCCGCCGCCCGCTCGTTGTCACGCAGTGCCTGTAGGGCGAGCCCGAATGGCGAGCGGTAGAGCAGGAAAAGCACCGGCAACACCAGCGCGTTCACCGCCGCCACAAACAGCACGTATTCCCACAGTTCCCGCACCTGCCAGCCGAACACCTGCGGCCGCGGAATCCCGAATATCCCGAAAGCCCCGCGCGCCAGCTCGGTCCAATTGTAGAGCACCGCGAACACGATCATCTGGAAGCCAAGCGTCGCGAAAATGAAAAAATCCCCGCGTAAGCGCAGCGACACCAACCCGATCAGCCCAGCCGCCAGCGCCGCCACCATACCGCCCACCAGTAGCGCCCCTGGAAACTTCATCAACGCCGATACCAGCACCGCGTCCGCGAGCCGGTGCCCGCCGCCGATGCTCGCCAAGGTGAACGCGTAGGCGCCGATCCCGTAGAACGCCGCATGGCAGAACGCAATCAACCCGCCATAACCCGTCACCAGGTTCAGCGAATACGCCAGGATCGAATAGATCCCGAGCATCACCAGCAGATGTAAAAGGTAGTTTTCCATGGGGAAGGGCACCACTAATGGACACTAACTAGTTGATAAATCTCCTCCAGCAGCCCCCAGCCCTGCTCGTTATGAACCTCAAAAGCCGAGCTCATCAGCTCATACCCCTCCTTCTGAAACAAATTTTCGTCATTAGTGTCCATAAGTGTGAATCAGTGGTTCAAATCTCTTCAAGTCGCTTCCGTATTCCCAGCATCCCCTGCGGTCGGAACACTAGCACCGCGATCAGCACCGCGAAGGTCGCCAAGTCGATCCATTTGGCCGAAAACTGCCAGACGGTCAGGCTGTGCAGCACCGCCACGGCGAAGCCGCCCAGCACCCAGCCGCGGTAGCTGTCGATCCCGCCCGCCAGCACCGCCACCGCCGCAATCAAGAGGTAGCTCATCCCCATTTGCGGATCAATGCCTACGTCATAGCCGATCAGCCCGCCCGCCAGCGCCGACAGCGCGCCCGAGAGCAAAAAGAGGATGGACCGATACCGGTCCATCGGCAGGCCCAGCACCGGCACCAGCTCCGGCTCCTCGCCCATCGCCCACAGGATCTTGAACATCTTTAGCCGCCGGGTCGACCAGTCCAGTGCCGCCACCACCGTCACCCCGAGGAAGAACTGCCAGATCTGGATCACCGTCAGCCCCACCGGACCGAGCATCACTCGATGCGAGAGCCCGCGCTCGATCACCCACACCTCATTGCCGAAGCCCAGCGCTACCAGGTTCACCACCAGCACGAAAAAGCCCAATGAGGCCACGATCACCGCTGCCGGACTCGCCCGCCGCCGCATCAGCGGACGGTAAAGGACCCGTTCCGAAAGCCACGACGCCACTGCCCCGCCCAGCATCCCCATTGGAATCGCCGCCCAAATCCCGAACCCCAGGCGCGACGACACCCACCACGAGGTATACGGCCCCAGCAGGAACAGCCCGGCGAAGGCAATGTGAAACACCCGCGCACACCGATACACCAGCCCGAACGCCACCGCCAGCAGCGCAAAAAGCGCCCCGTTCACCAGGCCATTGGCCAAAAGTTGGAGGAACAGATTCATCAAAAAATACAAATGGAAACTGAAACCACTAATAAACACTCCTTCTCACTAATGAGATCAAACTGCAGATCAGCTAACTTAGAGGGACTCTTCTTAAAGACCATTAGTGTGGATTAGTGGTTAAATTCCGTGGTTAAAACGCTGCGCTCAGTTTCGGAAACTCCCTCACCACCTCCGGGTATTGATCCATCAGCTTCTTGATGCGGCGGTTCAGAGTGAAACGGTCGTTGAGACCCAGCACCTGCGCCAGCTCCTGCCGGGTGGCACCCGGGTGCTCGTCCAGCGCCTCGGCGACGATCCGGGCCTCGGTCTGCGCGAGTAAGTCCAGCAACGGCACGACGGCCGACCCACCCAACCGCCCCCGCCACCTGTCCAGCAGATTGCGCGGCATGTGCTCGCACGTGATCGCGTCCTCGTCCGCCACCAGCGCCTGCACCCCGGCAAACGCGATGACCGACTTCAATTCGAGCAGATTGCCCGGCCAGTCCCACGATTCAAGCGCCGCCAGCGCCTCCTTGGCAAAGGCCTGGGCCGTCGTCCGCCCCTCCCGCCGCAATTCCTGGAGAAAATACGCCGCCAGCAGCGGGATGTCCTCACGCCGCTCGCGCAGCGCTGGCAGGGCGATCTCGATCACCCGGGTCCCTGGCGCCACCCCGGCTACTTTCGCCGCAAG
>Ga0073936_10009149_pt1 | contig 12370 bp, 7 predicted proteins | sample AliMusrvi5mmetaG_FD_87041 | JGI IMG/M metagenome (GOLD analysis project Ga0073936, IMG submission 87041) | Freshwater lake bacterial and archeal communities from Alinen Mustajarvi, Finland, to study Microbial Dark Matter (Phase II) - Alinen... | ecosystem: Environmental > Aquatic > Freshwater >... | reverse complement strand
TGGCAATATCGGGCGTGTAGGTGAGTGCCGCTGCGGAGGGAAGGGACGTCTGAATGCACATTGGTGCTGGAAGCGTGTCTGCGAGGAGATTGCTCAATATGTCGCCGGGGCCAACCTCCACGAACAGTCGAACGCCGTGGTCATTCCAGAGGGTCTGGACGTTATCCATCCAATGGACGGGAGATTCCAGATGGGCCATGAGGATTCGCCGTATCTCATCGGGTTCTGATGGATAATGAGCCATGGTCGTGTTTGAGAGGACCGGGATCTGCGGGGAATGAAATGAGATAGAGGCAACGAACTCCTCGAGCTCATCGTGGATGACCTTCATGATAGGAGAGTGGAAGGCCATACTGACCGGCAACAGTGTGGCCCGGTATCCCATTTCTTTCAGTTTTCTGCCAAGAGCCTTGACCGCCTCGGTGCCGCCGCTGATGACGACCTGTTTCGGTGAATTTATATTTCCGATATGGACATCTTCATGTCCGCGGATTATCTCTACCAGCAGATCCAGGGGGGCGTCTACGGCCGCCATAACGCCGGGTTCCACGTTCATGACAGCGGCCTTGTCCATGCAGAGGGCCCTCTTGTTCACGATCTGAAATCCGTCCTCCGGAGAAAAGACACCGGCTAGGCACAAGGCGGTCAGTTCACCCAAACTGTGACCGGCCATGGCCACGGGCTGGATACCGAGGCTGGTGAGATAGCGGGCCATGGCGTGTTCCATGGCGAACAGGGCAGGTTGCTGCCAACGGGTCTTCTGAAGGTTCTCCTCCCGATCATGGAACAACAGGTTAAGGAGGTCGAAATCCGCTGCTGCTGCTGCCCGATCCAGCCACTCCTTGATGACAGGAAAGGAGTCGTAAAGATCTCGCCCCATTCCTACATACTGTGCCCCTTGTCCGGGAAATACAAAGGCGAGCGGTAAGGCGGGCAGATCCTCGCGACTCATGAATATTCCCTGCTTCGCCAGGGATCTCTCTACCTTGGGCGAAAAGGTTCCGGCGGCGGCAAGAGCGTCTGACGTCTCGATGACCGTAAGCGCCTCTTGATCGGATTGTGCCACAACTGCCATCCGGCAGTTCCGGCCGTCCGCCTCCGTCCGGAAGAAAGAGATGCCCTGGAATACAGGAGGGGCACTGATCTTTTCTCTCGGGAAGCCGGATGCCCTGTCCGGGCTGACCATGATCGTATCCGCATCATCCAGGGCCTGCTCCATCTGTAAAACGTAGTTGGAGCCTCCAAATCCGAAGGCATTGACCTGAAGCCTTCGTGGCTGACCGTCCCTGCGCTTCCAGTCCAATGGCTCCCGGGCAATCAGGAACCCCGATTTATCCAGGCCCATTTCTGGGTCCGGGTTCTCATAGTTGAGGGTGGCGGGAAAAACTCCCGTTTTCATGGCCATGGCTCCACGAATGAGGTTGTTAATGCCCGAGGCGCCCAGCGTGTGTCCGATCTGGGATTTGAAAGACGCGAGCACGGTGCGTTTGGAGGGATTGAAGAACGTCTTCAGGGCACGGACCTCCTCCACGTCTCCTTGGCGGGTGCTCGTGGCATGGCATTCCACCAGATCCACCGCATCGGGCCCATAGGGCAGCCCCTTGAATGACGAGCGGATGGCGATCTCCTGGGTGACACTGTTGGACTCGACCATACCCAGATTGTTGTTGCTCGCGACCATGCCGGTGATTATGGCATCGATGTGCGCCCCTCGTGCGCGGGCCAGGCCTTCCCGCTCGATGACGATCATTCCCCCGCCTTCGCCGAGGACCATCCCGTCTCTTTCGGCATCGAAGGGGCGGGAGGTCTCGCGAGGAGCTCTATCCCGTCCGGACAGCCCGAAGAGTGCGCCCACGGCGGCGAATTCCAAAAAATGCAGGTGAGTAAGATCATCCTCGGCCCCTCCGACGATGGCGGCGTCGATGATGCCGTTTCGAATCATCTGCATGGCGCTGTACAGTGCGACCAGAGAGGACGAGCAGGCCGCGGAGACAGCGTAACTGGGCCCCATGAATCCATAACGGTTGCAGATGAAGCCGGCTGCTGCACAGTTGAGCCTTCCCAGAAGGGTAGTGTCATCCGGCGCCATACGTCCGGACTTCACCTCCCGTTCGATGGCTCTCTCCTGATCAGGCATAAGGTGCATGGCTCTTTTGACGGAGGCGAGGATGTCGTTAACGTGTGCCCTGATGATGATATTGGTAAGGGTCCCGGCCGCCTCACCCGAGTTCTGGGAGATGAGGACTCCGACCCGCTCACGGGGGATGCCTGACTCCAGGATGCCGGAAGCCTGGATAGCCCTGTCTGCAAGCCACATGGTGATCTTTGTAGAGGAGGTCATGGAACGGAAATCCTGGGGTGGAATTCCGAGTTCATTGCGGGAAACCTGTAAGTCCAGAAAGGCGCCTACATTGCAGTAAGTCTTGTCCTGAATGCGCGGCCGGGGATCATAATACAGCGAGTGATCCCACCGTGAAGGAGGAACCAGGGTAATCCCGCTCTTCATGGCCAGGCTTTCAGCCCAGACTTCCTCAGAACTCTTCCCCAGGGCATTGACAATGCTCATCCCGGTGATGGCAATCCTTTCCTGATCGTCTCTGTCGGGGACAGCTTGCTTCAGTCCATGGCCACGAGTCACCGGAGCTTTTTCGATCGATCCCACGACGGGCTGATGCAGCAGGAGAGCACCTTCGGCCAGTTCGCGGTGAAAGGTCTGCAGCTTTTGGGCACTGTGGATAAGTCCGGCGCAGGTCCCGCTCATGAATTGCCCGCGTTCCAGACAGGTCTGCTCATCCAAAGGCACATCGCCCAGTCTGTCCATGCCTCGGGCAGCGGTGAAGAGGCTTCCGGCAGACATCTCTTCCATTTTTATCCGGAAAGAAGCCTCGTCCTGATGACCCGCTGCAAACTTCCTCTCCAGGGCTAAAACAGCTTCCACCCTCGGGGTCTTCAAAGATCGCACCAGAAGCCCGGTGTGCTGGCCCGAAACAGATGTTCCGCCCAGGGGCGATTCCAGAACCATCCGCTGATAGAGCGCTGTCAAGGCGCCAGTTTCAACGATTTCCGGGGTGGCCAGGTAGGCGGTGCCCATCTGGATGGCCTCCGCGCCGAGCAAGGCGGCCATAAAAGCGGTCTCCCGATTATAGATTCCCCCCGCCAGGACAACGTGACAGCTTTGGAACAGTGCAGGCATGCGCCGTTTCAGATCCAGCACCATTTGAGCAAGTGTGAGCGTGCTGAGTTGCCCGACGTGGCCGCCGGCCTCATACCCCTCGCAGACCACATACCGGACGCCAGTTTCCAGGGCGAGCTTCAGCAGAGCCTCATCAGGAGCGATATACATGACTTCTATGCCGCATTTAATCAATTCTTTTACTGGGGAGAGGTCGCCCCCCGCGATCACGACAAAACGGGGTCTCTGTTTCTTTATCCAGTCAAGTTGCGACTCCCTGAAAGGATTTTCTGCCAGAGAAACGATATTTACGGCATAAGGGCGCCCGCCCATGATCTCCGGCAGGCGTCCCAGTTTCCGGTCAAGAACCTCCGAGTTCATCAGACCCAGGGCAATGGTGGGCAATCCGCCGGCATCGGCAACTCTTGAGGCAAACTCCGGGACATCGGTGATCCAGGACATGGCGCCCTGGATAAAGGGGTAGCGGGTTCCCATCTCACCGGCGACCGGGCTATCCAGAAAGCTGTCTTTTTTTGCCTCGGCCAGCCGACATACGTTACGAATTTCGTCCATGAAGGCTTTCACGGCTGCTTCGGTTCCGACCCCGAAACGTTCAACGAATGATGCAACAAAGGCCGTTTCCACGCCCAGCGGGATAACTTCGTCCTGACCGAAATGACTCTCCAGAGGATGAAGTGCCCTGGCGCACACCTGGTTTACGAAGAAACGGCGGCTTTCCTCCCTGTTCTCTGCTCCGTAGAGTGAGTCCTCGAACGACATGATCTCCTTGAACGCGATCGAGTTGCCCTTGTTGAAAAGGCGATAGGGAACCTGCAGGTCCAGACCAACCATATCAGTAGAATCCAGGCGGAGTCTGGAGAGCCGCTGGCGTTGAACATCATCAATGGCAACCATATCTGTCAGCCAGTGAACGCTCTCGAAAATGATTCCGGCCGCTCCGGTCGACAGGAATGCCGCTGCCGCCTCAGGAGTGGAGACGCCTCCCCAGATGAGAACGTCGAAAGACTTTGAGGATGTGGACAGCATTTCCTTGACCATCGAATAGAGAGCCGTGGTCGTCTCAGCACTCACGAATCCGGAGGCTTCACATCCTTTCAGGGCGATGCGACCGGTGATCGGGCAATCCCTGATAATTGCTGCCAGGAGATCAATGTCGCCGGTGATTGGAAAGCAGCGGTGGTTTTCCGACAATTCCCTCAATCTCTGTAGAAAGAGGGAAGAATCTCCCTGAATAAACCGGGGGTGGCACTCTAGCCAGATGTCCTGGACTCCTGTTTCCTTCAACAATTGCCCTAAGGATGGGTCAAGGAAAACAGGGAGAGAAATTTTGATGTCTCTGACGTGACCGGCGGAGTCACTCTTTCGTAAGAAAGAACGCAACTCTTCCAATCCTATCATGGAAAAATCGAAGACAGCTCTGCTCCCTGTTCGCTGAGCCATTTGAATCACCGAAGGGGTGATTTCCGCGGGCCGCCAGACGAAACCAATGATAGAGTCCCTCTGCTCAGCCACTATGTCAGACCTTTGCTGCAACGCCATATGTTTTCCTTTTGTAAATACTCTGATAAGTCCCCCTTTCCCAATTAGGGGATTTCTACTTCAACGCCAGGTACCACTCGGTGACATCGCTCCCGATTCCTAACCGGGCCAGCTGGCGAAGATCGACTTCCAGAACGTCGGGTGTGCCGTACTCAAGTATGCGGTATTGGGGATCCGTCCAGACACGCCGCATTTGACCCCACACCTTTGTTTCCGGCGGCAAGGTGAGTTGAATGCGGTGGATCAGGTGGATACCGGCCAGCGCCGCAGTTTCAAAAACCATATCGGTACAGTTGTTGCGCCTCAGGCCGAACTGGTCGTACTTCCGCTGTTTCACATATTCATGTATAATTTGATGCCGATGTCGGGTAATCGGCATTCGCCAGACAAACGTGGGGGGGCGATTGGGTTTGCCGATCTGGAATTGGCCATCGGACCTCGGCTGCCACAGGTAAGCGATAGGATTGGGATCCCCATCCTTGATTCCCTGAAACACTCCGTCGTGGTAACGCAGTTTCGTGTGCCCCAAGTCACCGGTGTGGCCGAATTCCAGACGATTCTGGGGACTTTCCAGCATGAGCCAGCTATGCGCCCAGGGCCGCTGCCAAATTGAGAACAGAAGCGACTTCGTGTTGCTGTAATCCCAATTGGCAGCTTCGTTCAGAATATAGAGGTAATATCCTTCGTCACCCACTGGTGTTCTGGTGGAGGGATCCAGATCGGCGTCCTGTGCAAAACGGTACATGATCGAGATGGGTTGGGTTGCCCAGCCATCCGGTTGCTGCGGGGCGTAGAGCCTGGGTGTTCGCCGGGTGCATCTGACCGCAATTCCCGCCAGACACCTCAGCGCCTCATCAAGCCGCGTTTGAAATTTTTGTACGGTTGCGGCTCTCGTCATAAGGACTTTCTGAATATTCGGTATTTTTTGTATCGTTTGCCGCCCGCTTCTTCCACCAAAGAGTTGATCGACTCATTATCCTCCAGGGTCCAGCCCATCTCCAGATACTGATATTTCTTTTGTTTCCTCGCGGTCTCGTAGATGTGATGAAAGGCAAGCATGGGGATTCCCAGCTGCCGGTACTTCTCCTTGATCCCGAACATCAAACACCTCAGTCCCTTGATCTCACGCCGATACAGGAGATACTTCAGCAAACCCAGGAGCCCGATCCGCCCATTGAGACGTTTGAGCAACGGGTTGATGTCGGGGAAAATCACGCAGACCGCTACAGGCTCATCCTCATAATAGATGAAAAAAGCCAAGTCCGGATCCGCGAATGGCATGACACTCTTTTGAATGTCCCGCATCTCGTTTTCGCTCAAGGGGACGAAGCCCCAGTTTCCGGCCCAGGATGCATTGTATATCTCCCTGATCAGGGCAAACTCAGCATCTTCTTCTTTTGGCAGGAAGCGCCTGATATGGATGCCCTTTTTTTGGGATATCCGTTCAGCAAGACGGTCCATCCATTCGGGAAGCTGGTATTCGTCGTCTATCAGGAAAGCCAGTAGGTCCTTTTCTTTGCTGAAACCGCATGATTCGACCAGCCTTGGGTAGTACGGCGGGGTGTAGGCCATCATCAAAACAGGCGGATAATTGAATCCTTCAATGAGCAAGCCTGTCTCGTAATTGGTGGAGGGACTGAGCGGGCCTCTCATGAAGGTCATGCCCTTCCGGCGAACCCACGCCTCAACGGAAGAGAAGAGAGCTGCCGCAACCTCCTGATCATCAGTACATTCGAAGAACCCCCAGATACCCATCTTTTCGTCGTGAACCTCATTATTATGATAATCTATTATGCCCGCGATCCTTCCGACCGTCTCCGATCCACGTCGAGCCAGAAAGAGGATGCGCTCGGAAAATTCCCAGAAAGGGTGCTTGTGCGGGTCCAGTATCCGGCGTACCTCTTTTTTAAGAGGAGGCACCCAGTTGGGGTACCCGGCATAGATCCTCCACGGCAAGTTAATGAAGTCCTTTAATTCCGATCCCCCTTCAACAGCAATAATCTCTATGCCGGCCATATTCGTCCCCTTCGAGAGGTTCTCGTCGAAACATTATAGATAGTTAGAGTATATACAGTAAATTTGCAGTATCCACAATCCTGGCGCTAATTTTCAAAGGATATTCTGCCATGAAATCAATTGAATCTTTCAGTTTCTATCTCACACTATCTGAGTCTCAGCTGAGGAAAGAGCAATAGATGGTGCAGTTGCAATTTAGCCGCAGGGAGTGTATTAAATTGCCATGCGCCCCAACTTGAGACCCTCCGACCTGCTGACCCTTTCCTTTCTTTTCCTGGTTTCCTGCCTTGCAGTTTACTCCGCGCCCGTGAACCCGTCCTGGACCGGACTTGTTGCTACCTATACGGTGCTGGCGTTTGCAATACTGGCTGCTGCCCTGTATCGCACAAGAATGGGGCCGACAAAGATGGGCTTCCATCTATCGATTATCGCTACGGTGGTTGCGGTTTTCTTGATTTTCAACAGCCTGGGGTCGCTCATCGCCGGCCTTCATACGACGATATTCGATCCCTTCTTGATCGCCGTCGATCATGCGATCTTCGGCGTTCACCCTACGGTGTGGATGGAACGGCTGATCAGTCCGACCCTTTCGTTTCTGCTCCAGTTCGCCTACATCAGTTATTATTTCATCCCGGTCTCGCTTGGCGTGATCCTCATTGCCAGGGGCAGATTCGGGGAATTCGAAGAGGTCCTGTTCGGCATCCTGCTCTGCTTCTATCTCTCCTATGTCGGCTACCTGCTCGTCCCCGCTATCGGGCCCCGCTTTACGCTCACCCATCTCCAGACAGGAGACTTGCAACTTTCCCCATTCATCAAATCAATCCAGGATGCACTGAATGGGCTCGAAAAAAATAAGACCGATGCTTTCCCGAGCGGCCATACAGCCATTTCGCTCATGAGCCTTTATTACGCATGGAAAGAACGGGAGAAAAAACTGTTTGCGGTATTTATTCCAGCGGTAACGGGACTGATCTTCTCGACGGTCTACCTCAGATATCACTACGTCATCGACGTGATCGCGGGGATAGCGTTGACGGGCTTGACAATAGCGTTGGCACCGGTACTGCGGCGTCTGCTCTCAGGAGCACCTGGTCATCAAGACGATGAGCGGTGATAAAACTTCCTGCCGAGTTGATTCATGATAAATTCTTTTCGTAGATGCGGTATTTTTTGTAGAGCTTGCCGCCCATGAGTTCACATCCGCGCTGCATCAGGACATTGTCCTCAAGGATCCACGACATCTCCGCCCGCTCGTAGCCTTTTTTCATTGCAGCCTTGAATGCTTCGAGATAGAGCAGACCTTCAATCCCTTTTTTTCGGTACTCCTCTTTCACCCCCATGGTCAGGATGCGGATATCGCTGATCCTGCGGGAATACCACAGGAATTTCGCGATCTCCAGCGGACCGAGCCTGCCATTGAGCTTCAACAGAACCTGGTTGTAATCAGGAACTGCAACGAAGAACGCTGCCGGCTTCCCGTTCACCTCGGCCATGATCATCAGTTCCGGCACGATGAGAGGCTTGAGTTTATTTGCCATGGCAACGGTCTCCGCGTCGGTCATGGGCACAAAGCCCCAGTTGTGGCTCCAGGCGGAATTGTAGATAACCTTTACCGCTTCCACCTCTTGCTGAAACTGCTTCATGACCGCCGGACGCACAGTAAGCCCCGGGATGCGCGCCTTTACGGCAGACGCGAGCTTCTCGAGCCTTCCTGCCGCCGCTACGTCCCTGATGTCAACAATGTAGGCGTAGAGGTCCTTGGACTTGGTCAAGCCGCAGCGCTCCATGTAGTCGAGGTAGTATGCCGGCGTGTAGGTCATCATGATCATGGGCGGAGAATCGAATCCTTCAAGAAGAAAACCGCACTCGTCGTTCGTCGACGGGTTCATGGGACCCCGCATGATCTCGATACCGCGCTGGTTGAGCCATCTCGCTGCCGTGCCCAGAAGTTCACTGGCGACTTCACAATCTGAAAGACATTCGAAGAAGCCGAAAAAACCGGCCTGTTCATTATGAAAATTGATGTGGTTGTGATCAATGATTGCCGCGACCCTGCCTACCGTTACTCCGTTCTTGCGAGCAAGAAAACAGGCGGCTTCGGCGTGATGGAAAAAAGGGTTCTCCTTCTTGTTCAGGAGGAATTTTACTTCGCTTTTGAGCGGCGGCACCCAGTTGGGGTTTCCCTGGTACACTTTCCAGGGGAATCGGATGAATTCATTCATGCCGGACGCATCAAGGACCTCTTCGATATTCACGATCTCCCCTTGATTGACTATCAGATCACACCGAGCTTTTTACCAGCCTTCTCGATAACATCGAGCACACGGTCGAGCATTTCGTCGGTATGGGTTGCCATGTAACTGGTGCGGATAAGGCATCTGCCGGGCGTCGTTGCCGGCGGGACCACGGAATTCACGAACACCCCTTCGTCGTACAGGGTCTTCCACATTTGGAACGTATGCTCCATCTCACCGATGACGAGCGGGATAATGGGTGTTTCGGCAACACCCGTGTCGAATCCCATCTGTTTGAAGGCCTCCATCATCTTGTTGGTGTTGTGCCAAAGCCGTTCTCTGCGTTCCGGCTCTCCGTCGATGATGTCAAGAGCGGCAATGACCGCCGCCACCGACGCCGGCGGAGGGCTTGCGGAAAATATGAGCTGACGGGAGGTGTGCTTCATGTAGTGGATCACCTCTTCGCTCGCCGCGACGAATCCGCCGATGGACGCCAGTGACTTACTGTAGGTGCCCATGATGATGTCAATTTCCTTCTCCAACCCGAAATGCTCCACCGTGCCGCGTCCGGTCTTGCCGAGCACCCCGATGCCATGGGCATCGTCCACCATGATCCGCGCCCCATACTTCTTGCAGACCTTGACGATCTTTGGCAGCGGTGCAATATCCCCTTCCATGCTGTACACGCCGTCCACGACCACAAGTTTGCCGCGGTTCCCGCTTGCCTTGAGGATGTATTCAAGGCTTCCCATATCGTTATGCTTGAACTTTTTGACCTCGGCATAGGATAGCCTGCACGCATCGATGATGCTGGCGTGGTCGAGCTTGTCGATCACGACCACATCGTGCTTGCCGGCCAGGGATGTTATGATCCCGAGGTTGGTTTGATATCCCGTGGAAAACGTTAGCACCGCTTCCTTGCGAAAGAACGAGGCAAGCTTCTCCTCGAGTTTTACATGGATGTCGAGGGTTCCGTTGAGGAAGCGGGTACCCGCGCAGCCGCTTCCGTATTTTTTAACGGCCTTGATGGCCGCTTCCTTCACCTTCGGATGGTTGGTCAGCCCGAGATAATTGTTAGAACCGAGCATGATCATCTTCCTGCCCTCGACGACCACCTCAGGACTCTGCTCTGATTCCACGACATGAAAATAGGGATACAGCCCGGCAGCCATAACCTCTTTTGCGGTCGTGAACATCCGGCATTTTTCGAAAAAGTCAGTCGTACGTGTCTCAACTACCCTCAGCGGGGCTGATTCCTCCACTAAAGCCATCTGTTTTTTCGGTACCACTGCCATGTGAGTTCCAGTCCTTTCTGGAGGGGGTACTCCGCCCGAAAGCAGAGGTCATTCTCGATCTTTCCCACGTCGCACAGCCAATGTTGCTGAGCGGCTTCCCGCACCTTCTGCCTGTTCGCAAGCGCAGGTTTTTTGGTGAACAGGCTTCCAATTTCGGATGCCAGGCCGATCAGGTAGGCCGCCCCGTAAGGGATTTTGATCGCGCGGGCTGTTACACCGCCCGTGGAGAGCAGCAAGACCCTGAATTCCGACCACGAATAGGCCCTGTTCTCCGCAACGAAATATACGCTGCCGCTCTCCGTCCTCTGCTCGGCTGAGAGAAGAAGCGCCGCTGTCAGGTCTTTGACGTAGCACAGGTTGAAATACCGGTCTCCTCCGGTCATCTCCAGTGTCAGGCCGCGACTGGCCCAGCGGAAGATTTCATACACATCCACATCTCTCGGTCCGTAGACGCTCGTCGGACGGATAATCACGACAGGAAAACGGTCCTTGTATCCGCGTGCTTCGTCTTCGGCAAGCAGCTTGCTCCTGCCGTAATCAGAAACAGGCTGTGACGTGCTGCTGTCATCGACCGGACGTCCGTCCAGGCTCGGGCCTGCCGCAGCCTGGCTGGACACAAGAATGAATTTCTCAACGCCGGGATTGTGTCGTGCGCAGGCTTCCAAAAGATTCTTCGTGCCGAGGTGGTTTACACCATAATAATCGCGGGCATGCAGTGCTTTGGTCAGTCCGGCGCAATGAAATACGAGCGAGACGCCCTGCACAGCGGCCGAGAGCGATTCGGGTCCTGTGCAGTCGCCCTGGGTGAGCCGCACCTCCAGGCCCTCAAGCCAGCGGAGATGCCGGAGGTCTCTCACAAGGCAGGTTACATCATAACCGTTTCGGAGAAGCCGTTCGACAAGATGACTTCCAACAAAACCGGTTCCGCCCGTGACAAGTACCCGTCGTGCCCCCCCCTGCGACATCTCTGCTCCCCGTACAACGCCCGTACTCAAAGTAAACCCAAAAAATCATGTAATGTCTATATACGCAAAAAGAGCTTTCCTCAATGCCTGCAATTCCGGAAGAGATTTATACCTGACTCTGACTACTCATTTTCCACACTGAGTTTTACATTCTTCATACCAATTTCATCCTTGGCGAATCAATCGGCCAGGTTCAATTAGTGCGACTTTGGCTTTGCCGGATACTATCACCTCGCATCGTTTTGTACCATCTTTAGTGAGTATATGGCAACATATATGCAACTGAAGTCCTGAGGGTGCGTGGAAGTTAATCCGCTGATTGTAAAGGGATTTGAAGTGAGAATATTATGGGTAATGGCAATGACCCCACTATCAGTTCTATCGCAACTAATATGCCAGAAAGTTAGGGAGTCATCCGCGAGGATAACAGCCTGATTATACGGGTCACCAGGGAGATAGAGAGCGCTGGGCAGGAGTGAAAACTATCATCGAAATCCGCCATATATGGCACTTATACTAAAATTGGCGGATTCCGGTGACGGTTTTTTATCCGCCTTGTTCGCACCTTTCCATTTACACCGGCAAAATCAGATAGTTGCCTTCACAGAACCCGCAAGCATCTCTGGCACGTTATATGCCATTCAACTACTGACAGAACATGAATGGAGAAACATTTTGCTGGAACTGCAGCGCATAGTGAACATAATAAGACACGATAACAAGGGGGAACGTACAATGAAAGCAGTATATTCAGCAGTTCTGGTGGCGTCCGCGTTTGTACTGATGGTGACAAGCGTGCCCGTGTACGCCTCACAGATGGATGACAAGATTGTATCAGCGGCCAGGACATCGTATAATTTCATGACGTATCTCAAGGACGACGATATACAGATTCAGTCAATAGACGGCGCAGTCACGCTGACAGGGCTCGTCTCTGAAGAATCCCACAAATCTCTGGCCAAAGATACCGTTGGATCTTCCCGGGGTCATAAGCGTTGACAACAGGCTGGAGATCAAAGGAACGTCCCCGTCAGTAGATTCGGATGCATGGATCAAGGATAAAGTGAAATCCGCGCTCATGTTCCATCGGAGTGTGGACGCCAGGAATACCAAGGTTGACGTCAAAGA
>Ga0073936_10009148_pt1 | contig 12371 bp, 8 predicted proteins | sample AliMusrvi5mmetaG_FD_87041 | JGI IMG/M metagenome (GOLD analysis project Ga0073936, IMG submission 87041) | Freshwater lake bacterial and archeal communities from Alinen Mustajarvi, Finland, to study Microbial Dark Matter (Phase II) - Alinen... | ecosystem: Environmental > Aquatic > Freshwater >... | reverse complement strand
GATATTATGAACCATTCAGAATATAGTACATTCATAAAATACCGGAAGTGGGAACCGGAGAAGAAAAAGGATGATAAGAATAAAGTTTTTAAGGAGAATGTTGATCAGATACAGGCAGAGAAAAATAAGATTTAAAAAAATTGTTTAATCGGAAACAAAACACAATTAAAGTACTTATTTTTGTACAAAATAACGCATACTAATGAAAACAGTAAATTATTCAGAACTAAGACAAAATTTGAAGGCGAACCTGGATGCAGTTACAAACAATGATGAATTGTTGGTTGTACATAGGTCGAAAGGGAAAAGCATTGTTATGATGACGCTTGATGAGTATAACTCATTGCAGGAAACGGAGCATCTTAAACAAAGTAAAAACAACCGTGACCGGCTCGAAAAAGCCATTGAAAACATTAATGCTGGTAGAAATTTGGTAGAACATGACCTTGTAGAAGATTAAATCTATGAGATTATTATGGGAACAAACAGCTTGGGAAGATTATCAATTTTGGATTGATAACAACAAAAATGTACTTCGAAAAATAAATGTTCTAATTAAGGAATGCCAACGATCTCCATTTGAAGGAACAGGAAAGCCAGAACCTTTGCGCCAAAACCTTTCCGGGTTCTGGTCTCGTAGAATTACCGGAGAGCACAGGTTAATTTATAAGGTTGAAAATGATATTTTGACCATTGTTCAGTGTAAATTTCATTATTAACAACAGCGTCCCCACGCTCAATATAATCAGAACACAATGTTCACTAGCCTTGCAAATATGCAGGGCTTTTTTGTGCTCCAGTTGAACGGAAAACCTGATCATGTATATTACTAAACAACAGTGTCCTCATGTTCATTTTAATCAGAACAAAGCGTTCATAAGTTTTGCATTGACACAGAGCTTCTTTAAAGTGGAAATAATTCAAATCAGAAGGATCATAAATTGTTCCCAACTGGGTTACTTAAAAACAAAAGCCGCTTAACTATCAATCAGTTAAGCGGCTTTTCCGTACCCGGAGTGGGAATCGAACCCACACAACATTGCTGTTACTGGATTTTGAGTCCAGCGCGTCTACCAATTCCGCCATCCGGGCTTCTTTGTAAACAGGCTGCAAAAATAATGGAAAATTCCTTGGATCAAAAGATTTCTAGCAATATTTAGGTTTTATTTATGCTTATCAACAGAAGAAGCGATCAATCATAATCAGAATACAAATATTTCATACCTTTAGCCAAACACATATAACTGCTTTGGATAGCGGAAAACTATGGATCTGACTGAAGATAACGAACTCTATTTGAAAATCGGGGAAGGGGATGAACGGGCATTTCAAATTCTTTTCAGGAAATACTATGCCTCAATGTGTAACTATGCCCACCAGATTCTGGAGGATAAAGAATTAGCCGAGGAAATCGTTCAGGATATGTTTGTTAAAATCTGGGAAAAACGTCAGACTTTAATCATTGAGACTTCGGTAAAGAATTACCTCTTCCGCTCTGTGCGTAATCATTGTTTGAATCAGATTCAGCATGAGAAGATTAAAAAACAATATGCAGGCAGGGTGCTTGAATTGGCTCGTCAGGAGATCGACCCCGAACAGTACTTCATTGAAGTTGATCTGATCAGGCGTATTGAAGAAAGTATCGCTTCACTTCCACCCAAACGAAGGGAAATATTCCGGCTAAGCCGTGAGCAGGGTATGAAATACAGGGAAATTGCCGAAGCTTTAAATATTTCGGAGAAGACTGTCGAAGCCCAAATGGGATTGGCATTAAAACACTTACGCGTTGAACTCAAAGATTATAACAATGATTTGATTACACTTTTATTCATCTTTGGAAAATAGGAGTCTCTCGATTAGGGGTAAAACCAGCCTTTTATTGTCTTATTGAGGTATGAAAGCAAATAAGTCATTAGAAGATAAAGATTGGGTGCAGCTCGCAAAAACGATTTACGATGAAAACCCCGAAAATACAGTTGAAAATAAATCGTCATTGGTCGACCAAGTTTTCACTGATGAGAGAGAAACTGAGCAGATTCGCAAGATTGCCCGGCAGGTTGACTTGTATTATGACCTGAAAAAATACCCGGTTGAAGAAGCATGGGTGAAGGTTGAATCACAAATTCATATATCACCATCGCAAAAGCAAACAATCATCCGAAGATTATTCGTTCATCCGATCTATCGTTTTGCAGCGGCAATCCTTATCGCTGCAATGCTTATGGTCGCCGGGTATGAGGTCATAACGAACTATTCTGCCTCTTCTCAAATGCTTGAAATATCGGCTGCCCGACAGATATTAAACAAATTTACGCTGCCCGATGGTTCTTTGGTTAGCTTAAACAGCGACACCAAAATTAGTTATCCCAGGAAATTCGGAAGGAAAACACGCGAGGTCAATATCATTGGAGAAGCCTTCTTTGAAGTTAAACCAAATAAGAATCAGCCGTTTATTATTCACGCAGGAAAAGCACAGATCAAAGTTGTTGGTACAAGTTTTAGCGTCAGTGCCTATCCTGATAAAGAATTAGTTGAGGTCATTGTAGAAACAGGAAAAGTTCAGGTCCTGAACAAAATGGCTGATACTATAAAATCTAAAGCACTGATCCTGACTCCGGGAGATAAGGGAACGCTGGTGTATTCGAGCAACACGTTGAATAAAACCACCAACGGGGATCCCAACTTTATTGCCTGGAAGACACATAACCTAAGTTTTAAGGCGACATCGCTTAAAGAGGTCATCGATGACCTGCAAAATGTATATAAAGTAAAAATTCGTTTGGACGATTCCAAACTGAACGAACTACTCCTCACCGCCCAGTTTAATAATTACTCCCTTGATTTTATTTTAAAAGTCATTGAAACCACTTTTAAAATAGAGGTTCAGGAAGTTGACGGGCAGTATATTTTAAAGTCGAATTCTCACTTTTAATCCTTGAAAGCCATGAAAACAATTCGAATCAAAGCCATATCGTTAGTTGTACTGATATTTGTTTTGTTTTTGGCAATGCCATATTTTGCTTACAGCCAAAAAAGTACATCGAAACAGACCACCCAGCAAAATCTGAATAAGAATACAGTCCAGGATAAACGAATAGCTCAAATGTCAAATGTACTTAGCCAGAACATAAGCATTATTGCTGAGAATGAACCTCTTTCGAAGGTCATAGAACGTATCTGCAAAACGCTCAATCTGGATTATTCTTACAATTCAAAATTGATTGAAGGTAAAAATATTAATCTGAACGTGTCGAACAAACCCATAAAATATGTGCTGGATCAATTGATGAAAGATTTTTACCTTCTTTTTGAAATTCAGGACAATGTATTGATTGTAAGAGATTATGTGCCTCTTGACAAGAGTCTGGAATACAAAAAGAATGTTAAGAATTATGCTGACCAGACAGGGTTTATATTTGATAATCCGAAGAAGAAATCAATAACAATCGACTTCAAATCATCGAGTAACCTGATCATCATTCCTGTAGCCATCAACAATTCGGACACCCTTAATTTTATTCTTGATACAGGAGTGAAGTATCCTATTATTACTGAGTTGCCTTTCGTTACCAAATTGAATCTGAATTATCTGCAGCCTATTGATGTGAAAGGACTTGGAGATGGAGAGCAACTGACGGCCTACCGCTCGGGAAACAACACCATAAGCCTTAACGGACTGGTGGCCTACGACCAGGAGATTCACATGATCATCAATGAAAATTTCCAGATCTCGCAGATTCTCGGAATCCCTGTACACGGGATGATTGGCTTCAATCTTTTTAAAGATTATGTCGTTAAAATCGATTATGAGACACATAAAATCACATTGACCAAGCCAGAGTTCTTCACTTACAAGCAAAGAGAAAAGGACATTGTACTTCCATTGATTTTTGAACAGAATAAACCCTTTGTCAAAACGAGTATTGTTACCGATAAGAATGAAGAAGTTCCTGTAAAGCTATTGGTTGATACCGGTGCAAGCGATGCCATCTGGTTATCGCCCAATTCGGATAAGAGGATTTCGATTCCTGAAAAGAATGTCGAAATGTTCCTTGGAAGAGGTTTAAGCGGTGATTTATTTGGTAAAAAAGGACGGATCGGAGCCCTATGGGTCGGGCCATTGGTATTATATGAACCCATTGTGGCTTTCCCCGATACTCAGATGGTTGAGCAAGTGTCCGGACCAACTGACCGTAACGGAACATTAGGAGCTGAGATTCTTCGCCGGTTCTATGTTACAATGGATTATCCCAACAAACGGATCATCTTACGCCCCAACAGCAGCCTGAAAGATGAATTTAACTGCAACATGAGCGGACTGGAAGTTTCAAATCCAATGCCAGGACTGCCCATATTCCTTGTGGACAATATTCGTAAGAACTCACCTGCCTATTATGCCGGAGTGCAGGAAAATGACCAGATTATTTCATTAAACAATACAGGAGGAAAAACATTAACTTTAAATGATATAAATTTGCTATTACAAAGCAGGGAAGATAAACGCATTAAATTAACTGTTCTCCGAAACGGAGAAGAAATAAAGACTGAATTCTTCCTGAAAAAAATGTTCTAGAAATGAGACCAGCCTACGGACTTTTCCTAATTGTTTTCCTACTGACGTGCAGAATTGCCGTCGCACAAAAGGAAGACAACTCCGTACTGGATAAAAAAATAACTCTGGAAATACAACAGGAAACTATTGCCAACATCCTTGAGAAAATCTCAGCACAGGCAAAGGTTTTTTTCTCCTATGATGCATCATTAATTGAAGCGGATAAGAAAACAGATCTTTCTGTCACCGATCAAACTATCCGGGTAGTACTTGATACTTTGTTTCATTCGAGATTTGGCTATAAGGTCCTTGAAGAGCAAATCATTATAACCAAACCAGTTATTGAAGAAGTAAAAAAAAAAGAACCTGACGTCACTTCTGAAAAGCCAAAGATTTTCAGAGCCAAAGGGAAAATAATTAACCGGGAAGAAAAGGAAGTAATTCCTTATGCCAGTATATCGGTTTTAGGAACAAACCTCGGAACAATATCGAATATAGATGGGGTATTTGAATTGAAAATCCCGGAATCCATGAAAGGAGATACAGTTGTTTTTTCCTGCCTCGGATACATTCAGCAAAGAATTCCAATCAGCACAGTTGCTGTTGACAATTGCATCATATACCTGCAGCCGACTTCCATTCATCTTAAAGAGATTAAAATTACAGTGATTAATGCAGAGGATATCATTAATAAAATCCTTTCTAAGATTTCACTGAATTATCCCCGCAAGCCGGAGATCATGACTTCATTTTACCGCGAGGTGCTGAAACAGGACGACCAGTATGTTGATGTTGCCGAAGCTGTGATGGAAATCAGGAAGTCGCCTTATGAGAATACATTTGCCGACGATAAAGTTAAATTCTTAAAAGGACGTAAGAGTTTAAATGTCAAGCCTTTTCAGTATGTAGATTTTAAAATACAGGGTGGCCCTTATTATATCACTAAACTCGATGTGATAAAAACACTAGACTCGTTTTTGGATAGCGAATATCTTAGCTACTACAAATACACACTCGATGAAACGATCGAACTTGACGACCGGGGCACTTATGTAATTCGCTTCAGGCCAAAGGAAAAGATTGATTACCCGTGTTATCAGGGCCGGTTATATGTTGACATGTCGACGTTTGCTTTGGTTGAGGCTGATTTCAGCCTTAGCAGGTCTGGCCTGAAATTTGCACAGGAATCCCTCATCAAAAAGAAGCCAAAAGACTTTTATGTCAGGGCTATAAATGCTGATTACAAAGTAATTTATCGTCGGGTAAGTAACAAATGGCATTTGAGCAATGCACAGGCATCACTCAACTTCAGGATTAAAAGTAAAAAAGATAAAGTAAATTCGACCTTTCACAGCGATTCAGAATTATTGATTACTGACTTTAAGCCTGATGACGGATCTCATTTTAAGAAAGACGAAGTCTTTAATCCTAATGAAATATTTACTAAAGTGATTTCTGATTACGGGGAAGGATTCTGGGACGATTACAATATCATCAAACCCAGTGACGACTTACAGGAAGCACTCCGAGATTATTGTCTGAAGAACGATACTTTATTCAATAGCAATGAAAAAGAAAAAAGATGATAGACTGAAGACCAAAGACAATAGATGATAGACTTCTGTCTCCTGTCTAACATCTAAGATCTAATATCAAGTAACAAATAAACCAAACAACATGAAAACACTAACCTTATTGACATTGATTATTTTAGCAGGAACATTTGTGTCGGCCCAGGAACAAAGCCCAATTCCAAAAATCAATCAGCAAATAACAGACTATTTCAACGCCAATCCGTGGGAAAAAGTCTTTCTGATGACTGATAAAGTTCATTATAAACCAGGAGAAACAATCTGGTTTCGGGCGTTTGTTACCGATGCCGGCAATCAAGCTGCACCAAAGGAAAGCAATGAACTATTTATATTGCTCTACGACAAATCGGGGAAAGTGATTCTGCGGGATCTGTTCAGGCTGAACAATGGTTCTGCTTCAGGTGATATGGTTATTCCCGAAAACCTGTCCCAGGATAACTATTTCCTTGCTTCTTATACCTCTGCCACTCATTCTCCGGATGAAATTACCTATACTCCAATTCAAATTGACCCTTATTATTCGAATCAGTTCGTAGTTGATACACAAGCCAAAGACAGTATTTTCATTGCTGGTCAGAAAAATGAAATTAATGTATTACTCCGCGATGTCTCAGGCGAAATACAGAAAAACACCCAGATTAGGTATCAGCTGGTCAATGGCGGTGATATCCTTGAAAAGGGCAAGGTCAAGACCGATGATAAAGGTAAGGCAACTATTCCGGTTACAATTCCCGGGAAAACCAACGGCGATCCCTTTAAATGTATCCTAAGTGATAATAAAGGCGAATGGAATCATGAAGTGTTCATGCCTTCGAACCTTGATCCGATTGTAGTGAGCTTATTTCCTGAAGGTGGAAACCTCATCCCGGGATCACCTGCCAAAATTGGGTTTACTGCATTCAACAAATGGGGATTGCCTGTTGATTTGGAAGGATCGGTTCAGAATCAGGAAGGTCAGTCCATCGTAATGGTAAAAACTTTTACCAAAGGACTTGGACTTTTTTCGATTATGAATGACGGACAGCAGAAACTTAAACTTGTTATTACAGGGAAGACAGGACAAAACCAATCCATTGATATTCCGGCACCAAATTCAACGGGGCTTGCACTTGCAGTAACAAAGACCGATGCTTCCTTCATTTCGGCACTTCTTATTTTTGCCGATAAAATGAAACATTCCGTAGCCCTAACGGTAACTCAGGGAAACACTGTTTATTGGGGTGGCGATATGGAAATTAACGGAACAGGAAGAATAAAAATCCCAACAGATAACCTACCCCGGGGAATGAACTTATTGTCGGTATTTTCTCAAAAAGGAGATTTATTGTCTGAACGAATCGTTTTTGCAGATAAAGACACGAAAATGAAAATTGAGGTTCTGCCTGAAAAGACCAGCCTGCAACCAACTCAAAGCATGAAATTTAAGGTTCATCTTATGGATGGAAACAACCAGCCATTGGCAGGAAATATTGCTGTGGCCGTTACCGATAAATTCCGTAACGGAGCATCAAGGGCACAAATTGATCAGTTCCTGATGATTGGTTCAGAACTGGAAACTCCGTTTTCGTTAATTTCAAGGGCATTTCCTGACAAGATCAGTAATACAGCATTACTGGATGCTTATCTCATTTCAAATCGTTTAAAAGGCTTCAATTGGGACATTATCAGGCATAATAATACCAGCATTGCTTCTGATAAAAAATTCGAAGCTCAGGTTTCAGATTATGTAGTCAGTTATGCCCGGAAATACAGTTTATTAAGCAAAGATCAGATAGCCGGGGAACCCTATTACAGTGCTAATGAAGATTTGTTTTCAAAAGCAGTGAGGCAGGTAAGACCAAATACAACAAGCCTTGATTTTCAGCGAAGCCTTTTATCAACCGCAACGAACCTCCTGGATGTAATAAAAACCATAAAACCTTTTACATTGATAAGCAATAAAATTGTTTTTATCGGTTCCGAGAATTCACTCTTTTTTCAGGATGGAGCATTGCTGATTGTTGATGGAGTGCAGGTTGGAACAGATGTTTCTGCTATATCAGGTTTTTCGCCTCTTGATGTTGATCACATCAATATTTCGACTAACCCTGCTGAGGTTCACCGTTACACAGGATTAAATTCTGTAGGAATTATTGAAATAATTATGAAGACCGGGAAAGTTACAACCCCATTAACCCAAAAAGAAAGCACCAATAAATACGATGGCGGATATCGGGTAGCGAATAAATTTCCAGCAGAACCAACCAATCCAAAGCTTGATACTAGAACTACCTTACTCTGGGTTCCCGAACAAAAAGTTGATGAATCGGGTATATTTGAATTTACAGTTACTGCCGGAAAGGTAATTTCTGATTTCGATATTGATGTTCAGGGGATTTCATCAAATGGCATGGCCGGAAGCGGGAGTGCCGGTTTTAAGGTGACCAAATAAAAAGAAAAGGATTTCATCTTTATACCTGGATGGAATCCTTTTTTTCATGTTCTATTCTACTGAATTTGACGTTGTATGAATATGTCTATCTATTTATCTGGAAGAGTTCCGGACAACAAATGTGCCTGGTTAAATTGAGTCACAAAAGAAATTGATACAATGGAAATATAAATAATCTGGTAATAATAATAAAACTCTATTTCTCAATTAATACGGGACATATATTAACCCACTTTGCAGCTATCCATCCATAACAATCTGACAATCTGATTTTTGATTTTTTAACCCACATTGCAGCTAAAAGGGGTACTTTTAGCTGCAATGTGGGTTAAGTGAGCAGTGAGAATGTTCAGTTATAAAAGAAAACAAGAAAAAATAATCTTTCTCATTGCTTTAATTTTTACGTGAGCAAAATATTCAGTCTTCTCCAACAACGCCAACTGTTAATTCAGTTGTGCGGCTAATATCAAGCCCTGTTTCAGCAGTCATTTTAACTTCTAAATTTTGCATGAGTTCAACTTTCCCTAGAGATGCACCGCCACCAACTTCTGTTTTGTAACCCACATCGGTAACCTGCCCTTTGTTATTAAACGAAACTTCAAACCCTGCCTTACCTTCTGCTTTTAACTGGCTAATTCCTTCTGCTCCAAAATCAGCTTTAACGCCTGCACCGCCAAAAAGGCTGAGCTCTTTATTTTTATAATTCCATTTTGCACCGCCAATTAAACCTTCGCCACATTCAAACTCAATACTCTCACAATCAAGTCCAACGCTGCAAACGACCAAACCCAGCTTCCCTTTTTTATTTTTAAACGGACATTCGGGTGCATTTTTATCCGGGACATTTACCTGGTCTTCAGCTTTCTGAGGTGGTGTCGGAGGCGGCGGCATCTCAGGGCAGGTACCCACGGCATTTCCAAACGAACCGATATTTATACCGCCAAATATCATCTTATGGAGGGAATAATCGTCATACAACAAACCGAATCTCAAAGCAACCAACGATTTCCTGGCGTTGTTAATTTGTTCAAAATCAATTGGATCGTACGTACGATTCAGGTATTGCTCGCAGTAAATCCAATACGTACTTAATGAATTAACATAGGTAGTATGCCGCTGCTCTGCAATGTCCCTCCACTCAGTATAATACTTTGACGTCAGGTTGGTAAAGTCTCTACAGTGTTGTACCAAAAAGGCCTGAGTTGCACGTATATCGCCTGCTGCTTGTTTGAGTTTGGCTTCATCATCAGCTTTTAGTTGGTCCATCGCTTTCCCAAATTTCTTTGATTGAATATCAGCAGCCTCACCATACTTTTTATCTGCTTTAATTAACTCATCGGCAAAATACTGTTGCATCAAATTCGCAGCAAAGACATTTTGCTTGTTAAGTATACGTCCAGGGTTATTATAGTTTTCATAATACTTATGCTCCTGTGCTGGACTGATAGATTTAGCAGAGCCACTATTACCACCGCTCCCTGGAATCTGGCTCATATATATCTGGCTAAATTTTTTACTTATTTTTTCTATGGATTTATCGTAAAGAAGCGCCCCGATATCAGACCATCCAGGGAAATCTGGCAGTTGCAGGTTATCAACCGGAACATTTGTATTGGGTGCATTTGATTTCTGGCCTGTAGATGAATTATTATCGGGTGGTTCACCGGAAGGTTCCGGAGGGGGGTACGAATGTTGATATTTTTTCTTATAAGCAATAGTTAATTTGTCCAGGGTTGAGTTGAGCGATTGGCTGTACATACCTTGTATTCCTTTATACAATTCCTCTATTGCATTTTGTAAATCTTTACGCTTAAGGTAAACACTCACCAAACCATGATGGGCAAGGGCATAATCCGGGTTTATCCGTAATGCTTCTTTATAAAAAGATTCAGCAGACCGGTCATCGTAAAGCTCAAAAAGGGTATTGCCAAGATTTGTCAGAATAACCGGAGCGCCTGGATATAGTGATTTGGCGTACAATAAAACCGGCAACGAAGTTTTTATCGAGTCGAGCATACGCAATACAGCCCCAAAATTATTGACGATCAGCGTATCGTTTGGGAACAAGGTTACAGCCTTTGCAGAAAAAACGACCGGTATAATCTGTGATTCTCCGGTTCCGGTGAAAAAAACTGCCGTTGAACTTAATCCCTGTGCAATTTTCAGCTTATCGGCCCCATCGGCTTCTAACTTTTTAAAGTTTTGATCTACAAAGATTTTTTCACTTGCATCATATATATTTTTATAGGAACGATTTAAGAAACGTTTTGCAATTATTACTACTTCTTCAGATGAAATTCTACGGCTTATATCAATTTTCACCGATTTATATCCAGCGCCGGTTTGTCCAAAAACATTCAGGCAAAGAAAAAGTAGAGTTAAAATAATCGGAAGCTGTCGGGATTTCATCATTACAAGTATTGAAATTACGAGAAGAAGTAAAGGCAAGCTGGCAATAATTGTCAAGCATGCCTTTACTAACAATGCTTTACAACTTAATAAACTCCACCCTCCGGTTCAATGCCTTGTTACAGGGTGTATCGTTTGGAGCAACAGGTTGGGTTTTGCCCATGCCATCGGTAACCAATCGGTCGCCATTTACATTGAATGTCTTAACCAATTCCGCTTTTACGGCGGCTGCACGACGTTTGGATAAATCGAGGTTGGCTGCATCAGCGCCGTCGCTGTCGGTATGGCCGACAATCTTTACCTTTACATCGGGCACTTCATTTAAAATATCAGCTATACCTTTCAATGTCCCGTATGATTCGGGTTTAACCACATCCTTATTTACATCAAAATAAATACCGTATGTAACTAATTTGCCGTCGGTCATCAGTTTGTTGCGCATATCGGGTGCACCGACAGCTATGCGAATGTTGCTAACCATGCCTGCGCCGTCTTCAAATCGGATGCGATCTATTTTTATGCATTCTACAGGAAGTGCTTTGGGAAGGTCGAACAATTTATTCTGATCCTGATAACATCTGAGTCTTGATTTCTGCACCCAGAATGCAATATGGTATTTCTGGTTTATCGTTTGTTTGATGGATTCATCCGGTACACTTCCATCTATTTTAACAGACCCGCATTCTTCGGTTTTATTAAACCAGGTACTATACCGTTGTTTGCCATAATATTCTACCGTAAAACACAAACCCCCCACCCCGGGAGTGGCTCCGTAATCAAATGCTTTGATATTCTTAGCCTGGATCATCCGGAAATCGAAGCCAGCCATTCCATTCCCTTCCGTTCCTTTTATTGGAATGATGTCAAATTCAATCGTATAATTATCCGGTAATTGCAATAAGGCATCTGTCCATATTGATTCATCGGTAACAAACTTCATCCAGTGACCCGGAAACAGATTAGTTGTTACAACCTCAGCCGACCCATTTGTATTCCACAATGCAGGGAAATCGCCGATGGCATCTTGGCTGAAATCCTCATAAAAGATAACCTTTTCACCTGGGATGAAGTCGTACTTTGAATAAGCGGCCAATGAAGGCGCTGCATCAGAAGCAGGTTTTACAGCATCCTTAGTTGTTGGGGTTTTCGCTTTGGTTGAATCAACTTTCGCCTGATCTGCTGGTTTTTTCTTCTTGAAAAGGCCTTTTACACCGTTTTCAACATTATCCAAACCTTTGTTAATACCTTTATCAGTCTCGTTATTAGCCCGGTTGTTGGTCTGATTTTTCAATTTCCCTGTCAGGTTAATCTGTCCATTCAAGTTGATAAATCCAAGGCATAAACAGAACATAAAAACAAATTGGAAAGTTTTCATAGGTTTAAAAAT
>Ga0073936_10009143_pt1 | contig 12377 bp, 8 predicted proteins | sample AliMusrvi5mmetaG_FD_87041 | JGI IMG/M metagenome (GOLD analysis project Ga0073936, IMG submission 87041) | Freshwater lake bacterial and archeal communities from Alinen Mustajarvi, Finland, to study Microbial Dark Matter (Phase II) - Alinen... | ecosystem: Environmental > Aquatic > Freshwater >... | reverse complement strand
TGCGAGAAATGCTCGACCGCTGGGCGGGTCGGTTTCGCAACCGGATCTTTCTGTCGGGCGAGCAGGCGTATTGCGAGAGCAAAGCCTCTCCCTGGCTTTATTATTCCGGTCGGTTTGCCGTCAAAGAGGCGGTGTCCAAGGCTTTTGGGACGGGCATCGGAACGAGCCTGGGTTGGTTGGATATCGAGGTTGTACGTGACGCCCAAAGCGGTAAACCCTCCATTCGGCTGAGCGAGAAGGGGCGGGCTTTCGCCGTGCGGTGCGGGGTGGGCGAAGTGTTGGTCAGCCTGTCGCATACCCATCATTTTGCCATTGCCCAGGCCTTGTTATTGAGCAACCGATAGTCCAGGCGGGAACGGAAGCGTGCACTTATGAAAACAGTGACCACGGAACAAATGCGCAACCTCGAACGAAAAGTAATCGAGGATTATAACATACCCGGAGAGGAACTGATGGCGCGGGCCGGGGACGGCACGGCGGAAGTGGTCTGTCGTTTGTCCGAGCGCTGTGGAATGGCCCATCCTTTCGTCCTGCTCATGGCCGGGAGAGGGAACAACGGCGGAGACGCCTTCGCCGCGGCCCATTGCCTTCATGACGAAGGGATGGATGCCGAGGTGTGGTTGGCGGGATCAGCGGGAGACGTTCGTGGGGATGCCTTGCGGCATTTGGGGAAAATGCGGGCCAGCGGTGTAACCCTGCGGGAATTGCCCACGGTCGAAGCCTGGGAAGAGGCTTTGGCGCAAGCCGAACCGGCGGATCTGCTGGTGGACGGCATTCTCGGGATCGGGGCTTCAGGACCAGCCCGGGGTCCCATTGCCGGAGCGATTCATACGATCAATGCCTTATCCCAGGAAAGCCTGGTGATTTCCATCGATGTGCCTTCAGGGTTGGACGCCGATACGGGAATGTCTGCGGGTGAAACGGTCTGTGCCGACATTACCGCGACGATGGGCTTGCCCAAAATCGGCATGCTCACGGCTGCGGCATTGGAATCGGTGGGTCGTGTGGAAGTGATCGATATCGGCATTCCCTGGGAATTGACCCGTGATTTTAAATCGGATCCCGAACTGATCACCGGGTGGGAAGTTCGACAGCTTTTTTCGCGTCGGCGACGAGACTCACACAAAGGCACCTATGGACATGTGCTGATCATTGCCGGATCCCCGGGTTATTCCGGGGCGGCGATCCTGGCGGCCCAATCCGCCTGTCGATCCGGAGTCGGATTGGTTTCCCTGTTGGTTCCCCAGTCGATTGCGGCAATTGTCGCCGGTGCGGTGCCGCAGGCTATGGTGCATGCGGCGCCGACTGCGGATAAAGGACATCTGGCGGCTACGGCCCTGATCGGGTTGCCCCGGGGCCTTGCACCGTTTGATGCGGTTGCCATCGGTCCCGGGGTGACAACGGCCCCGGACATTCGCGCGTTGATCGACCAATTGATTTCGCTTTGTAAGGCTCCGCTGATATTGGATGCCGATGCCCTGACGGTTTTTGCCGGCCAATTGGAGGCGTTGCAAGCGGCCTCCGGTCCGGTGGTTTTAACCCCACATCCGGGTGAAATGGCGCGATTATTGGGGCAGGACACGGCTTGGGTTCAGGCCAATCGGGGTCAAGCGGTGCGCCAGGCGGCGGATCAGGCCCGAGGGGTGGCCGTCCTCAAAGGGGCGGCGACGCTGGTGGCTACCGCGGATCGCCCGGTGGGGCTCAATCTAACCGGCAATCCAGGGATGGCAACCGGCGGCACTGGAGATGTCTTGACGGGCCTACTGGGAGGGCTTCTGGCGCAGGGGATCAAGCCGTTTGAAGCGGCCTGTGCGGCGGTGAGCATTCATGGCCGGGCGGGTGATTACGCTTCCTGGCGCCGTTCGCAGATGGGAATGACGGCATCGGATGTGATCGAAGAAATTCCCTATATCTTTCGCGAAATGCTAGTGCGCTGAGCCACTTATGGCCCAGGGGAGGCGATCCGACCCTAAACAGGGTCACAGCGGCAAATATTCGCCGGTAAATTTGATCAAGGGCGGGAATTCCAACCGTTTGCGCCACGGTTCAAGCTCTTGGAGGTGATCAGGCCGGACCGTGCCCTCTTGCAGAATGAAGACCGCGGAGTTTTCGCTGAATTGCGAGCCGGCCGGCAAGGCCGAGATGGTGAAGATTTCCGCGCGGCAAAGATATAGGAAATTCCAGTCGAATCGGGCGCCGGTTCCGTGAGACCCGTAATCGTTGAAATAATAATACGCGGGCATATTGATGGGGCGGCTCGGTGAACCGGTGAAAGACCATCTTTCGAGATTTAACAGGGCCACGCCTGACTGGTTGGTTTCATTATAAAGGGCCACCCAGGGAATGTCCGGATTCAGGTCGGGAATGGGTAACCGACCCAGAAAATGGGTTGGGTGTTCCGGATCGAAAGCGCGAACCGAAACCACCCGACCGGAGGCATCGGGATAGGCGGCATGGGTATGGATGCCGCGATTGAAAACCAGTTCATTATTGCGGACCGCATAAACGACCAGACTTTTGGTGAATTCCATCGAGGAAGTTTCCAGTAATACTGGGAGTCCGGCGAAAACCGTGTAGCTGACTCGGGTTCGGATTCCGTCGCAGTTCGGCATCCATCCGGTACGGATAAACCGATAGACGAGGGGACCTTGCTGGACGATTTGCTCGGGGGCGGAGCCATTGGTGGCTTGGCAAGACCAGTCACTCGTATGGCCCCACGACCGCGGGAAACACCAGACATCAGGATTATGATGGCAGGCGGCTTCGCCCGCCTGACGGAATCCGAGGCGGTTGGTAACGCCGGCATTTTTGGGGAGATACCAACCGAATTGGCCGTTGCCGGGATGAAACCCAAAAACGGTGTTGCCAGTATCGATTTGGGCCCCCGGTCCCCGGCCCTCAATCCGTAAATCTGCGGGACGGTTAGGCGTCCACGGCAGGTCGGTGGGAGCTCTTTTACGGAGCAGTCGATAGGCGCGGGTTTCGCCCGCTTGGAGTGTAATGGGGAAACAGAGATCGACCACGCGGACGGGTTTGGTTGTATCCGAAGCTCCGATGGCATCGAAGACGTCCAGCTTTTGAAAAGGCAGACGGTAAACCGGTACGTGGTTAGTGTTGAGTTCGATCAAGGTCCAGTCCTCTGCGTGGTTTGGGTTCCACGAATCCGGGCAGACGATCCGGACGATTAAAGGCCAGGAGGAAAAGGATTCATTGCACCGTTCGATGGCGGTGAAATCGATTGAATCGGTGTTTTTTTCGGGACGCATTCGGCTCCCGAGGGCGGCTTGGATGAACAGGGCTGGGAATAGGAGCAGAAATGCTAACTTACACACGCGCATAATCTAGTCGACCTTCCTGTCGGCTGGCGGTGCCGATAATGATGTTTTTCCAAAAGCGGATTACTGTAAGACGTTTCGCCGATGCGTCAAGCGGCATTTCCGACAAGCAGATCATCGATTTGCGGTCAGGCTTGACTTTGCGCGTGAAGTTTGCGAAAAACCACATCTATTAGGCGGCGCGTTTCGGTTCGGGCGAAGGAGCCAATTTTGACTTCAAACGACGAATATGTCCTGGAAGTCCTGCAAGAAGAGGGGCTATTAAGCCTCGAACAGATTGCTGAGGTTCGGGGTAGTTTCATGTCCGAGGGCACGACCCCCCTCGATGAATTGATTCACCGCGGAATTTTGGATCCCCATGAAGTCCTCGGGATTTTAGCCGGCCGGTTTGGAATGGAAATGATCTCCCTTAAGGATCATGAAATTCCCCCCGATGCCATAACCGCTTTATCTGCTGAAATGGCCCGCAAATACAAAGTCGTGCCAATTCTCAAAACCGATAGAAGTCTGACGGTGGCCTTGGGTGATCCCCTGGACGTGGACACGTTGGACAGTCTTCGCTACCTCCTGAAATGCGACATCGAGGGGGTCGTGGCGCCTCCCGAGGAGATTCAGGTGGCGCAACAAAAGTACTATGCCACCGAGACGAATGTAGAAACCATGCTTGACCAGTTAACCGAAGGCACAGTGGACATGGTCCAGTCGGGATCGGATACGATTCGCGAATCCTCGGATGTGAGCGATGCCGATGTGCCGATCATCAAACTGGTGAGTTTGATTCTTTTCGAGGCCCACCGCAACCGGGCGTCGGACATCCACTTGGAACCGATGGAAAAACGGTTCCGGGTTCGGGTTCGGATTGACGGTGTTTTACATGAAGTGGACAGTCCCCCCAAGCGGTTGCAATCGGCGATCATCAGCCGGGTCAAAATCATGGCCAACATGAAGATCGCTGAAAAACGGGTGCCCCAAGATGGTCGTATCCAGGTGAATATCAAAGGGAGCGAAATCGATTTGCGTGTATCATCGGTGCCTTCCTGCCACGGTGAATCGATCGTGATGCGTATTTTGGATAAGAAGAGCCTGGCCTTGGGCTTGCCGAATCTGGGCTTTTTAGCGGACGATCAAGAAGTTTTCCAGCGGATGATCAGCCTGGCAGACGGTATTCTGTTGGTGACGGGGCCCACGGGGTCCGGCAAAACCACCACGCTCTATGCGGCCTTGAACCAGATCAACAAGCCGGACCGCAAGATTATTACCGTGGAAGACCCGGTTGAATACCAGTTATCGGGCATCAACCAGGTGCATGTTCGTGAAGAAATCGGCCTGACGTTTGCCTCTGCCTTGCGTTCCATTCTCCGCCAGGCTCCGAATATCGTGATGATCGGTGAAATTCGTGACTTGGAAACGGCGCGGATCGCGACCGAGGCGGCGCTGACCGGGCATTTAGTGTTCAGTACCCTTCACACGAATGATGCGCCGAGCGCGATCACCCGGTTGATCGATATCGGCATTAAACCCTTCCTGGTCGCCTCGGCCGTGCGGGGCATCATGGCCCAGCGATTGGTTCGGATGATCTGTCCCGCCTGCAAAGAGGAGCACAAGCCGACGGTGACCGAATTGCGTCTGTTGGGGCAGACCGCCGAGCAGGTGGAACATATCAAATTTTATTCAGGACGCGGGTGTGCGAAGTGCGCCTTGACGGGGTATACCGGTCGGCGCGGAATATTCGAGATCCTCGAGGTCAATGAGGAAATTCAGCGGATGATCTTCGACAAGGTGGCGTCGGCGGAATTGCGGGAACGCGCCCGGGAATTCGGGATGCGGACCTTGCGTGAGGACGGGATGCGCAAGGTGATCGCCGGAATTACAACGCTGGACGAAGTGGTACGCGTGACCATGGGAGACGAGGACTGATGAACAACGCTGACATTGAAATGAGCGATTTGTTGCAGTTGGTGGTGGATGAAGGCGCCTCGGATCTGCATATCGAGGTCGGCGTGCCGCCGGTTCTGCGTATTCACGGGGGGATGCAACCGATCGATGCACCCATCCTGCGCCCGGAAGATACCGAACGCTTGATGAAGAGCATCACCTCTGATGAGCATCAGCAAAAGGTGCAGGAGCAGGGGGGAACTGATTTCGGTTTTGGTTTTGGTACAGCGGCTCGCTTCCGCGTGAGCGTACTTAAAGCCAAAGGGTATATTGGTATGGTCTTACGCCAGATTCCGTCGCGCCTGATGAGCCTGGAGGAGATCGGATTGCCAGTCCAGGTTAAGGAATTGCTCTACCGCCCCCGCGGCTTGATTTTAGTCACCGGTCCGACCGGATCCGGGAAGACCTCGACGCTGGCCAGCATGATTAATGTGATCAACACGGAGCGGGACTGCCATGTGATCACCGTTGAGGATCCGATTGAATATTACCATACCCACAATAAATCCCTGGTGACCCAGCGGGAAATCGGGGTGGATGTGCCTTCGTTCAGCGAGGCCTTGCGGCGCGCCCTGCGTCAGGACCCGGACGTCATTCTCGTGGGGGAAATGCGTGATTTGGAGACGATGTCAGCGGCGATTACCGCTGCGGAAACCGGGCATTTGGTCTTTGCCACCCTGCACACGACCGGCGCGGCGCGCACGGTGGACCGCATTGTGGATGCTTTCCCGACGACCCAGCAGGCGCAAATCCGGACTCAATTGGCCTCCAGCGTGGTGGCGGTCATTTCGCAACTCCTGCTCGTGCGGGCCGATGCCAAGGGCCGTACTGCCGCTTTCGAAATTATGATATCGACGCCCGCCATTCAATCGCTGATCCGCGAAAATAAAACCTATCGGATCACCTCCGAGATCCAAACCGGCGCCAAGTGGGGAATGGTGACGCTCGACTTCCACCTGATGGCGTTGTACCAGGCGGGCAAGATCCATTACGAAGATCTGATCACCAAGGCTCAGGATCCCGAAGGCATCGTGCTGAAATTGCAGGAAGAACAAAAGAAACGGAAGTAGGCGGCTCGTATGGCGGATGTGATCCTTAAAGATCCCTTGATTCAGGCGCTGATGGAGCAACACATTCTCGGCTCCGAGCAGTTGGCTGACATCGAGGAGGAGCATGTTCGGACCGGCAAGTCTATCCGGGAAATCATTCTGAACCTGGAATTGATCACCGAAGACGCTTTGTTGGCGGTCATCGCAGAGAATCTGGGGACGAAAGTCATCAGTCTGCCGGCCCTGGATATCACGCCCGATGTGGTGCGATCGGTTCCTCCCAGTCTGGCGCGAATGTATAACGTCGTGCCTGTCCAGCGCGAAGCGAATTCAGTCACCGTCGCCACCTTCGACATGGTCAATCCCGCAATGATGGACGAACTCATGTTCGTTCTTTCCCAGGATGTTAATTTTGTATTAGCCCGGGAGGATGATATTCGAGCCCGGGTCAGCGAGTTTTATGGTGACGATAGCGCCGCCGTCAACGAAATGCTCACTCATCTCGAGTCTGATTTTGAATCTGGGGAAGGCGTTCCCGAAATCGCCAACACCGAGGACGCGGCCGCCATCGAGGAGGCGGCGGGTTCGGCCCCGGTGGTTCGCTATGTCAACCTGGTATTGTACCAGGCCGTCCAGGCACGCGCTTCCGACATCCATTTTGAGCCCTTTGAACACGAATTTAAAATCCGTTACCGGGTGGACGGCGCGTTGTATGAAATGTTGCCTCCCCCGAAACGGCTGGCGTTGCCGATCATCTCCCGAATCAAGGTCATTGCCAGCTTGAACATTGCTGAGCGCCGTCTGCCCCAGGACGGCCGGATCCAGATGGCGGTTGCGGGTCGGCCCGTGGATTTCCGTGTATCCACCTTGCCCACCCAGTTCGGTGAAAGTGTGGTGCTACGGGTGTTGGATCGCACAGTGGTCTCGCTCGATCTCGCCAACCTGGGAATGCCCGAGGATGTCTATACCTTCTTTGAAACCGATGTGCTCAAACCCAACGGCATTATCATTGTCACCGGGCCTACCGGGTCCGGAAAAACCACCACGCTGTATTCCGCCCTGAACCGCATCAATACCATCGAAAACAAACTGCTCACCGCCGAGGATCCGGTGGAATATGAGATCGACGGGATTGTCCAGGTGCCGATCAGCGATGCCATTGGCAATAGTTTTGACCGGGTATTGCGTGCCTTCTTGCGGCAGGATCCCGACATATTGATGATCGGTGAAATTCGCGATTTAAACACGGCGCAGATCGCGATCCGGGCCTCGCTAACCGGGCATCTGGTGTTCAGTACCCTGCATACCAACGATGCCGCCGGGGCCATTACCCGCTTGATCGATATGGAAGTGGAGCCATTTTTGATCTCTTCGACCCTGGAGGCCGTGCTCGGTCAGCGCTTGGTACGGAAGGTTTGCGAGAATTGCAAAAAACCCTTCAAACCCGACAAGACCACCTTGGATCGGCTCTCAATTTCCGAGCGGGATATTGGAGACCGGCCGTTTTTTCAAGGGGTCGGTTGCTCCCAATGCAATAACACCGGGTACCGGGGGCGCAAGGGCATTTACGAATATCTGGCGATCTCGGATCCCATCCGTGACTTGATCAACCAACGTCAACCCACGCTGGTCATCCGGACCCGGGCGATCGAACTGGGAATGCGCACCCTGCGCCAGGATGGCATCCGCAATATTCTTGATGGTTACACGACGGTCGATGAAGTGATGAAATATACTTGATGGGGAAGGGGTTTCCGGCGCATGGAAAAAGTTATCATTCTCGGCACCGGACCAGCCGGCCTGACGGCCGCCCTGTATTCGGCCCGTGCCAATCTTCAACCACTCGTCCTGCAGGGTTTGCAACCCGGGGGGCAACTGACCACGACCACTGAGGTGGAAAATTACCCCGGATTCCCAGAAGGAATTGACGGCACGAAGCTGGTCCAACAGATGCAGGCCCAAGCCGAACGGTTCGGTGCCCGCGTTTTGGCGCGCGAGGTTGTATCCGTCGATTTTTCCGGCCGGCCTTTGAAAATGACCTTGGATGACGGCGGGGTTCTGGAAAGCCAGGCGGTTATCATTGCGACCGGGGCGAGCGCCCAATACATCGGCCTCGAATCAGAAAAGCCCCTGATCGGGCGGGGAGTTTCCGGTTGTGCGACCTGCGATGGATCTTTTTACCGGAATGTTCCAGTCGCCGTTGTGGGCGGGGGGGACACGGCGATGGAGGATGCTCTTTTCCTGACGCGGTTCGCTTCGATTGTTCATTTGATTCATCGCCGGCATGAATTCCGGGCTTCCCGGATCATGGCTGAGCGGGTCAAGAACAATCCCAAAATTAAGATTATATGGAATTCGGTGGTGGATGAAGTACTCGGGGTTACCGAAAATAAGGTGACCGGGGTTCGTATACGGGAGGTCGAAACCGGAGCCAAGACCGATCTGCCCGTCGAAGGACTGTTTGTCGCCATCGGACACAAACCGAACACTGATCCATTCAAGGGACAGCTGGAAATGGATGCCCGGGGTTATCTGATTACCCAATCGACCCGGACGCGGGTGCCCGGGGTTTTTGCGGCCGGGGATGTGCAGGATCCGACCTACCGACAGGCCGTGTCAGCGGCTGGAACCGGATGTGAAGCCGCGCTGGAAGCCGAACGTTTTCTGGCCGAACACGGGTTTTGATTGATATTTTTCGAAGCATGGAGGAAATCGGATGGAAATCATTCTGATTCTTGCTGCTTTGATTGTTTTAGTTGTGGTGATTTTTCAACTTAAATTCCTGTCATCCACTCTGCAAGTGATGCAGATGGACATAAAGCTGATCCAGGAAAAACTATTCCGATTGCGGAACGATGCGCCTCCGACAATTTTTCCCCATACCGAACAGCCCGTAGTCCTGTCGACACCGGCTCAGGCGCCGGTGCAACCTCCTCCGGCGCTCGAACCTCCGCCGCTTCCTCTCGTTGTTTCGAAAACTCCGGTCAGTCCCGTACCGCCGCTGAACGTGGAAACCATCGCCGATGCGGTAAAGAGTGCGCCATCGATTGCAGCCTGTCCACCGGTCCAGGAAGTGCCTGCGGAAACACCGGCGTGGATTCGAGCCACACACGAGGCCCTGCGTCGAACCTGGAACTGGGTGTTGGTCAACGAGGAAAACCGCCCGGCAGGCGTCTCGATGGAGTTCGCCGTGGCCACTACCTGGTTGATCCGAGCGGGGATCATCGCCCTCGTGGTCGGTATCGGGTATTTCCTCAAATGGTCGATCGACCGCCAGCTTTTTCCGCCTGCGGCGCGGGTGGCGTCGAGTCTTTTGGCCGGGGTGACGATGATGGTGGGTGGATTCGTTTTTTATCGGCGGCAATGGACCATTCTCGGGCAGGGTCTGTTGGGTGGCGCGTTCGCGGTTCTCTATTTGAGTCTTTACGCGGTCGGTCCGATGTATCATTTGGTTAGTACCCCGTATGTGTTTGGACTGATGATTTTGGTGACGATGACGGCCGGAGTGATGGCGGTGAGTTGCAACTCGATGCTGGTTGCGATATTGGGGATCATTGGCGGGTATGGCACTCCGGTAATGCTCAGTACCGGCCAACCTCAATTTCTGGCCTTTTTCTCCTATCTGCTCCTATTGGGGGTGGGGGTGTTGGGGATTTCCCATTTTCGGGCCTGGCGCTTGTTGAACTACCTGGCGTTTTTATTCACCTACGCGCTGTATGCCGCCTCTCTGGGCCAGTACCAGGCGGCTCGGGATTTCAATGTGGCCCTGGTTTTTCTGATTCTGTTTTTCGCGTTGCACTCGTTTTTAAGCTGGTCCCACACCTTACGCCGAACCGGAGAACGGGCGGGTTTGTTGGAGATCCTGCACCTGATTTTCAATGCGGGGCTGTTCGCTCTGGCGGCCTACCAGCTGATTCAAGGACGGTTTGGTCGTCCCTTCCCGGCCCTGATGACTTTGGGATTGGGTCTTTTCTACATCGGGCATGTGGCGTTTTTCCTGGCCCGTCCCCGGCCGGATCGTCCGCTGACTCTGACCGTAATGGCTCTGGCCGGTTGTTTCGCCATCCTCACCCTGCCGCTGGCCGTTGAACAGGAGTCGTTGACGATTTGCTGGGCCCTCATGGCCGCCATGTTAGTATGGTTGGGCCATCGTTTGCAGAATCGATTCATGCGCCTGTTAGGCCATGGCCTGCTGGCGGTGAGCGTGGTGCGGCTGGTTAGCCTGGATCTCGAGCGCAACTACCTCTGGCACTCACCGGGCGGCGCAACCTTCCGCGAATATCGGGTCGGTTTGTTGCATCGCTTGTGGACCTTTGGCGGTGTGCTGACCGCGGTGTTCAGCAGTTTCTGGTTGGAACGAAAATCCCGTACCGAAGAACAGGCTCAACGGGCGGCCGAGAATGATCTTCCGCTGACGGTCCCACCGTCGGTGGCCGGTACGATTCTTTTTTGGATCCTGTGCGGGGTGCTGGTGATGTTTCTGCAATTCGAATTGGGCTTCATGGCCCGGTTTTGCCGCCCCGCTCAGCCGGCCTTGTTGACCTTGGTCTGGTGTGGGATGGGAATCTTTTTGGTATCCCGCTTCCGCACCGAAGGATCCCTATCGTGTCGCTGGGTGGGATTGATTCTCCTGATGGTCGCCTTGGCCAAGACCCTCGTTTTTGATTTTGAGAGTTGGCAACTTATGGATGCCGTGTTTCGCCCGGCGAGTTACACGCCCCTGCTGGTGGCCTGGCGCTGGCTCGATCTCCTGATGATTCTCGGGTCGATCGGTTTAGTGTGGACTTGGTTTCGGTCGCGGGATGCGGGCGATTATCTGGTATATGTGTTGGGATATGGTGGATTGCTGTTGTTGTTTGCCTTCACCACGCTTGAGGTCAACAGCTGCCTCTATTGGTTTTTGCCGGGCTTCCGATCGGGGGGGGTGTCCGTCTTCTGGACGATATTTGCATTGGTTTTGTTGACCACGGGAATTATCCGGAATGTCCGGTTCATGCGTTATATTGGTTTGGGTCTGTTTCTGTTGGTGATCGCCAAAGTCTTTCTATCGGATCTATCCCATATGGCGGGAATATTCCGGATTATGGCATCAATGGGTGTTGGGGTATTATTGATTTTAGGATCGTTGGTTTATCTGCGGGCTCATCGCAAGTTTCTCCAGATTGCCGGAGCGGGCGAAGAGTCGGAGGGCTCCCGATGAAAATGCGATGGCTGACGGGCTGGGTGGCGATGGGGGTGGCCTTGTGCGGCATGGCCCGACTTTGGGCGGGGACGGTCGAAGCGAATCGCTTTGCCGCCTATAAGGAGGTGACCCCCGTGGGTTCGATGCCTTCCGAATTGGCCAAATTCTTATTGGATCCAGAGGTTTATGCCACGGCGGCCGAGGATTATTCCAACTTGCGCCTGGCGGCAGAAAACAACCGGGAGCAACCCTGGCTGATTCGCCAACGGACGGTCAGTCGCCGGGAGGTTCGAGATATTCCCTATCGCGCACGAATGGTTCAACTTCGGGAACTGGCAGACAACCGGTTGGAATTGGTGTTAAGGTTGGAGACGACAAATCGAATTGTCTTTTCCGGTTTACGGCTGCAGACCGGATTGCGGGATTTCGAAAAAGAGGTTCGCGTGTGGGCCGGGTCAGACGGCGAGACCTGGACGCCCGTGGCCGAATCGGCGGCGATCTACGATTACTCGAGATTTGCCGATGTCCGACGGGATCGGGTTGTCTTGACGCCCAATCCGGGGCCCTGGTTCAGGGTCGAAATCGGGACCGGACTGGCGTCCCAGGAAACGCCGTTGCTGGAAACAACCCGACAAACTCGATCCGGCGAGTTGCCGATCGAGACCGAACGACGTACCTTCCAACGGATTCCTTTCCGGATGGATCAGGCCGAGCTGTTGGAATCCCGGGAGGAGTCGTGGGCCCTTAAGCCGGTGACAACGGTGACCGGGATGACCCCTTATGTGGTTTCCGATTTGCCCAAAGAACGCGAAACGGCGATTGATTTTTCCGGTGGGCGCCGACCACTCATCGCTCTTGATGTGGGATTCGAAGAAG
>Ga0073936_10009139_pt1 | contig 12382 bp, 8 predicted proteins | sample AliMusrvi5mmetaG_FD_87041 | JGI IMG/M metagenome (GOLD analysis project Ga0073936, IMG submission 87041) | Freshwater lake bacterial and archeal communities from Alinen Mustajarvi, Finland, to study Microbial Dark Matter (Phase II) - Alinen... | ecosystem: Environmental > Aquatic > Freshwater >... | reverse complement strand
TAGATCAAAACGTTGGCACAAAAGATGAAATCAAAACTTTTCATAAAGATCATCTTGGAATCTTCGTACAGGTTGAGCTTGTTGAAGGTAACAAACTTTTTAACCTCGGGAGACAGGATGAACTTGCCGTTATCCTCGCGAATATATTTGCGCTTGTAGACATCCGGGATATTTCGGACGGAATAGGCGTTGTAAACTCCTTCCTTTGCCTGGGCGATGACGGTTTCATTGATGTCGGTACCGACAATTTCGATGATCCAGTCTTTGAGCAGGGTAGAGCGTTTTTCAAGGAGAATCATGGCCATGGTATAGGCTTCCTCCCCGGAAGATGACGCTGCACTCCATATCCGCAATTTTCGGAACCCCATTTTGTTCTTCACTTCGACCAGTTCGGGCAGCAGTTTGTTCTCAAGTGCCGCCAACTGAGGAACATTGCGGAAAAAATAGGTTTCGTTGGTAGTAATTTCATCCATCAAAAACTTCAGTTCTTCCGAACCACGCGGTGACCTGAGCAGCAGGTAATAGTCCTGATATGATTTTGTGCCGGTAGCCTCCATGCGGCGGGTGAGACGGCTTTCCAAAAAATACTTTTTGGTGGTGTGGAAATACATTCCGCAAATATTGTAAATAAAATCACGGAGTTGCTCAAAATCTTTATCGCTGATAGCCACGTTTCACTCCTTGGGCGTTATTACCGAAGATGCTCTGCCAAACTACATGTTTCAATAATTAGGTGCCAGTTTATTCGCACCCTTCCGACATTGCAACCGGATCAATGATCAGGGCGACACGTCCGTCACCGAGGATGGTTGAACCGGCGATGCCGGGGATGTTCGCCAGGTAGTTGCCGAGAGACTTGATGGCGACCTCCTGTTGACCAACCAGACGGGTAACAATAAGCCCCATTCTCTTCTCGGCGGCACCCACCACGACAACATAACAAACGTTCTCGGCATCGCCCCGCGGCTGGACATTAAATACTCTTTGCAGCCGGATCAGCGGCAGAACAATATCCCGCAGCTTGAGAACCTCCTGTCCGCCGATCAGGTGGAACTGGCGTTGATCGACCCTGATGGTTTCCAGAACCGATGAAAGTGGAATGGAGTAGATTTCTCCCTCAACTTCAACCAACAGTGATTGGATAATTGCCAGAGTCAGTGGCAGGCGCAGGATGAATTCGGATCCGAGATTCTTGACGCTTTTTATTTCAATCAGACCGTTCAGCTTTTTGATGTTGGTCTTGACCACGTCCATGCCGACGCCGCGTCCGGACAGATCGGTTGTTTTATCCTTGGTTGAAAAACCGGGGAGGAACAGCAGGTCGTATACTTCCCGCTGACTCATGGCGGCAAATTGATCTTCCGTAATAAGCCCTTTTTCAATCGCTTTACGCCCGACACGTTCGGTGTCGATGCCGCGACCGTCATCCTTAATACTGATAATGATTTGATTACCCTCGTGAACGGCGGCAAGTACGAGCGTTCCGCTCCGTGATTTTCCGGCAGCCAAACGTTCGTCGGGAGTTTCAAGGCCATGGTCCATGGCGTTACGGATAAGATGGATCAACGGATCGCCGATTTCGTCAACAACAGACCGATCCAGTTCGGTTTCTTCACCGACGATCTGCAGATCAACTTCTTTGCCCAAATCACGAGACATACTGCGAACAATACGGGGAAACTTCTTAAAGACTTTCTCTACCGGTATCATACGCATTTTGAGGACTTGCATCTGTAATTCGGAGGTGACAAAACTCATTCGTTTGGTGAGCTTGCCGAACTCTTCGTTGAAGTCGGCGCGATTTGTATCATTCTGTTGCAGATCCTGATTGATCTGGATCATCCGGTTTCGTTCAAGTACCAGTTCACCAACCTGATTCATCAGGTCGTCAAGGCGTTTTACATCAACTCTGACAGTCGTATTGTCGGAGAGATCGTCTCCTTTTCCCTCAACCGGTTTGGGAGGCGCCGGTGTTTTTTTGGGAGCGACGGCAGTTACTGGTTTTGGGGCCGGCACCGGGGCGGCAGCAGGCGTTGGAGTGGGTGAAGGATCAGCAGGCGCCTCCGGAACAGCGGGTTCGACCGGGGGCGGCATGGGTGTACCGGGTGGCTGCGGTGGAGATGGTGCTGTTACGGTCTCTTTTTCTGTGACTGATTGTGGTGGCGGTTGCGCCGGCGGCAGTGGAGGCACTACAGCCGATTGTGGCACTCTGGCTGTTTCCAAAAGAAACGGCAATAATTTATTAATAGTTCCTTCAGTTTCCCGCGCCTGGATATCGCCGGCTTTTATATCGCTTACCAGAAGTTTGACAAGGTCGGTTGCTTCCAGAATAACATCCATGATTTCGGGATTTACAACCAGCTCACCCTTGCGGAGCCGATTCAGAACATCTTCCGTTTTATGTGCAACCTTTACCAGCAGATCGAAACCCAAAAAACTTGAAGCGCCTTTGATCGTATGAATCGACCGAAAGATCCTGTTCATCAGACCGGTGTCATCGGAACTCTTTTCAAGTGTTATAAGATCATCGTCGAGTTTTTCAAGCAGCTCTGTTGTCTCGGCCAGAAAACCGTCAAGTAGTTCCTGGTCTTCGCAATCAATAGGTGGCATGGTGCAGGACTCCTGTTAAGGGTAATGGAGACAAGAACGTAGTTACATTCCGGTGAACAGATTCTTTTCGTCGCGGGAAAACATCTTCTCCAAATTTAGCAATACAAGCAGGCGCTCCGCCTGGTTAATAACTCCGGCGATACACTCCTGATCGATACCGCCTGCCACCATTGCAGGGGACGGCTGAATTTCGCTGCCGGAAATCCGTATGACCTCGGAGACGGCATCAACAATAAATCCCATCAGTTCGCCGTCCATATCCATAACCATGATTCGGGTCTGTTTGTCGTTTTCAGATTCAATTAACCCGAATTTTTTTCTCATGCAGATAATCGGAACAACCTTGCCGCGCAGGTTGATAACTCCTTCCACATAGTGCGGGGTGTTCGGTACGCGAGTGACAATCGGCATGCGAATGATTTCGCGCACCTTGAGCACATCTACCCCGTACTCTTCCTGATCAAGGTTGAAGCTTACCAGTTGGATAAGTTCAGCATGGGAGTCGTCATTCTTTACCGGCACCAGTGCATTCTGCATCAATCGATCTCCTCGAACAAAATGTATGTCCACCGTACTGTTGTTACAACAACACTTAAGTACTCTTGGCAATCTATCATGCATATCAATCTATATCAAGCATACATACGATAAAATTACGTCCTAAAATAAGTGTGATTGCATGCTCGTGTTGTTTCGGTAATGAGATGTCTGATAAGTCATTTTATTGACATTTGCTGAAATATATGTAGTATGACATAAAGGCACCATATTTTAGGAGGGCTCGTCCAGTAATGCGCGAAAACGGCACAATTTTCATAGCTGACAATGATGTGAAAACACGCGACCTGGTGTCGGCTTTTTTGACATATCAAGGGTACTGCATCACAGCTGCAGAAACGGACGTTCCTTTTTTTGACACGCTTCTTAAGAACAATGTTGATATCATCATCGCTGATTTGGTCTGTCTACGGTTGATTGCTCCCGATTTCATGGAGCGCATGACGGCGATTAACCCATTGATGGTGCTGATCGGGTATGGAGATACCGGGGCGGCGGAGTATAAAAAAGCTGACAGCGATTCTGTTTTTACCCTTCCCAAGCCGCTTAATCTTGATGAACTGGAAAGCCTCGTCATGCGGGCTCGTGAGTACCAGTCGATGAAAATGTTCGACCGTGAAGCTGGCGCCTCCGTTCAAAATCAGCTCCTCTCCACCACCATGATCGGCACAAGTGCGCCGATGCTGGCACTGTTTGAGATGATTACAAAAGTTGCCGCCTCGAATGCAACTGTTTTAATTCAAGGGGAATCCGGTACCGGCAAAGAACTTGCAGCACGGGCTATCCATCAGCTCAGTGACAGGCATGGCAAAAATTTTGTGCCGGTTAATTGTGCTGCTATTCCGGATGATCTGTTGGAAAGTGAACTGTTCGGCCATGTGAAAGGTTCTTTTACCGGAGCCTACGCTAACCGGGCCGGTCGTTTTGAGATGGCTGACAAAGGAACGCTGTTTCTTGACGAAATTGGCGATATGAAGGCAAATTTACAGGTAAAGCTGTTGCGGGTTCTTCAAAACAGGGAATTCGAACCGGTTGGAGCCTCGAAGTCGCAGAAAGTGGACGTTCGCATCGTTGCCGCTACCAATAAAAATCTTGAAGAACTGGTAATAACCCGCGATTTTCGTGAAGACCTGTATTACCGGCTGTCGGTTATTCCGATCATCATCCCGCCGCTTCGCGAGCGCCGGGAAGACATTCCGCTTCTGATTCATACATTTCTGACCCGCTTCAATGCCGACAAACGGAATGCGGTGAAGGGGTTCTCGCGCGATACGCTCGAAATTCTCTGCGCCTATGAATGGCCGGGAAATATCCGGGAACTTGAGAATCTGGTTGAGCGGCTTGTTATTTTGAAAGGGAGTGGCGTGATCGTACCTGACGATCTCCCCGAAAAATATCTTTCCGGAAAAGTATTGCAACCGGCGTTGGTTCAGCTCCCCGGACTCCAGGCGGACAACCTGCTTCCCGAGGGAGGGATTTGTCTCAATTCAGCCGTGGATGAATTTGAAAACAACCTGATCATGCAGGCTCTTGCCCGTTCCGGGGGAAATAAAAAAGAGGCTGCTCTTCTGCTTAATCTGAAACGAACGACTCTGATTGAAAAACTGAAGAAAAAGAACCTGGCTTTCAGCGAGGATTAACAACCATGTCGGTATCCGTTGACAAACTCTCGTTGCTGGGGGCGCTTGCCCCGCTTCGACAATATTCTGACAGTAATGGCATTGACCAGGCGACCGGTTTTGCGGAGAAATTTGACAAGGCTCTCGGCAACGGAGACGTTTCGGTTTCGAGCGCAAGCAGCAGAGCCAGGGAGTTGGCGGAATCGCTCACCCTGCAGATGCTGCAAAGTTCGCTGAGCCTGGCAGGTGATTCATCTACGGAGAGTACCGTGTCCGGGACGGCGCCGCTTTCTTCGGCAAACTCCATTTTAAAGGCGTATCGTTCCAATCTTGCTGCTGGTGGCGATGAGTCGCTTTCCCCCCCTCAATCTTTTTCCTCGCAGCTTCAGGAGATGACGGATGGTCTCCCCTCCTCCATATCAGCGACCGATCTGACCTCTCAGTCCGGCAGGGACGCAAGCTGGCTTGATCCTATTATTGCCAGGGCATCCCAGAAATATGGCGTTGAAGTCGGGCTGATAAAAGCGGTCATCAAGGCGGAGAGCGGCTTCGATCCGCAGGCTGTCTCGCATGCGGGGGCACGCGGGCTTATGCAGCTAATGCCGGCAACGGCACGCTCGTTGGGGGTCAATGACTCATTTGATCCCGAGCAGAATGTCATGGGGGGCACACGGTTTCTGAAAGACATGCTTAAGCGGTACGACGGTAACGTCGATTCTGCCCTGGCGGCGTATAACTGGGGGCCGGGCAATGTTGATAAACGTCCGGATAGTCTGCCCCGTGAAACACGTGAATATCTGGCGAGGGTCAAACAACTGTACGCTTCATACCGAGCTTGACATAAGCTGTCTCTTTCTGTCTGCTTTGCAGGACACAATCTTCGTCTACCTGTACCTATTCCCGCTACGAGGCATTCATGGCTCCACTGTATATCGTCGGCACCGGTCCCGGTGCCCCCTCACATATGACTGAAGCGGCCAAACAGGCCATAGCGGATTCCGATGTCATTATCGGGTATGATAATTATGTTGAACTGGTGCGCCCGCTGCTGGCGGGGAAGCGGGTCATGTCGACCGGTATGATGCAGGAGGTGCAGCGGTGCCGCGAAGCGATCCGGTTGGCGCGCGCCGGAGAGGCGGTCGCACTGGTTTCGGGAGGCGATTCCGGGATATACGGCATGGCGGGTCTGGTGCTGGAACTGGTGGATACGGACGCCCGGCAGAATCCTCATGTGCCGCCCGTCGATGTCGTGGTAATTCCGGGGATTTCCGCTCTTCAGGCTGCGGCAGCGCTGCTTGGCGCTCCGTTGATGCATGATTTTGCGGTGATCTCCTTGTCTGACCTTATGACGCCGTGGGAACTGATCCAATCAAGAGTCGAGGCCGCTGCACGGGCGGATTTTGTTGTCGTAATCTATAACCCGCGCAGCAAAAAACGGAGGAGCCAGATAGAGGAAACGCAACGCATCCTCCTGGCGCATCGTCCGGTGGATACCCCGGCCGGGATAGTCCGCAATGCCTGTCGTGACGGGCAAACCGTTACTGTAACAACCCTCGGGAATCTGCTTGATCACGACATCGATATGACCAGCATCGTGCTGGTCGGTAATGCCGCTACGTTTATCGATACGGAGGGGCGGATCGTGACGCCGCGCGGTTATGCCGCCAAATATGGACCTGAAGCCGGTGTTGAGGAATCTGCCGGTGAGGAGGAACCGCCTTTGCCGCCGCGGGCAGTCATGTTTTGCGGCACCGCCTCCGATGTGGGAAAATCGATTGTCACGTCGGCTTTCTGCCGCTGCCTGGTACACCGCGGGCTGACGGTTGCTCCTTTCAAATCTCAAAACATGTCGCTTAACTCCTTCGTTACCCCGGAGGGGGGAGAAATCGGGCGCGCTCAGGCGGTGCAGGCAGAGGCGTGCGGCATCGATCCCCATACCGATATGAATCCGGTCCTGCTTAAGCCGAATTCCGATACGGGGAGTCAGATTGTTGTGCAGGGGAGACCGGTCGGTAATATGTCCATCCGGGAATACGACTCCTACAAACCGGCCGCCTTCGAAAAAATTCGGGAGAGTTTTGCCCGCCTTCATCATGCCTATGACTTTATCGTCATCGAGGGGGCGGGAAGCATCTCGGAAATCAACCTGAAAAAGAACGACATTGCCAATCTCAAAATCGCTGCAATGGCTCGCTGCCCGGTAATCCTGGTGGCCGATATCGACCGTGGCGGGGTGTTCGCCCAGGTTGTCGGCACGCTGGAACTGCTTGATCCGTCGGAGCGTGCCTCCGTCAAAGGGATTATTATTAACAAGTTCCGGGGCGATATAGATATTCTGAAGCCCGGTATCGACTTTATCGAGCAGCGTACCGGTGTTCCGGTACTGGGGGTCCTTCCCTGGTTCAAAGATATCAACCTGCCGGAAGAAGACAGCGTTGCCCTCAGCCAGCGCTCCGCTGCGGCTGGTGACATGAGTGATGACATGGTCGGGAGGGGCAGAATCCGCATCGGAATCGTCAAGCTTCCGAGGATTTCCAACTTTACCGATTTTGACCCGCTCCGGAGCGAGCCGGATGTACAGCTCAGGTATATAGAAAAGCCGGACCAGCTGCAGGGACTGGATATTCTCATCATACCCGGCAGCAAATCGACGATATCAGATCTCCGGTTCCTGAGGGATCAGGGGCTTTACGACGCAATACGGGATTTCACGGGACATATCGTTGGAATATGCGGCGGTTTTCAAATGCTCGGGACGGAGGTGCTCGATCCGAATGGTGTTGAATCGGAGGTCAGAGAAGCGCGGGGACTTGATCTGCTTCCGGCTACCACGGTTCTTTTGCCGGAAAAAGAGACTCATCAGGCGGTGACCCGTCTTGGCGAGGCAGGATTGACGGTTGCTCCCGGTTGCAGCGATGTCATGACCGGTTACGAAATTCATATGGGAGCGACGACGCTCGGCACAGGGGTACGGCCATTTTCAGACATCTTCCGGCGCGGCGGCACATCGGTTTCAGTCGAAGACGGCGCGGTATCCGGCGACGGGAGAATCTTCGGCACCTATCTGCACGGTCTCTTCGAAAATAGCATCTTCCGGGAAACCTACCTGAACGGAATTCGCCGTGAAAGGGGGATAGCGCTCCGGTACGGGACAGAGAGTCCGCCGCCCCCCGACCCATTTGACCAGCTGGCGGAACGGTTTGAACAGCATCTCGACCTGTCGCGTATCCTGACAATGTGCGGGCTCGTCAGTGACGCCCCCTGATCCGCTGGTCATATTTCTGGCGCTGCTGCTCGACCTGACACTTGGGGATCCGCGGTGGCTGCCGCATCCGGTGGTGGGAATCGGGCGGCTGATCTCCCTGCTGGATCGAGGACTGTACCGTACCTGGCTTAACGAACGTTTTGCAGGAGTTTTATTGCTGCTAGTCGTTGTTGGCTGCTCCGCCGGTACCACCTGGATTCTGCTGGAAATGCTCGGCACCCTGCTGCCGCTGCTCGGGTGGGTTGCCGTCATTGTCGTCTCTTCGACCTGTCTGGCCTCCCGCTCGCTGCATACGGAATCCGCCCGCGTTGCCTCGGCGCTGCTGGAAGGCGATCTCCCGACAGCACGGCGATATCTTTCCTATATTGTGGGGCGGGACACCGATCAGCTCGAAGAACCCGAAATATGGCGTGCCGTGGTGGAAACGGTTGCCGAAAATACGTCTGATGGCATCATCGCGCCGCTCTTCTGGCTGACGCTCGGCGGGCCGGTTGCCGCGATGGCCTACAAGGCGGTCAGTACTCTTGATTCGATGGTCGGTTACAAGAACCGGCGTTATCTCCGGTTCGGGTGGGCATCGGCACGGATGGATGATCTGCTGAATTTCGTTCCGGCCCGCATCTCTGCACTCCTGCTGATACTTGCTGCTCCGCTGGCCGGTTGTACTGCAGCAGGCGCTGCACGGATAACACTGCGTGACCGCTGGAATCATCCCTCCCCCAATAGCGGGCATCCGGAAGCGGCCGCTGCCGGAGCTTTGGGGGTGCGTCTTGGTGGAGCAGCCAGCTACAGCGGTGTTTCCTCCTTTAAAGAGTATATCGGCGACCAGCTGCGACCGCTGGACGAACGTGCATATCGCGGCATGATCAAACTGATGTACCTATCAACCCTGCTGATGGCCGGTCTCTGCATGGCCGCCACCTTCTGTCTGAGAGGCTCCCGTGTCCCGTTCCTATGATCATGGCGGCACTCTATTTACCGTTGCCCGGTCGCTTGGGGTCACTCCCGATCAGATGCTCGACTTTTCCGCCAGCATAAATCCGCTCGGCATGTCGCCGCTGGTGCGCAGCGCCATTATCGGTTCCATTGGCAGTCTGGTTCATTATCCAGATACTTCTCATGCCGAATTGAAACAGGCACTCGCCCGCTATCACGCCCTTGCCCCGGATCAATGTACGATCGCCAACGGTTCGACCGAACTGATTTATAATCTGCCGTTCCTGCTGCCGGGGAAAAAAGCGTTGATAGTCTCCCCGTCGTTCAGCGAGTATGTCCGGGCGCTTGAGCAACACCAGTGGGAAGTGCGGCATTTCATCCTTTCCCCGGGCAATAATTTTGCCATCGACACCGGCACGCTGGAGCTGGCTCTTGCGGAAGGGATCGATCTGCTGTTTCTCTGTAATCCGGGTAATCCGAACGGAACACTCTATTCGCCGGATGCCATTGAAACGGTTCTGGCTCTCTGCCGGTCGTACGGCACGTTTCTGGTTCTGGATGAAGCATTTATGGATTTCTGCGAGGAGGGGTCATCAAAACGGCTGATCGTCCGGAACGACAACGCCATTATTCTCCGTTCGATGACGAAATTCTTCGGCATTCCCGGCCTGCGTCTCGGCTACGCTATCAGTAATGCCGCTGTTGCCGGCCGTCTGGATTCGCTGGGCGGCCCCTGGAATGTCAATGCGGTGGCATTGGCGGCAGGTGTGGCAGCACTTCAGGATGAGGAACATAATCGGGCCACTCTTGCGTATGTCCGGTGTGAGCGTTGCCTGCTCTTTGAACGGCTCGCACAGTTTTCTCCGCTCCGGGTATATCCTGCGAGCGCCAATTATCTGCTGGTGGAGATCAAGGAGGGAATGACCGCGCGTGAGTTGAAGGAACGCCTGTTGACGGAGCGGATATTGATACGCGATTGTGCCAGTTTCAGAGGGTTATCCGGACAGTTTTTTCGCATTGCGGTACGTACCGGGGATGAGAATAAGCGGTTGCTGGAATGTTTGGGGACGGTTTTGAAGGAGTTTTTATTTTAGAAATGGACATCACCAACAGGTAGATACCAAAGGAGAAATAATCCCATGCTTTCAAACATCAAACTTGGTCCAAAATTGATCAGCAGTTTTCTGACGGTGGCGCTCATAGCAACGGCAATCGGTATCTTTGGTTTTTTTCAGATTCATAAAATCAGCAACGCCGATTCCGTGCTTTATGAAAAAGGGTTGGACCCGATCAAAAGTATTGCCAATATCTCCTCAGATTTCCAGAGAATCCGGGTAAATACGCGCAGTATTGTACTTGAAAACGACCCCAAGGAAATTGAACGATTTGAAGCGAGAATCAAGGATTTCCGTAGCAAAATCGATATTGCCATGACTGAACTTGAAAAGCATCTTCCCGATACGGAAGCAAAGAAGTTATTCGAAGTATTTAATGAATCCCGTAAAGCCTATAGCCCGCACCTGGTACAAATTCTTGCACTGGCCCAAGCAAACAAGGACGCGGAAGCGATCGAGTACATGAAAGGGGCTGCCCTTAAAACGGAGCGGGCTGAAATTCAGGCAATTGATAATTTAATCATCTACCTGGGGAAATCCGGTAAAGCCATTGCTGACCAGAACGCCGTTACTGCTGCCAGATCAGGTCTCATTATGATTTGTGCTGCAGTTTTGGGCTCTATTATCGCTTTTGTTCTAGGGCTGATTATTTCCCGGTCTATCAGCATTCCGATAAACACCTTGGCCGGTTTGGCACGTCAAGTAGCTGAAGGCGATTTGCGGGTGAATTTCGCCTATCGCTCCGGGGATGAAGTGGGAGCTTTAAGCGAGGCCTTCCGCACCATGACGGAAAATCTGCGCAACACTATCAGCAGGGTATCTGAAACCTCCAGCCAGGTTGCGAGCGCTGCCAATCAGCTTAACTCAACAGCCGAACAAATAGCTACCGGAGCTGAAGAGGTTGCAGCCCAGTCAGCAACTGTGGCCACGGCGGGAGAAGAAATGTCGGCGACTTCCGGCGACATTGCACAGAACTGCCAGATGGCTGCTGAAGGGGCGCAAAGAGCGTCACAGGCCGCCTATAGTGGTGCGGAGGTGGTAGCAAAGTCGGTTAAAGTCATGGGGCAGATTGCAGAGAAGGTTCAGGAGTCCGCTAAAACGGTTGAAAGTCTGGGTGCGCGCTCCGATCAGATAGGTGCAATTATTGGTACTATCGAAGACATTGCGGATCAGACCAACCTGCTCGCCCTTAATGCCGCCATTGAAGCAGCTCGGGCTGGTGAGCAGGGGAGAGGTTTTGCCGTTGTTGCTGATGAGGTCCGGGCATTAGCCGAAAGAACCACACGTGCAACAAGAGAAATTGGGGAGATGATAAAGGCAATACAAAATGAGACCAAAGGTGCTGTTGCTGCCATGGAGCAGGGCGTCAGCCAGGTCGAAGCGGGTACGGTGGAAGCGGAGAAATCTGGACAGGCGCTTCAGGAAATACTTCAGCAAGTTAATGACGTAGCCATGCAAGTTAACCAGATCGCCACAGCGGCAGAAGAACAAACAGCAACTACCAGTGAGATTTCCAGCAACATGCACCAAATCACCGAGGTTGTCCAGCAAACGTCCCGCGGTGCACATGAATCTGCTACTGCTGCAATGCAGCTGAACGGTAACGCTGAAGAGCTTCAGCGGCTTGTACGCCAGTTTAAACTGTAAAGAGTCGCTTATGCAGAGTCCTGAATCCGTATTTGTAACTATATAAAATTTGTTCTGACGTTGCCTAACCAATTGATGTTCTTTGATATTTATACTGTCATGCTATAAACAAAAACTCACTTGGCAGGTGAATTCATGAAGCGATTTGTCATTGAGCAGTCAGAGGATGAGTTTTACACCACCCATGCTGGCCTTGCTTTTATTGGCCCGGCCCTGAACCGTTTTACTTCCCTTGCGACATCGCTCAACGCATTTGATGCTCCCGGTGACAGCATACTAAGTAGCGACATCATCTACAGCTACTGTGCCATGCTTGCTGAAGGTAAAAGTGATTTTGTCGCTATCGAGCAGCACCGAAAGGGTGATGTCCATTTCCGGGAATCGCTTGGGATAAAGGATGTCCCTTCCGAATCAACGTTACGTCTTCGGATGGATGAACATGCCAAACGGTATCTTGCCCCGGTATCCTGGGCCTCTATTGAATTTCTTGAACGAATCAAGGCACCGGTAACGGCACTTGCCACCGGCCATGTTCCTCTTGATATAGACGGCTTCGTCATGGACAATTCCGGCAGCAAGAAAGAGAACGTTGGCCCAACCTACCAGAAGGTCGATGGCTATCTGGCTTTGCC
>Ga0073936_10009135_pt1 | contig 12385 bp, 10 predicted proteins | sample AliMusrvi5mmetaG_FD_87041 | JGI IMG/M metagenome (GOLD analysis project Ga0073936, IMG submission 87041) | Freshwater lake bacterial and archeal communities from Alinen Mustajarvi, Finland, to study Microbial Dark Matter (Phase II) - Alinen... | ecosystem: Environmental > Aquatic > Freshwater >... | reverse complement strand
CCGGCATCCTGATGTACGGGAAAAAACCATCCTGGAAAGAGATTGGAAAATGGCTGATGTATAAATCGTAGCAAGAAGCTCAAATAGGCAGACAGAAAGAAATAAATTGAAATATATTGAAATTAAAAGGCAGGTCCCTGGAAAGGGAATCTGCCTTTTTTTAATGATTTTTAGGATCTCATTTTTCTGAATTTAACCGGTTAGGGTTATCCTAAGATTATAAGATTCTGTTTAAATTTTGTTTTCAGGCTCCCCAGGAAACAAAGGTCGGTAGAAAAATTGAAAATATGTGGGTCTATTGAGGCTGTATCAAAAGCCTATTGTTTATTTTTAAGTTTTTTCAAGTTTTGGGTTTAAAGTTTTGCATATGATTTTTCAAACTTAATAATGGAAGTCATTTTCTCGAGTATTTCATTAAATACCAGTCTTAATTTGGGTTTTTAGCCTTTTCTCCCATTTTAGGATATTTTATGCCGTCAGTTTTGATAAATTGTGAGCCATTGCCAACAATCCAGTTTCTACTTCTGTTTTTGAAAGTCCTTTTAACATGAACCGTCTAAATCCCTTGTTTTGTTTGATGTTTCCAAAAACCGGTTCAACGTCAATTCCCCGTTTTCTGCGGTAATATTCTCCCTTTTTACTGTTTAAGAGATCTATGGCTTCTGATCTTAGGTGATTTAGATTGTGGTTAATCTCGATAGTCCCTTTTTTCTTGCCAACCTGACACTGACCAGATAATGGGCAACCTTCACAATTATCAGAATGATATCTAGCATAATACCCTACAAACCCGTTTTCTGTTATTTTTTTAGTGGTCCCACAACGATCTTTTTTTTTACCTGTTGGACAGTAATAGCAGTCATTCTCTTTATCATACATCAGATCATGGTATTGAGACTTTAAACCCTTGTTTTGATCGCGGTCAAAACAATTGTATTTGATAAATGGGTCGATACCAAGCTCTTTAATTCTTGTATAGTTTTCTTCTGAACCGTACCCCGCATCTGCAATCACAGCTTGTGGTAATTGATTGTATAACTGACGAAACTGTTCAATATGCTTAGGTAGCGTAGTTGTATCATTGGGATTCTGATGGTGACTGTAATTTACAATAAACTGATTATTAGTGCTTATTTGAACATTGTAGCCTGCCTTCAGTTGACCATTTTGAAGGTGATCTTCCTTCATCCGCATAAAAGTCGCATCTGGGTCGGTTTTGCTATATGAATTTCGCTTCCCAAGTTTTTCTTCCTGGTCGGCATATTTTTCTAATCGCTCAGGCCATTGTTTGCGAGCATAATTAAGCTTTTTTTTTATTTCTGGTGAGACCTCCTTATCTTTTAATGCCTTATCTATCTGAACGATTGTTCGTTTTACTTTTTCAGCATCGATCTCCTTAAACTCAACAGGACTATTATCTTTAAGTTCTTCGCTGGCAATCTCTTGTGCATAATTCCATAACTCTTTTAACTGAGCAGAAATCTTGTCCTTATTGGTTTTTATGCTTTTACCCCAAACAAAAGTGTACCGATTAGCGTTGGCCTCAATCTTTGTTCCGTCTGTATAGATCTCCTGAAGGCTAACATGACCCGATTCAACTAAAAGCATGACAACTTGAGCAAATATCTCTTTTAAAACATCTTTCAACCTTTGGCTTCGAAACCGGTTCAACGTGTTGTGGTCAGGCTTATTCATCCCGGATAACCACATAAACTGAATATTCTCTTTTAAAGCAGCTTCCATCTTCCTACTACTATAGAGATTATTCAAATAGCTGTATGCCAATACTTTAAGAAGCATCCGGGGACTATAACTGGAGGTTCAACCAACTTTGTACTGCTTTAAAAGCAATTCAACATCAAGACCGTCAATTACTTGATTGACCACTCTTACCGGGTGATTAACTTCAATCAGCTCTTCCAAAGACGGAGGAAGGAGCATCATTTGATTTTGAGTATAGGGGCTTAAATACAACCCTTGATCTGTAGTGTTTCATGCTACTAATCTACTAATATTAAAGCACATAATGAAATTTTAGTTCAATTTATTTTCAATATTTTGAACTTATTTTCAACTCGAAATAATAATAATGTTACTTTTGAGACAGCCTCAAAACTAAGGTCGTAAATTCTTATTCCTACCGACAGATTTTCCTTACGGGGAAATTTTTAAACAATTTCTTCTATGCCAGGTGCAGTTCTTACACCTTAATATCAGCACACCATTCATCTGCAGTCTGAACTTCAGCCTTACAGGGGAAGATTTTTGCCGAAAGTACCTGATGAACCTCATCATCCCGATCAGCACAGCTATCAGCGATCGCCGTCAGCGCATAATCCTTGCCGGCTGCTTCCCGTAAGGTTGATAATACGACCCCGCTGGTAGCAATAACGCTAAGAATAAGGTGTTCGATTTCCCTTGACCGGAATACTCCTGCTTCGGGTATTTTGGATCACCCGTTGCAGATTATTTATCAGGAGCACTTTATCCTGCAGGATTTTTTCGTTAGCCTCCTGGGCATCCATGAAAAGGAGTGCCGTTTTTTTGATACTGATTAAATTGGTTCATGTATTAATCTTATCGTTTTAAAGTAAATATCCATTTATGATTTTACCATTGAATTAAGTTATGTAAATTTACCAGAGTAATAATATATTTTAAATTACAAGATAGAAAACATAATTAATCAATAACAATAATTGATGTTTGGTATAAATAATGCTAGTCAATCAAATAAACTTTATTAAACACATAATTTCAAATGATAATTACAACCGATAAGAAATTTATCAAAGCACCTTTTGTAAATGAATGTGAGATTGAAAATGTCGTAATTAACAATTATGAATATATTTTTGGTCCAAGTTCAATTTATTTACCGAAAGCATTGATTAAAACAGGTGACGGTGGAGGAACAATCCCTGATGGATTTGCAATTGATTTGGCCTCCAAGAAATGGTATTTAGTTGAAGCAGAATTAATTCAACATAGTGTTTGGTCGCATATTGCACCACAAGTTACAAAACAAATGATTGCATCTCAACAAATAATAACGAAGAAAATACTTCAAGATTTAGCAGTTGAGATTTATCAAAAAGATGATATTACTAAAGAAAAGTTTGGAGAACTTGGCATAAAGGAAATTAATATCCGCAAACTATTGTCCGAGATTCTTGAGAAAGAGCCAATAGTTGGTGTCCCTATAGATTCAATTTCAAATGACCTAAGAGATTGGGCAAGAACTTTAAAATACAGTGTAAAACTCTGGGTTATAACAAAATATGTTGAGTTTAATAATCCAAAAAATATTGCCTACGAATTCCCTGAGGAATTTAAACCTGAACTTGATACCGAAGAGGAAATTATTGAAAGTAATGCTAAAACAGGAAGAATTTCAAGGTCAGACGTTGGACTTCTTGATCTAATTAATTCAAAACTATTGAAAATAAATCAAAAGTTAACGATGAATTATAAACCAAGAAGTGGAGGAGCTCAGAAAAAGTACAATGCATTTGTGCTGGAGAACGGATCTATTGAACTTTTGGATAAGGTATATCCCAGTCCAAGTTATGCTGCACTTGCAGCGATTCAAGATGCTGGCAGTGATCGAAAAACTGTTAACGGTTGGACTTCATGGAAAACTGAAGATGGAAAAGTGATTTCAGAATTGAGAGATAAAATTTCAATTGCCGAATTATAACCTGAGTTTACTAATTTTAATATCCAGCCCATATAATACTTTGATTTAATGCTGAAATATTTTTAGTCGAGAACACAGAGAGCATATGATTTCACTCCTAATAATAATTTTTGTTTCAGGATATATTCTTATCGCCTTTGAATATGCGATTAAGATTAATAAATCCTCGATAGCCTTACTGACAGGGGTTCTGTGCTGGTCAGTTTACAGTTTTTTTTCACCCGAAAAATCTTTGGTGAATCAACAACTCAGTGAACATTTGGGGTCTCTTTCAGGGATCTTGTATTTTCTTCTTGGTGCCATGACCATTGTTGAATTGATAGATTCGCACGATGGTTTTGAAATCATTACCTCAAGGATTACCCAAACGGATAAAAGGAAGCTTCTCTGGATTGTAGGGTTCATCACATTTTTTCTATCTGCTGTTTTAGATAACCTGACTACTACCATAGTTGTTGTTTCGCTGTTAAGAAAACTAATTAACAATCAAAAAGATCGTCTGTTTTTTACGGGAATTGTCGTGGTGGCAGCGAATGCCGGCGGTGCCTGGACACCTATCGGAGATGTAACCACTACCATGCTTTGGCTAGGTGGTCAGATTACTACAGCCCATATCATGCTTAAGCTTTTTCTCCCGAGTATGACATGTTTAATTGTTCCTCTTCTGGTATTATCCATTCATTTTAAAGGGACCATTATCCGTCCAAATCGGGTAAAGTCTAACACCAACAAGATTCTCTTAGCCAAACATCAATCCTGCGTATTCTTTACAGGAATTTTAATTCTAATGCTGGTTCCGGTATTTAAAACCGTTACCCATTTACCTCCATACATGGGCATTTTAGCTGGACTAGGTATTTTGTGGATAGTAACTGAAATTATTCATGGGAAGAAGGAGGAATCAGTCAGAAGCACATTTTCAGTGGTTCAGGCACTCCGCAAGATTGATACGGCCAGTATTTTATTCTTTTTTGGTATTTTAATCAGTATCGCAGCACTGCAATCTTCCGGAATATTAACGGAACTCGCGGGATGGTTATCCAAATCAATCGCTAATGTGAATATTATAGTACTTTCCCTGGGAATTCTTTCAGCTGTGGTGGACAATGTTCCGCTGGTTGCAGCCGCCCAGGGGATGTATAGTTTGTCTCAATTTCCGCAGGACTCCTATTTTTGGGAATTTCTGGCCTATTGTGTGGGAACCGGCGGCAGTATGTTAATTATAGGTTCTGCAGCCGGAGTTGCAGCTATGGGGATGGAAAAAATTGATTTCTTCTGGTATCTTAAAAAAATCAGCTTACTTGCCATCCTTGGATACTTTGCGGGAGCACTGGTTTACATTTTGCAACATTTGTTCCTTGGATTATGAACCCTCTGTTTACAACGATGAGCCGATACGCCGTTATCGACCTTGGCACAAATACCTGCAATTTGCTTATTGCCGATGCTGAAGCTGAAGCTGAAGGATCATTCGAAACTATTTACGACCGGAAACTCCCGGTCAAGTTGGGGCGCGGAGGGATTCATAATAATATTTTGCTTCCCGATGCCATGGAAAGAGGTATTGCAGCACTCCAAAATCATTTGCACACAATTCGGTCCTATAATGTGAGCAAAGTGGTGGTTGTTGGAACTTCTGCACTGCGCGGGGCTGTCAACCGGCACGAATTCATTAACAAAGTAAAGGAATTGCTGGGTATGGAGATCAAAATTATTGACGGAGAACTTGAAGCTGCACTGATATTTCGCGGGGTGAGATTATCTTTACCTGACCGATTGGGAAAATATCTGATCATGGATATCGGAGGCGGCAGTACAGAATTTATCCTGGCAAACGATCATGAGATTATCTGGAAGAGAAGTTTCAATATTGGAATTGCACGCGCCCTTGAAACGATTTGCATGTCAGACCCGGTAACTTCATCAGAAATACTGGCCTTTGAGCAATGGTTTGATCAACATCTTCACGATTTGTGGAGCACCTGCCAACATCATCTGCCTCAAACACTCGTTGGGTGTTCAGGGGCTTTTGACACTTTTATGGATATTTACGAGAACGAAGAACCTGATCTGAAAATCAGGAAGGTATCGGAATTTCCGCTAGAGGCATATCGGGAGATACACCAACGGCTGATTTTTTCGAATCATGAAACCAGAAGTAAAATGAAAGGGATGGATAAAATGCGTGTTGAGATGATTGTGATTGCCTCGGTTTTTACTAATTTCATCCTCCGGAAATTGAATATCCCCAAACTGCTGCACACGCACAATGCACTGAAAGAAGGGGTGATGGATCTGTTCATTTCAAATGGTTTATAAATTATCAATATGGTCAGAATATTAGTCATTGATGACGAGCGGAGCATCCGCAATACGCTTAAAGAAATTCTTGGGTTTGAAGGATACGCAGTTGATGTGGCTGAAAATGGGTCGATGGGACTGGAATTGGTTAAGAATACTGATTATGACATCATCCTTTGCGATATCAAAATGCCGGAAATGGACGGAATCGAGGTCCTTGAAAAGATAATTGAACTTAAACCCGATACAACCATTGTGATGATCTCAGGACACGGAAACATCGACACAGCCGTGGAAGCCATAAAAAAAGGAGCTTTTGATTTTATTGTTAAGCCTTTAGATTTAAACCGGTTGCTGATTACCATCCGGAATGCAGGGGATAAATCGTTGCTCGTTAAGGAGACTATCGTTTTAAAGCAAAGGATCAATAAACAATATGAGATAATCGGAGAATCGCCCCTGATTAAAAAAGTGCTGGAGATGACCGACCGTGTGGCTCCAACCGACGCAAAAGTCCTGATAACAGGCCTCAACGGGACAGGCAAAGAGCTTATTGCCAGAAGATTACATGAATTATCCGCCCGGTCAGAAGCCCCGTTTATTGAAGTCAATTGCGCGGCAATTCCATCTGAATTAATTGAAAGTGAATTATTTGGGCACGAGAAAGGTGCCTTTACCTCAGCAATCAGGCAACGAAAAGGGAAATTCGAACAGGCTGACGGGGGTACACTGTTCCTGGATGAGATTGGTGATATGAGTTTATCCGCCCAGTCGAAAGTATTACGGGCATTACAGGAAAATATCATTACCCGGGTTGGAAGCGATAGTCCGATCAAGGTGAATGTCCGGGTTATTGCAGCTACGAATAAAGAGCTGTCCGACGAGATTAAAAATGGTAATTTCCGTGAAGACTTATACCACAGGTTAAGCGTAATCCTGATCAATGTACCGTCACTGGAAAGCAGAAAAGATGATATTCCACTGCTGGCCGGCTATTTTATCGACCAGATCTGCGGCGAATATGGCCAACCACCAAAAGAAATTGAACCTGAAGCCATCGAAGAGTTGCAAAACCGGAAATGGACCGGAAATATTCGCGAATTCCGCAATGTGATCGAACGTTTAATTATCCTGTGCAATAAAACGATAACCCGGGAGGATGTCAGACTTTATGCCCCTGCAGAAAATAGTATTGCCGGATAATATCGGTCAGACTTTGCCTTGATGAAGGTAGAATCGTAACCCCTTTAAATCCGATTACGGAGCCTGATAGCAATTCACGCGTTTTGATAAGCCCGCACAACCATCAGTCGGGTAATTTCCATCCCGACAAAAAAGGAAAGCCAGACGACTAAAAAAGTCAGTAAACAAAATAGAGATTTTAAAAATAAGGGTAATTACCTCTGCTAATGTAATATAACAACTTTTGGGTTATAAACAATTGTTGATAATTAAAGTTAGTTTATAGTTGGTAGATTGTTGATACAAATAACTTAAAATAGTTGCAATTCGGGTATTTTGTGTTGTATATTTGATTCATCAGATCAGCGATAACAGGTTACTTTGAAGTAGTGGAGAAGGAGGCAGACTCTTAGCTGAGTCAAGAACCAGATCATCCAAGCCCTCGGGTTTGCGCAATGGAAAAGTCAGAGGTTGGACGAAAGGAGAGATCCGATCGAACAATCAACCGGAAGTAACGCTAGCCGTTCATTAGAAGGTTGAGTTTAAGACCGGGAGAAAAAGGGAGCGCAAGTTTCTTCAACTACTCCGGGGAACAGGAAAGCTGAAAAGCCAGTACTTTCCGTACAGTTGAAGAACTGATCGAAAGAAAAGAACCAAACTGTATGCTGACAGACACTCCGTCCGGGAAGGTCAACCGCAAGGAAAACAGAAGGGACAGCCGGAGGATGACGCCTTAAACAGCCGAATCCAAAAGCAATGGGTTGCAGAATTAATCGGGACCCTGCGCAAGCAGACCAAAGATGAAGAAGCAGCCGGCCACGATAACCGTAGTCTGACGCCACAGGTGAAGCAATTTGCCAATGACGAAATGGGAACAACTTGCAAGAGTGGTTCCCATTTGTGTTTTTATACCCCCAGCCCCTTCAAATTCACTGGTCTCCAAGCCATTGCAAAGCATTTAGTACTAATTTATTTTGTGCCGGATTATCAAAAGTATGAGAGAGCTCTCTGTTGGTTTTCCCTTCATAATCCAGGTCGTTATGCCCCATATTGAAGTAAACCATCCGGTATTTTTTATTCGTCCATGCTACCGGATAATTGCCGTTATGCCAGATTTCCCAGGCTTTAGGTCCTGTTCCAAGCGGAAAACTTGACGGGTCGATTGATAAAAGCACCACAATATCCTGATTTTTTCGTAAATCATTTTGCCAGCTATACCACTCATTCGGTGAAGATTTGAACTTATCCGGTAAATTGCGGGTCACAGGATGCCCGCCTCGTTCAACACGTAAAATGGCCGAAGTGGGTCGCCAGGTATTCCCTTTATATTGTCCGCTTCCTAAAAATTCATTATGGTACCAGTCCCAGTTCTGAGGAAAAGCGGAAGGGGTGAGTGCAAAAGCGGCAAAATGAAATCCCATCCATGCTCCTCCCCGCTTCATGTAATTTTCAAAAGCTATCCTCTGGTCAGGCTTGTCCGGTCGCGTATCCAAAAACAGAACAACATTGTAATTGGCCAGAAAATTCTGATTCATGTTATCCCAGTTACTGGTCGAATCGTACGAAAACCGGTATTTTTTAGCCGATTCAGCAAGCCATTGATTCGCTTCATGAACAAAACTAATGTGGGCCAGATCATTACGCCCGGTATAAAACCCAATCACCCTGAATTTAGGTTTCCGTTCCTGGGCAAAAAGGACAATTGAAATTAATAAGAACCCTAAGATCACCAATGATCTCAGAGTTACAACCCGTCTAAAGTGACCCATCCCTGAAATAGTATAAGTATGAAAATTAATCAAATTGCCAATGACTGGCCTTATTTATGGTTTGTCCCTATAAAATTCATCCCGATGCAAAACGGATAGTTCATACAGAAAATCCCCGATTTTCGCAGTAATAATTTTAAAAAAGGTCTCTCCTTTTTCTGCTGTTGCCAGTGTCGGATTGCCGATTCCGGTATCTTGAGTAACTTTGGTCCATTGCCGTTCGGCCCAGGCCCACCCTTCATTGAGTGCTGTGATACTAAATACTCGCGCCTTGCCCTCGCCGGCCTCAGATAACGGCAACACCAATTCAGGCGCTAAATAGAGCATAAAGCTGGTTTCCACCTCTCCTGCATGTTCTCCCATATCCTCAAAGCAGAGTTCTGCTCCCGGAATCTTGAACCAGTTGCACTGGCAAATAAACATTTCCGGAAAGATCAGATTCAACTCCCGGATAATCTGCCTGAAATCATTTCCCCCATGGGCATTAAGAATCACAAGTTTGTGTATTCCCTGCCGGTTAAGAACAGTGATCAGATCCTTCATAATCATCATCTGGGTACTGGGATTAAGGTTCATATCCAGTTTCACATCCGGTTGCCCGGTATTTACCCCGAACGGAATTCCCGGTAAAACAATCACCTTACCCCCACGGGAAGTTGCCAGCCTGGCAGACTCGGCAGCGATTTGTTCTGCAAGAATATTATCCGTGCCGTACGGGAGATGCAGGTTATGAGCTTCGGTTGCTCCCCATGGCAATACAGCTAATTGAAAATCAATCTCTTTCGCTGATTTCCAATTAGTTTCATTTAAAATATGTGATCGCATAAACAACTAAATTTAAAAACATAAAATTAATAAAAGTCAGCTATTATCCTTCTCATTGGATATTTACATTGGTTATATTACCTTTGAAAAATCAACACAAAATGTAACAATATCATCCCCAAATATGATCATCCCTATTTACCAGGTTGATGCTTTTACTGACCGGATTTTTTGCGGAAATCCGGCTGCGGTTTGTCCCTTGGGCTACTGGCCTTCGGATGAGCTTTTACAACAAATTGCATCAGAAAACAACCTTTCGGAAACTGCTTTCATTAAAAAAAGAGATGATTTATTTGAAATCAGATGGTTTACCCCATTGACTGAGGTTGAATTATGCGGACATGCCACCCTTGCTGCTGCTCATGTTCTCTTTAATCATCTTCATTTCAAAGGTAATCGCCTGATTTTTGAATCCGGGTTCAGCGGAAAGCTCGAAGTTACCCGAAACAACGATTTGATAACCCTTAATTTTCCGGCAGATCAGGTGGAGCCTGCTTTGCCACCGGATCATCTTTTCGAATCGTTGGGATCCAGACCACTCGAAATATGGAAAGGTAAAACCGACTACCTGATTTACTACCCTTCGCAGGAAGATATTGAGGAGATCACTCCCGATTTCGGAAAGCTTCAAACAGTCGAAGCGCGGGGTATAATCATCACTGCACCCGGGTATGAATGCGATTTTGTATCTCGTTTCTTTGCCCCAAAAGTAGGAATTAATGAAGATCCTGTAACAGGCTCAGCTCATACTACACTGGTCCCCTTCTGGGCTCACCGGCTTAATAAACTCAAATTTGAGGCCCGTCAGTTATCTTACAGAGGTGGCAATCTGGAATGTCAGTTGATGGGAAAACGTGTGCTAATTTCAGGGCATGCATGCACCTATTTGACCGGTTCAATCAACCTGGCTTCCGCTCTCCTTTAATAAACCCATTATGAATGAGTCTCAAAATTCAATACAAATCCATTCAATCACTTAAACAACCAATTTCAAATGAAAATTAACGGATTACGCAATTCTTTTCTGATTGGCCTGCTGATGATCTCATTTGCAGGGATTGCCCAGGTTACACTCCCGCCCATCTTTAATTGCAATATGGTTCTGCAGCAGGGAATTCCGATTCCGGTTTGGGGCTGGGCCACCCCGGGTGAAAAGGTAACAGTTACACTCGATAAAAATGTGGCAACCATCCGCACCGGGAAAAACGGGAGATGGCGTGTTAACCTTCCCAAAATGAACTCCGGAGGCCCTTATATGATGACCGTAAAAGGGAAAGATCTCCAAACCTTCGGGAATGTAATGATTGGAGAGGTCTGGATTTGCTCCGGTCAGTCGAATATGGAATTCAAAGTTTCCTCAACCAAAAATGCTGCCTCCGAGATAGCTGCCTCCAGAAATCCGAATATCAGGTTCTTTAATGTGAAAAAAAGAGTAGCCCAAAAACCTAAGGAAAACCTGGAGGAGGGGGAATGGTTGGAGTGTTCGCCACAGACCGTCTCCGATTGTTCAGCTGTCGCCTATTTCTTTGGGAAAAACCTTAATGAGCAACTCAAGGTCCCTATTGGTCTGATCCATACTTCGTGGGGTGGAACCGTGGCTGAAACGTGGATCAGTTCAGAATCAATACAGCATGATCCTGATTTTACTGAAAAATTTAATGCATTGCAAACGACTGATTTAGAAAATTATGAAGCGTCAATGAAGGAAAAGATAATCCAAATGGTAGGAGAATTTCCTTTAAAAGATAATGGCAACAAACTGGGATTTAATCAGTCCGGATTTGATGATACAACATGGAAAATGATAAAGGCACCCATGTTCTGGGAAGAGCAGGGATATTCAGGACTGGACGGAATTGCCTGGTACCGCAAGACATTTGTATTGACAAAAGAGCAAGCCGCATCCGATGTGGTATTGTCGCTCGGAAAAATCGACGATAATGATATTTGCTGGCTAAATGGCGTGGAAGTTGGGGAAACCAAAGACTACGACAAAGAACGAAAATACAAAGTTCCGGCTTCAGTACTCAAAGAAGGCAGGAACCAGATTGCAGTCAAAGTAACCGATAATGGGGGCGATGGAGGAATTTATGGGGATGCTGCAGAATTGTTTATCCAGTCAGGAAATTCAAAGATCAGCCTGGCAGGGGATTGGAGATTCAAATTTTCCGAAATCAATTCTCGCCTGACAAATATTGGTCCGAACGACTACCCGACATTGTTGTTCAACGGAATGATCAACCCAATTGTACCTTACGGGATCAAAGGTGCAATCTGGTATCAGGGAGAGTCAAATGCCTCCCGCGCTCAGCAATATAAGCGGGTTTTCCCAAATTTGATCAAAGACTGGCGATCAAAATGGGGTGAAGGAGACTTCCCCTTCCTGTTTGTACAGCTGGCAAATTTCAAAAAACCGGACCCCGAACCGGGAGATAGTGAATGGGCCGAATTACGGGAAGCACAAACCCAGACTCTTCAACTCGATAATACCGGAATGGCCACAATAATTGATGCAGGTGATGCTGATAATATCCACCCAACCGACAAACAGACGGTAGGATACCGTTTATCATTGGCTGCACGTAAGGTGGCTTATGGCGAAACGCTG
>Ga0073936_10009133_pt1 | contig 12388 bp, 10 predicted proteins | sample AliMusrvi5mmetaG_FD_87041 | JGI IMG/M metagenome (GOLD analysis project Ga0073936, IMG submission 87041) | Freshwater lake bacterial and archeal communities from Alinen Mustajarvi, Finland, to study Microbial Dark Matter (Phase II) - Alinen... | ecosystem: Environmental > Aquatic > Freshwater >... | reverse complement strand
TTCCCGGACTATCCGGCCGACATCCGGGCTCCCATGGGCAGCCTTTTCGGGGTGAGCGGCTACCAGATTCATTTCAGCTCCAGCCGGGCCTTCACGCCGGGCGACGCGCCGGATGTCCTGGTGGCCATGAATCCGGCGGCCCTCAAGGTCAATACCAAGGACTTGCGTAAGGGGGGGCTCGTCATCGCCAATTCCGACGCCTTCACTACGCAGAACCTGGGCAAGGCCGGCTACGCCGCCAATCCTCTGGAGGACGGCTCGCTCTCGGATTTCCGCGTCATCCCGGTGGAACTGTCCCGGCGTACCGGAGAGGCGCTCCAGGGCATGCCGCTCACCAAGCCGCAGGCCGAGCGCTGTAAGAATTTCTACGCCCTGGGCATGATGTACTGGCTCTACGACCGGCCCATGGAAGGCACCCTCAAGTGGATCGAGACGAAATTCAAGAAGAATCCCGTGATGGCGGAGGCTAATAAGAAGGCCCTGCTGGCGGGCAACGCTTTCGCCGAGACCACGGAGCTCTTCGGCCAGTATTATCGGATCAAGAAATCCCCGGTCGAGCCCGGGCTCTACCGCAATGTCACTGGCAATGAGGCGATGGCTTTGGGGCTCCTGACCGCGGCCCATCTCTCCGGACTCCAACTGTGGTACGGATCCTATCCCATCACCCCGGCCTCGGAGATCCTGCACGAACTCTCCAAATACAAGAACCTCGGAGCCAAGACCTTCCAGGCTGAAGACGAGATCGCGGCGGTCTGCTCCTCCATCGGCGCCGCCTTCGCCGGCGCCTTAGGGACCACGGGTACCAGCGGTCCCGGAGTCTCGCTCAAATCCGAGGCCCTGGGACTGGCGGCCATCGTGGAGCTGCCTCTGGTCATCATCAACATCCAGCGCGGCGGGCCGTCCACAGGACTGCCCACCAAGACCGAACAATCCGACCTCTTCCAGGCCCTCTACGGCCGCCACGGAGAGTGCCCCATGCCGGTCTTGGCAGCGGCGACCCCCGCGGACTGCTTCCAGATGGCCATAGAAGCCAGCCGCCTGGCCGTCAAGTATATGACCCCGGTGCTGCTCCTTTCCGATGGCTTCCTCAGCATCGGCGCCGAGCCCTGGCGAGTGCCGGACATCGCGAAACTCGCTAAGTTCCCACCCGGCAAGCTGCCGCCCCCGGACAAGTTCCAGCCTTATCAGCGCAATCCCGCGACCTTGGCCCGCCCCTGGGCTTTGCCCGGCATGCCCGGCTACGAGCATCGGATCGGGGGGCTGGAAAAGGCCGACGTCACCGGCGCGGTGAACTACGAACCGGAGAACCATGAGCGCATGTGCCGCCTGCGCCAAGCCAAGATCGATAAAATCACATCGGAGATCCCGCCCGTGGATGTCCTGGGCCCGAAGAAGGGCAAGGTCCTGGTCCTGGGCTGGGGCAGCACCTACGGCGCCATCATGGCGGCGGTCAGCCGACTGCAGGCCAAGGGCGAGTCCGTGGCCTGCGCGCACCTGCGTTACCTGAATCCTCTGCCGTCCGACCTGGGAGAAGTGCTGGCCCGCTATGAGCGCGTGATCGTTCCGGAGCTCAATTTAGGCCAACTGGTGCATCTGGTGCGCGACCGGTATCTCGTGGATGCCCAGGGCTTGAACAAAGTCAAAGGGCTGTCCTTCAAGGTGGCCGAGATCGAGAACGCCGTCATGGCCCTGCTCGCGGGCCGGAGGAACTGATATGCAAGAGAATGGACTGGAGAATCTTCCGGGTTCCGGCCCGCTGCGCGACTCCAAGCAGTTCGCTTCCGACCAACTGGTGCGCTGGTGCCCGGGCTGCGGGGATTTCGCGGTCCTGGCGATCATCCAGAAGGTCCTCGCCTCCCTGGACATCCCGCGCGAGAAGTACGCTTTCATCTCGGGCATCGGCTGTTCCTCGCGGTTCCCCTATTACATGAACACCTACGGGTTCCACAGCATCCATGGACGGGCCCTGCCCATCGCCACGGGAGTCAAATGCGCCAATCCTGACCTGCAGGTATGGGTGGCCACGGGGGACGGAGACGCCCTGTCGATCGGCGGCAACCACTTCATCCATACCTTGCGCCGCAACGTCGACCTTAAGGTGATCCTGTTCAACAACCGCATCTACGGGCTGACCAAGGGCCAGCTGTCGCCCACTTCCGAGTTCGGCAAGAAGACGAAATCGACACCCTGGGGATCGATCGAGTATCCCATCAACCCCGTGACCATGGCCCTGGCCTCGGAAGCGACGTTCGTGGCGCGCGGCCTGGCGGCGGACATGGTCGGGTTGACCGAGATCGTGAGCCGGGCGGCCAAGCATCAAGGCGCGGCCTTCGTCGAGGTGTTACAGAACTGCGTGGTGTTCAACAACGGGGCCTGGAAGGAACTCGAGGACAAGGCCTCGCGCGAGGATCGCGTCGTGCGCCTGCAGCACGGCAAGCCCCTGATCTTTGGGAAAGACCGCAATAAAGGCATCCGTCTCAAAGGGTTCGACCCCGAGGTCGTGGAGTTCCCGCCGGACCGGCCGCCCAAGGACCTCGTGGTGCACGATGAAAAGGCGGAGTCGCCCCACATGGCCTATCTGCTTTCCAAGATGAACGAGAACAATCACCCCGTGCCGTTGGGCGTCTTTCGCGCGGTGCGCCAGCCTGCCCTGCACGAGCTCATGGAGGAGCAGATCATCAAAACGCGCCAATCGGCGCCCACGGACCTGCAGGCGGTCTTGAACAATTCCGAAGAGGCCGCCGCGTGAAGCTGCTGGAGTACGAGTCCAAGGAGCTGTTCCGCGCGCATCGCATCCCGGTGCCGCCCTCGGGCGGGGTGATCCGCTCCTTGGCAGGGCTGCCCGCGGCCTTGAAGCGCGCGGGGCGGGGGCCGTGGGTCATCAAAGCCCAGGTCCTGGCCGGCGGACGGGGCAAGGCCGGAGGCATCAAGCTGGCCAAGACCACGGCCGAGGCTCGCGAGGCGGCGAAGGCGATTCTGGGCATGACGATGGTGACCGCGCAGACGCAGGGCGAGGGAATCAAGGTGCGCGAGGTCCTGGTCGAGGGCGGCGCCAATATCCAGCGGGAGATGTACCTTTCCGTGGTCATGGACCGCAAGGCGGCCGGGCCTACGGTGATCGCTTCCGCCGAAGGCGGCATGGAGATTGAACGGCTGGCCGCGGAAAGGCCCGAGGCCATCCTGCGCCAGCCGGTGGACCCGAGCCTGGGCTTGCCGGACTTCGCCGCCCGGAGGCTCGCTTTCCGGATGGGTCTGCCGCCGGAGCGCATCGCGGAATTCTGCCATATCGTGAAATCGCTGGCTTGGCTGTTCATCGAGCATGACTGCAGCCTGGTCGAGGTCAATCCCCTGGTGCTGACCCCGAAGGGGTTGGTGGCGCTGGACGGCAAAGTGCTGATAGACGACAACGCCCTGTTTCGCCATCCCGAACTCGCCAAGCGCAATGATCCGGAGCTCAGCGCCTTGGAGCGGGAGGCCAAGAAGGCCGATATCTCCTATATCGCGCTAGCCGGCAGCATCGGCTGCATGGTCAACGGAGCGGGCCTGGCCATGGGCACCATGGACGCCATCGTGCTGGCCGGCGGCCGGCCGGCCAATTTCCTGGACGTGGGCGGGGCCGCAAACGAGGAACGGGTCACCAAGGCCTTCCAGATCATCCTCAAGGACCCCCAAGTGAAGGCCGTCCTGGTCAACATCTTCGGCGGCATCGTCAAATGCGACATGATCGCCGCGGGGATCCTGGGCGCGCTCGGGAAAGTCGGGCTCCGCGTCCCCCTGGTTGTGCGCCTGCAGGGCACCAACGTGGAAAAGGGGCGCGAGCTTTTGTCCAAAGCCAAGGTCAAGATCATCGCGGCCGAAGACCTGACGGACGCGGCGCGCAAAGCCGTGGAGGCGGCAGGCCGATGAGCATCCTACTGAGCAGGGAGTCGCGTTTGGTCGTTCAGGGATTCACCGGCGGGACCGGGACTTTCCACGCCAAGCAGTGCCTCGAGTACGGGACCAATATCGTGGCCGGGGTCACGCCGGGGCGGGGCGGCGCCACGCACCTCGACCGCCCGGTCTTCAACACCGTCTCCGAGGCCGTGCGCCAGACCGGGGCCGACGTCTCCCTGGTCTTCGTGCCCGCGCCCTTTGCGGCCGACGCCATACTGGAATCCGCCGACGCGGGCGTCGCCCTCGTCATCTGCATCACGGAGGGCATCCCGGTCCTGGACATGGCCCGGGTCAAGCGCTGCCTCGACGCAGCCGCCCGGGGCGGCGTGCGCGTGCGCCTGATCGGCCCCAATTGTCCGGGTGTCATCACGCCGGGGGAATGCAAGGCGGGCATCATGCCGGGATACATCCATCGGCCGGGCCGCGTAGGGATCGTGTCGCGCTCGGGGACCCTCACTTATGAGGCCGTCCATCAGATCTCCCGGCAGGGGCTCGGGCAGTCCACCGTAGTGGGCATCGGCGGCGACCCCATCGCCGGCTCAAGTTTCGTCGACATCTTGGAATTGTTCGAGCAGGACCCGGGCACGGACGCGGTGGTCCTCATCGGCGAGATCGGCGGTTCGTCGGAGGAGGACGCCGCCCGTTTCTATCGGGATCGGATGAGCAAGCCGGTCTTCGGGTTCATCGCGGGCCGCAGCGCGCCTCCGGGCCGGCGCATGGGCCATGCCGGGGCCATCATAGAGGGGGGGGCCGGCACTCATGCCGCCAAGATCGAGGCTTTGCGCGAGGCCGGGATCACGGTCATCGAGAGTCTGAGCGACATCGGGCCTATCGTGGCGAAGGCGCTCCGGGACCGCGCTGCGGCGTAAGGCCCGCGCCGCCGCAACGGCGGGCGCGTCAATGCCTCTGGGTCTGGTTCGTAGGGCCGCCGGCCCCTGGTAGGCCTTTGAGCAGGCCGCTCATGTCCGGCATGCCGGCTCCCGCCGCCCCGCCGGTCCCTGGGAGGTTATTCAACATGCTGTTTACATTGGTGGGCGCGCCGGCAGGCGCTTGACCTTTTTGGGGGACGCCTTGTGTCCCCTTCTGGTCATTGAAGCCGCCGAAGCCGGAGGCCCCGAATTTCCCCCGCTGGAGCCTGGGCCGGCCGACGGTCTTGGCCGCAGCCTTGGGTTGGCTGGTCTCGACCGCGGTGTCGGGGACAGGGGCGGGCTCCGGCGGATTGGCCGCGGCAGCGGCGGGCGCCTCCGCCGCCGGAGGCGGCGAGGGCTGCTGGGCTGACGGGTAGAACTCGTTGCCACCCTTGACGAACATCAGGGAGCTGTTGGCGGCGCCCGGCGTGGCGTCCGGAGACGGCGCCGGAGTCATGGCCGGCCGGGAACGGTCTATGGGACTGGCGCGGCGTTCAAAAGGATGGGTGACGCTGCCTGCGATGGTCGAGACCGGAGTCTCGCTGAGCCGGATGTAGAGAAGGCCGGCCAGAGGCACCAGCAGGCAGGCGGCGCCGGCCAGAATAAGGAACATGGTGCGGCGATTGCGCCGCAACAACTGGTCTTCTGCATCGATGTAGCCCATGGAGTCGCTCTCGCGGGAAGTATTAAAAGTTTAACAGTGTTAAGTTGGCATTTCAAGCCCTGAGGTTTTCTGGAGGGCTCGTCCGCGACTTGAAAATGTAACAGGGTACGACTAAACTCCGGGATGAGTCGTGAGCTCGAAGCTTGCGTTTTCAAGCGCAGGCACACAGGAGAAGACATCATGGCCGAGGAAAACCAGGACATCCAGCGAGCGCCGGATCCTCTGCCGTCCTGGCCGACGGCGAAGCGTGCGCCGGCAGCGGCGCCGGCCGAGCCGGAGCGCCCGCTCGGTCCCTCGCCCGACCAGGTCGTCTACGAGCACAAGATCGCGGATTTGGAGAAGCGTCTTTCCAAAGAACACGAGCAGCTGCTTCTGGCCAACTTCAAGGCCCAGCAGGAGGCCGCGACAGCGGCGCGCGTGGAGGTCTCGATCAAGGATCTGCAGGACAAGTTGCGGCGCGATCGCCGCGAGGCCGAAGCCGAGGAAAGCCGCCGGGTCATGGACCTCAAGGTGCAGGAACTCGAGGCCCGGCTGGCCCAGGAGCGCGAGACCTGGGTCGCCACGCTCAAGAGCCAGATGCAGACCCGCGAGAGCCAGGACAAGGACGGGGAGAGCCATTTTGCCGCGCGCCTGCAGGAGATGGAGCGGCGCTGGCTCGAGGAGAAGGCCGGCTGGCAGAAGACCCTTCTGGCCAAGGACGAGGAGAACCGCAACTTGCGCGCCCTGGCCGAGAAACTCAAGGGCGCTGACGCCGCCCTTTCCCAGATGGCCGCCGAGACGAAGATGCTGGAGGCCCGCTTGGCCGAGGCGGGGCAGGAGAGGGCCGAAGCCGCGGCCAAGGCGGCCGCCGCGGCGGAGAAGGAGAAGGAGTCCATCCAATTGCGCGCGGACTTGGGCTTGGCCCGCCAGCAGCTTGCCATGGCCCAGGACCGTTTGGAGCGGGACTTGCAGGCTTTGCGCGTCAGTTACCATGAGCGCGAGCAGCGCTTGACGCTGGACGCGGAGCGCCTGCAGCGCGAATTGGTCGCCTTAGGAGACCGGCTGCGCGCCGAGCACGAGGCGCAATTGCGCCGCGTCAAGATGGACGGCGAGGTGGAGCTGGCCAGGTACAGGGAGGCGGCGGAGCGCGCCGCCTCGGAACTGGTCCGGCTGCGCGCGGTCTGCGGCGCCCTGGAGCGGCAGGCCGTCGCAGGACGGACCCAGATAGAAGAGCTCAAGCGCGGCGCGGCCGAATGGGAGAAGTCTCAGGAGCGCTACAAGGCGGAGTTCGCGGTTTTGCAGCGCAAATGGGCTGAGCGGGAGAAGGAGATCCGCGCCGAGGCAGCGGTCCAGTTCCAGAAGACGCTGGAGTCCGAAAAGGGGCTCCTCAAGCTGCAGGCCCAGGAGGAGTTCAATCAGCGCGCGGCCAGGCTGTCGGAGCAGATGGAGAAGGAGAAGGCGGCTGAGCTGTGCCAGAGCGAAGCGGCCTTGCGCCTTGAGATCGGGCGGGAGGCTCTGGTCCGGGCCGAGGCGGCCGAGCAGGAGCGGGCGAAGGCGCGCCAGGCGCTGGAGGCCGAGTTGGACCGGCTGCGCAAGGAGATGGCCCGCAAGGAGGCGGACTGGGCCCAGAAGCTCCTGGGACGGGAGAGCGACCTCGTGTCCGCGCGGAGCCAGGCGGCGGAATCCGCCGCGCGCTTGGCCCGCATCGAGGAGCTGACCCGGGCCGGGGCTGAACTCCAAGGCCGGCTGGAAAAAGAGGAGAAGCTGCGGCACGCTCTGGAGGCGGAGAAGGCGGACTTGGAAAGGCTCGCCGCCGCCCAGGCCGCCCAGGTCAAGGCTTTCGAGGAACCTCTGGCGCGCCTGCGTGAAGAAATGGCTAAATCTACTGGACCTGCACTCGAGTATTGGGAAGATGATAAGGCTGCATAAAATCAACGGCGGAGAGGTCGTCATCAACGCCGAACTCATCGAAAGCCTGGAGTCAGGCCCGCAGACCGTGGTGTCCCTGACCACGGGCAACCGCTACATCGTGCGCGAGACCGCTGACGACGTGACGGAAAAAGTGCTGGAATATAGGCGCTTGACCCACCCTTCCAGCAAGGCCGCTAAACCCATCGCGGGTCCCGAGCCAGCATGAGCAGGCTGTCCCTGGGGTTTGCCTTGCTGCTGGCCGTGGCCGGGTGCCGCGGGCTGGGCAGCAAGGACGAGGCGGCGTCCGACCTGGAGCGCAGCATGCAGCGTTCGGAACGGCAGGCCGCCGAACTTCGGACCTTGGCTAGCCTCGCGCAGATAGAGGGGGCGCTGGCCGCCTATCTCAAGGACCATGGCGGGGACATCCCGGAGCGCCTGGGCCAGCTCGTCCCGAATTACCTGACTGATCTCCCCAATGTAGACGTCGCCGTCAAAAGCCACCGGGAGACCAATGCCGTCAAGTACTACTCCCGGGGCATCCTGCGCGGCGGCCGTATCGACGGCAGCAAGCTGCGGGACACGGGGAAATGGGGCTATGTCCATAACGACAGGCAGGTCGTCGTGTTCGTGGACTGCACGCATCCTTCCAGCCTTGGCAAGCCCTGGTATGAGGAGCAGGGGTCTCGGTAGCCGGCTGAAGCCCCCAGGCTGATGCTCCGCTCGCGTTTTTATCTCGGGCTCTCTCTCTTCCTGCTGTTCGTGGCGGGGGAGGCGTTCGTGTTGCGCCGCCTGCTCATGGGCTTGCCGAGCATCCACGCCTTGGAGTCCTATACCCCCGCGTTATCCAGCCGCGTGTTCGATTGCCGGGGCCAGCTGGTCGCGGAGTTCTCCATCGAGAAGCGCGGCCTGCTGAGCCTGGAGAATATCCCGATGGGACTGCAGAGCGCGGTCATCGCCATCGAGGACGACCGGTTCTTCAAGCACTGGGGCATCTCGCCCCGCGGCATCCTGCGCTCCGCGTTCACCAACCTGCTGGCCGGGCGGGTGCGGCAGGGCGGCTCCACCATCACCATGCAGCTCTCCCGCCAGATTTTCCTGACGCGGCAGCGCAAATTCGTGCGCAAGCTCCGCGAGATCCTCATGGCCATCCGGATCGAGCGCAATTTCTCGAAGTCGGAGATCCTGCAGTTCTACCTGAACCAGGTCTATTTCGGGGAAGGGGCCTACGGGGTCCAAGCCGCGGCGCGCATCTATTTCGGCAAGGAGGTGGGCGACCTCTCTTTGGCCGACTGCGCCTTGCTGGCCGGGATCATCCAGGCGCCGCGCGGCAACTCTCCTTTCGCGCATCCCGACCAGGCGCGCCATCGCCGCGCCGCCGTCCTCGGCCGCATGTGCGAGATGGGCATGATCAGCAAGCTCGACCGCGACGCCGCCTTGAGCGAGCCCATCCCCCTGTCCCGGCTGGTCGGCCAGCAGACGCAGGCGCCCTATTTCGTGGAGAGCGTGCGCAAGCGCCTGGAGTCGCGCTACGGGACCAGCGCGCTCTGGCGCGGGGGGCTGAAGATCCACACGACGCTCGACCTCTCCCAGCAGAAGATCGCCGAGGCCTTCATGGAGAAGGGCCTGGCGAACTTCGACGAGTCGGCGCGCCAGGAATGGCTGCGCAAGCTCCAGGCCGCGGGTTCCAGGCTCGACGCGGCGCCTGAAATCTCCACCTCCCCGCCGGTCGCCATCCAGGGAGCTTTCGTGCTCATGGACGTCAAGACCGGCGCCATCCGGGCCATGGTGGGAGGGCGCGGCTCGGTCTTCAACCGGGCGGTGCAGGCCCGGCGGCAGCCGGGCTCCACCTTCAAGCCTTTCGTCTGGGCGGCCGCGCTCCAGTCGGGGATGACGGCCGCCTCGCTGGTGGAGGACACTCCCCTCGCTTATTACTATGACGGCCGCGACTGGCGGCTGCTGGAGGGCGCCACCGACCAGTACTCCATCAACCTCGCGACCCAGCCCTTCGCCCAATCCACGGATTTCAAGATCTGGGTCCCCAATAATTTCGACGGCAAGTTCCTGGGGACTATCACCCTGCGCACGGCCTTGGCCCGCTCGCGCAACATCGCCTCCATCAATCTGATCACCCATGTCGGCCCTCCGCTCGTGGTGGACCTGGCGCGCAAGGCTGGCATCTATTCGCCCCTGGAGGCGGTCCCGGCATTGGGCCTGGGCTCCTCTGCCGTGAGCCCCCTCGAGATGACCAACGCCTTCGGGACTTTCGCCAACGGCGGCGTCAGGGTGGTTCCTTATGCCGTGGAGCGGGTCGAGGATGCCTCGGGCAAGCAGTTGGAGAGCCACATCCCTTCCGAACACGAGGCCATGTCCCCGCAATTGGCCTATTTGGTGACCAACCTGCTCAAAGGGGTGGTGCAGAACGGGACCGCCACGCACGCGCGCCAGCTCAACCGTCCGGTGGCGGGCAAGACCGGCACCAGCAACGACAACCGCGACTTGTGGTTCATCGGCTTCACCCCGGACCTGGTGGCCGGCGCCTGGATGGGCTACGACGATTTCTCTTCGCTGGGGCGCAAGGACTGGACCGGCGGTTCGACCGTGCTGCCCTGGTGGACGGATATCATGGCGGAGATCCTCAAGGGTTACCCGAAGCGCGATTTCCCCGTCCCCGGCGGGATCGTCTTCCAGACCATCGACTCCGAGACCGGACTTCTGGCCCTGCCCAACTGCCCCAAGAAGAACCGCATCCTGGAGGCTTTCCGCGAGGGCACGGAGCCCAAAGAATATTACGCGGTGGATCCCAGCGGGCCGCTTTCCGGCCAGGCCGTGGGCCCGGCTCCCGCGGCTGTTGTCGGTCCCGCCTTGATCGGCATCTCCACCACCGTGTCTCCGCCCGAGCCGCTTCTTCCCGAATCACCGCTGGAGAGCCCGGCGCCGGCGGGCGAGGATCCGGCCGTCCCGGAGTGAGCCGCGCCGCTAACTGTATAACCGCGGCAGATGGGGGCTCGCCGCGGTGCGCCGCACGGGGAGGACCACGACGTCTCCCTTCGCGGCGCGAGGCGCCGCGGTCACGTCCAAGAGGACGTGGGAGATGCCGCAGCGGCCGACGAACGGGGCTTTGGCCTTGCCGAGCCAGCCCCAGTATTGGAAGCCCGCGCCGAAGCTGATGAGCCTCTCGGCGGGTTCCATGGTCAAGCCGTCGGCGTAGCCCACCGGCACGGTGGCCAGGCGCATGGTGCGCGCGGCCACGTACTCGTTGGCGTATCCGAGGGAATGGCCCTTGACCACGCGGCGCAGGGCGATGATGCGGGCGCAGAAGCGCCAGGGATTCTTCAGGGGCGCGGGTTTGGCCGAGGGGTTGATGCCGTAGATGAGATTACCTATTCGCGCCAAGTCCATCCGCCAATGCGGGAAGTCCATCAGAACCGAGCTGTTGGCCGCGTGGCAGACGAGGCCCGGATGCTCGCGCTTGAGGCGTTGCGCCACGCGCCAGAAGGCGCGCAGTTTGTCCTCGGCTTCGATCGTGTTCTTGCCCGGCACATAGTCGATGTGGGTGGAGATCCCCGCCAGGCGCAGGCGCTTCCTGCGGCGCAGTCGGTTGAGGAAATCCGGAAGGTCCCGGGCGGCTATGCCCCAGCGGCCCAGGCCGAAGTCCAGGTCGATATGGACCGGCAGGCCCTTGGCCCCGGCCGCGGTATCGAGCGCCGCCGCCTGCCGGGGATCGTCGATGGTGGGTGTGAGGCGCAGCCGGACCGCCTCAGGCGCCGCCTCGGGCAGCAGCGGGCAGAGCAATTGGATGGGAGCTTTGATGCCGCCGCGGCGCAGGGTGCGGGCTTCGTCGACGGTCAGGACGCCGAGGCAGGCGGCTCCCTCCGCCAAGGCGGCGCGGGCCACGGCCGCAGCGCCGTGCCCGTAGCCGTCGGCCTTGACCACGGCCATGAGCCGGGCGCCCTGGCCGAGGCGCGAGAGCACCCAACGCGTGTTGGCGCGGATGGCGGCCAGGTCGATCTCCACCCATTTGAGCATGGGGGGATTATAGATAATTTTCTTCGTGGAGCCCGCCTGGGAAGCCTACGGCAGGGGGGTGACGGTGAAGTCCGTGAATCTGAAATCGGCGTTGTCACCGCGCAGGCCGACCTTCCCGGCGTGCCGGATCGCAGGCCCTCCCACCGAGCCGTCGTCCAGGGCCGATACGAGCAGCCGGCCGTCGGCATAGAGGGCGATGGCGACGGAGCCGTCGGGGTTGTCGCGGACCGTGGCGCGCACATTCTGCCAGTCGTGGTAGGGCACCGGGTAAGGGAGTTCGGGCGTCAGGTTGAAATAGGTTCCGCCGTTGGAGGGGCCGCCCGGGATCTTCTTCTTGATCACGACCTTGCCGTCGCGCCGGTTGATGCTGGCGTAGTAGAGGTGGCGCTGGTTCTTGTAGCGCAGGAAGATATGGATGCCGTCCCAAGCCACGGCCGGCGTTGAAGCGGTCTCGGTGAGTCCGTCGTTGCGCAGCTTCAGTTCGACCGCGACATCATGGAAGTCGTTCCGGATAGTGGTCATGCGGAATACGGCTGAATTGGTCCCGCTGGAAGAATTTACGTCGGGGGCCCGGTCATCCGGCACGCCGGTCCAGGCCGCGGCCTGGCGCGCGAAGAGCGAGCCGCTTGTCAGCTCCCAGTCGGGAGAACGCACGGCGGTGCGGGACTTAGGGTTCCAATAAGCGAATTCATTGGTGATGAGGCCGTTGGGCCCGGTTCCGGCCAGGCGGGCCTTGAAGGGGCGCAGCGCCACATGGGCCTTCCCGGCGCCCTCGCGCTGGGCCGCCGTAGCGTATCCCTGCGGCAGGCAGAGCGCCAGGAGGAGCGATTTAATCATCTGATTTCATCTTATTACATTGGGCGGGAGCTGTCTAACGCCCGCCTGACTCGGAGGGCCCGGACATGGTATGATTGTCGGCATTGGGTCTCCGTTAATGTTTTAGGAGCCATTTCATGGAGGGAAAGGC
>Ga0073936_10009127_pt1 | contig 12391 bp, 15 predicted proteins | sample AliMusrvi5mmetaG_FD_87041 | JGI IMG/M metagenome (GOLD analysis project Ga0073936, IMG submission 87041) | Freshwater lake bacterial and archeal communities from Alinen Mustajarvi, Finland, to study Microbial Dark Matter (Phase II) - Alinen... | ecosystem: Environmental > Aquatic > Freshwater >... | reverse complement strand
TCTCTCATAATCGGAAATTACTCCGGCTAATCGGGGAGAACGCAAGGTAATAATTTGGTCTATGAACCTGCGTCGCTCGGCTGGATCTCCTCTAACAAGATCCATATCCTCAGGCGAAAAATAGATGCATTGGATAAGACCAAATAACTCTTTCTGGCTACGTACCGGATTTTGATTAATACGCGCCCTATTTGCTTTTTCAGCATTTATTTCTAATTCAATCAGGACTTCACGCTCGGGGTCTTGCACTCTAGCTCGTACATAGGCCGCCGATTCTCCGAGTTTAATGAGTGGAAGATCCACCGCTGTACGGTGTGAATTAAGGAAGGCAAGGTACAGGAGAGACTCCACGATATTTGTTTTACCTTCTCCGTTGCGCCCTAAAAATATGGTTATTCCAGGGGTAAGTGGAAGCTCCAACTCTCCGTAAGAGCGGAAATTTTTTAGAGAGAGGTGAGAGAGGTGCACGCGTATTAAGCGCTGTAGCGCATCGGCATTAATAAGTATTGGTAGCTAATGTCTCGCGTACCCGATACTTCATGCTTTCCTGTAAGTACCGCCGGCTTACTCGCTCCTGTGAAGTTAATTTGCACATATGGAGTGCCGATTGCTTGCAGGCCATCAGTTAAATATTGTGGGTTGAAAGCGATATTGATTGGTTCACCGGTGTAGATGATCTCAAGTTCTTCTGTTGCTTGCGCTTCTTCGCCAGTACCTGCCTCTAACTGGAGGGCGCTATTAGCAAAAATGAGTCGTAGTGGGACGGTCTTGTCAGTAACAAGTGCGACACGGCGTACAGAATCAAGAAAGGGAGCAACCTCAATGGTGGCCTCTGCGACAGAATCACTAGGTAGTAGGTGTTTAAATGGTGGGAAGGTTCCATCGAGTGTTCGCGATGTCATCGTTTTTAACTCAGAGAGAAATCCAATGAGGCGCTCGTTTGAGCCAGTCGGGGAGAGAGCTAAGGTGACTTGCGAGTGCGCGGTTAATGATTTTGCGGCGTCGGCCAATGTGCGTGCTCGAACCAGAGTATTTACCTCGATATCCGAGTTTTTGGCCTGCCAATTTAATTCGCGGACCGCTAAACGGTATCGGTCGGTAGCGGCGAGGGTGATCTTGTTTTGATTAATCTCGATGTGGACACCTGTGAGAGTGGGAAGTGAATCATCTTTTCCGGCAGCGATTGCAACTTGATTGACAGCGTGTGCAAAGACATCGCTAGGGATTACGCCTGCAGTCTCTGGAAGCTCAGGGAGTTGTGGGTACTCGTTAACAGAGAGAGTTGGGAGTGTGAATTTTGCTGTACCTGCTGTTACAAGAACTCTGCTGCCATCCAAAGTAAATATGATGGGTTTATTTGGAAGGGAGCGCGCTATCTCCGTAAGAAGGCGCCCAGGAACCAGAACCTTGCCCTTTGCGGTTATCTCGGCCTTTAAAATCGCTTTGGTAGAAGTTTCGAGATCTGATCCTGTGAGAGTGATGGAGGTATCAACATCGATCATGATCCCTAGAAGCTCAGGTTTGATTGGGCGGGTTGAGAGGCTGCGGGCCACCCAATTAACAGCATCCACCAATTCGGTGGGCTCTACTAAAAACTTCATAATCCGCCTCTTTCTCCTGAAGGAGTCTAGGGTTCCACCCCGACACCTAAATATCGATCAGTTCTTCTCTATCCCTCTTTTTATTCTTATTTAAAGTTATCCGTAATAACTAGCGCCTTTTCCTGTGGAGAAGGTTAAAAGCGCAGGTCACCCGCTTAAAAATCTTCTCTACAGTTGTGGGTAAGGGTGTGGACAAGTGGAGGAAAAAGCCCCGTTGTAAGCAAAATCCGCCGAATTAACTTGAGTTATCCCCCTTTTTCTCACACGAACCTCCTTAATATCCACAGTTATCCACATCTTGCCCTCATCTGGGCTTAGTCGTTCATTTAATTTTTAGATTGCAGCTTGATTCGGTTGGTCAACTCGGTGACCTGGTTATAGATGGAGCGGCGTTCGGCCATAAGTTGGCGGATTTTACGGTCCGCATGCATAACTGTCGTGTGGTCGCGCCCCCCAAAGGTCTGGCCGATCTTGGGTAGGGAGAGATCTGTTAGCTCGCGGCAGAGGTACATCGCTATCTGGCGAGCGTTAACCAGGACTCGACTACGGCTTGTCCCACAGAGATCTTCCAAGGTAAGGCTGAAATATGAGGCAGTTTGGGCCATGATCGTCGAGGAGGTGATCTCCGGACCCGCCTGGTCAGGAATGAGATCTTTCAAGACGATCTCAGCTAACCCCATATCCACAGGCTGTCGGTTTAGGGAGGCGAAGGCGGTAACCCGAATCAGCGCTCCTTCCAACTCCCGGATATTTGAGGAGATCTTGGAGGCAATGAACTCAAGGACGTCATCAGGGGCATTTAACTTGTCCTGAGCCGCCTTCTTGCGGAGGATGGCGATACGAGTCTCAAGTTCTGGGGGTTGAATATCGGTAATCAGACCCCATTCAAAACGAGAGCGTAGGCGATCTTCCAAAGTGGTCAACTGTTTTGGTGGCCGGTCGCTCGAAATCACGATCTGCTTATTTGCGTTGTACAAAGTGTTGAAGGTATGGAAGAACTCTTCTTGGGTCCGCTCTTTATTCTCCAAGAATTGTATGTCATCGACCAATAGAACATCTAAATCGCGATAGCGGCGCTGAAATACAGAGGCCTTATCGTCACGAATAGAGTTAATAAAATCATTGGTGAATTCTTCCGAAGATACATAACGAACCCGGACCGAACCATATAACTCTTTGGCATACGCCCCAATAGCGTGCAGGAGATGGGTTTTACCCAACCCAGACTCACCGTAAATAAATAGCGGGTTATAAGCCTTAGCGGGCGCCTCTGCGACAGCGACCGCAGCAGCATGCGCAAAGCGATTAGATGCCCCGATAACAAATGTTTCAAAAACATAGCGTGGATTTAACTGGGATTGCTCGGTTGGGCCTTTACTCCCTAAATCACGACCAGTTCCACTCTTTGGTTGAAGATCGGGAACGCTCTCATCTAAAGGTTCTTCATATGGATGATCAACAGCCAAGCTCTCATCAACAGTCACTGCGATATTAATTTTTTGACCTAATTGATTTGTTAAAATCTCATTTAACGCGGATTTAACGCGGATCTCTAAAAAGTCTTTCGCAAATTGGTTCGGGGTGTTGAGAAGGAGGGTGGCACCAGCTTCTCCCTGCAGCAACCCTAGGGGTTTTGTCAGAGCCAGGAAGGCGCGGTGCTGCGGGGATTCAGAGGCCATCGCCTCGATAACCAACGCCCATAGGGTGTTGAGATCAACCTCTTCAAGTAAAGCCATACCCGCCCATACCGATCGTTAATAAAGTTGCTAGCACTACCTGGAGTTATCCCCAAAGTTATCCACAGCCTGTGGTCTAAACCCCACCTTGAGGGTAAGAGAGCGCTAAACCTGTGGATAGAGCGCGAACCTAGGGGGCTGTGGAGAAAAGCGCAAGTGGTCTATCCACAATAATTCGGCTAACCTTGCCCTTCCGCTGTGGCCCTAGTCGGACCCAAGAACCGCTAGGAGAAATCGAGGAACTTATGAGCAAGCGCACCTACCAACCTAACAACCGTCGTCGCGCGAAGAAGCACGGCTTCCGTGCTCGCATGGCCACACGTGGTGGACGAGCAGTTCTCTCGTCACGCCGCGCAAAGGGTCGCACTCGCATCTCAGCATAAATCGTGCTTCCAACGTCCAACCGAATGCGGCGAGGCCAGGATTTTTCTAGAACGACAAAAGCTGGGCATCGAGCAACCTCTGATCTCTTAGTCCTCTACTTTTTGACGCATGAGCAATTGCCGGCAAGCCCTCAAGTTGGGCTCATTATCAATAAGAGCGTCGGCGGTTCAGTCGTTCGCCACCGCATCGCTCGCCACCTCCGCCACGCAATGGCCGAACACCTTGATGAGGTTCCGGCGCATAGCCAGATAGTGATTCGTGTCAGACAGAGCGCTGATGATTATCGCGACCACCTAGAGACGCTTTTAAATAAAGTAGTTAAAAGAACCGGCGCTAATCAATGAAGAAGATATTGATCGCTCCGATTAGATTTTGGCAGATCTTCATCTCTTCACATATGGAGCCACGTTGTAAATACTTTCCTTCTTGTTCACAATACACAATTGACGCAATTAATGAATATGGAGCCAAAGGTCTCTTCTTAGGTGCCTGGCGGATTTTGCGATGTAATCCGTGGTCCCACGGAGGCGTTGATTACGTTGGCGGTAAGCGAATTGAATACAAACACTTAAAGGGAGCTAACTAATGAACGCGATACTCCACCCTCTCTACTACGCAGTTACATGGGTCATGGTCACCTTCCACACCATGCTGGGATGGCTCTTAGGAAAGAACTCACACGAGTCATTGAAGTGGACTTTCTCGATCGTTCTACTGGTTGTACTTATTCGCGTCATCCTGATCCCGCTATTTGTAAGGCAGATCAAATCGCAGCGCGCCATGACTGCACTGCAGCCTCACATGAAAGAGATTCAGAAGCGCTACAAGGACGATCGACAGAAGCAATCTGAAGAGATGATGAAGCTCTATAAGGAGCATAAGACCAATCCTCTAGCATCCTGTGTTCCACTTCTTGCCCAAGCTCCAATTTTCTTTGCACTCTTCCGCGTATTGAGTGGAATTGCGCACGATAAATCGTACGTACCTAATGTTTTAACAACCGGACCAAATGGATTGCTAGCTACCGCTCATGCCGCAAAGTTTCTAGGCGCTCCGATTTCAGATAGCTTTTTGAGTTCTCACTTGACGAGCACCAAAGTCGTCACCGCCTGCTTGATCCTTTTTATGTCAGCAACGACTTTCTCCACTCAGCGTCAGTTGATGGTTAAAGGAATGCCAAAGATGGATTCCTCAAACAACATGATGGCGCAGCAGCAGAAAATCATGCTTTACATCTTCCCGTTGATCTTCGCGGTATCTGGAGTTAACTTCCCAATCGGCGTCTTGATCTACTGGTCTACGACCAACCTCTGGACCTTCGGCCAACAGTTCTATGTCATTAAGCGCAATCCAACGCCAGGATCTCCGGCCTATGAAGAGTTACAGCGCAAGCGTGGTCTGACGGCGACAACCACCACCCCAGAGGGTATGACCGAGGCGGAGCGCGAGGCAGAGGCGACTAAGAATCGACAACGCCAGCAACCCAAGAAGCGGAAGCCCCGTAAATAACCGCATAACGCCCAAAACATAACAAATAGGTTTAAATCCGACAGAAAGGCATGAGAATGACTGAGTTAGAGACCGAAGTAGCCAAAGAGGCTCCCAAGAAATCCATGATTGCCCGCCTCGAGGAGGAGGGTGATGTAGCCGCGGATTACCTCGAAGGGCTCCTGGATATCGCTGACCTTGATGGCGATATCGATATTGACGTCGAGAACGAGCGCGCATCCCTCGCGATCGCTGGGGGTGCGCTCTCCCATCTCGTAGGCGATAGCGGCGAGGTCCTAGATGCCCTACAAGAGTTGACCCGGTTAGCCGTCCAGACATCGCTCGGTGAGCGCTCCCGCCTCATGCTAGATATTGATAATTTCCGCAGCAATAAGAAGGTTGAACTCACTGAGCTTGCTCATAAGATCGCTGAAGAGGTTAAGGCCTCCGGAGAACAGGTGAAGTTGAAGCCGATGAATGCCTTTGAACGTAAAGTCATCCACGACACCATCCAGGAGATTGGTTTAACGAGCGAATCAGAGGGTGAAGAGCCCAACCGTTGCGTGGTGGTTCTCCCAGCTTGACCGTTTCACGTGAAACACTCCTCGAGGGCTACTTCAAAGTGAGCCCGGCGAAGATAGAGCGTTATGCCGATATTTTGCGGAGTTGGGGTATTGAGCGCGGCCTGATTGGCCCCCGAGAAGGGGATCGGATCTGGGAGCGCCACATTGCAAACTGTTTGCCGGTCACAACGCTCATTCCAGAAGGAGTGAAGGTTGTCGATATCGGATCTGGCGCTGGTCTTCCTGGAATTGTGATCGCCTTGGCGCGTCCCGACTTGGAAATCACCCTAATTGAGCCTCTGCAACGACGCATTGATTTCCTCAACGAGGTGATTGCTGAGTTGGAGCTTCCCATAACGGTAATTCGGGGCAAATCCGAGAGCATAAAGAAGAGCTTTGACGTGGTTACGGCCCGCGCTGTTGCACCCCTTCCTAAGCTCCTCAATATCTCCTGGCATCTCGTAAAAGCAAAAGGTGCTCTACTGGCGATGAAGGGGGAGAGCGCGCAAGAGGAGATCGACAGCACTGAACCCAAGAAGCACTCCGAGACCCAACTTAGAGCGATTGAGCTCCCCGGTTTTGAGATAGCCCGTGTCATTGAGGTTAGAAAGACTGCTTAACTACGGGTATGAGTGATTCACGTGAAACACCGGTCGAAAGCGGACGGAAAGTCATCGGCATACGCCGGCTCAAAGAGCCGATGCCCACCCCTCTTAAAACGCGGATCTTCACTGTTGCGAACCAGAAGGGTGGGGTTGGAAAGACCACCTCAGCCGTAAATGTTGCGGCAGCCTTGGCTATGGGTGGACTTAAAGTGCTAGTTATTGATTTAGATCCCCAAGGAAATGCCTGCACCGCCCTCGGTGTAGATCGCAACGCCAACCCAGGAATGTATGAAGTTCTTGTAGATGAAGTTCCGCTCGCAAGAACGATTCAAAAGGTTGCAGGATTTCCCCATCTAGAGTGTGCTCCAGCCAATCGAGAGTTAGCAGGAGCTGAAATCGCGCTGGTTGCTTATGTAGCCCGCGAAAGCATCTTGAAAGGAGCCCTGCTCAGATATTTACAAGAGAGGGCAGAGCGCGGAGATCGCCTGGACTATGTAATTATCGATTGCCCTCCCAGCCTCGGCCTCCTAACCATTAACGCACTCACCGCCGCAGAAGAGGTTTTGGTTCCAATTCAATGTGAGTACTACTCTCTTGAGGGAATCTCCCTATTAATGGAGACGTTGAGCAAGATTCAGAAGGCCCTTAATCCCTTGGTAAGAGTAAGCACCATTCTCTTAACAATGTTCGATTCTCGTACTCGCTTAGCGAACGATGTAGCTGATGATGTGCGCCGTCACTTCCCCAACGAACTTATTGATATCCCGATCCCTCGCGCGGTGCGGGTATCTGAAGCGCCCTCCTTTAATCAAACAGTGATGACATATGACGCAACCTCTCCTGGTGCTATCGCCTACATGGGGGTCGCTCGCGAGATTGCAGAGAGAGGGTCGGCAGCATGAGTGCAGCGCGCAAAGGGGGCTTGGGACGCGGACTTGATGCTCTCATTCCAACTACAAAAATTGGTGAAGTAACAAATAACTCTGGAGTGATCGCGGGAACAGCGTTAGAGGTAGATATCAACGCGGTGCTTCCTAATAGCAAACAACCCCGTACCTACTTTGATGAGGATGCCTTACAGGAATTAGCGGCCTCGATCAAAGAGGTTGGTGTTATGCAACCTCCAGTCGTTCGCGAGATCGGTGACGGTCGCTATGAATTAATTATGGGTGAGCGACGGCTGCGCGCTTCCAAGTTAGCAGGTTTGAAAACCATACCTGTGATCCTGCGTGCATCCACAGATAACGAGATGTTGCGCGAAGCGCTCTTGGAAAATATTCATCGCAGTCAACTCAATCCTTTGGAAGAGGGAGCTGCATATCAAAACTTACTTAATGATTTTGGATACACACACGACGAGCTTGCAATCAAAGTTGGAAAGTCCCGACCAACAATTACAAACACCTTACGCTTACTAAACCTACCCGCATCAGTACAACGTAAAGTAGCCGCCGGAGTACTCTCCGCAGGCCATGCACGTGCGCTCTTGTCATTGACAGATGCTTACACAATCGAAAAATTGGCAAACCGCATTGTTTCAGAGGGTTTGAGTGTTCGAGCAGTTGAAGAGATAGTCGCGACAGATCAAGGAAAGTCAAAGGGAGATAAGCGCCATGGCCAGACGCTACAGAGCCCAGATTTAAAGGAGTTGAGTGATCAGCTCGGAAATAAATTCGATACCCGCGTGAGTATTGAACTCGGAAAGTCACGCGGAAAAATCACCATCGAGTTTGCTGATGAAGAGGATCTAAAGCGAATTACAGAACTACTTAAATAAGCGCGCGATTCTCCATCTCGGTGCGGATAACTCCACCCAAAGCTTTCACTCCCTCGCGAATGCGATCGGGTGTTGGATAACAATATGCCAGGCGCATCGACCAACTTCCAAAGCCATCTGCAAAAAAAGCTGTGCCAGGAACATATGCAACTTTGGCTGCAATCGCCTTCGGCATCAATGCAGTTGTATCGATTTCGGGTGGGAGAGTTACCCACACATAAAAACCGCCGCCCGGCTTAGTCCAGCTAGCGCCCTCGGGGAAATATTGATCCAGACTTTCCAACATTGCATCGCGCCGCACTTTGTAAAGTTTGCAGAATGATGCGATCTGATCGCGCCAAGGCTGATCGGCAAGATAACCGCTAATCGAAAGTTGTGTGAAATTAGAGGGGCACAAGATCGAGCTCTCGGCTGCAATAACAAGCTTCTCTTTGAGTGATTGAGGAACCAAGGCCCACCCGACACGGAAGCCAGGAGCAATCGTCTTCGAGAATGATCCAAGGTAGATAACGTTTTCAGAGTCTTGCGCGCGCATCGCATTGGGTGAAGGCTTATCAAAGCCCAATAAGCCATAAGGATTATCTTCAACAATAAAGATCTTCTCGGCAGCGCAGATCTCTAGGATCTCTGTTCGGCGATCGGCCGGAAGAAGAACTCCAGCAGGATTTTGGTAATTGGGAATCAGATAAAGAAATTTGATCTCTTGCCCAGTCTTACGAACCGCGGCGATCGCAGCACGGAGAGCCTCGGGAATCATCCCATTTTCATCCATCTCAACGTGAACCACATTTGCCTCGTACTGCTTAAACGTACCCAATGCCCCGACGTAAGAGGGAGCCTCTACGAGTACCACATCACCAGGGTTGATGAAAATGCGCGAAATGAGATCAAGTGCCTGTTGAGAACCGGTGGTGACGATGATGTCATCGGGATGGGCACGGATACCCTCAAGAGCCATTACATCGCAGATCTGCTCGCGCAACTTTGGATGGCCCTGCCCACTGCCATACTGCAACGCCTCAGCGCCATTCTCCTTTATAAGCTTTTCAACGACATCAGCCATCATCTCCATAGGAAGAGCAGAGAGATTGGGCATGCCACCGGCAAGGGAGACGATCTCAGGGCGGGAGGCCACGGCGAAGAGGGCTCGAATTTCACTGGCGTGCATAAGTTCGGCGCGATGTGCAAAACGTTGCGTCAGCTGTAGATCTTCACCCGTGCGAAAACGCGTTACCTCGTTGGACATTTGGCAATTCTGCCACACCTAGCGAGTCGGTCGGTGCCCCTTTATCTGCGCAGTCCAGCTCGGCGCAGATCAGAGATACGCAGAGTGCCGGTCTTGGCATCATTTTCAGCGCTGAGATAGAGACGTTGGATAGCAACCATGAGCGCCTCAACAACTGTTTCACGAAACTCGGGATCACTCACCCTGCGATGATCTCCGGGGTTGGTCTCGTAACCTAACTCAATCCTTACGGTCGGAGATTTGGTAAGACGCAATAAGTCCCATGTCTTGGCATGAGTTCGACAATTGAGTAAGTCTGTTCGCGCACAGATCTCTCTCTGCGCGAGGGTGGCAAATCGCTCTCCTACGATCGAGTGGACGCCATGTGAGTCGCTGCCGTAGTAATACGTTGCTACCCCTTGTGCCCTCTCGTTCAAATACCTATCTTGATGGAGCGAGATAACCAGATCAGCACTTGCAGCATTTGCGATCTCGATACGCTCTGATTCATCTGGGATCGAGGTGATGGCTCTCGTTAAATACACATTCACCCCAAGAGCAACCAGTCGCCCTTCCAGGCGTTGACTGAGATCAAATATCGCGGCAGATTCCGAAGGATCAATCACAATAACTTTGCCAGCCAGCGCAGGTCCGCGCTCTGCGCGTATGGCAGCATCGCGTAATTGGATGGGAGCGCCGCCCGAGACGATCTTTTTAAGACGGAGCATTGACATGATTGTCGCAGGACCACAGCGTCCATCCACTTTAATTCCAACAGACTTCTGAAACTCCATTACTGCGCTTTCAGAGTCCTTACCGAAAATTCCATCTACTCTGCCGCAATTGAATCCCATTTCGCTGAGTTGTGATTGCAGCGCTGCGACATCATCCCCACGCATTAAGGGTTGTGTGAAAGTCAGTACTCGATCACCCAACTTCCAACGCGCCTCATCCAGTGCCCGCAGAGTGGTGTCATCAACCACCCCAGAAACTGTGAGACCCCGTGACTGTTGAAACTCTTTAACAGCAGATTGCACTTGAGCATCAAAGATCGAACTTTCACCCTTTAAGAGATTGAGGCGGGTTAGGTAGTTGGTGACCTGTAAGACAAGATCACCCGACCCACCAAGGGTGAGATCGGGTGTCATGAAATTGATTCTACTGGCGGCTTAATCAGCTATTAAATATAAGCTTCGAGATCTTTGAGGAGAGCAGGCTTCGGCTTTGCGCCAACGATGCTCTTCACTACCTGACCACCAACATAGACATTGAGAGTTGGAATCGAGGTGATGCCGTACTTCATTGCGATCGAGGCCTCTTCATCGGTGTTCAGCTTTACAATCTTGATCTTGTCAGCGTGCTCCGTGGCAATCTCTTCCAAGATCGGACCCACAGCGCGGCAAGGGCCACACCACTCTGCCCAAAAATCTACTAGTACTGGTGTGGTGCTGTTGAGGACGACATCTTGGAATGTCGCGGCTGTTACTGGTGGTGTACTGCTCATATCTCTCCCTAGATTATTTTTTGAAGTTCGCTATTTTCTTAAAATGCAGAGTACGGATTCTAGTGTCCAGCAAGGAATCTTTCAGCGTCTAACGCTGCCTGACACCCGGAACCAGCAGCCGTGATGGCTTGGCGATATGTGTGATCAACTAAATCCCCACACGCAAAGACCCCACTGAGATTTGTATGCGTGGAACGACCCTGGACCTTTACGTAGCCCTCATCGTCCAGCTCTACTTGTCCAACAAGCAGCTCAGAACGAGGGGAATGTCCGATCGCTACAAAGAGTCCCGTGAAGGCGCGTTCGGATTCACTACCATCAACCGTATTTCGCAGCTTGAGGCCCGTGACGTTCTCGGCACCCAGAACATCAATAACTTCGGTATTCCATAAGAATTCAATTTTTGGGTTGGCCTGCGCGCGCTCCACCATGATCTTGGAAGCACGAAGAGAGTCACGTCGATGTATTACAACCACCTTTGAAGCGAAGCGAGTTAAGAAGGTCGCTTCCTCCATCGCAGAATCGCCACCGCCCACAACAGCAATCTCTTGGTTGCGGAAGAAGAAACCATCGCAGGTAGCACACCAAGAAACACCGCGCCCAGAAAGGCGCTTCTCATTTTCCAAACCAATCTCTTTGTAAGCAGAGCCAGTCGCAAGGATGACCGCTTTGGCCTGCAGAGTGTTACCGCTCCCATCACTAACGTCTTCACGTCGCCTTGAAGTTTCATTTCAACGATGTCATCGCGGACGAGGATTGAGCCAAACTTTTCCGCTTGCGCCTTCAACTTATCCATTAAATCTGGCCCAATGATTGCATCGGGGAATCCCGGAAAATTTTCCACCTCGGTGGTGTTCATCAAAGCTCCACCAGCCGTCACTGATCCTTCATAGAGAACGGGGGCGAGTTGGGCGCGCGCCGCATAAATCCCCGCTGTGTAGCCAGCAGGACCCGAGCCAACTATTACCAGCTCGTGGATCACATCACTCACTTGGACACCATCTCTCTATGTAACCTCTTTATTTACGACGCAAGAAGAGAGCGAATGCATCTCCCACCTCGGCGATCTTAAACGCTCTTGCCAGCGCCAGATAGCCCAAACCGCTCACCGAAAGAACAACCAATAATCGCACGGTATTCCCACCCGGAATCTGGTTCCTAATAAGAAAGAGCGGGAGCGCCACCGCCCCATAGAGGAGCGCAAGGCGGGCATATAAGCCGATAATCTCGCTGATCTGGATATCAATCTTGTAGCGACGAAGTAGCCGGATGGAAGTCCACGCTCCAACGTAATAACTGAGGGCCGCCGCCCCCGCCAACCCAACGGTAACCCACTTCGCAGGCAGAGCCAGCGCGAAGGCAAAAGCTACAAGGCTGGCAAAGATATTCATGATGGCATTACTTAGAACCTGCAATTTCACATTTTCGAAGGCGTTCAATCCACGTAGCGCCACGAGATTGACGCTCAATGGAAGTAGTCCAACTGCGAAAGCCGAGAGAACTAGCCC
>Ga0073936_10009119_pt1 | contig 12397 bp, 10 predicted proteins | sample AliMusrvi5mmetaG_FD_87041 | JGI IMG/M metagenome (GOLD analysis project Ga0073936, IMG submission 87041) | Freshwater lake bacterial and archeal communities from Alinen Mustajarvi, Finland, to study Microbial Dark Matter (Phase II) - Alinen... | ecosystem: Environmental > Aquatic > Freshwater >... | reverse complement strand
ATCATAGGCCGGAAAAAGATAGGCTTTCATAAGATTTGAGCGGGTCAGATACTCATTGGCCGAATAAATGCCGATGAGATTTTCCCCCGGGATATTCAGAAAGCTCGGCAGCCCCGCGCCCACGGCCAGGAATACGGCATCATGGCGCGCCAGCAGCTCATCAACGGTTTCGGTTCTGCCGATGACGGCATTGAGCTCGAATTTCACGCCGAGCTTTGCCAGAAAATCGACTTCGGCCTGCACAATAGCCTTCGGCAGGCGAAATTCCGGTATGCCGTACACGAGCACGCCCCCGGCTTTGTGGAATGCCTCATACACGGTCACGTCATGGCCCTTTAAAATCAGATCGCCGGCTACGGTAAGCCCGGAAGGGCCCGCGCCCACAACGGCCACGCTTTTGCGGGTTTTCGGGGGCAGGCTGGGAAGGGGCGCTTCGCCCTGGCCGCGCTCCCAGTCAGCGGCAAAGCGCTCGAGCCGGCCGATAGCCACGGCCTCGCCGGTTTTTGCCAGCACGCAGCGCTCCTCGCACTGACTTTCCTGCGGGCAGACGCGGCCGCACACCGCGGGCAGGGCGGTCTTTTCTTTCAGCTTGGCGATAGCTGCGGCAAATTTGCCATGGCGCAGCTCCCGGATAAAGCCCGGAATGTCGATCTCAACCGGACAGCCCGTAACGCAAACCGGGTTCTTGCACTGTATGCAGCGGCTTGCCTCAAGCACTGCCGTTTCCGCTGAATATCCCAGCGGCACCTCTTCAAAATTGCGGCGCCGTTTGTCAGGGGCCTGCTCGGGCATGGGCTGGCGAGGAACTTTTTTCTTGTCTGTCATGGGAGCACCTATTTCATCTGTCCAAGTTTGCAGCTGTGATCAAGCTCAGCCGTTGCCTGAGCCTCATTTTCTTTATATGCGGAAAGCCGCTGCATGAGACCGTCAAAATCGACCAGGTGGCCGTCAAACTCGGGACCGTCGACACAGGTGAACTGGTTTTTGTTCCCGACCAACACGCGGCACCCGCCGCACATGCCCGTGCCGTCGATCATGATGGAGTTGAGGCTCACCTGCGTCGGGATGCCGTGGGGGCGGGTCATGTTGGCGATGGCCTTCATCATGGGCACGGGGCCGGCGGCCACGACCTCCGCGATTTTCTCTCCGCTGTCGATATATTGCTGTAAAATATCCGACACAAAGCCGTGATGCCCGAACGAGCCGTCATCGGTGCAGATTTTCAGCTCATGGGATGCCGCGGCCATTTTATCTTCCAGAATGAGCAGGTCTTTGGTTCGGGCGCCGATTATCGCCACGACCCGGTTGCCCATGTTTTTATAGCCGCGGGTTATGGGGTGCACCACTGCCGTGCCCGTTCCGCCGCCTATGCAGATAACCAGCCCCAGGACCCGCTCAATATGCGTCGGCTTGCCCAAAGGACCCAGCACATCAGTGAAAAAATCTCCGACCTGCAGGGTTTTAAACAGGGCCGTTGATTTACCGACAACCTGATAAATGATGGTTATGGTCCCTTTCTCGGGATCGGTATCGGCCATGGTGAGGGGGATGCGCTCGCCGGTTTCATTTGCCCGCAGCATGACAAACTGGCCGGGCTGTGCTTTGGCGGCGATTTTTGGCGCCTCAATGACGTTCATGACCACGGTGCCCTGCGCCATCTCTGTGCGCTCTACAATTTTAAACATGCGAATCCTCCGTTACTCGTTTTTGGTACAAGTTATTTATTATGAATGAGCCTTCAGAAAAAGTCAATAAAGCGGGAACAAGAGGTTATCGGCTGGTTATTTGCCGGATTGCGGCAAAAATGACCGTGCAGAGCCGGTCAAGCGCTTTTTCCGTTATTGCAAGCGGCGGCATGAGCACGATCACGTCCCCCAGGGGCCGTATGATAACGCCGTGTCTGCGTGCTTCTAGTATAACCCGGTGCCCCATGCGCTCCTGCAGCGCATAGGGCTGTTTAGTGTTCCGGTCGGCCACCAGTTCGATGCCGACCATGAACCCGCACTGCCGCACCTGCCCCACATGGCGGTACGCATGTAATTCCCTGAGCCGTCGCTTGAGCTGCTTTATTTTCGGCTGCAGGCGCTCAATCACCTGTTCTTTTTTAAAAATGTCGATATTGGCGCAGGCCGCTGCGCAGGCAACCGGGTTGCCCGTATAGGTGTGGCCGTGATAAAATGTTTTGCATTCATGCGCTTCTCCAAGAAAAGCGCTGTAGACCTCATCGGTGACAAGGGTCGCGGCAAGGGGCAGCGTGCCGCCGGTTATGCCTTTGGCAAGGCACATAATATCGGGCCTGACCTTCTCATGCTCGCAGGCGAACATGCAGCCGGTTCTGCCGAAACCGGTCGCCACTTCATCGGCGATGCATAAAACCTTATAGCGGCTGCACAGATCGCGAGCCGCCGCAATATAGCCTTTCGGGAAAGTGATCATGCCCGCAGCGCCCTGCACCAGGGGCTCCATAATGAAACCCGCGGTTTCACCATGATGTGCGCGCAGAATATCCTCCAGCGCGTTCAGACAGTCGAGGCCGCAGGACGGATGCGTCTTGCCGCAGGGGCAGCGATAGCAGTAGGGCGACGGCGCTTTGAATGTTTTAAACAGCAGGGGCCGGTAGATTTCATGAAACAGATCGATGCCCCCGAGGCTCACCGCACCTAGGGTGTCGCCGTGATAGGCATTGGCGAGGGATATGAATTTTTTCTTTTTCCTTGTCCCGCGGGAGCGCTGCTGCCAGTACTGATAGGCGATTTTCAGCGCAATCTCAACTGCCGTGGAGCCGCTGTCCGAGTAGAAAACCCGGGTGAGCCCACGCGGCGCAATTTCCACCAGCCTGCCGGCCAGCTCGATTGCCGGCACATTGGATAGCCCGAGCAGCGTACTGTGGCATATTTTACCGACCTGGGCAATGATGGCGTCATCGATCTGTTTTTTTCGGTGGCCGTGAACCGTGACCCACAGCGATGACACCCCGTCAAGGTATTTATTTCCTTCACTATCATAGAGATATGATCCCCGGCCCCGTTCAATTATGAGCGGCTCTGCGCGGCTGTAATCCTGCATTTGCGTAAAGGGGTGCCATAGTGATGCCGTGTCAATCTGTTGAAGCCGCTTGAGTTTCTTTTTGGTTATCAGGGGCTTTTCCATGCTTGTTATCCAGAGGCAAGATGGTATAATAAAAAATTATTTTGGCTCGCGAGACATGCTAATGCAGAAAGAGGCTCTTGTCAATGGACGGATGGAATATCACGCAAGACCAGCAGCAGCCGGCAGGGTTTGAATTTGAACCGAAGCGCTTTTTTGATACCTTTATCAGGGTTGCGAAAATGATGCTGGTAAAGCCACGGGAATTTTTTCGCCAGCTGCCCGTGAACGCAACGCTTACAAACCCCCTGGTCTTTCTGGCCTTTTGTTCCTTTATAACGGCGCTGCTGGTGGCAAATGCGCGGGGCGGGGGGTTCCAGCTGTTTGCCATGCTGTGCTGCGCAAATATTTTTTCAACCCTTATCGGCAGCATAACCCTGCACGTGCTGGTTAAAAAAATGTACCGGTCGCAGGCGCCGTTCGGCGCAACGCTGCGGGTGCTGGCCTATGCAAGCCTGATGGACACCGTCTCCTGGATTCCCCTGCTGGGCCCGTTTGCTTATTTTTACGGACTGTATCTGGTGTTTATCGGCATTCAGGAGCAGCACCGGGTCTCGCCCCGCAAGGCGGCGCTGGCTGTTGTAATAATTGTCTGTCTTATTACCGCGCTGGCAATGAGCATCATGCTCGTTTCGCCGGAAAGCGTTTCCGAAAGCCTCAAAATGCTTGATCCGCAGCAGGGCGAAACCGGTTTTTAATTCCCCGCGGCTCCGGTATCATCGGCGACGGCTTCAGCCCGCTTGAGAAGGCCCCCGAAGGTCAGCTTCTGAAAAGGCAGCAATACCAGCCCGGTCAGAATGACCGGCGCCATCTGCATGAAATGCAGCGCCACGGCATAGGACAAAGCCCTGGGTTTTGCAATCCCGAATGCGGTGAGCCCCAGTATGCAGGCATAGTGATAGGTGCCGATAAAACCCGGCGCAGCCGGAATCATGACCCCAAGGGCGACAATGGCAAGAATGGCAAAAGCGTTAGCCAGTGAAAGGTTCATGTCAAAGGCATAAAACATACAATAGTTGGAGAGCCCCAGCATCAGCCATGTGGCCAGCGAAAGCAGCAGGACCCATAGTGTCTTTTTTACATCAGGCAGCAGTTGCAGCCCGTCCAGAAAGGAGTCGGCAAGGTGGGCCGCGGGCTTGCCGATCCGGTCGGGCAGGAGGCCCAGCACTTTGGCGATTATCCGTCCGGAAAAATCCCTCTTGGTGCCCATAATAATAAAAACAGTCAGCAGGGTAAGAGAGATCGTCAGCATGGTGATGCCGGCCTTGAAAATTTCCGGCGGCAGGGGGATTTTTATCAGAACGATAAACAGAAAAACCATGAGCGTCAGAAGATCAAAAATCCGCTCCAGAACCACGGTCGCCATGGTGGCGGGCATTCGGACGCCGCCGTACTGTTTTACCAGATAGGGCCGCACAAATTCCCCGAGCCGCGCCGGCAGTACTCCTATGGCCATAAAACCGATTGCCGAAAACTTGAATAGCGTCCACTGGTCAAGCCTGACCAGATTATTAATCATGATGCCCCAGCGATATGATCGCACATAGAGATTCCCCAAAACCAGGAGCAGCACCGGGATGAGATACAGGTACTGTATGGAACGGAAACAGGACGCAACCTCGGAAAAGTTGATGCCTCGCAGCACAAAGCCGATGCAAATACAACTGATGGCAATTCCTATAAATGTGTTTTTTTTCATAAGCATCCATGCAAAACTTTTTTCATCAAGACTTCAGAGGTCATGCCGATATATAAAAGAGCAACGGCACGAGGGGTCAGGCTGTATGTTTCTGAAACAATATATGTAAGTTTTCATAATAGCAATAAAATACATTTCCGCTTTTCGCAAACAAAAAACTTTACAATGCACTTGAAATCAATAAATAATAGCCGTTAGCGCGTCTAATAAGCGCCAGCGACTATGTGCTTAAGGGCTACAGACTATGTCTGAAAAAATTGGGAGTTTGCTTTTAAAAAAGGGCGCCATTAGCCAGGAACAGCTCGATACCGCGCTTGCTTTTCAAAAGGAAAAGAACATTAAGCTCGGCATTGCGCTTACCCGCCTGAACTTTATCAAGGAAAGTGTGCTGCTGCAGATTTTAAGCGAGCAGCATGGCGTTCCGGCAATGAAGCTTTCCGAGTTCACTATAGACTCTGATATCATTAAAATCATAACCGCGGAAGTCGCGACAAAGTATAATGTTTTGCCGATTGCGCTCAAAAATTCAACCCTTATTGTCGCCATGACCGACCCGTCCAATATTTTTGCGCTGGACGACCTGAAGTTTCTCACCGGCTATCGCATCGAACCATTTGTTGCCGCCGACGAGGCTATCCTGACCTCCATTGACTACTACTATCAGACTGCCACCGCAACCGAGAGCCTCTTAAGCGAATTTGAAGACGGAGATATGGAGCATATCGATATCTCCGATAATGTCGACCTCAGTGAACTGGCGCAGGAAAGCGAGGACGCACCGGTCATCAAGCTGGTGAATGCGGTTCTCTCGGAGGCGGTTGAGCGCCGGGCAAGCGATATCCACGTGGAATCCTATGAGAAGAGCTTCCGTATCAGATACCGGGTGGACGGAACCCTGTCCGAGGTCATGAAGCCGCCCATGAAAATGCGCAATGCCATAGTATCCCGTATTAAGATCATGGCCAAACTCGATATAGCCGAGCGGCGGCTGCCGCAGGACGGCCGCATCAAGATGAAAATGGGCAAAAACCGCGAAATGGATTACCGGGTATCAGTGCTTCCTACCCTGTTCGGCGAAAAAGTGGTTATGCGGCTTCTGGATAAATCAAACCTGCAGCTTGATATGACCAAACTTGGATTTGATGAAGAGCAGATTACGAACTTTAAGGAAGCCATTTACAAGCCTTATGGCATGGTGCTGGTGACGGGGCCGACCGGGAGCGGTAAAACCACAACGCTTTACTCCGCGCTTTCCGAGCTTAATAAGGTTACCGAAAATATATCCACGTGCGAAGATCCGGTTGAGTTTAACCTTGACGGCATCAACCAGGTGCAGATACATGAGGATATCGGCCTTAATTTCGCCGCTGCGCTGCGCTCGTTTTTACGCCAGGATCCCGATATCATCCTAGTCGGGGAGATCCGGGATTTTGAAACCGCGGAAATAGGCATCAAAGCCGCCTTGACAGGGCATATGGTGCTCTCCACCCTGCACACCAACGATGCCCCTGGAACGATAAACCGCCTGCTGAATATGGGTATCGAGCCGTTTCTGGTATCTTCCGCCGTTAATCTTATCGTTGCCCAGCGCCTTGCACGCAAAATATGCCCGGACTGCAAGGAGCCCGCAAACCGCATTTCCGAAGATTTGCTTGCCAAGCTTGGCGCGGTTCCCGAGGGGTTTCATGATGCGACAATATATAAGGGCCGGGGCTGTGATACCTGCAAAGGCTCGGGGTATAAGGGGCGAATCGCGCTCTATGAGGTCATGCCGATGTACGAGTCGCTGAAAGAGCTGGTGCTTCAGGGAGCTTCGGCCATTGAAATTAAGCGCGAGGCCATAAATTCAGGGATGCAAACGCTGCGCCAGAGCGGTATTCAAAAAATGATTGCTGGCGTGACGACGCTCGATGAAGTGCTGAGGTCATCAGTGCGTGATGATTGAGAGTTGTTTTCTCAAGCAGGGATTCCCTAAAACTGTTTTAAGCAGAGGATATTATGCCAGTCTACAATTGGGAAGGTGTCAATAGGCAGGGCGCAATTGTTAAAGGAACCAATGAAGCGGTAAGCGAAGTTGCGATCCGGGAGATGCTCAAAAAGCAGCATGTGCGGATTAAATACATCTCTGAAAAGCCGAAGGATATATTCGCAGGTATCAAGCTGTTTCAGCCCAAGGTGAGCACCAAGGATCTGATTCTTTTCACCAGGCAGTTTTCAACCATGATCGATTCAGGACTTCCGCTTATCCAGGGTCTTGAAATCCTTGCCTCTCAGGAGGAAAACCCCACGTTTAAACAGATAATTACAAAAATAAAGTCCGATGTGGAAGGGGGTGGCACTTTCGCCGCAGCGCTGGGGAAGCATCCTGTTGTTTTTGACAATCTTTATGTGAATCTTGTAGCCGCAGGTGAACTCGGCGGTGTGCTTGACACCATTTTGCAGCGTCTGGCAACGCATATTGAAAAAAATGCCAAGCTTGTCGGCAAAGTCAAAAGCGCCATGGTGTATCCCTCGGTTATCGGCGTTGTTGCAATTGTCGTTATTCTAGTGCTTCTGATTTTCGTTATTCCGGTTTTTGCGGAAATGTTTAGCAGTTTTGGCGGCCAGCTACCCGGGCTTACGCAGGGTGTGGTGGATATGAGTAATTTCTTGCGGAGCTACTGGTGGGCGATTTTTACCGGTGTCGGCCTTGTTGTTTTTGCCTTTAAGAAATGGAAAAGCACTGATAGGGGTGAATATATCTTTGATAAATTTATCCTCAAAACACCCGTACTAGGGGATTTGTTGCGCAAGGTGGCTGTTGCCCAGTTCACCAGAACCATGGGCACCATGCTGTCAAGCGGTGTTCCTATTCTTGACGGCCTTGATATTGTGGCAAAAACATCAGGAAATAGAATTGTTGAAGAGGCGATTTTTGCCACAAAAACCAGTATCAGTGAGGGTAAAACAATTGCCGAACCGCTCATGAAAAGCGGCGTTTTTCCGGCCATGGTCTGCCAAATGGTGTCCGTCGGCGAACAAACGGGCGCCCTTGACAGCATGCTTTCTAAAATAGCGGATTTTTATGAAGAAGAAGTCGATCAGGCGGTTGACACCTTGACGTCCATGATTGAGCCCATAATGATGATTTTTCTGGGCGGAACGGTTGGCACCATGCTCGCGGCAATGTATCTGCCGATATTTAAAATCGCAGGTGCTGTCGAAGGTGAAGAGGGCGGCAAAAAGGCCGAGGTGCCGTAATATTCCGGCACCGGCCTCGCGCCGCGGTTCGGGCAAATAAAAAAGCACGGAGGGTATACCCCGTGCTTTTTTATTTGAGCAGGATTTACTTAGAGCATTTTTCTTTTTTTGTAGCCGCTTGCATAGGCAAGCTTTTGCTTCGTTAGCCCGTGCTATGATTCTCGCAAAAGAAGCCGGCGATGGTGGATTGCCAATGGCTCGAACCGCACGGGCTGCCTTCACCAAAAGCTCACCTGTGCCTGTATGGCTACAGTATTTTGAAAAATGTTCTAAGATCCAAGGTTGGAAAACACCTGTTTGATCCACAGCCACAGGCGCTTGAAAAACCCGGGATTGCGCAGCTTTTCAAGTTTGTTTCGTGCTTCCGCGAGTTCGTCAGCTGAAAAATCCCGGCGTAGAATATTTTCCTCCACCTCAAGCTCAAGCATGCCCAGCTCACCCGCCGTATCCATAACGGTTGCTTCAATGTACTCCCAGCCAAGCCTCCGGGCTGACCCAAGCCTGCGGTGTCCCGCAATCAGTTCATGTTTCCGGTTAACGACCACTGGGTTCATAAGCCCGTGATCACGCAGGCTTTCCATGAGGGGGGAGAGATCGCCCAGGTCTTTTCTGATTCTTTTTTTTATTTTTATGTCCGTGATTTTAAGCTGCATAAGCTGTCCGATGCTTCGTAGCGTTTTGAGTGTTTTGTGAAGAGGGTATAGTACGAGGACGGGGGTGAGTCAAATAAAAAAAAGCACCCGGCCTTGCGGCCAGGTGCTTGTAAAATATGGCGGGGACGATCCCGGCTTTAATCGGGACGACCTTCGGCGTGATGGGCGCAAAAAAAGAAAGGCGTAACAGGTATTTCAACAACTTAGCTTCGCCAAAACCAACCAAAATTAACGTTAATTCACGGCAGAACGCAACCCATACGCAACCAAAATGCCCGTGATTTCATAAAGAGATTGCGGGCATTTTTATTTAAAAAAAAATTTACTTTTTTATCCATTCTCAGTTGTTCCATTTCTTTTTTTGACCTTATCTCCGCCCATGTGGAGTACTCCTCTCCGATGGTAAATAAGCCGGCCCACCGGTCCGGAGGAAAATCATTATCGCCATTACAAGCAGCATGTGCTCAGCATGAGAACCTACGTGTATCATTGGGTTAATCTTTTACAATTTTCATATTTCTGTCAAGTCGAATAAAGTCCTGATACCAGCCCACGATATCGACCCAAATATCGCCGATGCGGAGCATGTCGCGAAACGTAAGACGCGGTTTCGTGTTGTCATACAGCGAATGAAAAAGCCAGCAGTGATACATCCGGTCTTCCGTAAATTGAGTATCATTGTAGTTCTCTCCATTAGCAAACGTTTCCCATTCCAGATTTATGCAGATTTCATCAAGCTCTGCGATGATATTATCGTCATTGTCCCGATAGTCAGGGCCATCTTTATCCAAAACAAATTTTATCATCGCCTCGATTTCATAATCCTTCAGAAAATTTTCCTCCGGCCGTTTAAGCCTCTTCTCGCATTGTTTGATCAAACGTTTTGCTTCAATGATTATTTTCTTTTCAAGCTCAACCAGTGTACTGTTGAGCTGCACCAGACGCTGCCGCTCATTCTCCGTCAACTCATCAAGCGACACCCAATATTTGGAGGCGCCTTTGCCTTTAAAGCTGAAATCCAGCGGTTGTATGTTTTTGCAGGTTTGTGAGTTTTTGTCTCGTGTCGCATGCCAGATGTCCCATACCATTTGCCCCATGAGCCAGAATTCCACCGTCGTATCGAAAAGGCGCGACAACGGTATGGCCATACTCACAGTTACCGGCGTTAATCCCCGGCATACCATTTCAAGACTTTTGCTGCTCAACCTGGTCATCCGGGCAAGCTCGGTAATACTCAGTTTGAAAAACTTCATATAGTGTTGTAAAAGGATTATGCCCGGATGCAAAGGCTTGCGATGCAACGGCAGCCTGACTGCCGGCTTGTGTGATCCAGTGAACAGCATTATGCCCCCTTTCTCATGCGAAGCTTTGTTATCACCGCCCGTTTTACCTTGTACCAGCATTCGTCGAAGGCGAAGCAAATATAATAGTCTCCTGCAATTTTTATGCTGCACTGCCCCTTGCGCCTGCCGTGCAGTACCCGAACTTCAAGCTCGGGAAGCGATTTTAGATCATAAAAACAATCGACATTGTTAAGAAAATCAAGCCTGTGCTGAGCAAGGGGCACAAGCTCGGCGGGCAAAAGATTTTGCGCCTCTTTTGATGTTTTGCCGTTATAAATGTCTTCCGTTGCCTTATTAAAAAAATCAGTGATCATATCACGCTCCTTGCTGTGCAGCCGGTACCGCAACCTTTTTCATGAGACTTTTTCACCGCGGTACTTCACCTCTCTGACATACACGTCGCCTGTCTCCCACTGGCCATGCGTACAGGGGCTTTTTACTGCACAGAGCCATACCGCATATTCATTGTCCGCCTCCGCATCAGGAGGTTGATATTTCTTGAGAACACGCCACTCCCAGCCTTCAAAGCGATCCAGGCCTTTCCACACCTCATAGGGTTCGTGCAATTGGCGGCGTTTGCCGCAGGGATTTTTCGGTTTTGGCGATGTCGTTTTCATGGGCGCTCCTTTAGATATGAGTACGTTGTAACTCTGTATGACTAAGGCCGCCCCCCTTTTTATTCTCAAAACGAGAATCCCAGTGGTTTCCCTCCATGCTGCGCGCGCTTTATCTGCACTTCACTTTCAAGAGCGGCTACAAGCATGTCGTGGGAAAGATCCTCGGGCTTGAAGAAACAGTAGCGGTCACGCACCACTTTGAAGTCACCGGGCGCAAGATCGCGGATATTGCGGAGCCGGTCGAGATTTGCCGTATCCAAAGAGGTGCCGGGAAGGGGCATACAAAACCTTTCGTAAAAAATTTCAGTGCCCTGAACGGTCAGGAAATCAAAACCGATCTTCTGGTTGAAGCGCCGTATAGAGGCATCATCCAGCCCCGCAAACCGGTTTGTCGTGCAGATGAGCAGGCCACGGAAGCGCTCCATCTGCGTGAGAAACTCATTAACCTGCGTTGTTTCCCAGGAGTGCTGTGCGATTTCGCGGGTGAAGATGAAGGAATCCGCCTCATCGATAACCAGAACAGCTTCTTTAGCCTCGGCCTCGGCAAAAACAGCTGCAATGTTCTGCTCCGTCTGTCCGACCCATTTGCTTAATATGTCGCTGGCACGCCGCACCATAAGCTCCCGGCCAAGGCGCCGGGCAATGTAGCGGCCCAGTTCGCTTTTGCCGGTGCCGGGTGCACCGTAAAAGAGCAGGTTCATGGAGATTCTGCGGGAGAAATCAGAGCTTTTTAAAAAGCTGTCATAGATGTCAATCTGCTGCATCAGCGCAGGCAGATCGCCTTTAATGTTGAGACCCTCAAGGCCGTAGTTGGCCTCAATGCAATCTTTATCTATCGGACGGATGCCGCCATTGATAACGGTTCGATGCGCCTGCAGCCCAAGTTGCACGGCCTTTAAAAAGCCCGTTTTGTCGCTCGGCGAGATTTCCTTTGCTTTTTTCACCGCAAGGTCTATGGCTCCCGCGCTTACGGCATACAGCTGGGACAGGGGCTCAATTTCCGCGGCGTCAACAAGCCGGCTGCACTGGTTGCGCTCTAGCACCGTGCGCCAGAGATTTTCCCGCTGCTTTAGCGAGAAATGCCTGAAATGCAGGCTGAAGGACATGCGCCTCAGCACGGACTCATCTATTTCTTTTATGCGGTTGGTGATCCAGATAATCCTGCGGCCCGGCTCGTCCAGAAACTTGTTCAGCCATCCCTTGTCCCGCGTCTCGCCCCTGAAAAACCATGAAAATTCGGTATTGAGCAGATTATCAGCCTCATCCACCAGTATGAGCGAACCGTCGCCGTTATTAGTCATGTTGCTGCAGGCTATGAGTGCCGTACGCCGGTTTTCTGATTCGTTGTCTTCATCGCCTTTGCTTATTTCAAAGGCCTGCACTCCAAGCTCTTTTGCAACGCCCCGTGCATAACTTGTTTTGCCGGTGCCTGCCGGGCCGTAGAGCAGTATATGGGTGGATGTTTCCTGCCGTTTCCCGAGAAGATCAAGCACGTGGGCTGTTTCATCGCGGCCGATCACATGATACTCAAGGGGCAGAGCGTCCTGCCCGGCCCTGGCATACAGTTTCTCCGGGGTGAACTGCGATGAGGCGCTATTGAAAAAACTTTCAAAATCATCATTAACGCTGAGACGGTGCCGGTCAAATTCAAACATGCCGATTTTTGCCAGAGTTCCCTGCTGTATGCGGCTCAATTCT
>Ga0073936_10009115_pt1 | contig 12404 bp, 12 predicted proteins | sample AliMusrvi5mmetaG_FD_87041 | JGI IMG/M metagenome (GOLD analysis project Ga0073936, IMG submission 87041) | Freshwater lake bacterial and archeal communities from Alinen Mustajarvi, Finland, to study Microbial Dark Matter (Phase II) - Alinen... | ecosystem: Environmental > Aquatic > Freshwater >... | reverse complement strand
CCCAGAAAGGTGTTTAGGCTGTAGGCTGTTAGCCTGTTAGGTTGAAAATGAATGCGTTACGCAATGAGACGCACGCGCCCAATGGTGGCATTTCAGAATCTCGTAACGTGTTGTCTGCCAAACCTAACAGCCTAACAGTCTACAGCCTAATTCCCTTTCCAGGATAATCCACAAAATGCCCCTCCCCTTTTGTGCCTTTTGTGGCCATGCAACGATTCGTGCTTGGCTGGGGGTTCCGAAAAAGCGAGTATCGTGCACATGGCAAATACAAAAACCGATTTCAACGGCAAGCCCATCGCCCTGGCTTCCACCGTGGCGTATGCGGACGACGCGATTGTCAGCAAGACGATGCTCGACAAGAAAACGGGGACGCTGACGCTCTTTGCGTTCGATGCCGGGCAGGGGCTGAGCGAGCACACCTCGCCGTACGACGCCACCGTGCTGGTGGTCGAGGGCGAAGCGGTGCTGACGATCGGCGGCCGGCGGGTCGAGGCGCGCGCCGGGGAACTCGTGATCATGCCGGCCAATGTGCCGCACGATGTGCGCGCGGAATCGCGCTTCAAGATGCTGCTGATCATGATCCGATGAATTTCGCGTGCGCGAAATTCATTTCTGCGACATCAATGTCCGCAGCGGGGTCGCACTAGAACGAACTTCCTGATTCTGCGGTTCGACATTCGATATTCTGCGGTTCATGCGGGCTACCGCTTGCTTACTACACGCCCAGTTTTTTTCGCACCGCATCCACGCCCAGCCCCGCGATCTGCACCTTCTTGAGCCGTCCGGTTTCGCCGGCGACGACGGCCACCGCGCGCCGGGGCAGGTCCAGTTTCTCCGCCAGGAACTCCGTCAGCGCTTCGTTGGCGCGCCCATCGACGGGCGGCGCCTGGAGCCGGATGCGCAGCCAGGCGGCGTCCGCCCCCGCGATCGCCGTCCGCGAGGCGCGTGGCGTGGCCTTGACGGTCAGCAGGCAGCCGCCATTGGCGGCAACGATCCAGGCGGGGTGCATTGGCATTACGGGCCTCTGGCTTGTCACTGTTGGTAAGCAGACTGAAGGCTGAAGACTGTTCGCCGTGTCTGCCAACACCATGCGAGAATTTGGAAAATCACCATTGGCGCGTGCGTCTCAGTGCGTAACTCATTCATTCTCAACCTAACAGTCTAACAGCCTTCAGCCTAATCCCCTTCCCAGTCACTGCTCACTGGCACTTCGCGATCACGGAGAACAGGAACGAACAGATCACGATGGTGTAAAGCAGGTACGCGCCCGCCATGTAGAGCAGCGGCGTGAGATCGAGAAATCCCACGATCAGCCGCTTTCGCGTGCCAAGCATCGTGGCCACGCCCTCGTTGCAGATCGCGTTCAACGCGGCATTTTGCAACATGGCGGCGGCGAACGATCCCACCAGCAGGGCAAACATGAGTTGCCATGCCATCATCAGCAGGTCGGCCACGGAAAGCAGGGTCAGGCAGCCAAGGGAAAGCAGCCGGACGGAGGCATCCGCCAGGGGTGACGCGAGCGGGTGCGCAGCGATCCCGGGAAGCGCCTGGACCGTGCCTGCGCCGACGAGGTTCAATTCGTACACCAGTACGCCATGCACGACCAGCAGCAGGAGAATCTGCGCCCAGCGTTGCAACGCCGCGAGCGGCAGGGCGGCGAAGTGAAACGCCTCGGACGCGCGATCCCGGCGCAGCACCGGCGTCAGGATCTGGATGAGCACGTAGACGCCCCAGTAGCGGGCGATGAAAAAGAGAAAGTGCAGCACGCTGAACGTCAACGCGCCATGCGCCCCCGGTTCGCGCGGCGAAAAATGGTAAATCGTGCCGACGGTCAGCACCCACGGCTCCTCGGCGCGGAAATGATTCAGCCCCGCGGCGCGGAAAGCCAGCAGGAAGGCCAGCAGAAGCAGTGCCGTCAGCCGCCCGGGCAGCGGCAGCACCGGCCGCAGGAAATCCAGCACACGGTCCGTCAGTCGCGTGGGCGCGGAGAGGAGCGGGTTGAAATAGAGCTCCTTGTCCGGCAGCGACCAGAGTCGCACCCAGAACAGGAGCAGGAGCAAATCCGTGATGACGAGAAAAGTTTCCATGTGCGTGTGAAGGGTAAGCGTCCACCGGGAATTGAGCAAGTGCGGAGTAAGGCAAAAGTTGACACGACTGCACGGCTGTCATACACTATCAAAATCCTTTTCTGAATCGGAGGATCACGGCCGATGCCCTATCTGGTTGTCATGGATGGCCCTCAAAAAGGGCGTCGTTACGCGATTGCCGACAGCACTACCCGTATCGGCCGGGTGGCGGGTAATCACATCGTGCTCGACAATGCCTCGGTCTCCAGCGGTCATGCCGAGATTGTCAAGGAAAACGACGGTTTCCGGCTGCGCGATCTCGACTCCACCAACGGCACGCGCGTCAACAGCCACCGCGTCACGGACACGCTCCTGTTCCGCGACGATGAAATCCTCCTGGGCGATCTGCCGGTGGTGTTCAGCGGCGAAGATGCGCCCCGTCGGCAGGAGCCGCCCAAACCAGCCACCCCGGATGCCGCGGAGGAGCCTGCAACTGCCACACGCCCACCGGTCGTGGTGGCTTCCACCGCGAGCGGCAAGCACGCCACCATATCCATGCCTCCGGATTTTCGGAAGCGTCGCGATACACGGCTCTTTTGGATTGCGGCGATCCTGTTGCTGCTGATCGGGATCGGCTTCGCCGGCTGGAAGTTCTACCATTCGGTATTTAGCCACCGGTAGGGCGCGACCGCAGGACGCGGGATAAATTTTCGGAACGAACCTTTATAGAATCCACCCCTCGAATGCCGCCCGCTCCAACGGAGCCGCCAGGCGCTCTTCCGCTTCCGCACCGCGCATCAGGCGCACCATCGTGCCGGCCGCATCCGCGCGTTTGTCGGCATACCCTGCGCAAACGCCGCAGGCCAGATTCACGTCCGCGGCCGAAGCGCTTCCCGGCAATAACAGCGTGGGGCCGGGCACGTTCCGCGTGGAGATCAGCACATCGGCCGGCGTCGCCGCGGCTTCCAGCGCCTCATTGTCCATGTGGTTGCGGCCGACGATGCACTTGGCGCCGCCCGGCAGACGCAGATGCCTTCCGGTCCGCAACAGATGCATCAGGCGCAATTCCGCCGGCCCCTCGTGCGCCAGCAGATCCTGCAGCTTCCGGCAAAAACCGCCCTCGGTCAGCAGGCAGCCGCCCGCGGGAGCGGGATACTCCCGGATGCCGTACTGGCGCGCCAGTTCCATCTGCGCCCGCCGCGAACGGCCGTTCAGCGCCAGCAACCGCGCGCGGTCGATGAGCCCGCGCCGTTCGGGTTCCGTGGGGTCCAGAAGCTGCGCCGAGAGCGGCCGCACCAGGCGGTCGGCATAGCCGCAGTCCGCGGAGACGATCTGCAGCGAGCGGCGGTTCTGCGACATGGGGCGCTGGTTCAGCACCTCGCCCGTGGCGAGAAAATCGAACCCGATTTCCGTCATGTGCGCGCCGGCGCGGTTGAGCATGCGCGCATGGCAGTCGATACACGGATTCATGGCGCCGCCGAAGCCGTGCGGCGGATGCTGCACCAGCCCCACAATGTCGGCCGTGAAATCCAGGACATGCAGACGGACCCCGATCGCGCCGGCCGCCTTGCGCGCGGCGCGGCTGCTGAAAAACGGGCTCTCGAACACGATGGCCTCCATGTGCAGCCCCTGCGCCCGCAGCACGCAAATTGCCAGCATGCTGTCCAGTCCGCCGGAAAGCAGGCTGAGTCCGCGTCCGCCGGTGGCCGGAATGGATGGCTCGTTCATGGCCGCGGATGATAACCGGCCCGTCCGCGGGCGGCAATCACGGTTCTGAAGAGAATGGACCAAGGCCGGTGCCCCTCCAGTTTTTCGCCTGCCACACGACTTGCTTTATTTTCTGCAACGGCGTTAGGATATTGCCGTGAAGCCGTTTCTCCATGCCGCCTGCTTCCTGCTGCTGGCGTCCGCGCTTTGCGGTCAGATGGGCGTCACGATGCCGGGCGGATTCGATGACGGCAGCGTGCGCAGCACGCCCCTGCCCGGCACACCGGAAGCATCGCCCCAGGGCGCGCTCGCCATGGCCACCCTGCCCGGCACGGTCTATCCAGGGGATTTCCTGCTCCTCTCGGCGCAGAGCAACCGGTTCGGCCCCTACCCCTACCGCCCGGATGCGGTCATCGGATCGGAACGGTTTCCCTATACGCTGCAGGTGGTCAGCGACAAGGAGTTCCGGCTGTCCGATCCGCGCAAACATGCCATGCTGGGACCATTCCGCTACGAAACGGGCACACCCATCGCCTTCGATCAAACCACGCTCTCCGTGCTGCGCCTGCCATCGCAGGTGGTCGTGACGCTGGCACCTCGCGGCAGGCAGAGCCGCGAGCCCACGCTGGCCATCGCCCCGCTCACACCCGCCGTTGCCCGGTCGCTAGCCCAGTTCCGCGCCACCTTTGCCACGATCTTCAACCGGCTCTCCGGTGAACTAGCCACGCGCAGCATCGAAGGCGTACCCATCGTTCGGGACGCGTACGGAAAAACCTTCGATGGAACCGTCAAGCCCTCCCTGCGCGACCGCGAAAATGCGCGGCGGCGCGCCGAGACCACGGTTGGACTGCTGCTCGACAAATTTCAAGGCGACGAAGTGTCCATGCGCGCCGAATGTACCGGCAACCTGGCGTACCGATTCGCAGGCGTGCCACCGGGCAATTACGTCCTCTGCGCGCTCTGGCGGGTGCAGGAGCGCGACGCGCTGAGCGTGGCGCCGGCCGCCTTGGAAGTGTGGTGGACCCCGTTCCAGATCGGCGCGCAGGAAAAGCTCGTGTTTACGCTCACCGCCGACAACGCCTGCGGCTGGACGGGAATCTTCAAGTTCCCGAAATTTGACTAGGCTTTTTCGCCATATTCGCGGAAAAGTCCCTGCGTACCGAGTTCGGAACCGCCGCTGGTGGCGGCCAGTCTGGCATAGCGTTCGAGCGCCAGTTGCAGCGCCGGAAGTTCGATGCCGGCGCGTTGGGACGCTTCCAGCGCGAGGCGCATGTCCTTGACGAAATGCTTCACGAAGAATCCCGGCGCAAAATCGCCGGCCAGCATCTTGGGTCCGCAGTTGCGCAACTGCCAGCTCCCGGCGGCGCCGCTGTCGATCGCGTCCAGCAGCCGGACGGAGTCGAGACCCATGCGCTGCGCATAAGCCAACGCCTCGCACACGCCCTGGATCGTGCCGGCAATGGCAATCTGGTTCGCCAGCTTGGCATGCTGCCCGGCGCCGGCCGCGCCCAGATGCACGATCTTTCTGCCCATGCGCGCCAGCAGCGGCCGCACGCGTTCGAAGCCTGCCTTGTCGCCGCCCACCAGGATCGTCAAAGTGGCCTCGCGCGCCCCCTTGTCGCCGCCGGTAACCGGCGCATCCAGGGCGCAGACGCCGCGCGCCGCCGCCGCCGCCGCAATTTGCCCCGCCAGATCGGGACTGGAGGTGGTCATGTCGATCAGGATTGCGCCCGTCCGCGCGTTCGCCACGAGGCCGTGTTCGCCGAGATAGATCTCTGACACGTCCTGCGGAAAGCCCACGATGGTGACCACCACGTCGCTCGCAGCCGCCACCGCCGCGGGGCTGTCGCACCAGACCGCGCCGCGTCGGAGCAGTTCCTCCGCCTTGGCGCGCGTGCGGTTGTAGATGCGCAGTGCATAGCCAGCCGCTTGTAGATGCCCGGCCATGGAGCGGCCCATGACGCCGGTGCCGATGAAGCCTACGGTGGTACGTGCAGGAGCAAGGCTCATGTTCCCCTCGACTCGAATAGAGCCTTCGTCATTGGTCATTCGTCATTAGTGACCAATGCCTACTGACCAATGACCGATCTCACCCTCTATTCGGCGCGGTGATCAGGCTGAGGAATTCGGCGCGGGTGGCGCCGTTGCGCCGGAAGCTGCCCAGCACGGAGGAGGTGGTCATCACGGAGTTCTGCTTCTCCACGCCGCGCATCATCATGCAGAGGTGGCGGCACTCCATCACCACGCCCACGCCCTCGGCATTCGCGGCCTCCATGACGGCTTCCGCCACCTGCGCGGTGAGGCGTTCCTGCACCTGCAGCCGGCGCGCAAAGCAGTCCACCAGCCGCGCGATCTTGCTGACGCCGACCAACTTGTCCTGCGCCACATAGCCCACATGGCAGCGGCCAAAGAACGGAAGGAGATGGTGTTCGCAAAGGGAGTAGACTTCGATGTCGCGCACGATGATCATGTTGTTCGTGTGCGACTCGAAGATCGCGCCGTTGATCACACGGCGGGAGGACTGGTGGTAACCGCTGGTCAGAAACTCGTAGGAGCGGGCCACACGGGTGGGCGTGGCGCGCAGCCCCTCGCGCCGCGGGTCTTCGCCCAGTTCAACGAGCAGTTGCCGGACGAGGGTTTCGATCCGTTTGACATTGGGCTTGCGCATGGCGCGTGACAAACTTGCGGGTCTTCCCCGAAATGAAAATGGCGAGGACGACGGGGTTCGAACCCGCAACTTCCGGATCGACAGTCCGGTGCGCTAACCAATTGCGCCACGTCCCCGCAAAGCAGGTGTGCAATATACGTGGACTATGATGGAAGAATCAAGGCTAATCTGGTCAGCTCTTCCGGCCGGCCAGAATCGTGTCGCGCGCCTGCGGCAACTTGTCCGGGAAATCCAGGGTGTAGTGCAAGCCGCGGCTTTCGCGGCGGCGCATGGCGCTGCGCACGATCAATTCCGCCACATCGGCGATGTTGCGGAGTTCCAGGATGTCCGCCGTGACCAGGTAATCGAAGTAATACTGCCGGATCTCCTCGCGCAGCATGCGGATGCGGCGCTGCGCGCGTTCCAGCCGCTTGTTCGTGCGCACGATGCCGACATAGTCCCACATGCCGGTACGCACTTCGTTCCAGTTGTGCGACACCACCACCTGTTCGTCGCTGGGCACGGCGTCGCCGTACTCCCAGTCCGGAATCTTGGCCTGTTCCACCACCGGCGGGCGCGGCCGGCCAATCAGTCGTTCGGCCATGGCATAGGCGCAGACCAGCGCCTCGAGCAGCGAGTTGCTGGCCAGGCGGTTTGCGCCGTGCAGCCCGGTGCAGGCCACTTCGCCCACCGCCAGCAGGCCGGGGAGCGACGTGACGCCATCCACGCCCGCCTGCACGCCGCCGCAACAGTAATGCGCAGCCGGCACGACCGGAATCAGGTCCGTGGCCATATCAATGCCATACTGCAAACAAGTGGCGTAGATGTTCGGGAACCGCGTCTGCAGGAATTCCCGCGACTTATGCCGAATATCGAGACAGCAAAAGGGCGCAGCCGTGCGCTTCATTTCCGAGTCGATGGCGCGGGCCACGATGTCGCGCGGGGCAAGCGACCCGCGCGGATCGTAGCGCATCATAAACGGCTTTCCCGCGCCGTCCACCAGTTCCGCGCCTTCGCCGCGCACCGCCTCGCTGATCAGGAATCGCCTGGCTTTGGGATGGTAGAGGCAGGTGGGGTGAAACTGGATGAACTCCATGTTGGCCACGGCCGCCCCGGCGCGCCAGGCCACGGCCACGCCGTCGCCGGTGGCGATGTCCGGGTTGCAGGTATAAAAATAGACCTTGCCGCAGCCGCCGGTGGCGAGAATGGTCCACGGCGCGCGCACGGCGAAAATCTCGCCCGACGGCCGATCGAGCACATAGGCGCCCACGCACCGGTTGTCGCCCGGTCGGCGCAGCCAGTGGGTGGTGATGAGGTCGATCAGCAGCGCGTGTTCCAGGATGCGGATATTGGGATGCGCCTGCGCGGCGTGCAACAGGGCGGTCTCGACGCGCTGCCCCGTGATGTCGCCCGCGTGCAGGATGCGGCGCTGGCTGTGTCCGCCTTCACGCCCCAGATCGTAGCCGGGCTGTCCATTTTCGCGTGCGGCGAACTGCACGCCCAGTTTTTCCAGTTCGGCGATGCGCGCGGGGGCGTCGCTCACAATCCGCCGCACCACCGCCTCGTCGCACAACCCGGCGCCCGCGTCGAGGGTATCCGCCACGTGCTGCTCGAAGCTGTCACCCGGTTCCATGACGCAGGCGATGCCGCCCTGTGCATAGTGCGTGTTGCTTTCGGCCGATTCCTTCTTGGTGGTCAGCAGCACCCGACCGTGCGGCGCCAGGTGCAGGGCGCTCATCAATCCGGCAATGCCGCTACCGGCAACCAAGTAGTCACACGTCTCGATGCGCATGCTGTCATGTTCCTGTCCCGCGCGAGTCCTTGACACAATCAATGCGGGGAGTTCATAGTACCACAATTCAGGGCGTTTTGAACCTCGAAGGAGTCTCTGTTCCATGGTACGGGTGAAGGTCATTGGCGCAACCGGTTATGGCGGCATTGGAATCACCGAATTGCTGCTCCAGCATCCCGAGGCCAAACTGGTCGCGCTGGTGGCGCGCGAGGATGTCGGCCAGCCCATCAGCCTAGTCTACCCGCATCTCACGGGATTCTGCGACCTGCCGGTGCTCGCGCCGGACGATCCCCGCGCCCAGGAACCGGTGGACGTGGTTTTCTGCGCCACGCCGGACGGAGTTGGCATGCATGCCGCGCCGGATGCATTGGCGCGCGGCGCCAAGGTGATCGATTACAGCGGCGACTTCCGCTTCACCACGCCAGAAGCCTTCGCCGAGTATTCCCGCCGCATCGGCAAGGATCCGGCGCACGCCTCGCCGCAGTTGCTCGGCGCTAACGCCTATGGGCTGGCGGAACTGCACCGCGCCGCCATCCGCCAGGCCCGTGTGGTCGGCAACCCGGGATGCTTCGCGGTCAGTTGCATTCTCGGACTCGCGCCCGCCGCCCAAAGCGGCTTGGTGGAACCGTTCAGCGTCATTTGCGACTGCAAAACCGGCGTCTCCGGCGCGGGCAAGAAGGTCAGCCCCACCTTCCATTACCCGGCGCGCTACGAGCAGATGAACGCCTACAAGCTGGCGGGACATCAGCACGTGTGCGAGGTCGAGCGCGAACTCAGCCTCCTGGCCGGCCGCGAAGTGCGGGTCACCTTCACGGCGCAGGTCGTGCCGGTCTGCCGCGGCATCCTGTCGACGCTGTACGGCTCGCTCACCCGTTCCGTCACCGAGGCGGACGTGCTGGCGCTGTACCGCGAATTCTATCGTGAGAGCCCGTTCGTGCGCGTGTTCGACAGCAAGGCGGCCATCGGCACACTGCACGTGCGCGGCACCAATTTCTGCAACCTCGTTGTCAGCGTGGACACCCGTGTCAACCGGTTACGGATCGTCTCCTACATCGACAATCTGATGAAAGGCCAGGCCGGCTCCGCGCTGCAGAACATGAACCTGATGTGCGGTCTGCCGGAAACGCTCGGTCTGATGCGGCCGGGCTGCTATCCGTAAGGGCACGGCATGCCGTGCCTCAACTTCCCCAACTTCCACCAACCACCCACCACCATCCACCAACGGGCAACCCATGACCCCCACCTCCAAGAAGAACAACCGTCCGCGTCCCGGCCTGGGCCGTGGCTTGGGCGCATTGATCGGCCAACACCCCGCGGCGGAACCGGCAAAAGCAGCCGTGGAGACGGCCAGGGATGCGGAGGCCGCGCCGACGCCGACGCGCGCCGACGGCCGCCACGTCGCCATGCTCCCGGTGGCCGACATCAGCCGCAGCACGTGGCAACCGCGCCAGACGTTCGACGAAGCCGCGCTGAAAGATCTGACCGATTCGATCAAGACCCACGGCGTGATCCAGCCGCTCATCTGCCGCCGCGGCATAACCGGCGGCTATGAACTGATCGCCGGCGAGCGCCGCCTGCGCGCCGCCATGCTGGCAGGGCTGGGCCAGGTGCCGGTGATCCTGATCGAAGCCGTCGACCGCGATGCCGCCGAGATGGCGATCATCGAGAACATCCAGCGCGAAGATCTCAACGCCATCGAGGAAGCCGAAGGGTACCGCACGCTGGCGGAAAAATTCGGCCTGACCCAGCAGGATGTCGCCGACCGCGTGGGCAAGGCGCGCGCCAGCGTGGCCAATGCGCTGCGCCTGCTGGAACTGCCCGACGAGGTGAAACAACTGCTCGGCGCCACGCTGATCAGTACCGGCCACGCCAAGGTGCTGCTCACCCTGACGGACATCAAGGAACAGGTGCTCCTCTCCCGCAAATGCGTAGCCGACGGCCTCACGGTTCGCGCGCTCGAACGCCTGCTCCAACGCCGCCAGCAGGCGCACAGCGGCGAGAAACACGGTCCGCAGTCCGACATCCCGGACAGCCACCGCCAACATCTCTCCGACAAACTCCACAGCCGCTTCAGCACTTCCGTGCGTCTCACGCCCAGCATGACCCACGCCAACGGCAAGCACATCAAAGGTCGCATCGAAATCGACTTCTTCGACAACGACGACCTTGGCCGCCTGCTGTCCATCATGGGCGTCGAGATCGAGTAAATCGAAAGAATCGACTCATTCGATTTACTCGAATCACTCGATCTCCCGCAATCCATTGCACTCCGGATATTTCGAACACCCCCAGAAATCCTTCCCGGCGTTCTTGCCGCCCTTGGCCTTGCGCCGACGCATCGGCGCACCGCAATCGGTGCAATTCGACGCCTGTTCTGCCTGCGCAGCCACCGCATGGCGGATGGTGGAAAGTTTCTCCCGAAAGCCGCCTTCCTGACGGAAAGTTTCGCCCTGGGCTTCCATCTGGTGATTCAGCATGTTGATCACCCGCGCTATCAGAATCAACAACGCGTTGGCCACCACAACGTCGTCGTCGGAATCAAGCCACGTCGGTGAGTCTCATCTCGGTTTCCCGTGAAGTGGCTCGCCAGGCGGAACCCTCGGCAATATTGGCGCAGCCGGAACGGGATGCCTGAGTCATCTGGTCATACTGCCGCCCGCACGGATCGTGGCTGCGGCTCAGGAACGTCGTGCAGAACCGCTGGGTGCCAAGCTACACGATATTGGCCAGTATCCAGGAATCGAGCCGAAAGTAGCCGCCAGTGCCGCCAAACATATAAACTCCTCGTTGCCGGAATCGAACGAATCGATTCACTCGATTGATTCGATCGTCTGTCGACAGCCTTTTCTTAACACCTCATGGAGGTATCAACGACTCCCTTGCGTTGCCCAACGAGAGTGTCGAAATACTCCAACCGATTCAGTCTTGTCGGCTGGGGTCTCAAACAACTGGGTTGCCAGCACGAAAATGGCAGGATTGACGTTCCGTGGGCAAGCGATTTTTCGCTCCACAGTTGGTTCATTTCGGGCCAAAACAGGCTCACCGAGTTTTTCGACAATCTCAACGATCCGGCTATGCAGCGGCAGGTCCTGTCACAAGGCCTCTACTGTCCACCGCCCGCCGCTGTATCAGCCGGTGGTTCGGCTTTCAAGTCTCACCTCTACCGACCATCTGCCAGTCGACGGTTTGTCGCTCATTTGCTTTCGTCTGGCTGGCGCGTCGCCGCGAAGTAAATGACGTAGAACCAGGAAAAACACCCGCAAGGATCGCCCAGAGGATCGAACGATTCCGTTGCCAGGAACACACAACAGCAATCGCCGAACCAAGACCGATTCCTGTCTGCGTGACCGTCTGATTGGTACTGTTGAAGATTTGTGCGATGAGCATAATTTTTACCGAACGTTACGGTTGAGGCGGGGTTGGGCCGCGGCCTCCAGCCTTTGGTTCGACTTTGCCGTTTCTATTTTTCCGGCGGGGTTGCGTCGTCATGCTCAAAAACATCACAGAGACGAGAATAGCGCCGACGAGGTATACCGTCGTACAACGCCCGGTTACATAACGTTGTACCTTTAAAAGCCTCGGTTCAGGTTCTCCATTTTCTACTAGTGCATGAACATGTCGAATGCCATGGATATTCCCAAGAACAAGGGACGTCGCCATGATCGCATAAACAACCGTCAATCTGTGTCCGAGTGTCATTATTTTCGTTTGCCGAACGTTATGTCTGCGTCCGTACAGGATACCCGGTTTCCTGTTAGCAATCACATGCCGGTGGCCGATGGGTCAAGATTACTTCCGCTCTTTGCCCGGCGTCAATGATTCGTGCAAAATATTTTGTTGGCGCTGGTTGTGGGGCACGCGAGTGAAATAGGCAGGCGCCTTTGACGCATAACAGAGGTGTCGTGATTGGACGCAAATGCTCGTTAGTGCCGTAGCTATGTTTGACGGCTATTGGCGGACCCGTGCATACCGTCATGATCGGCGGCGAAAAAATCAAGGGGCGCAGCCGCCGGATGCGCCGTAGCCGCAGGCAGTCCCTTGCCTGCGGCATGACGTACCCCACAGCGTTGGTAACAGTTTAGCCCATTCCGGAATGTAGGCCTCTCTTTTATCAAAAATGTTGTTGCGCCGAGGGTTTAAATAGTCCATTATAGGCGTATTGCTACGCCTATGTAGCGGAAAGGATCCTTAT
>Ga0073936_10009114_pt1 | contig 12408 bp, 12 predicted proteins | sample AliMusrvi5mmetaG_FD_87041 | JGI IMG/M metagenome (GOLD analysis project Ga0073936, IMG submission 87041) | Freshwater lake bacterial and archeal communities from Alinen Mustajarvi, Finland, to study Microbial Dark Matter (Phase II) - Alinen... | ecosystem: Environmental > Aquatic > Freshwater >... | reverse complement strand
GGTTGCAGCAGGCGCCATCCGCGCCCATCGGAACGAGGAAGCGATCGAATAGCTAACCGCGAACGCGCACGTTCCAATCCGACGCGTCCGTCGCGTTGACTTGGATCCAGCCATGGATGGATTTCCCGCCGGAGTCAATCAGCGCGGCGATCGGCCAGCCGAAAGCCAGCGCCCCGGCCCAGAATTGAATTTGTTCCTCGCGCGCCCAAGGTGTAACCGCCTCCGTGGGTTCGCGCAGTACCGCTGGCTTGGCGTCAAACTCGACGACGCAAAAACGATGATCCTTGACGCAATCGTCGCACCGCATGGACGGTTTCCCGTCTTTGGTCAACCCAGGCTTGCCGGTCAGGGGGTTCGGACAGACGTGGGGTGGCGCGTGCGCTCCCGCGAGCGAATCCCTCAGCCAGGCCGAGATCTGTTGTAGGGTGAACGCCTCGCCATTGTCATAGCGTTCGCCCATGAACAGATGATCATTCTGATCATAGAGCTCCAGGAACAGTTGATCGTTTTGGCAATAGAAGTGCTCGCTGGGCTTGACCGGAGAGAGAGCGATCAGATCTTCCTCCTGCGCATCGGCTCCGTGCTGTAGAATCGCATCGAGCATCTTTCGAGCATCAATGGGCGGCCGAACGACAGCCTGCCACTGCGGCTCGCGCCTACCGCCACGGCCAGGTTGCCCGCGTTCGTCGAAGGCCTTATTGATCGCCTGCCGGATCTCGGCATCCGAGACACGCCGGGTTCCCTGAACGTTGGCGCGAAGATCGGCGAACACCTGTTCGCGTGAGAGGCCGGCCAGGGCGCCGAGGTTGGCCATGCTGAGCAACGCCGTATGCAGTCCGCCGCCGCCGGAATGCGGCAAGACCTTGAGCTGCTCGATGTAGCGTGACGGCGCGCTCATTGGCCACCTCCATGCGCGGCGATGGCTTCAAGGTCCGCACGACGAACCCGAAAACTATTGGGAAGAATTTCGACTTTATTTAGACCGCTGGCCTTGATCATCCTCCAGAGCGTCCCGCGACTGACGCCAAGGAACTTTGCCCCGGCACCCATTCCCAGCAGGAGCGGTCCCAGCACCTCTGTCTCTCGCGCCTGAACGCGGCGTTCAAGAACGGCATCAATCTTATCCACCTGGTCGGGCGGGGCATTCAGCAGCAACTTCAGACGTTGATCTGTGTTCATAGTTGCTCCTTAGCGGTCGAAGATTTCAAAGGTCGGCTTTTGCAGCGCCTCCGAAATGCGTCTCTTCGTTTCCGCGTCGGGACAAGCCCGGCCGGTTTCGATGCGCGAGATTTCGACTTCCTTCAGACCGGTTTTCTCGGCCAATTCCATCTGCGTCAGGCCTCTAAGAGCACGCGCCGACTTCAACCTGCGATTTCTTGTCATACCACAGCTCCGATTTTTACAATGGTGGACTCATTCCACCATCTGTTGGGGACTTGTGGGACAAAGCGCGTCACGAATGTGACAAAGCGTGTCACATGTGAAATACACGGATGTGCGTTAGAGTCGGAACGTGAAGGCGAACTGCGATTCGAGATGTCTAACCAGACCAAATTACGCCGCTGGGTGGCTCGTATGTATACCGGCCAGCGGTTCCTTGGCTGGCCGCTTTATGCCTGCGAGAGGGACCAGCAAAGCGCCCTGAAGGAATCAGCAGGTGCTCGGTGAGGTGCTTGGCAAAGGCTTGGCAAACAGGGTCCGGCTGCCCGGCTTCGTCCTTTGCGGCCTCTAGGTTCTTTATGAAGCGCTTCACCGCCCGTTGGACAGCCCGTACGATTTTCCCCGATTTTCCGCTTACTAAACCTGTGAGGTGATCCATCTGCGTTTCGATTTTATCAAGCAAAACTTTTGCTTCGCGGCAGGCTTGTGATGACGGTTCCTTTTCAGCGATGGTGCGCTCGTAAGCCAGCTTCTTCGCCTGTAGTTTTTTGAATTCCAGCATATCCGCAGGGTCAATGCCGGCGGTCTGGGCTCCGGCGAGTGGTGCACTGTGAAGGATAGGGTTATCCTCTGGCCCGACATCCTCTATGTCGGCGAGTCTATTATTCTGAACCGCTTCAGGTGGCCGCGCGCACTTGGCACGGATACTGGCAATCTTATTTGGCAGCGACGCCGCGAGAATGGTGCTTTCATCAGGGTGTTTGAGAATGTAGGCAACGTACAGAAGTCCCCGTTCTTCTTTTAGTGTGACCACCTGCCCGTCATAAACGAGCCGCCATCCAGCGGCTTCCTTGTGCAGCATATATCGTGTCGAGAGTGGTACGACTTGTTTTTCTTCCTGCGCCTTGGTTATCGACGTGAAGACGCATTTGCGCATCCGTTCCCATTTGCCGGGATCCGGCATCACCCAGACGGCGCCGTCTGCGGGTCCGTTTTCATCGCGTGTTTGAAACAGCAGGCTCTTCCCATCGCCGGCACCGTTGATATGCGGGAAGCTGGTCTCAACGGTCAGGCCGCCAATACCGGGTTGGTCGCTATCGCAAGCAGCTTCTTCAACAACGTCGCTCCAATGGCGGCACCAAGGCAGCGCGCCCATGAAGGCATACTCGTTCTGCGGTTCGGTGTACTGGAGGTCAAAGCTCCAAGGCCAGACACTTAGGACTGCTTTGGTAATTTCCGCGGCAACCTGGCTTTTATACCCAGGCAAGCGGGCCTTGGGATTGATTTGGACAGCTCCGGCATCGTCGGAGCAGCGTAGTGCCGTGAAGTAGTTTGACAACCACGCAAAAGCTCCTGGTGGATACGCGCTGGGGACGACAACAAAGGCGATCATTTTTCGCGCAGTCCCTTTGATGATGTCACGTAGCCGCAGTATACATAGCTCTTGAAGTTCACTGATGATTTGTCGACATTCGTCGGGATTTACCGGCTCACGAATGAGCGGGCGGCGGTCGGGCTCGGGGGTTTGTTTGTCTCTGCCCCAGTTGACGGAAGAGGCCGGGTATTCGGCCTCGGGATTTAGCCTAATTTCCCACACCCGTGGGTGAAGAGCCGGCAGATGCCTCTCACGGCGCAAAGCCTCCCACTGCTTATGGTCTTTGAGCAATGTTAGGCACGACGCGTCAGGCCAATAGATGACGGCAGTGTACGAGTAGAAATTTTCACTAGGCGAATGGCCAAGAATGCCCGCGATATCACAATTGATGCGCTCGATCTTTGGGTGTGACACATTGGGGCCGCCTATTTGAAGGACACTGCGCTTCATGTTTCGAAACCTCGGGTTAAGAGACGCCGACACTTTTACATTCGAAGTGTCTGAGGCTCAAGGAACTTTCCTAAATAACATGTGCACCGGAAAACTTCAGCACGGTCAGAGCTGGAGGACAAGCTCGGCAATTTTCTCGGCGTCTTTGCGCCAGGTCTTCTGGGTGGTGTGTTTGCAAAGGGCGGCGATCTGCTCCTTGGGGCCGGGTTGTCCGTTCATGAGCAGCTTGGGCATGGCGGCGTTCAAGGCCTGCCGGAAGGTTTCCCGGCCGGGCTGGAAATAGTGCTTCAAGACAATGTCGGCGGTCTTATGCCCGGTGACCTTCTGGACCAGCTCGAGCGGGACGCCAGCGGTCAAGGCGATCGTGACCCAGGTGACCCGAAAGCTGTGAAAGTCGCGCACGCTGGCCTGCCGCAACCCGCCCTTGCGCTGCACATGGATGTCGCCGCGTATGGAGTCGTCCCCGGCCTGCTCTGCTCCGTTTTCATCCTTTTCCTTGTCTTTGAAACCCGCGGCGGCAAACAGTCGGCGCACACGGCGGGTCATCCCGACGGGATTGCGCAAATAGGCTTCGGCCTGCTTGGGGAAGACATAGCCGGTGGCGTCGTGGGGCAACGTGGACAGTTCATCAAAGAGCATGGGGAAGATCGGGATAGAGACCGTCTGGCCGGTCTTGTTGGTCTTCACCGTGATGAACCGTTGCTGCAGATCCACGTCGGACCATTTCAACAAACAGCAGTCACCGCGCCGCATGGCGGTGCAGATACCCGTGATGACGACGGGGCGCAGGTAGTGGTCGGTGTGGGTCGCCTCCACAATGGCCTTGAGCTCCTCGGGCGTGAAGGGCTTGCGAAAAACGGTTTCGACCTCGCGCGTGGGGATGCCTTGGAGCGGATTCATGGCGCCGGCCGGCAGGAGATGGCGGAAGGTGGTGCGCAACAGCAGCAAGATGTCGTTCCAGGTTTTGGCTGTCATGCCACGCTTTTCTTCCGCTGCCAAGAACCGCAAGGCGGTTGTGCGGGTGACTTGCGCCAAATCCCGGGTCTGTGGATGATATTCGCGGATGAACGCCGCAAAGCGGCCTAGCACGGCCTGCGACTGAGTGGCATAACGAGCGCTCGGCTTGCGCTTGCGCGGGATCTGCAGCCAGGCCTCCTTGAGCTCGGCAACGGTCAGGTTGCTGACTTGCTCGCCGGATTTGAACTCGTAGATCTTCTGTACAAGCCGGGCCGCCTCAAACGGCTTGCGGGCCTCGGCGGTGACCTCTGCAAGCTTGGCTAGCGCCAGGCCCCGTGAACGCTCGAAGGCCGCGTCACCTTGACCACGTAAGGAAGTGGGGGGCGTACCTGCTATCTTGACGCCAAGGCTTACACAGTGCCGCTGACCGTCAACATCGAACCGCCCGTACCAATGCGGCCGCAACCGGCCGTCCCGTCCATTTCGTAACTCCAGAGGCATATAACGCTCCGATCTACATAACGCCCGATAAGACGTGCTGGAAGGTAGTGGACATAGTGGTCATCCGCAATAAAAAAACCAACACAACCGCCAACACAGAAGGGGGAGAAGGGCTTGAATCTCGAAAAACGCTGTATTTATTGGCGACCCCAACGGGATTCGAACCCGTGTTATCAGGATGAAAACCTGATGTCCTAGGCCTCTAGACGATGGGGTCGCTGAAAAGGCGCGGCACACGATAGCAGACTTTTTCTTTTGGACAACCGAATTGTTTCAGAGGAAAATGCGCGCCAAAAGCAGGTACCCCATGACCCCATCGTCTGCCATCAGCCAGCCGTCGCACTTCCAGCGGCTCCATCACATCGCCATTCTCAGCAGCGATTATGCGCGCGCCAAGGATTTCTACGTCCGCATCTTGGGCCTCCGCGTGCTGCAGGAGACGCACCGGGTCGAGCGCCAATCGTGGAAGTTGGACCTGGCGGGCGAGGGCGATCTGCAGCTCGAGCTGTTCAGCTTTCCGCATCCGCCGCGGCGGCCGACGCAACCGGAGGCCTGCGGCCTGCGGCATCTGGCCTTCGCCGTGGCGGACCTGGATGCGGCCGTCGCCCATCTGCGGGCGGAGGGCGTTGCGGTCGAGCCGATCCGCACGGACGAGCTCACCGGCAAACGCTTCACCTTCTTCAAGGATCCCGACGAGCTGCCGCTGGAACTTTACGAGCGCTGATTCACAGCTCCGGGGCGGGTTCCAAGGGTGTGCTGACAGGGGGTGCGGCGTTGGTCAGCGGACGGCTGACGGTGATTTGCTCGGCCGTGATGCTGGTGATCTGGCCGTTGGCGGACTGGATGACGCAGTTGCCCGCGATGTTCATCGTATCGTTGCCGATATGCACGGTGGCCTGATCGGGGATGGTGATGGTCGAGGCTTCCTGTGGGCCGCTGGAGAAGGCGATGTCGGCACGTTCACCGGTGAGCCACACGCCGTCCAGATAGGCGATCCCGATGCCCCCACCGAAATGCAGGAGACCTTCTTCCACGCTCACCAGGTGGCCCGCGGAGAACGTCCACGAGCGGTTGTCGCTGATGACAATCGGATCCGCCGCCGGTGCCGCTTGTGGGGCTTGAGCCGTGGTCGCGGGCGCCGGCACCGAGGCGGGCTGGGCCGTGGGCGTCGCCACCGGCGCGATGGGGACCGTGGCGACCCGGGTGCGGACGCCGGCCTTGGTCGCGGGCGCCGCCGGCGCCGCGGCCAGCCGGGCGTGGCGCTCTGTGCGCACAACGTCCAGGAGCGTCTGGTTGCTCTGCCACAGCGCCACCATGCCGGCGGCCAGCGCCAGCAGGCTGGCGGTTATCAGCCAAGGTTTATACATGGGCGACGCGCGTGCTCGTGGCGCGGCTCAATATTTTTTGTGGAAGCGCGGCTGCTTGTCGTCCACCGGGCTGGTGCTGGACGGCTTGATGTCGCCGGCGGGCGGCGGCGTCTGCGGCGCGGCAGGCGGCGGTGGTGGCGTGTCGGCCGGAACGCCCGTGACGATTGGCGCGCCACCATGCCCCGCCTGCGTCTCGACGAACGTCAGCTTGAGGCTGGAGAGCGTCTCCTTGAGCATCTGCTCTTCGTCGGCGGTCAGGTTGCCGTGGGTCTTGGTCGCGAGCATGTCGAGCATGTCGATGCTCATCTGCGCGGCTTCGAGGTTGACCTCGGCCTTGCCGCCCTCGCGGCTGACGAGCTTGCCCATCTGCTGCATCGCCGCGCTCGCGAACATCATCACGACCTGGGCGAACATCGCCGCGTGAATTTCGTCGAGCGTGTACTCGTGTTCATTTTGATCCGCCATGGCTTGGCTCCTTTTGGGGTTGTGGTGTGGTCGGGAAAACCTGGGAGACGACGCAGCGGTCGGCGTGGAAGAAGTCCGCCGCCAGCAGCTGCAGCTTCGCGGTGGTCCAGACGCCGAGCCGTTGCTCGATGTTCAGGCTATGGTCGAAGCCCAGCCCGTAGAGCTCGTTGAGCGCGCACGTCTGGGCGAGGCCCTCGTTGTGCTGGCGGCTCATCATGCTTTCGGACACCAGCTGCTCGCGGGCGCGGGCGAGCTCGTCGGGGCGCGGCCCGGCCGTCGCGAGCCGCTGGAGCTGTTCGGCCATCAGCCGCTCGACCTCGGCGGCCTGGTCCTCGCGCGTGCCGGCATAGAGGAAGAAGTGGCCCGGCACCAGGCCCGGCCGGTTCGAAGCGCCGACGTAGTAGACCAGCCCGCGCTTCTCGCGGATCTCCGCGCCGAGGTCCGAGGACAGCCCGCTCAAGATCTCCTCCAGCAGCGCGAGCCCGTCCTCGCGCGGATCGTTCACCGCGACGCCCGGGAAGCCCATGAGCACGATGGCCTGTTCGCGCGGTTCGCGGGTGCTGCGGCGCGCGGGCAGCTGCGGCCGGGCCGCAGCCATCGTGCCCAGCGGCGTGCCGCCCGCCGGCACGCCCTGGAGGATGCGCTCCGCCAGCGCGCGCGCGGTCTCCGGGGTGACGTCGCCGAAGACGGCCAGCGTGAGGTTGCCCTGCACCAGGTGTCGCCGCAGATACGCGAGCAGCGCGCCCTGCTGTAGCTGCTTCACGCTCGCCTCGGTGCCCTGGACGTTCAGGCGGTAGGGATGCTGCGGGAACAGCGTCTGCCGCAGCGCTTCCTCCGCGATGAAGATCGGCTTCTCGCGCTGTTGGACGATGGCGGCGAGCTGGACCTCGCGCTGCTTCTCGATCTCGTCCGGCGGGCAGGTCGCGTGCAGCAGGCAGTCGCTGAACAGGTCCACCAGCTTGTCGGTGTCCTTCACGAGGCCGGAGGCCTGCAGGCCGAAGCTGTTGCGGCCGGCGAAGCTGCCCAGCGAGGCTCCGAGCTGCTCGGTCTCGCGCGCGATCTCCGCGGCGCTGCGCCGTGCCGTGCCGCGCGTCAGCAGCTCCGTCGCCATCTGGGTGATGCCGTTGTCGTCCTCGGTCTCCGTCAACATGCCGCCCTTGGTGACGGCGCAGAGGTAGAGCATCGGGATGCGGTGGTCCTCGTGGATGAGCACCGGCACGCCGTGGATGTCGCCGAGCTTGGCCGGCTCCTTGACGAGCGCGGCGGTCGCGGCGGGTTGCGCCGCGGCGGCCGCGGTCTTCGGCAGCAGCACGACGAGCGTGCTGTTCTCGTCCGTCAGGTAGCGCCCGGCCACGGCATGCAGCTCGGCCGCGGTCACCGTGCTCAAGCGCCGCAGATACTGCTCGTTGAAATGCGGCGTGCCCGCGTAGAACTCGCCCTGCGCGATGCTGGCCGCCTGGCCGTCCATCGTCTGCAGGCTGTTGAGCTCGCCGACGATGACCATGCGCCGCGCCTTGTCGATCTCCGCGGCGCTGAACTTGCCCGCGCGCCACTCGGCGGCCTCGGCGCGCAGCGCGGTGACGACCGCCTGCTCCTTCGCCGGCTCGAACTTGGCGAAAACCCCGAACAGGCCGGGGTCCTGCGGACACTCGGAAAATGCCTCGATGTCGAACACCAGCTTCCGCTGCTCCTTCAGCCCGGCGACCAGCCGCGAGCTGCGGCCCTGCCCGACGATGACCGAGAGCAGGTGCAGCACCGGCGCGTCCGGGTGGTTGAGGCTGACCGTGTGCCAAGCCAGGCCGAGGCGGCCGACGTTGAAGTCGCCGGTCTTGGTCAGCGTGCGCGCCGCGAGCTGCGTCGGCTCCGGCGGCAGGAATACCGGCTTGGCCGCGCACCGCTCGAAACCGGCGAAGGTCTTGCGCACCTGCGCCTCGACCTCGGCCGCGTCCACGTCGCCGACGATGACGGTGAGCATGTTGTTGGCCACGTAGTGGCTGTGGAAATAGTTCACCAGCTCGGCGTGCGTGCGCGCTTTGAACACCGGCTCATAGCCGATCACCGGCACGCGGTAGGGGTGCGCGCGGAAGGCGGTCTCGTAAAGCGCGTACCAGAGGATGTGCTCGGGGCTGTCGCGGCCCATGGCGATCTCGCGCAGGATGACCTGCTGCTCGCGCTGCCATTCGTCGGCGGGGAACGTCGCGTGCATGACGGCGTCACCGAGGATGTCGAGGCCCGTCGTCCAGCGCTTGGCGGGCAGGGTGATGTGGAAGACGGTGCGGTCCTGCGCGGTGTAGGCGTTGATCTTGCCGCCGGCGTCGGTCGCCTGCTTCATGATGTCGCCCGGCGTGCGCGTCGGCGTGCCCTTGAAGATCATGTGCTCGACGAAGTGCGAGAGGCCGCTGCCGAGGAACTCCTCCTCGTGCACCGCGCCGGAGCCGACCCAGATCTGCACCGCCGCCACCGGCGCGCTGTGGTCCTCCTTGATCAGCAGGATCATGCCGTTGTCCAGCACGACCCGCCGCAGGCCGGCATTCGCTTGTTCCAGAACTTTCAGGGCATCCACAGCTTCACCTCCCAGTACCACACCGAAATTCAACAGGGCGAGCAACGCGAGACCGGGCAGTCGGCGCATGGCTCAGCCCTTTTTTGTCGACCGCGCCGCGCGGCGCGCCGGCGCCGCCGACTCCGGCCGGAAGGGCGCGGCGAAGACGCGTTCGAAGTCGTAGCCGCCCGCGAAATCCTCGCGGCGGTCCTCCTCCGTCTTGCCGAGCGCGCCCGACTCGACCAGGTTGAACACGATCTCGCCGAAGTCCTCGCTGCGCCGCACGCCCCAGTGGTGCAGCACGCGCAGCGTCAGCGGCCCGTATTCCTGCAGCGCAAACTGCCGGATGCCGTCGAGCAGCTCCGCGCCGCTGACGTGCCGCGCCGGCCCCTTGTCCGGCTTCTTCATCAGCTTGATCGTGAATTCCAGCGCCTCGCGCAGGAATAGGTAGGCCTCCGCCGTGTAGCGGTTGTCCCGCTCCAGGATCTTGCGGAGCGCCTCGTGAAAGTCCGTCTGCTTCATGTCACGGCCGCCTTGATCGCCGCCGCCAGCCGCGGCAGCTCGGCCGGATCGTCGTATGTCTTCGCCGCCCAGTTCCAGCGGTGGCCGTCGGTCGCGAACCGCGGGATGACGTGGAAGTGGAGGTGCGGCACCACCTGGCCCGCCGCCGTGCCGTTGGCCTGCATCACATTGACCCCGTCGGCGCGCAAGCCGGCCAGCTGCGCCGCGGCGATCTTCTTCACCACCGCCATCAGCTTGGCTAGCACCGGCTCCGGCGTCGCCGTGAGCGGGTCAAAGTGCTGCTTCGGGATCACCAGCGTATGGCCCTTGATGACCGGTCCGATGTCCATGAACGCCAGCACCTCGGCATCCTCATAGACCTTCGTCGCCGGGATCTCGCCGGCGACGATCTTGCAAAATATACAGTTGGCACTCATCGGGAGAAACCTTTGGAAGAATGGAGTGCTGGAGTGGAGGAGTGTTGGAGCTGGATGCTCCAACCTTTCCGCCCTTCAACACCTGCTCTAAAATTTTGCTTCATGCTCATGAAACCAGATCTCGCCCGCGATGAACCCAAGGCATTGGAGCCGGGGGCACCAGCACTCCAACGCTCCAGCGTTTCATCACTCCGCCGTCCGCCAGGACGGCCTGGCTGCGCACTCATCGCTTGTCCTTCGCCTCTGCCGCCACGCCCGCCGGCTGATAGTTGTCCGCCCGCTGCCCGTGCAACACCCACGCGCGGACGCCCAGGCCGACCAGCGCCGCCGTGAGCACGCCCAAGACCATCAGCCGCTCCTGCGGCGTCAGTTCGAAAAGCGCGCGGATGCGCTGCCAGCCCGTCGGCCTGTGGACACCCCGTGACGACATGCCCCGTACAATACCCGCGCCGCCGTCATCCGCCAGCCTAATTTTGGCGAAGAGGGGGAGGCGGATTGCGGGATGCACGTGACGGGATGAAGGGCTGCTGTAGCAGCGGTCAATGACCGCCATCGGCGACCGCAGGGCGTCGCTACAGATGAATCGGCCCGTCGCCCGGCGGTTGCTGCTCTACGGGCAGGCCATTTCCAAGCCTTGGGAAAAGTCAGCGCGCCGCTTTCCAAGGATTGGAAATGCTCGGGTGGGAGGCGGTCAGTAATTCTTTTTCGCCGGCGGATGTTTGCTGAACCATTCGCGGTATTGCAACGGCGTCCATTCTTGGAGCCAAGCTGTTTCGGAGGTCGGCACAGGTTTCTCCAGTCGCGCTTCCTGCACCCGATTCAGGTAGTTTCGCACTCCGTCTTTCCAGAGTCGGAGATAGTCTTCCGGCTGGCCCTTCAAATCACTGGTAAAATCCGCGGTGCACCTATGCTTGGCTTTCTTCATCAATTGCAGCCGTATGTCCATGGGAGGCTTGCTTTTTTCTGCTTCGGCCAGCAGTTCCACGGCTGCCTCCACGCAGGCTGCGTTGAATAAGCGCCCCTCGGTCATGCGGTCCCAGAAATCTTCGGGATATACCGCCACGCCGAGACGAATGAATTCCTTCCACAGGGGCGCAGCCGCCGGGGAGTTGTCGAGCAGACGTTCGATCTTCCAGTCAACCTTGTCACGCTCGGCATCAAAAAAAGCGGAGACCAGCAGGTCAATATTTGACGAGTCGGCAGATGAAAAGAAGGAGAGCAAATCGGCTGCAGGGATAGAGGAGTTGCGGAGTCGTGCAAGATTTATGGCTCTGGGTTTCTCATTTGGCCGGGGGCGGTACCACATGAGACGCTTCCAGTTGTCCTCGCTGCTATAAGCCTGACGGCAAAGCAGCAAGTGCGTGGTCCAGTTTTCCCGTGTGAGGCCCTCGGCCCCTTGCACCTCCACATCAAATTGCAGCGGGAATTGCAGGTTCGACTCGAAGAGACTCGTCTTCCCATAGTCATCCGCGTACGGCTGTTCGATGCCGGCTGCCTGGAGAGCGTGGTGAATCCATTTTTCGCTGACGGCATGCGCCTCTTTGGGATGAGCTTTTGCGAAAGCGTCGAGGGTCGCCAGCCAGACGGCTTGTCGGCTCCAACTGGGATCGTGGTCATGGAACCAATCCACGGCCTGTGCCGCAAAAAGAACTTCGGCATTAGCGGCGGATAGTTTCTTGAACAATTGGTCGCGTGCCGCGCTGCAGGCGACATCGTTGCTGACGTTCTTCTGCCAATCATAAGCTTCGCCTTTGGGCCGAGGCCAGGAAACGCAGGCTTGCCGGAGTTCGCCGGCCAGGAGCAGCGCGGCGGCATGAATCGTGGGCTGCTCGCGCGACAAGGTTTGCAGATAGTCCGCTTGAAACTGCTTGGCGCGCAGCAGTTGGTTCTCGACCTCCGTCACGGACGAGAGGCCGAGCATCTCTGCTTCCAGGGGCTGGTTGCTTGGATCGCCTGAGGGGATTTCTGTGACTAACAGAAGCAGGCGTTCGCCCTTGTAGAACCCGTGTTGTCTGGGGATTCTGTGTCCGTCATGCTCATAGGATGTGAGTTTCAGGTTGGAAGTGGCGCGTGGCCCCTTGAGCGTGCGGATGACTTTCACCGTGGCCAGCAGCGGCATTCCTTGGGAGAGTTTGTCGCTCCAGTCATAAAGCGACCCCTCGTCGTCCTCTGAATGCACGGGAGGCGGTGGCGGAGTATAAGGCTCCACCTGCTGGATCTCGCCGACGACAATCCACGGACTATCTACCACGCGGACTTCCATGCTCTCCCAGCAGCCCAGGCAGGCGCGCGCCGGGTGTGATGGGGAAACCAGCAGTGCGGCGGAAAGCCAGACAGCCCACAACCAACTCCGCCACAAGACATTCATGATCGCATCTCCGGCAACGTGATCGCCGTTGCGCGCGGCGGATATTCCGTTGACCGTGCCAGTGT
>Ga0073936_10009107_pt1 | contig 12414 bp, 13 predicted proteins | sample AliMusrvi5mmetaG_FD_87041 | JGI IMG/M metagenome (GOLD analysis project Ga0073936, IMG submission 87041) | Freshwater lake bacterial and archeal communities from Alinen Mustajarvi, Finland, to study Microbial Dark Matter (Phase II) - Alinen... | ecosystem: Environmental > Aquatic > Freshwater >... | reverse complement strand
AGAGAGCAGTTCCTGATGAAGAAAAAGAATGAAGATATTTTCGTCATTATTGAAAAGAAGTAAGTTAAACTCAACTTATTGAAATGAAAATTGATTTTGATTTTTTTAAGATACAGCGAAAGCTCACTCCCGAAAAGGGAAGAATAATTATCTCTGAACCCCTGTTATCCGGAAATTTTTTTGGACGGTCAACGGTTTTATTGGTTGAACATTCATCAAATGGTTCAGTCGGTTTCATTCTGAACAAGCCACTTGAAGCTAAAATCAATGAACTGTTCATTATGCCTACCGGTTATATTCCCCAACTATTTGTTGGCGGACCGGTAGGAGGCGATAGCCTGTTTTATATCCATACACTTGGAGATCAAATCCGGGGGAGTAGTCATGTCAAAGACGAATTGTATTGGGGTGGAGATTTCGAAGCCTTAAAATTAGCCATTGCTTCCGGTAACGTCGGACCCGGGCAGGTGAAATTCTTTGTAGGATACTCGGGATGGAGTCCGGGACAGCTTGAAAATGAGATTGCAGAGAATTCATGGCTGGTTACTGAAGCCGACACCAGGCTGGTCATGAACAGCGACCGAAATTTTTGGAATGAAAGTGTCAGAAATGCAGGGGGACATTATGAAACGTGGCAGAACTTTCCGGAGGATCCAAATTCCAATTAAGTCGCATTCTTAGTATATGAAGGGGATAAACCTTTTCGTCCGCTTCATGTACTCTTTATACTTCCCCCCAAAATATTCGAGACACTCTTTCTCATCAGATACAGCCGTTAAATAGAGAAATATGGTTGAAATTAAGGATATTAAAAATAGTGAAACGGTAATTTGCTTTAGAAATATCCCCCATGTGAGGAAGAGAAGTGAACTGTACAACGGATGTCTGATGTATTTGTATAGACCGGTATCGATCAGCGCTGAGGTTTTCTCAAAGGGATAAAGCTCCCGTTCATCCCGGTTCTTATTGGGTTTTCCAACCTTTTGCAACAGAATCACCCCTGTAATAATCAGGTAAAGGGCAATAAACAGAAAGACCCAGGCAAAGAGTTGCCGGATGCCAAGAGGATCATTGAACCAATATTTCAGGTTAGAAATAAGCAGCCACAGGATACATTCCCAACTAAAAAACCGATAGAAACCGTGATTTCTATAAAAAAACAGCGGTCTCCATGATAAGATGATTATGGGAACACTTAAAATCATGAAAAGCAGAATTCTTTCCATTAGTTTGATTTTTATGCGGTTATTCGTCGTTCACTTATTCCTCCCAATTTATATAACTATCCGAATTGAAGGATATCAGTCAGGCTAATCCTGATCCTTACGGGCCATCTCAGTCAACTTTGCAGCGATAGCTATGGTTCCGGTTGTATAGTATCGTCTGGCGTAAAGCCCAAGTACCGGCTGAATACCATGGCAATTATCCATCAGAAAAAGTTCATCGGCATCCAGCAAATCAATGCGTCTGATCTCTGTTTTTTCCTGAATCTGATAGCCGGCCTCCTCTGCACAACCCTTTACCACATTGGCAATGGGCGGAAAGTATCCCTGGGATTCCAGCGAAGGGAAAAAAGCTGTCTGACCATTGAGGTAACCAAAGCTTCCCCCAATAGATTCACAGGCAAACCCTTTATTATTCGAAAGGATGTGATTTTGTTTTGATTGCAGGGCGGCTGAACGGACTGCCATTGCCCACAACGATCTGCTGGATGGTTCATAATTAGAATAGATTGAAGTTCCCTTTGCCCCATTGTCATAGAAATCAATCAGTAATCCGGGATCTTTGACCTCAAAAAATCTACTCTCCATCTCTTCAGCTGTCATTAAATAATCAGTTCCCGAAATCCCCGGAATCAAATGAATGACCACCTTCGCCGACAGGTATAGATGATTCTTATTCAGTAATCTGGACACATCTTTTATAAAGCGGGGAAAGTTCCAGTCAGGTGGTGGGGATATTTCCATAGCTGCCAGGGAATCGATGAGAAAATTGAAGTTCTCCCGGGCAAAAACCACCCGATTATTCTCAGCCCTGAATGATTCGCAGATACCAGAGTTTAACCTTATCAGATCAGCTCCGGTGAACAGCGGATCACTTTCGCAATAAAATTTACCGTTGAAGAGGTTAAAGCCACCTTTCATTGTTTCTACATTGTAATTAAGTAATCGGAAAGATATAATGTACTAAATTAAAGTTTATTTTTTAGCAATTTGGACCCCTCTAAATCTTCCCTAATACCCTCATTATGAATATTTCATACTCTCACTTTCCTCCTTTCCCCTATGGAGGGGTTAGGCGAGGTAGGGGGAGTTCAAAAAAAACCATAAATAATTACAACATTAAATCTTTACTATTCCCTACATCGAAACCCGGCCAAAAAGCAAATCAATAAACATGGTCAGTAGGGACGGTTTTATTAGAATAGGGAAGATAAACCCGAAAATAGCCCCCATGAAATGAGCATCATGACCAATATTGTCTGCCTTTTTAGTGCTCATATAATATGAATAATAGAGGTACAAACCACTGAAAATAATTCCCGGGATAGGCAGAACTCCAAAAAAGTAAATATTGTTCCAGGGATCGAAGAAGATGGCTGCGAAGAGTATTGCTGAAACAGCTCCTGAGGCGCCCACTGCATTGTAATAGGGGTTGTCCTTTTGTTTAGATAACGACCACAGACTCGAGAATACGACCGAACCGAAAATCAGGATCAGGTAATAAAACCTTCCGGGAATCCCAAAATACATTCCAAAGTAATGTTCAACTACCGTTCCAAAGGAATAGAGCACGATCATGTTCACAATCAGGTGTTCCCAGTTGGCATGTACAAACGCGTGGGTTATTATCCGGTAATACTGTTTCCGGTGAGAAATCTGGTAGGCATTGAACTGCAATTGAGCCATGGTTCCTCTTTGCGAGAATGCAACTGCCGAGACCAGAGTTATAATAAGAATCAATATTAATGTCATAGGATTTTGTGTTAAATATGGAGAATTTTAAAGGTAAGTTCACGTAACAGATCACCGTTTTCGGTGGTGCCGCCGCGAGCCCCTTTTGAACGCAGATCATAATCCCGCATCATGGAGATGATATTGATCGTCTTATCAAGAGTGTAATTGCGTCCGGCATTGATATAATCGTTAATAAAATAAGGGTTTACCCCAAGCTTCTGAGCCATATGATTTCGGTCTGATTTATTTTCAACAGAGTGATAGACCAATATTTTCCGGAAAAAGCCGACCAGCATCCCCAGGATGGCCGGTAGCGGATTTTGTTTCTCATTATCGATGAAATAGTTAACAATCAGGTTTGATTTAAGAATATCTTTATTCCCGAGAGCTTTCTGTAGTTCAAACATATTGAAATCTTTACTTATTCCAATGTTTTTCTCTACATCCTCAGGCAAAATGCTGGTTCCGGGAACCATCGAGATGGTTACTTTTTCAAGCTCGTTCACAATCCGTTGCAAATCACTTCCGACAAAGTCGGTGATCATTTGTGCGGCGCGGGGATCGATTCCCAGATTTTTCTCTTTCAGATAGTTGGTAATCCAGTTTGGGATATTGCTTTCATACAGCGATTTGGATTCCAAATAGATCCCATTTTTCTGCACCGCCTTATAAAGTTTTTTCCGCTTATCAATCGTTTTGTATTTGTAATTAACCACCAGGATCGTGGATCGCATAGGATTTTCAACGTAGATTGCCAGATCCTCAATATTCCGGATATTTTGAGCTTCACGGATAACCACAACCTGTCGTTCAGCCATCATCGGAAATCGCTTCGCAGCAGTCATGATGGCATCAATGCTCAAATCCTTTCCATACAGGATCGACTGGTTAAACCCTTTCTCTTCCTCTGAGAGTACATGTTCAAGGATAAAATGGCTGATTTGATCCATAAAATAGGGTTCCTCTCCTTCGAGGAAATAGACCGGAGCATACTTCTTGTCTTTTAACTCCTTAATAATCTGTGGGTAATCCATGATTAGAATTTTAGGTGTTTTACAGACCTTCCGTCATTGATAATCTCAGAAAGTGCGCCAATCCCGATTTCAAGGTGACGATTGACAAATTTGCGGGTAACCTCTTTGTCACTTTCTGCCGTTTTAACTCCGGCTGAGATCATAGGCTGATCGGAAACCAGCAGCAATGCACCGGTTGGAATCTGGTTATAAAAGCCAACTGTAAAAATTGTCGCCGTCTCCATATCAATGGCAATGGCGCGTGTTTTACTCAGGTATTTTTTAAAACGTTCATCATATTCCCAGACTCTTTTATTGGTTGTGAAAACAGTGCCAGTCCAGTAGTCGAGTCCCATATCACGAATGGTAGAAGAGACAGCCCGCTGGAGACTGAAAGCGGGCAACGCAGGCACCTCAATCGGCAGATAATCGTTGGAGGTACCTTCACTCCGGATTGCGGCAATCGGAAGAATTAAACTGCCAAGTTCACTCTTTCGCTTTAACCCTCCGCATTTCCCAAGAAAAAGTACTGCCTCGGGCATTATTGCGCTAAGCAGGTCCATGATAGTTGCTGCATTCGGACTCCCCATCCCAAAGTTGATAATGGTAATCCCGTGTGCACAGGCATTAGGCATTGACTTTTCCTCGCCGACAACCGGAACGCCGAATTTTTCAGCAAAATTCTCCACATAGTTTTGGAAGTTTGTGAGTATAATGTATTTGGTAAAATTCTCCAACTCCCGTCCGGTATAGCGGGGAAGCCAATTGTTTACAATCTCCTCTTTTGTCTTCATCTCCTGATTTTATACAAAAATATCTGGTTTTTGCAGATTCTTGGTTCAATTGAAAATAAAAATTAGCTTTGAGTGATTTAAATGTCATGAATGGATCTTAATCTGCCGCATTCTTCTTTTCGCATCAAGGAGCACAACGGTAAAAAGCTGATCTTCGATCGTTTTCGCCGGAGATGGGTAATGCTGACTCCTGAAGAGTGGGTCAGGCAGAATTTTGCACGGTATCTTACCGAGATCAAACATTTCCCGGCCTCTCTGGTGGCCATTGAGCGCTCTTTAAGAATTAATCAGCACGATTTCAGATCCGACATTGTTCTCTTCGCCAGAACGGGGATTCCACTGGTTGCCGTTGAATGCAAAGCACCGGAAGTGAAAATCTCGCAGGATGTATTCGACCAGATTGCCCGTTACAATATGGAACTTAGAGTAAACTACCTGATTGTCACCAATGGAATGAACCATTATTGCTGCCGGTTTAAACCGGATGAATTAACCTATACTTTTTTACCGGAAATACCCGATTATTTGGAGCTGGAATAATTGATAATGCTGAATGGTTAATGCTGAATGGTTAATGGTTAATACCTTATAATAAATGGGTTATTCTCAGGTATAAATGAATTATTCCCAGATATAAGTGATTTATTCCAGATTATAAATGAACCATTCTCAGATATAAATCATTTATTCCCGATTCTAAAGGGTTAATACTCTAAGCTTTAACCCTTTATCTGCTTTGTTATTAAGCATTAGCACATTAACCATTAACTAATTGCAGCATCACCTCGTCCTTCCATCCTGAATCTGTCATGAGCCACCCTTTTTTTGTGCCGCAAATGGTGAACCCGTGTTTTTCGAACAGTGCCAGACTGGCCAGGTTACAGGTCTCTATATTGGCATAGAGTTGATGGAGATTTAATTTACTAAAACAATAGGGGATTAAAAGCTCAAGGGCAGCTGATGCATACCCTTTTGAACGGTTTTCCCGCGCATGAATCAACAATCCAATCCCGGCTCTTGAATGATAAGGTTCGAAATCAAAAAGATCAATGGCGCCTATGGTATTCCCCTCCTGAGAATTGATCATGAGACGCAATTGCCTGCTTTCGTAGATATCTTTATCTGCATTTTGGATATAGAGCGCCAGGATATATTTGGAAAAGGGGACCAGCGTATGGCTCACCTCCCAGTTCTCAGGATCGTTTTCCCAGGCGTAAAGCAAATCAATATCCTCAGGTTCTATTGCCCGCAGCGTAACTTTGTCGTTGGAAAGGTATTTTCTCATCTCAGCTATCCCATGAAATTTTCAAAAAGCATCCTGTTGACGATCGAACGGCCGAGGGTAATTTCATCGGTATATTCAATTTCGTCGCCAATTGAGACGCCACGCGCCAGAGTCGTAATCTTTATCGGGTAATCCTTTAATTTCTTAAAGATATAAAAGTTTGTGCTATCACCCTCCATGGTTGTGCTTAAGGCAAAGATCACCTCATCCGTCTCCCCTTTTTCAACCCTTGACAGGAGGGAATCAATCTCAAGATCGGCCGGACCTATTCCGTCCATGGGAGATATAATCCCTCCCAACACATGATAAACACCCCGGTATTGCTGGGTATTCTCAATTGACATCACATCACGGATATTCTCGACCACGCACACCATCCGGTGATCACGCGCAGGATTACTGCATATATTGCACATATCGTGGTCAGAAATATTGCGACATATACGGCAATGTTTAACCTCTTCGCGAAGCTGTGTTAATGCCCGGCTAAACCGCAGAACCTCATCTGTCTCTTTTTTGAGCAGATGAAGGACCAGTCTTAAAGCCGTTTTTTTTCCGATACCTGGAAGCTTAGAAAATTCATTTACAGCATTTTCCAGGAGTTTGGATGGAAAATTATCAATTGTCATTCTGTCATTTTATTTTTCCAAAGTTAATAAGAGTCCGTAAATGCAATTCATACTGGTGAAAGAATTCTTCACCCGGCTGTTAACCAATCCTGTTTATTCTCTTTTTTCAGATGAATGGAATATAAAAACCTCGTTTTTATACCGTTTTTTAAGGTAGGTTTTCTTTCAAAATGGTATCTTGCAGACTTATTATTTTTTTAAGTGCCGGCAGATTTAATGATCCCATATCCATGTAAACTCAGACCATCACAAGTCAGATTTGGTGCTCTTCTCTCTATTCTGATTTTGCTGTTATTCCCGTTAATTTCATTCGCCGGAAGTGAACCGGCAGGAGATACCATTCAGACAAGATTCAAATCCGGGGAGGTAAGGGTTTACACAACTGAGCGGTTAAGTACACCGAAACCGGTGATCGATGGCATTCTGGATGATGACTGCTGGAAAACAGGAAATTGGGCAGGCGATTTTGTGCAGTGGATCCCCAATGAAGGTGCGAAACCATCCTTTCCAACCTTTGTGAAGATTTTATATGATGATAAAAATCTGTATGTCGCAATCCGTGCGGTTGATCGGGAGCCTTTAAAGATAAGCCGTAAAGGTGGCAGACGGGATGAAATGACCGGCGATATGGCAGGGATTACTTTCGATAGCTACCACGATCACCGGACAGGTTTCGAATTCGATATGACTGCAGGGAGGCAGAAAATTGACGCAATTCTTCCCAATTCAGGAATAGGTGATATGAATTGGGATGCCGTATGGTATGGCAAAGTTGGTTATCAGGATTCTGCATGGGTAGAGGAATTACAGATTCCGCTGAGCCAGTTGAGATACAGTAATCATTATGACCAGGTATGGGGATTGCACGTTTGGCGGTGGGTTGACCGTTTGCAGGAAGAGAGCGATTGGGAAAAGCAATCTTCAACAGGCCCCGGAATGCTCTATCTTTTCGGGGAACTCCGGGGAATTAAAGGATTAAAGAAATCGCAACGCATTGAATTAAGGCCCTATACGCTTGGAGAATTAAAGACATTCAAAAAAGTCGCTGCGAACCCTTTTGCCAATACCGGTCACCGTTTTTCGGACAATATTGGTCTGGATGCTAAAATCGGAATAGGCAGCAATTTCACGGTGGATATGACGGTAAATCCCGATTTCGGACAGGTTGAATCAGATCCATCGGTTATGAATCTTACCGCTTTTGAAACTTTTTACGAGGAAAAACGCCCTTTCTTCCTTGAGGGGAAGAGTATCTTCAATTATGACATCGATGATTTTAGCCTGTTTTACAGCCGAAGAATCGGCCATACCCCCTCCTTCCAGCCGTCCCTTGGAGATAAAGATTACATTCAGACTCCGGATCACTCCACTATTTTAAGTGCCGTTAAATTTAGCGGTAAAACTGCCGAAGGGTTGTCTGTTGGAGCACTTCAAAGCTTTACTGCCAACGAAAAGGCAACCATCAATTCCCTATCGGGAGACCGGAAAGTAAGTGTGGAACCATTTACCAGTTATGCTGTAGCCCGGGTTCAACGGGATTTCAATCAGAGCAACACCATGTTTGGGGGCATCTTGACCTCAACAAACCGGTCGATTAATAGTCCGGATCTCTATTTTTTAAATAAAGGAGCCTTCACCGGCGGTCTGGACCTTATGCATTACTGGAAAGAGAAAGAATACTATCTCGAAGCACATGTTATAGGAAGTGATATTCATGGAGAAACGGAAGCCATCCGTAGCCCTCAACTCTCCTCAGCCCGTTATTACCAACGCCCGGATGCAGGATATTTGCACTATGACAGCACCTTAACATCTCTTTCCGGTCATGGAGGCAAAATCAAAATAGGAAAAGGGAGTAAAGGGTTATGGAAATATTCGACTGAAATTGGATGGCGTTCTCCGGGATTGGATTTAAATGATATCGGGTATCTCCAGACTTCCGATCTTATCCATCAGAGAAATATGCTCTCGTACTTTATAAACAAACCAAAATCGGTTTTCCGAACCTACTCTGTCGGACTGGAACAAAACAATAACTGGGACTATAGCGGGCAATACCTTTCATCAGATATCCTCTCCACCATTGCAGCGGACTTTAAAAACAGATGGGGATTTGCCAATACCCTGAAATTCAGGAATGAAACTCTCGATACCCGTATCCTGCGCGGGGGTCCTGCAATGCTCATGCCGTCAAACTGGACAGAGACTTTTTCGTTGAAAAGCGACCAGTCCAGAAAGTTAACGATGAACTTCCTTACTACAGCTTCATTCTCCGGAGATCATTCATACCATTTTAATGAATATTCCGCCGGAATAACTTTACGACCCGTAAATACCCTCCTCTTTTCGATGAACATCGATTATTCAGGCAAGACAGATAAACTGCAATACGTTGATACGAAAATATCCAATCAGACAAACCGTTGTATACTAGGCCGGCTAAACCAGGAGACACTTGGACTGACCTTTCGGATCGACTACAATATTACCCCCGAAATATCTCTCCAGTACTATGGCAGCCCTTTTGCAACGCAGGGCACTTACACCGAATTTAAAGTGGTGACCAAATCAAGGGATCAAAATTTTAACAACCGGTTCAGTATCCTCAAAAACCCGGTACTGGTAAACGGTAATGAATATCAGATTGACGAAAACAGTGATAACATAGTGGATTATAGCTTTAAGAAGCCAGACTTCAATTTTAATCAGTTCCGTTCGAACATGGTTTTTCGATGGGAATATCGCCCCGGATCGCAGATTTTTCTTGTATGGTCCAGTGACCGTACTGATTTGTTAAATCCTGGAAATGAGCCGCTGCATAACGCTGCGGGCAGGTTGACCAATACGGTTCCGACCAATTTTTTCCTGATTAAGTTTAACTATTGGTTTTCGATCTGATTAGAAGTTTCGGTAACCCGGATGGATCGGGATTTGCCTGACCCGAATATAGGCTGTCAATTGGGCCATATTTTTACTATTTTTAGAAGATGATCAGACAAAAGTTTCAATCCTTTTTTAATCCGGAACAGTTCCAGGGTTGGGGTAAAACAAGAAAGTATTTTGAAGGGTGGTATTTCAAGGTCGTTAATGCCGACGAAACAAAGGCCTTTGCTTTTATTCCGGGTATTGCCATGGACGAAACGGGCAGAAAACAGGCATTTATTCAGGTACTTGACGGACAAGAACGGACAAGTGTTCAACACCTTTTCGAAGCTAAAGAATTTAATCCGGTTGCCGGAATCTTTAGCCTGAACATTGGTCTCAATTTCTTCTCAGAACAATGCATGAAAATCCGTCTGCCGGGTATTACCGGAGAACTGCAATTCAGTGATCATGTTCCCTGGCCAAAGCACTGGTATTCACCCGGAATAATGGGACCCTATTCATTTGTCCCTTTTATGGAATGTTACCATGGCGTTGTGAGTATGGATCATTGCCTTCAAGGTCAGATCGAAATTAATGGGGAGAGTGTTAATTTTAATCATGGAAGGGGTTACATTGAAAAGGATTGGGGGCATTCGTTCCCATGCGCTTACACCTGGATGCAGACAAACCATTTTTCTGTTCCGGGTATCTCGCTCAAAGCCTCGGTTGCCAAAATCCCATGGATTACAAAATCTTTTGTGGGATTTATTGGGGGTCTGTGGTTACACGACCGTCTTTTCAGGTTTACGACTTATAATGGAACCCGGCTAATTAAATCCATTATCAATGAAGAAAAAATAGAATTAGTGTTTGAGAACAGCAACTTCAGGATTGAACTACTGGCTCACCGTGACAAAGTTACTGCTTTGGCTTCACCTGTTTTGGGTCTAATGGATGGGCGAATTGAAGAGAGCATGACCTCAGTAGTTGAGCTAAATCTCATCGATCGAAAACTAAGGAAGTCAATATTCTCGGATACCGGAAGGAATGCAGGGCTTGAAGTGGCAGGTAAAATACAAGAGATCATGACTCATTAATAATCAGATTATAAGATGAATAAGAAGATTTTATTAATTACGGCCTTCCTGTTTATAATCATCACTGGAATTTCAAATACCGGACAGGTCCTCCCGGAGGTGAAGAAAGTGGCCAGGCCGGATTATGCAGGAAATAATCCTGAAAAAGCTTCTATTTCGGTAGACCTGACCCGACGCTCTATTCCGATTTCTCCACTTATCTATGGTCAGTTTATTGAGTTTTTAGGACGGTGTATTGATGGCGGAATTTATGAGGAAGGTTCCGCTTTATCGGGAACCAATGGATTTAGAAAGGATGTACTTCAGGCAGTTAGCGGATTAAAAATTCCCCTTTTAAGATTTCCGGGGGGAACCGTGGTGAAAATATATCACTGGGAGGATGGGATTGGAGATAAAATTAAACGCCCCAAACGGAAAAATCTCATTTGGGGAGGAGTCATTGATAATCATTTTGGGACAGCTGAATTTGTTGATTATTGTCATAAAATAGGTGCCGAACCTTTTCTGGTAGTGAATATGGCAACGGGAACCCCTGAAGAAGCCTCCAACTGGGTTGAATATTGCAATGGCACAGGAGATACTTTTTATGCCAACCTCAGGCGATCACACGGATATGAAAAACCCTTCGATGTAAAATACTGGGGAATTGGAAATGAAGAAAGTGCTGGTCCGGATGCCGGGAAAGATCAGATTGTCAATAAATATATCGAAGATGGATGGCAGTTTGTCAAGCTTATGAAACTGCAGGATCCTTCCATTAAAATTACGCTGGATGGAAATCCTGCAGATTATAGTTGGGGGAGGAAGGTATTGGCAGATATGAATCCGGTCTGCGATTTCCTGTCAGTCCATTTTTATGCGATGCCAGCAGATTCAACCTACGAAAGTCTGCTTCAGAGTGTCGAGAATTTCAATCAGAGTCTGGACTCCATGCGGACTATCATCAAAACAGTTCCTGAACAGGTAAGAGGCTTTTCACCATGGTACCGCTTCCCGCCCCGTCAGAATCCCATTAAAATAGCCATTGATGAATGGGGTATCTGGGACATGAGTTCCGGTAATGGAACCGGCGCCTATAAACTGGAATATCCATATAACTGGGCAGATGCTTTGGCGGCAGGCAAGTTCTTGAACCTATTTCAACGCAATTCCGATCTTATCGGTCTGGCATCCTGGGCCCAGACCGTTAATGTCCTGGCTCCGATAATGACCAGCAAAGAGGGCACATTTTGTCAGACTGTTTATACTCCCTTACAGGCATTCAGACATTATAGTCTTGAAAATCATGTGGAAATCGAAGTTCATTCTCCGGTTTTTGAAAATAACCTAAAATCCATTGATGCAACGGCAACTATTTCAGCAGATGGAGAAGAATTAGTCATTTCCTTGCTTAACCTGTCATTAAATGAGATAATCCAAACCAGAATCGGATTTAATCATCAGGCAAAGAGTAGCCAAATGCAGTTTCAGGAACTCATCAGTTATTCAGCCCCCTCATTGAGATCAACGAATACCTTTGGGAAAAATTGCGTGACTGAAACCAAAACGAATCGGCGTCAATATTCAAATGGAGGATTTGAGATCCCGATTCCACCTGCTTCGATTAATTTTCTAAGATTTAAAATCATAAAGTAATTCCAAATTCAATAATCTGAACCTGACAATAAAAGACTAAAGTTTCGCATTAGAAATTAGGCTATAAAAAAGTTAGGTTTTAGGATAAAAAAGTAGCATGGAAATTTGTTTATATTACTGAAAATCAGTAATATTATGT
>Ga0073936_10009105_pt1 | contig 12417 bp, 13 predicted proteins | sample AliMusrvi5mmetaG_FD_87041 | JGI IMG/M metagenome (GOLD analysis project Ga0073936, IMG submission 87041) | Freshwater lake bacterial and archeal communities from Alinen Mustajarvi, Finland, to study Microbial Dark Matter (Phase II) - Alinen... | ecosystem: Environmental > Aquatic > Freshwater >... | reverse complement strand
GATCCAGGGCGTAGTCCATGGGCGGGATGAAGCCGGGGCCTGGATCTGCTCGTCCACACTGGATTGGAGGGTTTGATAGAGACGGGCGGACGCTCCCGGGATATCGTCGTTGGTCACCAATTCGGTCTCGACCGAGACGCTGAACTGGTGGGACGAGAAACCGGGCAGGCCGAGCTTTTTGGAATAATTCGCGATGAGTTTGATTGCCATTTTGATTGGGGTGTTGGTTAGGGTTGGTTTGGGGTTGAAAACAAAAAGGCCCGGCGAGGTGCCGGGCCTTGGTGGGTGGATTTATGGGTGATGGAGTTATGTGAAGCCGATGCTCAGGCGGCGTCGGATTTCCGGATTGGAATGGTCACCGGCTCCTCCTCGCGGATCTGTAGCGCGGGTGAGATTCCGGCAACGGAACCGAGCGACTGCCTTAACAAATCGTCGGCCAGGTGGGTCATGGGCATGCGCCGCCGCCGGCCCTCGCGGTAAAGCGCGCGGACCACGTCGTCGGACAGCTTCGGGGAATAGAGGGATCGGGGCATGGTGTGGGGGTGTGGGTGTTAGTTAAGATGGAGGACCGGAACTCGCCGGCCTTATGGAAGATGGGACGCCCGCGATCCGGTTCCGGTTGGGTCGGAGCTGGTTGGGGGTGTGCCAAGATATTATGGCTGATTCAGGGGGATTTTACACTGGTGGTAGAACTTACAGTCGGCGGTGATTTTGATGCGGTTGGAGTAGCGGTCCATCCCCACGCGGGTGGGGAAATCAAAACGAATGGACGCCATCATTCGAGAGCCAGCGGTCCATCCCCACGCGGGTGGGGAAATCTCATAGTCCCGCACCTCCCACTCATAGCCACACGGTCCATCCCCACGCGGGTGGGGAAATCGACCATTCGCCCACATTATTACCCCGCGAACTCGGTCCATCCCCACGCGGGTGGGGAAATCGGCGATGATCTCGAGGTCGTTGGAGATCGTCGCGGTCCATCCCCACGCGGGTGGGGAAATCCCCGATCTCGCGCAGCAGCCGGGATTCCGCGTCGGTCCATCCCCACGCGGGTGGGGAAATCCTCCAGAGTCGCGTCGAGTCCGCGCATAATAACGGTCCATCCCCACGCGGGTGGGGAAATCGCTTACCTGACCGACAAACCATGAGTGCCATCCGGTCCATCCCCACGCGGGTGGGGAAATCGGGAAGATGCTGCAAAAACTCTCCACCGGCGACGGTCCATCCCCACGCGGGTGGGGAAATCTGTAGTTTTCCCCATCTCGTTCTTGCTCCAGATCGGTCCATCCCCACGCGGGTGGGGAAATCCAACCATTAGATCCCCAAGCGTCCCCGGCCCTCGGTCCATCCCCACGCGGGTGGGGAAATCTACGACATCCTGCGCAAACGCCGAACCATTACCGGTCCATCCCCACGCGGGTGGGGAAATCACCGACCGTACGGATACCAACGCCACGCCTAACGGTCCATCCCCACGCGGGTGGGGAAATCCCCCGACAGCCGGGGACCTATGCCTGCGGTGTCGGTCCATCCCCACGCGGGTGGGGAAATCGCGGTCATTTCGATGAATTAAAAGTGTCCATACGGTCCATCCCCACGCGGGTGGGGAAATCCGGAAGAAATCACCATGGAAGATGAAACCATCCGGTCCATCCCCACGCGGGTGGGGAAATCATCCGATGAAAAGCAACCTGTTTCCCATTACCCGGTCCATCCCCACGCGGGTGGGGAAATCGACACTGCTTGCGATGAAAACCTTCTCGCCGGCGGTCCATCCCCACGCGGGTGGGGAAATCACGCTCGGGAAGATCCATTTAACTGGGGTCAGCGGTCCATCCCCACGCGGGTGGGGAAATCTCTGGAAGCCGCATCCCATCCTCTGGCGGGCGCGGTCCATCCCCACGCGGGTGGGGAAATCTGGGATAAGCCCGTCGAAGAGATCTGCAAGAACGGTCCATCCCCACGCGGGTGGGGAAATCAGAAGACAGAAGACAAGATCCCGCGGCTGCTTCGGTCCATCCCCACGCGGGTGGGGAAATCTGGGTCATGAGTAAAGAAAGCGCCCGCCGCCTCGGTCCATCCCCACGCGGGTGGGGAAATCCCGTGATGACCCCGGTGGCCGCATCCATTACCCGGTCCATCCCCACGCGGGTGGGGAAATCTGCTTGACCTCCATTTCCACGGTGCCGAACGCCGGTCCATCCCCACGCGGGTGGGGAAATCAGGGGTAGCATGGGATCAGTGGAGTGCATTTTCGGTCCATCCCCACGCGGGTGGGGAAATCGCTCTGATGGGACTCAGTCTGGCCAGCGCCGCCGGTCCATCCCCACGCGGGTGGGGAAATCTCTTGCGGCCGCTTTTCATCACAGGATCGTGCCGGTCCATCCCCACGCGGGTGGGGAAATCGGAGTAGCCTTCGCCACCGGCACCTCGTCCCGCGGTCCATCCCCACGCGGGTGGGGAAATCTCGTTTTCATTGTTTTCGGGGTTGGTCGGGGGCGGTCCATCCCCACGCGGGTGGGGAAATCCGGTGCTGGAAGCTGGAAGTGAACCTATAGGACGGTCCATCCCCACGCGGGTGGGGAAATCTCTGTAAGAGCCCGAATGACGAGGAAGAAGCGCGGTCCATCCCCACGCGGGTGGGGAAATCCGCAGGATGGACGCGCCCAGCGCGGGACCGCTCGGTCCATCCCCACGCGGGTGGGGAAATCCACCTCCAGCTCGTCCAGCGCCTTCACGCCGCCGGTCCATCCCCACGCGGGTGGGGAAATCATCCAGCGCATCGAGCACACCGCTCTGCGCCGCGGTCCATCCCCACGCGGGTGGGGAAATCTCCGGGTTGCGCTCCCATGCCTGGTTCTCCGTCGGTCCATCCCCACGCGGGTGGGGAAATCCGCGTTCGCGTTAATGTGACCAAGGAATGAAACGGTCCATCCCCACGCGGGTGGGGAAATCTCTGGGGTTGCCAATGAGTTACGGCGCGAAGAGATGCGAAATCAAGCCACAACTGGGACGTGACAAGTTGGCGCACAATCACTCGTAGCCGACCACCTTCTGATTCAAAAGGGACAGTTATCTGAATCGACCCAGCTTTCGGCAATGAGTGGAATGCCTGAGATTTCAACTTCCCTGCGGCCGGATTTCCCTTCAGGGCCGACGCGTTCGACCGAATAACCTTGGCAATTTGGCGCGGAGGAAACCACTAGCACTCCAAAATCTTTGGGCGCATTTCTCAGGATGAAATCCATTACCTTCCGATGCGTGCGGACGTTGAGTGTGCCGACAAAGACATTCGGTCGCGGTTCGATGAACCAGCGCTTGAGATGACCTCGGATTGCAGGAGGCACGTCGTTGCAAATGAGAACAGTCATGAGAGAAGACAAAAGGCGATGAATTACGTTTCGCAGTGGGGTTGGAGAGGGTGATCAGGCGGAGCGTCGTCCGGGTCTTCACCGAGTCCGTCGAAGAGCATTTTGAGATCCTCCGGCATGCGGCGGAGCATGCGGGTATCCTCGACTTTTTGTTTGAGAAGCTTGCGGACGAGAGTGCCATCATCATTGGGATCGATGGAAAGTGCCTCGAAGGCGGCAGGCCAGCTAGTTTCGTGTTTGTAGAGGTCGGCGGCGTCGTAAATAAACGGCAGGGTCCCGGCCGCATGGACGAAGCCGAGTTGTGGTATGAAACCCATCGAGCAGCAGACGGCGGCGGTGAGGGCATAGAGCGATGCGTTGGAAGCGGAAAGCGCGCGGTTGATGCCGTCGGCGATCTGCCAATTGTCGGCTTTGTAATCGCGACCCTTCCATGTGACGCCATATTTCAGACCGAGTTCGGCATAGGTTTGTTTGACGCGCTTCCCCTCCATGCCGCGAAGTTGTTTGATGGAGATGCCGTGGACGGAGGCTTCAGGGAAACGATGAAGGAACATGCGCCGAGCTATTTCATTGCGGGCACGCTTGTCGGCCCAGGCGCTGGCATGGATACGGGCCATGGAGTTGTCATGGTTCGGCGTGATACCGAAGGCGTAGAAGCGCAACCCATCCTCACCAAGCCATAGGAGAGGACAATTGCATTGGGCGGCGGCCTTGACGGCCGCATGGGTGATGGTGGTCCCTGGACCGAGAATGAGGGCAGAGACCGTGGCCACGGGCAGGCGGGTGATGAGTCCATCGCTGCCAATCCATTTGATAGAGGAGTCGTCCACCTCTATGCGGCCGTACTCCAGATAGATGGGAGTCCATCGGTCCTTGCCGGGAGCGAGGGTATCGAGTGGCGGGCGTTCGAAGATGGGCATCGGGAAATCGACAGGCTCGAAGAAACAAGAGAAGGATTCAGGGCTCAGAGGTCAGAGGCGTGGATACGGCGGATGGGGCGGGAAAGGTAGGGTTCGGGGATTGGACCATGGTGGCGGCCGAAGGCGACGGGCTGGTCGGCTTGATAGAAGGTGCCGGGGCCGGATGACTCGGTTAGGCCTTCGATGTCTCCGATCTCGGCGGAATCCGCCCCGAAAATGTTCAAAAGGGTGTTAAGGGCCTCTCGCGGGCTGGCGGCGATTACCGGAGAAAGCGGTTCCGCCGGGATGCAGGTTTTCCTGCCGAACCAGATGCCCCAAACGGGATCGAGTAGAGATGCTGCGACTCTTTCCAAAGTGGATGGATCACCTTGGAACAACGCGATGAAACGGGCATCGGTGAGATAGGTGCGGCGGGTAATGACGGTGCTGAAGGGGCTTCCGTCACCGGCCTTGCACGGGATGTGGAGTCTTTCGCCGGGTTTCGATTTGTCGTAGCCGCCTCCGACGGTGTGGAAATCAGCAAGGCGGGTGAGAGGCGCCGTTTTGGGCCAGCGGAATACCGAAAAACTCAAGGCTGACAACATGGCGATTTGTGCAGTTTCGTCGCATGAGTGTTTGTCGATACCGAGAGCTGCGGCGAGAACGCCGACTAGGGCGCTTTTCGTCGGCCAGCTTTCGGTTTCGCGACGCTGAAACTTGGAGGATGAGCCCCAGGACTGGAGCGGCGCGTCAATGAGGAATGCGAGAGTGTTAGACATCACCGGCGAGGAGTTGATTAAGGAAGGAATCAAGGCCGATTTCGGTGAGCCAAAGTTTATCACCAAGGGAACCCCAGGTTTTCTCGAGGGATTCGAGGTGTGCTTTCATGGCCGCGAGTGAAGCGGCTTGAAGACCTTTGCCGTTGGCTTTCACCGGAGATTCAAAGGCATTGGCAAGCTGGAGTGGCTGGCCTTTGTCTTTGCGGATGCCGAGGACTTCGAATGGCAACGTCGCGGCGTTCATCGAATTCTGCCGGGCACCCGGAACCGCGATGAGGGTAGCACGTATGAAATCCTTGAGAATGATGGCACGTTGTTCGGGCGTGAGTTTACCGAGGTTGTTTTCGTCGGCGAACTGGACGAGATTGATGGCGGCATAGCGGTAATAGGTCGCAGAGTTGAATTCCAAGGTGCCGATCATGCCTGCTCCGGCATCTTCAGCGTCACCCTTGAGATCATCGACGGAGGAGAAGAAGTCGATTTCGTTGGAGGCGGCGTGTGTGGAAAGCGCGTGGGAAAACATGGCCGCCCCTTCGACATTAAGAGTGGCGTCATTGGCGACCATCCGACCGAAAAGGGCAATATCAGCCGCATCGAGACGATCCACCTTTTGGATCGCCCTTTTAGGTTCCTTACCCGCAGCGACGGCAGTGGCGATCTGTTGGATTTCACCCGGAGAAAGATAGACGGCAGTTGTGACTTGATCTGGCTTTTTCGCGTCCACTTTGCTGAAGGCATCACAAATGAGTTTGGCCTTCTCGTCGGCGGTTGGTTTATCGACGCCGACGGCGATGAGGGCGCGGGTGAATGGTTCAAGCAGGAAGCGGCTGCGAATGCCCTGAAAAGCCGTAGACTCACTGCGGGCGAGTAGACGAACCGCCCGTTTCAGCGATTGGCTGGAAAGACGGGCACGGGTGACGCCACCAAAGACGGCGGATTTTGGGGAACCTACGTCATCGCGATTAAGACAGGAGACGGGGAATGATTGGAGGATGTGCAGTTCAATTAGTTTCATGATTTCAGATTGTGGTTGGTTGATAGGTGGTTTCAGAGAGGTGAGAGGCAGAGCATGCCAAAACCGAAGGCCTTGGCGGAACCAATGCCCGAGGCGAATGCTTGGCGGATGAGTTCGGAATCGGTTACGGTAAGGACGCCGGTGAATTCGGTGGCCGTGTGAAGGCCGGCTTTACCTTCCTTAACAAACGGTTGACGGAGACGCGGGATGGTGCGGATCTCGTCCGGTATGATGGAAAAGCCGTGTTGCGAGGCCTTGCGCTCCAGCCAGGCGAGGAGATCCTCCCGACTTGAGAGAGGCTGGCGTTTGGCAGAACGACGTTTGCCGGTCTCATCGCGAGGAACGGCGGGTTTGCGGGTGGGATTGGCGAGGAGAGAAAAACGGTAACGCGGGTGGGTAAGGAAATTTTCGCCGACAGTTTTGCTTTGCCATCCTGCATCAGGGCACCAATCGGGCTTTACAGGTTGGGCAGCGGACAGGACCAACAGACGGAAACCGCTGCCGGTGTCATCAATACGGGTGAGAAAATCACGAGGAGCGTCTGGGCGGCCTTGGAAGCAGTCCCACACGCGTTTGTGCCAAGCGTAGCTGTCGGTGAAGCCGCCGTCTCTACGCCAGCGGGCGGCGATTTCATAAGAAACGAGCGCTTGGGTGAGATGGAGGTTCATGGTGTGGCTAGATCGGCTGGGGCTTGCCAGAATTCTTTGGCCCAATTGGTTTTTACGGTCGCTGCGTGGCCCGTGGACCAGAAGCGAAGGTCCTTCAGCAGTTTGGCGTAATCGAGCGGAATGCCCTCGCGGCTGAAGCGTTTGACGAGGCGGTGGAGTTGCAGAGCAAGTTCGTCGAGATCATCGCATGCTAACAAGCGTCGAAAGTGACGATCATAGGGATGCTCCCCATCTTTGCGATCCCCCAACCGCAATGCGGCGCGTCCGATGCCAACACCCTCGGCGTGGGCGGGATGGACAGCGTAAAGCGCGGCAACGGTGGCGCTACGGGCATCGTCGATGGCACCGAGTCGGCCGAGGATTGGCAGGGCTTGGTGGCGGGTGGTCTCGCTCCAATAGCGGCGGAGCGATGCGGAATAGCCACGGTCTTCGCATAGCCGCATAAGCTGGGCAAGGAAGCGTGAATTGGTTTCATCGTGAGGATTCATGAGGTGGATAGTTTGCTTTCGGTAGTCTTGGACTTTGATGGCGTCTTGGCGGTTTTCGGACGAAGGCGTCGCAGACCAAGTGCATAGGCCTCGATCTGGCGGGAAGTGGCACGCGGGCAGGCATGATCATAGGCGGCATGGGCAGCCTTGCGAACCGCGAGGCTCCACGGGTCATCGGATTCGCCGAAGTTCTTACCGAGAATGAGAGTCCCGTCCTTGACAAGATCGAGCAATGTCTGGCGCTGCTGGTCGAGGGCGTTCCAGTAGTGCCGCTGGGCCACCTCGACCGCTGGGGAAGAGTGCATCATGGATTCGGCATAGGCTTTGACGGCTGAGAAAATGCAGGTGGATTGGGTGTCCGCGTGTTGCACACCTTTGGAGTAGATCATTTGGCCGCTTTCGGTGAAGAAACGATGAGGAACGGTAAAGCGGTCTTCGATGCCATCGAGGATCTTCGCATCCTTGGCTTTGATTAGTTCGCCGACCCAAAGATCGACATCGCCTTCCTCGCGTTCGATGATATGACTTTGGAGGATCCTGGGAGCGGATTGCGCCTGTGATTCGGAACGGCGCAATACAGCGAGACAGTGAAGATCCCGCCAGATGCCGCGCCCTGTATCAGCCCTCAGCAACCGGAACTCCTCCTTCCAAGGAACCACCGTGGCAGAAGGTTCCAGAGAGGCTGGGTACACCGGGTATTCCAGCCCTTGGTCAATATGAATGGCATATCCATCGGAGGAATTTCCGGTGACGTCTAATCGGCATGATAGGGGGACCAAGCGGCCGAGGTAGGTTTCGGTGGCCTGTTTGGCCGCGTCGCCTTTGATTTGACCCGGTTCACCCAACTCCCAATACGGCTTGCCCAAATTGGGAGCAAGTTCGGCATCCACACAATTTGCCAGTATCGTTTGCTTCAAATCATCTCCGCAGAGAAAAGTGTGCAGCATTTTCAGACTCGGGCCGTTTCCTTTCACCTTCGACGCCATGCTGCCACCGACAAAGAAGTTCTGATAGCATAAGAGCAGGCCGGCGAGATACGCGGGCTCCATGACACGAATAGACTCTCCGAAATGATCGAACAAGGTTGGGGAATTTCCTGCCGCCATAGTGAAACTCATTTGACAGGCGGGGTAGCTCTTGTCACCGGGATTCGCTTTGCTTTGCAAGAACCGGGGGCCGTTTCCAAAGAGATTGAAATGCATGCCTATTTCCGGACGTGCAAGGTAGGCGGGAACTCTCTTTTCGAGATCATCGCCAAAACCAGGCCATCCCGTATAATCCGCGGGGGCACCAAGCGCAGCCTGCGCGATACAGACGAGCAGGCGCATGAGCGAAATTCGCTCATGCGGGACGCAGTCGAGATCGGCAATATCCGCAGCGTTGCGGAAGAGTTGGTCGAGACCGACGAGCGAATGGTGCCCGTCGGACCAGCGAACCGGAATCCAAGGGTGGAGGATTAGATTGAAATCAGTCATGGGATTGTCATTAGAACCAACTGTCATCGCAGGGATCGAGGGATGGAGTGAAGGATGGGGCGGAATTCCGCATGTGGCTAACACCGGTGTCATCGCGGTATTCGAGAAGATAGGGCTGCGCCCCATCGGCGCCGATGAGTTCACATGATGCGCTACCATCGGACATGACGCCAAGGACGGCATCATCAATGTTTTTGCATAGCCAGGGGGGCTGTTTCGCCAAGGCATGACGCACCAAATAACGGGGGACCCGAACAGAGTTGAGATGCAGCGCGAGCGCGAGAGGATAGTTGAACGGACCGTTGTGGAAGGGAACTCGTTCGCCGTTCAGTAACTCAATATGGGTGGACGCGGCATTCGGTGCGCGGCGCAGGAGAACCAACAATGCGGTGGGGGTGTCATTCCACCTGGTTTTCGCCCCATCTTTGTCACTCTCGGTGGGGGATTGGAAAACGTCACAGAGGGTTGCGGTGTTGAGCATCATGGCCGTGGTTCGCAAGTGTTCGTGATGAAAGATGGATGCCCCTGATGGTAACGACTCTGGCAGAAGGCTGCTTTCCTCAACAAGCGGGCGGATGTCCTGTGGGAGCGTGATCGTATGATCCGGGATTTGGGAAAGAACTCTCGCTGCTTGGAAAATCGAAAACGGCGGATAGACATAAGCTGATGGTCCGATCGCGAGTTTGATGTTCTTTTCGTGATCATTCCAGTCGACGGTCGGCATCAGAACCATACAGCGTGGGCTCTCGAATCCGGCAGGCCGTTGACGCTGATGACGATGGAGGCGTCCAAGTCGCTGAAGGATGAGGTCGATCGGGGCAAGATCGGTGACGAGGAGGTCGGCATCGATATCGACGGATTGTTCGACGACCTGAGTCGCCACGAGAATGCAACCTTGCGGGCGGGATTGATCGTTTTTCCCGAGATATTTCATCCATGCGGCTTCATTCTGATCGCGCTTGAACTGAGGGAAACGGCTGTGGATAAGGCCGAATGTGATCCCGCGATCCCGGCAGCATGACTTAACTTGGCGATAAGTTTCTTGGGCAAGTGCTACCGTATTTCTGATAACGACCACGCAGGCACCAATCTCAGCGGCATCTGCGAGATCCTGCCAAAGCGTGGCAGAATCGTTGGGGACCTGATCGATCCTCACTCGGTTGGGGGAAAGATCGGCGGTAACTACTGGAATCGCTTCCGCAAATGCGCGGCCTTTGGTTACCTTGGTGATGAGAGGGTAAGCTGAGGAGACTCCCTGCTCGTCGGCCCCGGCGGCGCAGACAAGGGATTTCCGGCGGCCTGATGAGAGTGTGGCGGAAAGCACGATCACGGTGCAGCCCACCCCCAGAAGCCATTTCACCATGCGATCCACGAGTCCGGAAGTATAGGGATCGTAGGAATGAACTTCATCGATGATCACGACTTTCCCGGAAAGGGCGAATAACCGGAGAGCGGAATGTTTCACCGGCAGACAGGACATGATCGCCTGATCAATGGTGCCTGTGCCGAAGGCTGCCAGAAGGGATTTCCGCCCGGACGCATACCAGTCACAGAGTTCGGCGGCTCCTTCCACATCGCTGGAAGTAGGCGAAATGGCCAGAACCCGCTCGGGATTCATCCACGCATTGCCATGGACCAAAGAGGCAACGGAGGAATCGGATACCACATTTTTCAGGAATGCCAAGACACGCTCATGGATGCGATTGCTTGTGAGTTGGGTCGGAAGGGCGAAATAGAGGCCCCGTTCATCGCCTTCCGTCCATCTACGATAGCTTGCGGCAAGAGCGGCCTCGGTTTTTCCTATACCCATGGGAGCCTCGACGATGTAGAGTCCAGGAGAATCCATAGTTGAAATCAATGCTTCCTGAAGGGGACGAGGGGATTCCAATCCAGGGAAAAGAGCACCAAAATGCCGACCAGGGCGGACATCGCGACGATGCCAGCAAAGATCTGCCACGGCTTTCCCCGCCAACTCGCGGGCACTGGCTGGAGTCAGTTGATCCGCCAACGGGCGGCTGACTGGAAAAGGAAACCATCGGGTATCGGAACCGATCCAATCGGCAAACGTGATCAGTCCTGTGAGCCAGTGGACCAAGGCTCCTTTCTGAATATCCACCGGAGGAAGCCGGCCGAAAACCGCCACAAGCTCATCCAATAACTCGTCACGTAGAATGGGGGGCCAGACCAGACCGCCTTCCTTGATTTTCCCCAAGTAGCCGTTCGCGCTGGGATATTTGCCATGATGACCACCGACGGCGAGAACCCAATCGAATGGCCTGTTTCCGAGACGAGCGCAAGAGAGCGAACCTAAATAGGCCTGGCTCACCTTGGCGTGACTACCTTCGTAAAATTCTTGGCCCATTGCCTCCCTGAAATCCCAGTGAGGGCGGGCTTTCAGTTGAAAGCCTGGCGTAATTTTCCCAATATCATGAGCGGCGGCAAGGGTGGCGGCACCTGTTGGAACCAAGAGACGGCATGCCGGGGGAAGGCATTGCTGAACAACTTCCGCCACTGCGCCGACGATGAGGCAGTGGTCGCGGACGGTGAGAGTCGGCACCCCCGTGGTAGGATCGGTTTTTGCCCAGCACTGTTCCAAGCGGATGGGGCAATCATGCGCTGCGGTCCCCTGTTCATAGATGGATGGAGGGACACCAATGGTTGGTTCGGAATGTAAGGAGAGGTCCACTGTGGTGGGATTTCTAATCGAACTGTTTTGTGGGGGACTCGCCAAGGGAATTCTTTCTTTTTGGAGTCTTCGGGCACTTTTTCTACCACTGGGGGTGGGACAACCGCGGGGGTAGGCTGAAGAAATCTGGAAAATCTTGAACCTGGTTGAATTCCGCCCGTTTTCCACCACCGCCAACACCTGCCTGCCCGGTTCACGGCCATGACCCGGAAATGGTGCTCGTAATCGCTGGCGAGATTCCGGTGGTGTGCAAGGCCGACAGCGATGACGACCGTGGCCTTGTGGATGGACGTGTGACGGATCATGGCATGCGGATAGATTCTTCGTTTCGGATTTCGTGCTTGTGCCAGGGACTTCTTTCACGGGTATCCCGCGCCGCTGGCAGTCAACGGGCACGGCTGAGCCGCCACGCCCTACTCTTTATCCTTCCGGGATTTTTCGAGGGATTCGGTCATGGACTCATGGGCGAAAGCGATTTCGGCGGCACCAAGGTCACATCGGGCAGTTTGACGGCGTTTGGACGAGACCTTGCTTGAAAAGGCAACGCTGCTGGCTGGGACATCGGCGGCATCGGCGACAAAGGTGGCGGCGTTGTGGGCGTGGATGCCCATGTGGGCGGCAGTGGCGATGGCGTCCTGGTTGGCACCAAGAAAAAGAAACTCCCATTGGTATTTGTCGGTTTGATGGGTGATGCGGTTGTTGATGTCGGCCATGGTGAAGTGCCTGGACGCGTTTTCCTCGCCGTCGGTGAGGATGGCGATGATGACCTTGGACGGACGTTCGGACTCGGGGGTGGCGGCGAGTTCGGTGCCGATGTGGTCGATAGTGCGACCGATGGCATCCAGCAACGCCGTGCTGCCTCGGGGTTGATAGGTTTCCAGCGTGAGCGGTTCGGCGTTTTGGATCGGGGCGCGGCTGTGGATGGGCAGGTATTCGTGATCGAAAAGGATCAGGGTGAAGGTGGCGGGGATCGGGTTTCCTTGATCATCCAGCGTGGCCTGTTGGGCCTTGAGGAATTCATTGAATCCGGAAATGG
>Ga0073936_10009101_pt1 | contig 12422 bp, 3 predicted proteins | sample AliMusrvi5mmetaG_FD_87041 | JGI IMG/M metagenome (GOLD analysis project Ga0073936, IMG submission 87041) | Freshwater lake bacterial and archeal communities from Alinen Mustajarvi, Finland, to study Microbial Dark Matter (Phase II) - Alinen... | ecosystem: Environmental > Aquatic > Freshwater >... | reverse complement strand
TACAACGAGCGCTATGCCTTGTTTCATGATGCGATCAAGGCCAAGTGGCCGGACATGCAACTCATTGCCAACGTCTGGGGCGGCATGCCTTCTAACCGAGAGATCGGCATTGTGGACGAGCATTACTATAGCAATCCAGAATTTTTCATCAACAACTCGCACAAGTACGACAGTTATGATCGCAGCAAGTTCAAGGTATTTGTAGGTGAGTACGCGGTGACCGAGGGGACGGGGCAGGGGAGTTTGCGTGGGGCCGTCGGCGAGGCCGCGTTCATGACGGGTTTGGAGCGCAACTCGGATGTGGTGGTGCTCGCCTCGTATGCGCCGCTGTTTGTCAACATCAATCACAAGCGCTGGAACCCCGATTTGATCAACTTCGATAGCGCGAAGGCTTATGGGATCCCGTCCTATCATGTGCAGAAAATGTTTGCCGATCACCGCGGTGCCGTTGTTCTACCCGTCGATGTCAAGTCGTCGGACACGATTGATGCGATTACAGGAATGGTAGGGGTGGGCACATGGAACACACAGGCTGAATACAAGGATATCAAGGTGCAGCGGGGCAATGATACGCTGCTCAAGTGTGATTTTGCGGATGGCACCAAAGGCTGGAAACTTCAAGGCGGCGAGTGGAAGGTGAGCGGCGGGGTGTTAGGGCAGACCGCTGGCGGTACAGACTTCCGGGCCGTCACTGGCGACCCTGGCTGGAGCAACTACACCTACACGCTCAAGGCTCGCAAGACTGGCGGCGACGAGGGATTCCTGGTGATTTTCGGGATGGATGGCGGAGCCGGAAAATCTTGGTGGAACATCGGCGGATGGGGGAATTCCAAGCATTGCATCGAGATGCCGGGTGGCAGCAGCCCCACCGTAAATGGCCACGTCGAGACCGGTCGCTGGTATGACATCAAGGTGGAAGTGATGGGTTCCAGTGTGAAGTGTTATTTGGATGGCAAACTCGTCCAGAAAGCCGAGCGGCCCGCTGTGCGCTCACTTCACGTATCTTCAACTCTCTCGGCCGACGGCAGAGAGATCATCCTCAAGGTCGTCAACGCTTCCAGCAGCGACCAAGCCACCACCATCAAGCTGGACGGTGCTAAGAAAATCGCGGCCCGAGCCAAAGCGATTGTGCTGAGTTCCAAGAATGCGATGGACGAGAATTCCATCGCGGAGCCAGCCAAGGTGGCACCCGTCGAAGGCGAGATTTCTAACGCCTCGCCGAGTTTCACCCACACGTTTCCCGCCAATTCGGTGACCGTGCTCAGGTTGCAGAAGGAATGATCTTGCGAGCCACTGCTCAGTGGATTTTCCAAGCATGACTTAGCCATCTTTACGGCCCCACTGGGCGCAGTGTAGAGGTGATATTGACTGGCTTGTTACTGCGCATCTCATGGGCAGATGTGGGCAAGATGCCCACTCTCCTTGATGTGGGCAAGATGCCCACTTTCCTTGATGGAGACACTCGTCTGTCTTCACTTGACGCGTCTGCCGGGCCGAACTAAAAGTCCTGCCGATGAACGGAGCCAAATCATGAACCATGGCATGCACAGGGCCTTGGCGATGATGGTATGGCCGGGTTGCTTGCTCGTCGGTTCGGCATGGTCGATGGCGGCACCGCTGGCGACTCCTTACACAGCGGACCCTGAGACGCTGCACTTGTGGCACCTCGATGAGACCGCTCCACCCTTCCAAGATTTAGGCAGCAGACCGACCCTGCTGTGGGGGCTGCTCAATGGGGCCCAGGGAGGTGCGCCGGGCTTGGATGGGTTCGCTACGGCGGTGCGTTTCGTGCATTCCGCTCAAAGCGAGCCAGGTGTGGATCGGCCATACGGTCCGATTTTATTGGCGAATCCGAAACTTGGCATCAGTGATGGCGGCGGTGAGAGCACACCCATACCGGTGATGGGTGAGGACGGTGCCTTCACCATGGAAGCGCTCGTTAAGCTCGACATGCTGCCATCGGCCTCGCCGGGATTCGCGGCGGATATCATCACGATGGATCACAAGTCCTCCGATCACCGGGTGTTCCTGTTCCGGATCGAAAAACCCGGCTTCCTGTCCTTTGTCCCGCTCTTCGGCGATGAAGTCCGCGGCGGCGGGCTGGCAACTATCCCGACCAGCGGCCCACACGCCATCAATACCCGCGACTGGTTCCACGTGGCCATCACATACGACGGCAATAAATTCGTGGCTAACAACCTCAGGTTTTATTGGACGCGTTTGGGTTCGGGAGCGGAGGCGGCCAATCAGATCGGCAGCGGCACTCTGTCGGCGGACTTGCGCCGTGAGCTCGGGGATTTCGCCATCGGTAACACCGGAAAATTCAACGACCTCGGCCCGTTTGAATATTTTCCGGGCAGCATCGACGAGGTGCGCATCAGTCGCATCGCAAGGCGGCCCTATGATTTTTGCTTTGTTAGCCCCGAGGCAAAGGCCCGGGCCGAGGCGCGACTCACGCCGGCCCATCGACAGTTGACTCGGGCTGAGCTCAAGATGCGGCAGGTGTTTGTGGATGATAGCATCGCGCCACCGCGCCAGGACGCAACCCCGATGGTTCTAGGGCCGGGGCTGCACCGCTTGGATTTCGATTTCGGCTTTCCCGTCGGCGTAAAGGCCGATCCGCTTGCCGTGAAATGCCGCCTTGATGGTCTTGATGAGGACTGGCATCCGGCTGCCAGCGGCATGACGCTGACGTTTGAAATGATAGGTCAAGACGACCAGTTGTTGGCCCGCACCGAATTTTTTGCCACTCGTTCCAGTTCGGGGTGGGGCAGGGATGTTTTGGACTCACGGCTCACACCGAGGATAGAGCCGCTGTTTATCCCGGAAAACTCCCGCCGCATCCGGGTGGTCATGTCCTCAGGTGCCCCGGATACCACCGGCTGCTGGGTCATTGATGACCTGTCGTTGACGCGCTCCAGCAATCCCGAGGCGAACCTGTGGGCCAATGGCGGTTTCGACAAAGGGGAACGCACCGATCAAATCGGCGGCATCCCCGACGGCTGGGTCCGCGGCGGGAGCGAGCCAGCCATCGCCCGGGTGATGCAAGGCGCCAGCCCCGAACTCGGCCTGCTGGATGCCGAGCAAGACCACTCGGGATTTTGGACTTGCACCCAGAATCTAAGCGTCCGGCCGGGGCCGGGTGGCGAGACGTTTCGCTTGGCCTGGATGGAGGCATTCAACGTCATCTCCGGCTCCTTGCTGCGCTCCACCTTCTTGAATGTGCCCCCAGGAAAATATACTTTTCGGGCCATCGCCGTGGCTGATAGCCCGCTGGGTGGTACCAGCCAACTGGCGTTTCCCATCGTCATCCGCCAGCCGTTTTGGCAACAGGCGTGGTTTCTGCCCCTGCTCGCCGCGGCAGCGGTCATGTTCATTGGCTGGGCGTTATTTCGCAATTACCGACGCCGGGCCCGGGCCCGCATCGCCACCATCAGGCAGGCCAACGCGATTGAGAGGGACCGAGCCCGCATTGCCCGTGACATGCACGACGATCTGGGCACTCGTGTGTCCCTGATGAAACACGCCGCCTCGGTTGTGCGCGAAGCCATCGAGCATGATTCGGCCCAGGCCAGTCGTCAGGTGCAGCGCTTGGAGTCCGCCGCTTCCGATCTGGTTCTGGCCATGGATGGTCTGGTGTGGGCGGTCAATCCCGCCAACGACACCCTTGAGCACCTTGCCAGCCACTTGTCGGGTGTGGCGCAGGAGATTTTTCGGGACGCTCCCGTCACCTTGCGTTTGGCGATACCGATGGATCTGCCCGGCTTGCTGCTGCGCTCGGATTTCCGCCACCATTTTTCACTCATCGTCAAGGAAGCCCTTCACAATATCCTCAAGCATGCCGGCCCCTGCGAAGCCACACTGGAACTCACCGTCGAAGGCGACACCCTGGTGGCGATCATCACCGATACGGGAGCCGGCTTTGATCCCGCTCATCCCAAGGCTGGCAACGGTTTGCGCAACCTGAGCGCCCGCACCGTGGAAATCCATGGTACCTGTGAAATCCAATCGGTGTTTGGTCATGGCACTTCCGTGGTTTTTCGCTGTCCGCTGCACTCAAATCCATTACCCTGATCTCATCCCATGCAACCTACCCCGCGCCGCGTCGCCATCGTCGAAGACGATTCCCTGTTCCGGGAATCGTTCCTCGAAATCATTGCCGCCTCCGACGCTTGGGCCGTCGTCGGTTGCCACGTCCGCGCCGAATCGGCCCTTGAGGACATCCTCTTGGATCCGCCGGAGGCGGTTATTGTCGATATCCAGTTGCCCGGGATGTCCGGCATTGAGCTTGTTAGAAAGCTCAAGCCGCAATGTCCGGCCACGCAATTTCTGATGGTCACGGTTTTTGAGGATGCCGACAAAGTCTTTGAGGCGCTCGCCGCAGGGGCCTCCGGCTATGTCTTGAAACGCGATGTGCATGCTCGGCTGCTAGAGTCCCTCGATGACGTGTTGGCCGGTGGCGCGCCAATGTCCAGTGCCATCGCCCGCAAGGTGGTGCAGCATTTCCAGCTGCCGGTGCCCGAACCGGGGGATGATTTTCAGCTGACCCAGCGCGAAAAGGAAACCCTCGACCTGTTAGTTAAAGGTTTCTTCTACAAGGAAATTGCGAGTGAACTGGGCATCCGCATCGATACCGTGGCCTTCCACCTCGGCAATATCTATCGGAAACTCCAGGTCCGGACCCGCAGCGAGGCCATCCTCAAATACATGCATCGAGAGGCCAAGTCCTGAGACGTTCTCAGGGGAACACCGCCCGATAGAAGCGGGCGGCGGGCAGCGGTTGCGCGTCGAGAAAACTGAAGCTGCCGTCTGCTGCCGCTGACACGGTGGCGCGTGTGATCCACGCCGCGGGATCGGCGAGCGCGTCACTGGCCTGGATTCGATAGATCCGCCCCGCCACCCCGGAAAACAGGACCCGGCTCGAGCCGTCGGGCTGGAGCTGGATCGAGAGCGCTTGTTGGACCGGGGCGTCTGGCGGGATGAGGGTGATTTGGACGGTTAGATTCGTGATTCCGCCTTGGGCGTCGCGGATCGAGTAGGTAAAGGAGTCCGGGGCGGCATCACCGGGACGAGGGGTGTAGATAAGCCAGCCGTTAGCCACGCTGAGGGAGGCACCGTTGATGCTGAGTGGTGAGGTTGATAGAAAGTCGAAGGGTCCTGCGCCATCATTGGCCATAAGGGAGGCGACGCTCATGCGAACCGTGGTGCCAGGGTCATGAGTAACACGGTCGGCACCGGGTTCCGCAGCGCTTCCGGTCGTGAAGTGGTAGCGGCCGGAACCCACCGCGAAGACAGCCGCGCCAGCCTCCATGCGAAGAAACGTCACACCGTCGGATGTGGTGGCCAGCCGGCCGCTTTCCTGCACCTCGGCGGCGGAGTTGGCCGGCACATATATCACGGCACGGGTGTTGGCCGGAATGCTCGTGACGAGCGAAAAGCCCCCAGCGTATTGGAGCCAGGCGGTGGTGATCAGGCCGTGAATCGAGCGCAGGCTGCCGCTGGCACTGGTGAGCTGGCTGCCGGGCCTCGGGTGGATGATGATTTTTTGATAGCCCGGGGTTGAGGGGTCCTGATCGATGCCGGCGACGGTGGAGTAGAGCCACTCACCGCACGAGCCTAACGAGTAATGATTGAACGAATTCATGCCGGGGTCCTGGAAGCCGTTTTGTGGCGTCAACCCGTCCCAGCGCTCCCAGATGGTGGTGGCACCGAGTTTGACTGAAAACAGCCATGAGGGGAATGTGTCTTGGAGCAGAAGGCGGTAGGCGGTGTCGGTCTTGCCTGCGGCGGTGAGTGCGGGAAGCAGATAACTCACGCCGACAAAACCGGTGGATAGATGGTCGCCCTTGGCAATGATATCATTCTCCAACAACTGGGCGGCGACTGGGCGCAAGGCCTCGGGCAGCAGGTCGAACTTGAGGGCCATGGCATAGGCGCACTGGGTGCTGCCGGTGATGGCAGCGCTGGTCGGGTTGACGTACTTGTTGATGAACGCGGTCTTGATGGTTTGGAACAGGGCGGCATAGGTGGCAGCATCGGCGGTCTTGCCCAGCGCGGCCGCCGCCTGCGCCACCAATCCGGTGGAGTAGGCATAGTAGGCGGTGCCGATGAGTTCCTTGTTCGTATCAGCGTTGATCGAGAGCCAGTCGCCGTAGTCATTGCCGCGCGAGCCGCTGCGGATCGAGTTGGAGCTTTGGGATTTGCACCACTCGATCCACTGGACCATGGCCGGAAAGTTTTTGGCGAGCAGGCGCAGGTCGCCGTATGCCTGATAGATTGTCCACGGGCTAATGACCCCGGCGTCGCCCCAGGCCGGGGTTCCGCTGGATGTGCCGGCATTGGGGGAGACGTCGGTGAATCTGCCGTCGGAGAGCTGGGCGTCGGTGACATCGGTGAGCCACTTGGAGAAAAAGGCTGCGATATCGGCGTTGTAGGTGGCGGTTCGGACAAACACCTCGGCGTCGCCCATCCAGCCGAGGCGCTCGTCGCGCTGCGGGCAATCGGTGGGCACGCTCAGGTAGTTGCCGCGTTGGCCCCACTGAATGTTGGAGTGGAGTTGGTTGATGAAGCCGTTAGAGCAAGAAAAATCGCCGGTATGGGAGTTGTCCGAGCCGAGCACGATGCCGGTGATTGCGTCGAGCGGAGGGGTGCTGGCCACGCCAGAAAGCTCCACATAACGGAACCCGTGGAAGGTAAACTTGGGTTGCCAGATTTCCTCGCCGCCGCCTTTACAGATATAGGTGTCGATGGATGGTGCGCCGCGCAGGTTGGCGGTGTAAACCGAGCCGTCGGGGTTGAGCATTTCGGCGTGGCGCAGCGTCAGGCGGGTGCCGGTGGCGGCGGTGATTTTCAAGCGCACGACGCCTACCATGTTTTGGCCGATGTCGTAGGTCCATTTGCCGGGTGCTGATTGAGCCAATGATTTGGGAGATATCTCCAGCAACTCACGCACCGGCTCCATCACCTGCCCGTTGAGAACATGCGCTGGCTCGCCTCGCAGCAATACCTGGCCCCAGCCCGAATCGTCGTAACCCGCCGACGCCCAGCCCGCCAATTCGCGGCTGGCATCGTAGTCCTCACCCAGCATGAAGTCGCTCGCAACGGTCGGGCTGACCTGCATTTTCCACGAGCCGTCGGAAACGATGCGCTCGCTGGTGCCATCCGTGTAGGAAACCTCCAATTGCACCAGACAGGCCGGTGTGCTGCCCCAGAATTGATAGCCGCCGTTGCCGATATGACCGCTGTACCAGCCGCTAGCCACCTGTGCGCCTAACACATTTTTACCCACACTTAGCTGCGATGTCACATCATACGCCTGATAGCGCAGCCGCTTCGAATAGTCAGTCCAATCCGGAGCGAGGATATGGTCACCGACGCGGCTGCCATTCAAATGCAGTTCGTAGAGGCCCAAGGCGGTGGCATACACGGTCGCTTGTCGGATCGGCTTGGCCAGCGTGAACGACTTGCGCAGGTATGGCAGCGTGCTCGGCTTGGCCAGATCCGCCGGGAAATTCAGCAAGGTGTTTTCTGCCACATATTTCACCAGCGAGCGGCCATTGTAGGTGTATTCCATCCGCAGCCGCTTGGCATGGTTAGTTGCGGGGTCGCCGCCGAAATTGGTGTTGTTCACGGTGAGGGTGAAGCTGCCGGCCAGAGCCCGGTTTGCTAGATCCGTGGTGACGTCCAGCGTGCCAAAGCCGTCGTTGGCCTCGTAGCGGGCGTTGGTGAAAACGACGGTGACTGGCGGCGGCAGGTCGGCCGGATAGTTGAAGGTCATGTTTTCCGCGGTGATAGACACACCGGCGGCACCGTTGAGCGTGTAATTGATCCGCAGGCGTTTGATCTGGTTGAGCGCGGGGTCCGGGCCGAAATTTGTGTTGTTGACGACGCTGGAAAACGAACCGGCCTGGGCCGCCGAGACGATCTGGGCGGTGACGTCGCGGAAGCCGCTGCCGCTCACCGATTCGTAGCGGGCGCTTTGGATCACCGGTTTGGTTAGAGCCGGAAGATCGCCTGGAAATACGATGCTGGAGTTTTCGGGAAATGTCTTCGTCGCACTCAGCCCTCCGCTCTGGTACTGCACCCGCAATTGCTTCACGGTGCCATACGCCGGATCACTGCCGAAGGTCGCATTGGTTACCGCCAACGCGTAATTGCCCGCCTGGGCCAGCGTCACCAGTTGTGCGGTGACGTTGAGCGAACCGGCACCCGACACCGCCTCATAATAAGCCGCGACGATGACCGGCGGAGTGCCGTCCGCCGCGCCGAAAGTCGCCCCGTCGAGCCATTTGGCACTCCAATCCGCAGCGTTGATCAGGCCGATCGACCAACTTGCCGGGCGGCTCCAGGGCGAGGGCTGGTCGTCCTTGTTCCAGCAGCGGACTTTCCAAAAGCACGTCGCTCGGGATACCAGCGGAACCCCCGCATAGGCAATCTGGCTGGTGGCATTGCCAATAACTTTGCCGCTGTCCCACAGGTCTCCTTGGTCGGCCGCTAGATGCTCCCGGCTAGAGGCAACCACCACCTGCCACGCGCTTTGCGTCTCGCCGCGGTCGAGCGATTCAACCACCCATGACAAACGCGGCTGGGTTTCATCGAGGCCTGTTGGATTGGTTAGATATTCGCAGCGCAGCGTCGTCGCTTCCAACGCCGCCTGCACCGGCTGGCCAAGCACGATGGCCAGTAGGAGGGCGCGGAAAATTCCCAGGTTGCGGGTCGAATTCATGGGCGATAGGGCGTGAAACGTCAGCTTGTCCGGGCTAGTGAACACCCGTTTGACCGAGGCTACCACCTCCTAGTTTATGGAGGATTAATTTTTTCTAATTCCCGACCTCTTATTCGCTGTAATTGTTTTATTTTCAATGAGTTTCGCAATACTCCATAAATAGGGAGGTTTACGAAATTAGCTTTCTCGACTAGGCGTTTTGATTCCTCAGCGGCGTCCATCGTGGAAACTGCGGAGAACAAAAATTGATATAACGAAATCCCCGAATCCGCCTATGAAACCTCGCTATCTCCGCCACCTTCCCCAGACGTTCGTCGTCTGCATTGCCCCTCTTCTCGCCTGTGCCACGGCATTCGGTACGGTTGTCTCCACCAATGAGTCCAACGGCTCCGGCGAATGGACACTGCCCTCTGGCACCAACCTGCTCACTGGCCGGACGCCCTTAACCAGCCCGAATACCCACGAAGGGTCGTCGAATACTTGGAACACGGTCATTGATGGCACCCTCGGTGATACCGGCGGTTCACCCGCCACCAGTTGCACGCCAAACAATGGCGAGTCGGTCATCTTCCCGCTGGATCTCGCCGCCAAGCCTGAGGGCTACAACATCACTTCCTTCGATTCTTACAGCACGTGGGGCAATAGCGGCCGCGATGATCAGAATTACATGATCCAGTATTCCACGGTGGCCAATCCCGGCACCTTTATCAACCTCTCCACCGTCGGTTGGCACACCGGCAACGACCGCTCCACCCACGTCCGGCTCACGGATAACTCCGGCGTTCTAGCCAGTGGAGTGGCTGCCATCAGGCTCATTTTCGACCGCCAGGAAAACGGCTACGTCGGCTACCGCGAGTTGGTCCTCCAAGACACGCCTACCGTCGTCTGCGTCGATAACCAGTCCCGCGATGATAACACTTGGCCCGCCCTCGTCGGACCCAATCTCCTCGCCGGTATCACCCCGACTGACCCATCGCCGACCATCCAAGAAGGTTCGACGGGCACTTGGGCGACCTTGACCGATGGCAGCCTCGGTGATTACACCACACCGGCCTCAAGCTGCACTCCTAGCAATGGCCAGACCGTGACCTATCCGTTGGATCTAACCGCCAAGCCCGGTGGCTATGACATCACCTCCTTCGAGTCCTACGGCGCATGGGGCAACAATGGCCGCGACGACCAGACCTATACCCTCTCGTATTCGACGGTGGCGGATCCAACGACGTTCCTAGCGATCACCGAGGTGTACAACCACACCGAATACAATGGCCCTAACAACCGAAAGTCCACCCGCACCCGGGTGACCGGCAATGGTGGCCCGATGGCCTTGGGAGTGGCCGCCATCCAAGTGACGTTCCACGACCAGGAAAACGGCTACACCGGTTTCCGCGAGTTCATCCTGCGTGATACGCCACTGGCCACTCACATTCTGACCGAGGCCAACAGCACCAACCTTTGGACGCTGCCCACCGGCACCAACCTGCTGAGCAATACCCTGCCTAAAACTCCTACGGTTGCCGCTGACGCCAACCATGGCAATGGCGATGTCACCAATTCCGATTGGACGGTGCTGACCGACGGGTCCCTCGGTTCCGCCGGCACCCAATTGCAAAGTGTCGCGCCCCTCAACAACACTTCCGTCATTTTCCCCTTGGACACATTGACTAACACCAAGGGCTACAACCTCACCTCGCTCGATAGCTACTGTGCTTGGGGCGACAGCGGCCGCGATGACCAGAACTACGCGGTCTATTATTCCACAGTGACGGATCCAACCAACTTCATCCTGTTGGATTACATCTACAATCCGACCATGGCGTCCATCAACTCGACCCATAGCCGCCTCGCCGCATCGTCGGGCGTTCTCGCCTCCAACGTGGGGGCCGTCCAGTACGTCTTCAACAACCAGGAAAACGGCTATGTCGGATTTCGTGAACTCATCGCCCTCGGCAGCGCCGTGCCGCTGGCCAACCCCCTCACATGGTCGGGCTTGAGCGGCTCCGGCGGCTTTGCCAACTGGACCACCAATGCGGATAACAATTGGAAGGATGCGGGTGTGAGCTCGACGTTTACCAGCATCGCGCCGCTGACGTTTGACAACACCGGCGTCAACACCAATATCAGCATTCCGGCCGCGATCACCGCAGCCAGCTTGACCTTCGCCAACAACAGCCCGCATTTCTATGCGTTCAACGGCCAATTGCTCACAGTCACTAACGAAGTAACGCTAACCGGTTCTGGCACGGTCGCTTTCGGTAACTCCCTGCAAGCCGCCGGTCTCACGGTGTCGGGTACCGGCAACTTGTCCCTCGGCGTCGATAACCTCCTCACCGGAAGTTCGACGGTCAACAGCGGCACGCTCACCCTCGCCAGCGATGGCGCTTTGGGCAGCTCCGCGTTGGCACTCACCGGAGGCACGGCTAACTTCATGTCCGCCAGCCCTGGGGTCAACAGCATCTCGGGTACCGGCGGAACCATCTTGTTGGGCACTGTGACAGGCGGCAGCAGCGCCACCAGCCTGAGCGTGGGCGACTCAACGTCGGGCACCTTTGCCGGGGCCATCGCCAACGCATCCGCTTCGGCACGCGGCAGTCTGGTCAAGAATGGCAGCGGCTCGCTGACACTGGAAGGAACCAACACCTACACCGGCACGACTACCGTGAACGCAGGTGAACTCAAATTGGGCAAGCGGCTGTCCCTCTACAATGGCAACACCGCATCCTGGAGCGCTTCTAACATCCTTGTGTTCAGCGATCTAACCCTCCAGATGGGTGGTCCCGGTGATTTCACCAGTTCCGATGTGGTCGCGCTTAACACCGGCGGCTTCGATCCATCCGCCATCCTCGGCTTGGACACCACCGATGGCGATGCCATCATCTCTGATGCCCTCAGCGGCGGTGTCAAACTCGTCAAAGAAGGCAATAACACGCTGGAGTTCTCCGGCACGAACACCTTCTCCCAAGGCATCACCGTCAACCAAGGCACCATTGAGCTGGCCAACCCAAGCGGCATTTCGATGCCCAGTGACCTGACGATGGGCAACGTCACCTTTGACATTTGGGCGAACATGGACTTTGACAACCAATTCGCTCCCACATCGCTGATCAAGTTCCATACCGGCCCCGGAGCGGTCAATGGCAAGGTCAACCTCCGAGGCACTCATCAGGCGGTAGGGGGTCTGGAAAGCACGTCGGGCAACCGCATAGCGATTGTTCAGAATGACGAGACGACGGCACCAGGCTACACGACCAATCCGGGGGTCTGCTCATTGGCGATCAACACGGATACCGGCAGTTTCCACAGCTTCTTCGGCATCATCCGCAATAACGACGGAGCCTCGCTGTCCCTCATCAAGAACGGCCTTGGCACCCAGGAATTCATCAACACGCCTGTTCAGGGCTACGGCTACAACGGCCTCACCACCATCAACGAGGGCACGCTCCAGCTCACCTTCGCCAGTGGCGACAATGGCTTCGGCTCCAACGTCCTCGTCAACAGCGCAGGTACCCTGTATTTTCACCAGATCAACGGCGATCTCAGCTTTGACCGGGAAATCTCCGGTGAGGGCCATGTCGTCGTCGATGGCGTCAATGCCGTGCGCATCAACAGCAACAACAACTCCTGGTCCGGCGGTACCACCGTCGGTGTGGTTGACCACGAATGGTTTGGTTACCTCGCTCTCGAGGGCGGTAATGCT
>Ga0073936_10009091_pt1 | contig 12428 bp, 6 predicted proteins | sample AliMusrvi5mmetaG_FD_87041 | JGI IMG/M metagenome (GOLD analysis project Ga0073936, IMG submission 87041) | Freshwater lake bacterial and archeal communities from Alinen Mustajarvi, Finland, to study Microbial Dark Matter (Phase II) - Alinen... | ecosystem: Environmental > Aquatic > Freshwater >... | reverse complement strand
GGCTGCCTCGTCATGGTCAGGGTGGTCCCCTGCCGAGGCAGAAACACCATGGGGCGAAAGGCGGCTCGAAAGCTGGGTGAAGCTCGAGAGAAACCAGGAAGGCCTGATCTCCCGGGCACAGCTCTTGGCAGCGAGCCGTTCCGATTCCGGTCGCTCCGGCTGCCACGGCGCGCCCGGTTCCATCGGGAGGTCGACCACCGCAATGCCGGGTTTGCCGCCGGCCGGATCCACCGACGCGGCTGCGATCTGGTCCCAGCGGGCTTTCCAGCCGCCGGGTGGAACTTGCTCGGTTTCCAAGGACTGGACCGGGTCTCCCGACTGCCCGTCCTGAGAGCGCAGCAACCAGGCCAGCGCCGTGGACTTGTTCCGCGCATAACGCGCGCTGACCAGGTAACAGCGGTTGCAGGCCCTGGTCAGCGCCACATAGAGCAGGCGCACTTTTTCCGCGAGCTGCTCCTTGGCGGCCAGTTGTTGGTGGGTCGCATCCGGCTCGGCGTTGAGATCCCAGGTCAACTGTTTCGTGGCGGGGTCGTGATAGAGCACCACATCCAGCAATTTCTCACGGTTTACCTTGATGGATCTCAGCTTTGCGTCCTTGGAGACGAACGGGCAAAACACCACTGGGTATTGCAGGCCCTTGGACCGGTGGATGGTCACGATCTGCACCGCGTCCTCATCGCTTTCCAGCCGGAGCTGGTACGCATCGGGAGGCGTCTCATCGCTGAGCCGGCGCTCCTCCAGCCACTGCACGAGCCGGGAGGGCCCCAAGTGGTCGGACTTGCAGGCGGTTTCCAGTAACTCCGCCACGTGCAAAAGGTTGGTGATGCGCCGCTCGGCATGCGTGAAGCGGAGCAGGTTTTCGATTACGTTCTCCTGCCGCAGCAGTTGCGAGAAAATGGAGAAGAAACCGTCCTCCTCCCACAGACTGCGGTAGCCGGCAAAAGCCTGGAGTCGTGCCTGCCACTCCGGCTCGTTGGCGACCAATGCCTGGAGTTGGCTGCCATTGAGGCCAAGCGCGTCGGTCGTCAGTGCGGATTTGACGGCCGCTTCCCGGCCGGGGGCAAGGATCGCCGCGAGGATCCACTGCAGCTCGCGGGCCTCGTCGGATTCGAAAACGCTTTGCATGGCCTGTTCGACACTGGGAATGGCCAGGTCATGGAGGGCGGACTGCATCCACCGGGCCTGCCGGTGGGATTCAACGAGAATCGCAATGTCGCGCGGCCGCAACGCGTGCTCATCTCCGAACTGGACCTTCGAGCTGAGCAAGCGGGATACCTCCGCCGCGACGGCGGGTGGCAGATGCTGCTGGGATTGTTTCGAGGTGACTGTCCCGGATTGGGTTTCCCAGCACCAAATCTGGAACGGCGGAGGACGCTGTTGGCCTGAGGGAAATATGAGCGGATTCTGGTCGGCCTTTGGGCTCGGTTTCACCGGCTCGAAGGTGATGCTTGGGTCCAGAAAGGCGGTGCTCTGGCCGGCGCTGGCAAACAGAGAGTTCACCCCGTTAACCAGGGCGGATTCAGACCGCCAGTTGGTATCCAAGGAGTATCGCTGGTTAGCCGTGGCCGCCGCCTGGAGGTAGGTGCTGACGTCCGCGCCACGGAACCCGTAAATGGCCTGCTTCGGATCGCCGATGAGATACAGCCAATGGTCCTGACTGGCGGCAAACACCCGCTGAAATATCTTCCACTGCAAGGGATCGGTATCCTGGGATTCGTCGATTAAGGCAACGCGGTATTTCCGGCGTACTGTTTGGGTCAGGGCGGGTCCCGAAGGACCATCCAGCGCGTCCGCCAGGCGGGTGATCAGGTCGTCGAAGGACTGCTGCTTGGCTTCCTGCTTGCGCTGGCCCAGCAAGGTGCCGGCGCTTCGGAGGAATGCCACGCGGTGGGCCGTTGCGTATTCGGTTGCCAGATTAACCAGGGCCTGGCAGCAGTCGAAGAGAGGGGGCGGCGAGGGTGGCATTTGTTTTCCTTTGCCCGTGTCTGCCTTGATAGCCGACGTGGAGAAAAACTCGATGCCTTGCCAAACCTGGGAGGATAGCGCAGTGGCTTCGAGGCAAGCATCAAGGTGGTCCACCTGTTCCTCGATCTGATCAGCCTTGGCATGATCGCCGTTTGCCCATTTCTTACCGCCGACAAAATAGTCCACCAGCGCCGCGCGGTCGTTGGCCAGAGCACGCCACGAACCGGCGCACGCTGCGAAGGCGGCTAGCAGTTCTTTGTTGATGGTGTCGATCGGCCGAGGCGGCGCCGGCGGCAATAGACTGAGCTTCGGATAGGTCAAGTACTGCCGGAGGAGCCGGGCAAGGGCCTCGGGATTGAGCTTCGCTTGGAGGGCGGCGCTCGCCAGCACCGGGTCGGACTGGTGCATTTGGTTACGGCAATAGTCCGCCGCCGTTTCCCGGATCAGGTCCTCCTGATCGGTCACTAGTTCAACGTCGAACAGGATGCCGCTCTCGAAAGCGCTGTCCTGCAGCGTGCGCTGGCAAAACCCATGAATCGTGTAAATGGAGATCAGGTCGAAGATCTCCAGTGCATTCCGAAGGGACCGAGTCGCCGCCTCGAGCCTGCCCTGGACCCGATCAGCCAGCGCGTTCAAGAGTGAGTCTTCGGTCGGCTTGCCTTCCAGGACCGCCAGCGCCTCGCTAAGCCTGCACCGGATTCGATCGCGCAGCTCCGCGGTTGCCGCCTCGGTAAAAGTCACCACCAGGATAGCGCTCGCGGGCACCTTTTCTTCGAGCAACAGCCGGAGGAACAGGCCGGCCAGGGCGAAAGTCTTGCCCGTGCCGGCGCTGGCTTCGAGCCGGGTCACTCCCTTGCTGAGGGGCGTTTGAACGAGGTCGAAGGTCATGGCTTAGAGCTCCTTTTCTGAATCCAATAGCGGGCGCACGACGGCCGATGCCATCTGCTGGAACTCCACGTTTAACGGTTCTGGGTGGTTTCGGAAACAGAGGTTGAAATAGGGGTCTTCTAGTTCACCCCGCCCGAATTCGTCGTCCGGGTTGCCTTCCCAGGCTTCCCGAGCCAGGTCCTCAGCGGACTTGGCGGTCCTGGGTCCGGGCCCGATGGCATAGGCAAAGGAAGACTTCGGGAAGAATGGCAGCGGGGCCGACAGGCCTTTGAAATAGAGATCCAGCAAGACTTGCAGGAGAGCGGCCGCATTGGCCACCTCCTGGAATAACCACGTCCCATCTTCGCCGATGAGGTAACTGTGTTTGGGTCCTTGCCACCCGGTAAGCTGCAGGAGCAGGTGTTCGATCCAGAGCTTCAAGTGAGCTTCGCCCTTCTTCTTTGGGTCCACCTTCGCGGCACGGTAATGCACGAGGCCGACTCCGGGAAAAAAGGCCAGTTGGCCCACGACCTTGAACGGGCCGAGCGGCAATTCGAACCGCCGCATATCTCGCTTGGTCCGGCCAAGCCGTTCCAGGAGACGCTCAGCAAGAGGACCGGTTTTGGAAAACAAGTCATTGGCCATAAGGCCCCCCGCCGGGCCGGGCGGCAGCAGGCCTGAGCCTTTCCAGACCGACACCAGCCGTGAAATGGGTTTCTGATCGAAGAACGAGTCGAGAATTTGCTGCTTTAGATTGAAGGCTTCCAGGCCACCCACCGAGAACGGCTCCTCCTCTTGCAGGAGATCCCGGTCTTCCGGAAGCCGGAATTCCAGGCGTTTCTCGACAAAGAAGCGCGACGGGTTCCGGAAGAAGAACTGGAGGTCTCTTAACGTTACGGCCTTGAACTCCTCACCCGGCTCTGCCAACGGCTCCCGCAGGAACGCCTCGGCTGGTGAATGGCTTTCCGGGTCCGCCAGGAACTGGCCGATCCGTGCCAGTGCCGGCGAATAGCCGAAGAGGCGTGGGTCAGCCCCGGCACCGCGGCGGAAATAAGTCGGACTGAACCCATGCAGCCGGTGGATCGTCACCAGCAGGTCACGGACGATGCGGGGTTCCTCCACCGCCTCCGGCTCTTGCTCCCCTTCCAGGCGATACCGGGAGCCAATGAAATCCAGGAGTTCACTGACCAGCACTGACGGCGAACGTGGGCTGTTGTCCCGCACGGATCGGCCGATGTAACTCACATAAAACCGGTCCCGGGCGGACAGCAATGTCTCCAGAAAGAGATACCGATCATCGTCCCGCCGCGATTCATCCCCGGTTCTCGGGTGCTGGGCCATGAGATCGAAGCTGGGCGGAGCGGGGCTCCTCGGGAAGCTTCCGTCCTGCATGCCCAGAAGACAGATCGCCCGGAACGGCACGGTGTGCATCGGGTTCAGGCCGGAGAAAGTGACGCAGCCTCGCAGAAACGCCTTGCCCGGTTGATCGTCCCCGAACTTGGGAAGAATTCGCTCCAGAACCACCCCCAGGGGCAGTTCTTGGTCGAACTTGGAAATCGCCTGCTGCTGCCGGAGGCCGTCCAGGATCTGCCGTATCGCATTGGCCGCCAGCTCCTCGTCCGGATCGGGCAGAAAGAGACGGTCCAGCAGCCGGTTCAGGGTGTTCGTCCAGTCGCTCAAGGCACGATCTTTGGCGAGTTCGTCCAGACTGGCGAAAAGCTGCTGCAAGAAATCGAGCCACTGTCCCAGCAGCCTGGTCGCCGTGCCTTCGATGCCTTCGCAGGGCAGAAACCCCTGGACCAGGGCATCTTCGCCATCGGCCATGGCATAACCCAGCAGCAGCCGGCTGGAACCATGGTCCCACGTATGCTCCGGAAACCGAGGCAGGCCGAGCTGGGCCCGGTGGTCCGCGTCCTGACCCCAGCGAATGCCCGAGACCTGAATCCATTGGCGGATCTGAGGAAGCTCCTCCTCCGCCACCCCGAAACGCCGCCGCACCGCCGCAGTGTCGAACAAGTCCACCACTTCCGGAGCGGTCAGTCGGCTTGAGGCCAGTTGCAGCAGGTCGGCGAATCCGGCGACCAGCGAACTTTCCTGCCGGGGGCCCCGGGCGGCCAGCGTATAAGGGATCAAGGGGGCCCCTGGCTCGACGTTCTCGAACACCCCCTTGATGAACGGGGCATAGACCTCCAAATCCGGCAGCATCACCAGGATATCCTGGGGGGTTAAGGTCGGGTCCGTGGCAAACCACTCAAGCAGATGATCCCGCAAAACCTGAAGCTCGCGCAACGGGCTGTGGCAGGCGTGAATCTGGATCGAGCGATCGTTGCGTTTCACTTCCACCTTCTCCCGATCCTCGGCTGCCTCATCCTCCACCACGAGGATGCTCGATTGGATGGATCCCAGAAGATGGCCTGTCTCCGGTTCGTAGTAGTCCTCAACCTCCCGCTCGATGCCTTCCAGGTCCGTGACCAGGCGCTGAAACGCGCGACCGGTCCGCCCCCAGGCAGCTAGGAGCGGGTTGGCCCCCTCAAGGTGAAGGTCTTCGGGGTTGAGATTGCCATCGCCCGTCAAGGCCTGGATCCGTTCCGCCTCGCCGGGCGTGAGCGTGTCGCCCCAATACTCGCGGCAGGGGCAGAGGCAAAAGAGGTGGACCGGGATATGACTGGCGAGGGCTGCAAAGACCGCCAGGTAGATGGGCGGCAGGTTGTTCGGCGCGAAGATGGAGAGCCGCTCCGGCAGCCGGGCTTTATCACAGCCAGGGTGCTGGAGAGCCTGGATGAGTTCATGGAGAAACTTGCCTTGGCAGGCCAGGCCATCGGTCATGACAGCCCGCCACAAGGCCGCCTGCCAGTGGGTCTCCTCGCCGTTGTGCCACGCGGCGATCCACTCTGGCCGAAAGATGCTGTACTGGTCGAACAACCCCGCGACGCGCTCGGCCAGTTGAAACTTCCGCCTCGGGTCCGGGGAAGAGGCCAGATAGTTCTTTATATCACTGAACGCCGGCTGCGGCAGGAGGGCCTCGATCCTCCCCATGACGCGCCAGGTCAAGGCTTCCGGCTCGATTGCGCCCGTGCGCGCCTGCTCCGACAGCAGGTCCATGGTCAGCCGGGAAAGGAAAGCCCGCGGAAATGGAAATTCGACGTTAGCAACAATCCCCTGACGCTTGCTGAGCTCAAGCTCCAGCCACTGGGCCATTCCTTGCGTTTGAACAAGGATTTGCTCCGCCACGAATGGCGAGCTCAGCGGCGGCCGGAGGCTCTGCTCCGCCAGGTTGTGCGCCAGTGTCTCCAGCCGGTTGCTTTTATACAGGATCAGGCTCATGGGTTCAGGATTCCTGGGAAGTCAAAACTACAGCATCGCTCGGTGCAAGATCCTTGCAGCTTCATTCGTCGTCAATGCTTGGTTTCCCGACGGCAGACCAGGATCAGTCCTAACCACAGCCCATCCCTTTGGATTGGAGGTCCTCAGCCCGCATATTTCACACCCCGATTGAAATGTCAACAGTGCGCCGCGTGAGGGCACGCGGCCTACAAGCGACTGTGACGAATCCTGTAGGCCGGGTGCCCTCACCCGGCGGGGGGTGACAGGACCATAGAGGGAATGGCTGAATGGAATGGCTGGTGGGGTTCGTTTCGGTGTTGACATTCCCGCCTGATAGGGCAACACAGGAACGGGATTAGCCCGCAGCACGAACTCTATGAAGCACAACAATTGGAACCTAGTGGTGATGCTCGGAACTTTAGCGCTCGTTTTGGAAGCGGTTCCCGTGCTGGGGCAGTCCCCGGTGGTCGCGTCCTTTGGACACAACGGCGACTTGCTCTGCACGAACTTGCAGCCGGGCACGGAGGCGAGCGTGGAATGGGCGCCGGCGGTGGTGGGGCCGTGGACAAACACCTGGGCGGGGTTGGCCGCGGTCGTGGCGGACACCAACGGGGCGATCCGGGTGAGCGTGCCGATGTTTTACCGGGTGCGGGGCGTGCCCGCCACCCCATCCATATCTGACTTCCGAATCACGGAAGATTACCTGCGGATGCGCGACGGGGTGAGGCTTGCGGTGACTCACTATGTGCCCAATGCACCTGGCGCCCGAACGTTCCCGGTTATTCTCGAGATGACTCCCTATCGCAAAGACGACGACAGCTACATCTATGCATATAGTGTGTACAATTATTTTGCCCGGCGCGGCATCGCGGTGGCTCATGTGGATGTCCGCGGAACTGGCAGCTCGGAAGGCACTCTCCCCGACCGTGAATACTCGGACGCAGAACTCGACGATTTAGAAGATGTCGTGGCCGCTCTGGCAAGACTCCCGTGGTCAAACGGCAGTATCGGGATGCAGGGCATTTCCTGGAGCGGCTTTAACGCGATCATGACTGCGATGCGCAGACCACCTGCCCTGAAAGCAATCTTAGTCGCGCACGCGTCAAATGACCTCTACGGGAACGACGTCAACTATATTGATGGCGGCCTGCACCTGGATGTATTCGCCCTGGAAATGGAGGTTGAAAATATCGTGCCCCGCTCCCCGGATTACGCCATCAATGCTGCTTATTTTAATGACCGTTTCAAACAGTATCCGTGGGTGCTGACCTACCTGCATCAACAGCGGGACGGCGCGTTTTGGCAGCAGGGGCGCTCGCTGCAGAGTAACTGGGGAGCAGTTGATATTCCGGTGTACGCGATTGGCGGGCTGTTAGACGGCTATCGCGACTTTGTGCCGCAACTGCTCGATCATCTTGCGGTTCCAATCCACGCCGAGATTGGTCCCTGGAATCACGCCTGGCCGCATGACGGCGCTCCGGGGCCGGTGTATGAGTGGCGCAAGACGGCGATCCGCTGGTGGGAACGCTGGCTCGGAGGTCAACCTGCTGGGGCATTCGAGGAGAGCTCCCTCACGGTCTTTCAGCGCAGTGCCATTCCGCCGGATCTGAATATGGAGACAACCCCAGGGTACTTTCGGCTCGAGAGTTGGCCCGTCAAAGGACTGAAAGGGCAGAAGTTCTATCTGGAGACCGATAAACGCTTGAGCGAAACAGCCTCAACCGGTTTACACCTGCAAACCCTGCGCTACAAACCAAGCAACGGTATCGCGGTTGGCAATTGGTGGGGAGAGGTTACCGGCGAGATGAGTTCCTCAGATCGTGATGCCCTGGTGTTTGATTCTCAACCGGTAGCAGCCGCCACGCTGATCCTGGGTAATTCTCAAGTACAGCTTACCGTGTCGGCGGATGCTCCGCTTGCCGATTGGGTAGTCAGACTCGAAGACGTGTTTCCCGACGGCCGCGTGTCGTTAGTCACCGGCGGGTTAATCAACGGCGCGCAACGTCTCTCGCGTACTCAGCCGCAAGCGATTGTACCGGGCGAGGTTTTCACTCTACACGTCCCGCTGCGCTTCACTTCCTACACCTTCGAGCCGCAGCACAAAATTCGCGTTGTCGTATCGAACGCGCAGTTTCCGATGATCTGGCCAACTCCGCATCGGATGACCACGACACTGCTCGCTGGAGGCGGTTCCTCCTACATCGAACTTCCCATCGTCCCGTCCGGAACGCCCGTTACTCTCCCTGGGGATATCGATCCGTATGAAGAGCCAGCCGACGCCAAATCGCTAAGTTCAGAACCGTTAACCTATTTTAAGATCGTGCGCGACGATCCTCGTGGCATCACCGAGGTTCAGTCTGAAGAAGGAGCCTCCTTTATGGTGAAAGAACGGTCCTTTGAAAGAAAAAATAACCTTTCCTATTGGGTTGATAATACGAATCCCGCAGCCGCTGGTTTTAGGGGTGAGGGCTGGCAGAAAACTATTGTGGATGGGCGCGAGCTTTTAATGCGCGCACACATTGACATTACCTCAACGCGAGACTCTTTCCACGCAATCGTTAACCGATCGATTCATGAAAACGGACGACTGCTCAGACAAAAGACCTGGGATGAGGTGATTCCCCGTGATTTTCAGTGACACTCTGGAAAACCTATCGGCAATTATTTCCTCATCGGTTTGGCGGCAAACCGGTGTCAAACCGGAACCGGTGTTAGTCCTGACTATTGACACTGGTTTCCGGAGGCTTTGTGCTCAGCGGTTCGGGCCGTCAATGTCGCCAGGACTTTGACGGTGTCGCCGGCCAACAGCGGCGCGGCGGGCAGTTGGAGGCCAGGGAAGACGCGGCTCATGGCTCAGGCAAGACCGGGTTCCTTTTTCGCATTGGAAAGGGATCAGCCATAGCTTGGGCTGTTTTGTGGCTACAGATCGTCCCAAGCTATGGCTGGCCCCTTTGCAGAGGCAAAACGTTCTATGCGGCGCCAAGCTCTTTTTGCTTCGAAAACCCTCGCTTGGCTGTTAAACACAGCCTGACCATGAGTGACATTGAAACGATCCGCCGCAAGAACGGCTTCATCATCGATATGGATGGCGTCGTGTATCACGGTAACCGGCTGTTGCCAGGCACCGTGGAGTTCCTGGGCTGGCTACGGGCACAAAAGAAGAAATTCCTGTTTCTGACCAACAGCAGCCAAAGCACCCCGCTGGAGTTGCACCAGAAGATGGCGCGGTTGGGTGTCAGCGTGGATGCCGATCATTTCTACACCAGCGCGCTCGCCACCGCCGCGTTCCTGCAAAGCCAGCGCCCCGGGGGCAGCGCGTTTGTGATCGGCGAGGCTGGCCTGACCAATGCACTCTACGACGTCGGATTCGCGCTGAACGAGGTGAATCCCGATTACGTCATCGTCGGTGAGAGCCGGGGATACGATTACGAAAGGCTGACGCACGCCGTGCGATTGGTCTTAGGTGGGGCCAGGTTGATTGCGACGAACCCGGACGTAACCGGTCCGACAGACAAGGGTTTGGTGCCGGCCACCGGGGCTTTGATAGCGCCTATTGAATTATGCACCGGCTCGAAGGCCTACTATATCGGCAAACCCAATCCCCTGATCATGAGGCACGCCCTGAGAGTGCTGGGTTGCCAGCCCGCGGAGTCCGTCATCATCGGCGACCGAATGGACACCGACATCATTGCCGGAATCGAGTCGGAAATCGAGACGGTGCTGGTGTTGAGCGGTGTGACAAGCGAAGACGACCTCCGCAAGTTTGCTTACCGACCGCATCACGTGCTGGCCGGCGTTGGAGCGCTCATCGAAAATGCACAGCCGAACAAATAACCGTCACCGCGGCTAGGTTGGACCACTAGACCAGAGGCCGCCATAACCAATGGCCAAGCGCCATGTGGCTGGTTCGATGGCCGTCCCGATATCCCCAAACCGGGTTGGGCATGCGGCATCATCACGCAACCGTAAAGCATGCGTGCGATCAGGTTGGTCGGGTAACCGCCCTCATTCCGGATGGTCTGAAGAAGCAATTGCGTTTCTCCCACCGTTGGGGCATGGCGCGCATGAACCGGTGGGCTTTGTGTTGTCTCCGGCTCCACGTCCGCAACAATAACCGGCAGGGCATCCCCAAGCTCGTCACCCTCATTGCCCAGTGTGGCCCCCGGGACATCGACGATCCTTCCCCCGCCATCACCATCATGCTTCCGGGCGAAGACTAAACCCATGAACGCAGAACTGTCCCAACGGGAAATGCCTCAAGCCGTCCAGCAGGCGATTGCACGGCTGGACCAGGGCACCGTCGAGATTGGTGTGGATTGCCTATGGCAACTCACCGCGAGGTTTGTGAGCCGGTGCCCGAACGCACCGCGCGGCACAAATTGCGGGGGGCAGCGCGACAAGTAATCAACGACGTTAGCAGCCGTAAGCTGTTCACCGGATTCGTTTACCCATGACTTGGAGGGTCTCAGGAAGTGAGCGTTTAACTCTCGGCTTTTAGCTATGAGGTTGCTGATGGATTATGCGCCCTGAGAAAGCTCATTGCTCAGAAGTCCAAGGAATACGCTTCTTTCCCGTGCATTTGAAATAAACTGCATTGAAATGTTCTAAAGGAAATCCCGCAGCTTCCACAAACTGCCCCGGTAATATATCATAGACCAGATTGGCTCTCTCTGTATCGAATAGAATTGCGTCCTCAAGCCCCATGAGCACTGCAACTGCGATAAACTCGCCAACTTGTTCTAGTTCCTTTGGGTGGTAATCCCATCTCTCTCCATGTTCGTTGATAAAGATCCGAACATACCCCTCATATCTTCCTGTCATTGCCTCTAGCTCTTGGTCTGTTGGGTCCGTGCTTTTGATCTCGCGAAAAAAGATGTTACCAACGCCATCCCAATCACAACTATAGGCGCTGATTGGATGCCCAAAGATGGCCGCTTCCTTGACACACCTTCTCCACATACATACCGCGGCTGTATGCGCCGCCGCACGGGTCGCTAACGCACGAGGATAGGCCTTTGCAGCACCGACTGCAGCGCCGACAGCTATGGTCTTAAGCCAACCGAACATATCCTACTACTCAGGGTTCTGTTCCCTGTTCTTTAGTCTGAAGAGGTGTATCCGGACTTCGTGGAGAAAGTTGCACAGCTGTAAAATGCACGTCTTCAGCTCATCCGCTGACGGGTTAGGTGATGTTCGCTTTGTGCCTGCGCGCTTGTGGTATTCGTTGATAAAGTGTTGCAGATCATTCTGCATTTCCTGAGGGTTCTTCAGGTTGTGTGCAAGTTGGTTTCGTGTATCGTTCAGCGTTGAGATGGCGAGAAACAAATCTGCGTTGGGTTTCGCCTCTCGCTGTTCGACTATAGTGCTGAGCAATTGAAGCTTCTGCCTAAAACCGAGCCTCGGGATGCGGTCTACGTCTAGGAGGCGAATAAGGTTCACTTCCAGTAGATGCTCAACCAGCAGGTGACCCTTAATCGTAAGGAGAATTACGTCGTTGCCGCAGGGATTCAGGTGCTGTTCTACAAGCTGGAGGTGGTCATGACGGTCCTTGTAGACCAATTGGGCCTGGGTATTGGTCCTTTCAAACTGGTCAATAAGCCGTGAGATCTTTTTAAGATGACGCTCGCTCATAATACTCGCCCTTTCGCTGGATTCTGCATAATCAAGGGCCTGGCGTCAACAGCGAATGTGATGATAACGCGGTCATCAATTACGAGGCGCTCTATATAGGCATCATCCCGCCCTACAGTCAAAAGTAGTGCCGGACGATCTGGAACCTGAACCCCTCGAAACGAAACTAGAGCGGTTCTACGACAGCCGCTGGTGTTTGGCTTTCATCATCGCCACCTACACCTTTGGCCTCGTCGCCGGCTGGCACGCCACCCATTAACTTTATGCAAACAACACAAACCGAAACACAAATCCAAACCGCACCCGCACCCGCACCTGAACCTGAACTCGACCCCTCGGAACGCATCGACCGCGAGCGCGCCCGGGGCGACTTTGCCTGGTGGCCGCCCGCCTCGGAAGCCGCCTGTAAAGCCGCCAGCCCCGCCCGGCCGGAAGTGCCCGTCAGAAAGGCTGACAAGCCTTCGCATCGAACCGTATCGGTTCTTTTTCTATGTAGGCGACAGGAACGAGCCGGTGCAAGAAATGGACCCCATAATTCGGACCACTGGCTAAGTTAGACTTTTCGAGTTCTGCTGAGAATGAGACAACAGCAGAACCATGAGTAAAACTAAACGGAAAAGATACACAGGTGCCTTCAAAGC
>Ga0073936_10009077_pt1 | contig 12440 bp, 10 predicted proteins | sample AliMusrvi5mmetaG_FD_87041 | JGI IMG/M metagenome (GOLD analysis project Ga0073936, IMG submission 87041) | Freshwater lake bacterial and archeal communities from Alinen Mustajarvi, Finland, to study Microbial Dark Matter (Phase II) - Alinen... | ecosystem: Environmental > Aquatic > Freshwater >... | reverse complement strand
CTCGAAGGCCCACGGCAGGTTGGGGTCCGGGCCCGGCTGCGTGCCGCCGGCCGAGAGGACGACGAGCCGGCGCACGCGGTAGCGCTGCATCGAGCGGATCACGTTCAGCGTGCCCTGCGCATTGACGGACGGGTCGCCCTTCTTCATGGCGACGCCGAGCGCGACGAGCGCGGCGTCCTGCCCGTCGACCGCGTCGCTGACGACTCCTCCGTCGAGCACGTCGCCCTGGACCACGCTCACGCCCTCGCGGAGGGCGCCCAGCTTGTCGGGCGCGCGGACCAGCGCGGTCACTGCGTGGCCGCGCTCCAGCGCGCCCGCCACGAGCAGGCGCCCGGTACGCCCCGTGGCTCCGATGACGACGACCTTCATGACGGTATCGTAGCAGCCAATGCGGCGGGTCTCCTGCGACGCGCTGGTCTGCTTCGCGCGGCGTCGGCAGCAGTCCCGCCGCGCCGTCGTGCTAGCATCCCGAGAGTGATGATCCACTCGGACGAAGAGACCGCGCCGAGCAGCGGTGCGGCGAGCGGCTTGCGGCGGTAGGGCACCCGTGCCCAACCATTACGAAACGCTCGGCGTCGGCATCGACGCCTCGCCAGAGGTCATCCAGCGCGTCTTCCGGCAGCTCGCCAAGGCCTATCACCCCGACACGAATCCGGACAATCCCACGGGCGCCGAGAAGCTCAAGCACCTGAGCGAGGCCTACGAGACCCTGAAGGATCCCGCGAAGCGCCGGAGGTACGACCGTACGCTGGGCCTGAGTGCGTCGGGATCGTCGCAGCCCCGGCCGCGACCGCCGGAGCCGGAACGCGCCGCCCAACGTGAGGCCGCGTCGGCGAGCCGGCGCCGCGCCGAGGAGGAGCGTCACGCACGCGACGAGGCCAGACGTAAGCGCGAGGCGGCGGCGCGGGCGGGCGCGGAGGAGGAGCGCCGCCGGCGGGCCGAGGCCCAGCGCCGGAGCGGGACGCCGCCGGGTCGCACCCGTGCACAGGCCGCTCGCGAGCGGCTGCAGGTCCGCAAGCAAGCGCTGGCGAACGCCATCGCCCACTTCGCCGGGCAGGAGCTTGAGGATCGCGTCGAGACGCGCGTCGGATTCAGCCGCGACCGGGGCTGGCGGGCGGACCTGCGCTGCTCCATCTGCAGCCCGGAGGACCAAGATCTCTCCTTGGGCCCGAGGGACGAGATCCTCGAGGCCATACTGACCGGCACAAGCGCGGAGCCGGCGCGCCTCGAGGGCCGCGGTCGCACGGAGGCGCATCTGGCGCGGCGACGCGATGCTCACCAACGCTACCTCGCCGCCGCCGGGCAGGCCGCCGGGAACCCGGACGCCGTTCGCCGCTCCGGAGCGCGCTGGCTCACTGAGGCGGATGAGGCGTTCCACGCCGCTGTCTGCGCGGCAAGCTGTGCAGCTCGCGTGCGCGCCGCCGAGCACGACTTGTGCCGGGCCGCGCTGGCCGAGGAGCGACGGCAGGGCAAGCTACGGGCCATGAACCCGGTACGGCGATGGCTTCACGCGCCGCAGGCCGGATCCTCCGCGTCCACCGCGCGGATCCGGGGCGCTCGAGCCGGTCTTGAGGACCAGGTGATGATCCTGCGCCGGGAGTATCCGACGCAGGTGGGCGCGCTGCGGAAGGCCCATGACCCGCTTCTGGACGGGTTCTTCGAGCAGTGCCTGCTCCTGACCCATGCGGTCGCCGAATACGTCGCGGCCTACGCGTCGGCCGTGGAGGGATCGATCGCCGGGCTGATGGACGCACGCGTTGCCCAAGCGCTCGCTGCGAAGCGAGGCGCCGAGTCCGAATAGGCGCGCCAGATGCGCGCTGCGTAGCCCGGCCGGACAGCGCTTCCGGCCACTGCCGTTGCTGCCGCCGGGCACCCTCGGGTAGCGTTGGAGTTGTGAGCATCGAACTTACGGGCAAGACCGTCCTGGTCACCGGCGCGAGCATCGGCATCGGCCGCGAGATCGCGCTGCGCTTCGCCGCGGCAGGCTGCAGGCTCGCGCTCACCTTCTTCGCGCACCGGGCCGAGGCCGAAGCGGTCGCGGCGCGGTGCCTCGACCTCGGGGCGCCGGACGTGCTCCTCGTCTCGCTGCAGCTCGCCGACGACGACAGCGTGCGCACCTTGTTCGAGCGCGTGATCGACCGCTACGGCGTGGTGGACGTGCTCGTCAACAACGCCGGAGTCGTCGTGTGGCGGCCGTTCCTGGAGCAGGACTTCGGCGAGATCGAGAGCCAGATCGCCGTGAACCTCGTCGGCCTGATGAAGCTCACGTGGGTCTTCCTGCCGATGATCAGCGACGCGGTGATCAACATCTGCAGCACCGCGTCGCTCCACGGCACGCCGACCCTGGCGCCGTACTGCGCCAGCAAGTGGGGCGTGCGCGGCTTCACGCGGGCGCTCGCCCTGGAACATCCGCAGAAGCGCATCGTCAGCGTTCATCCCGCCGTGACGGCGACGCGCATGAACGACATGCAGGGCATGTCGCCGGAGCGCGTCGCCGACGTCGTCTTCCGGGTCGCCGCCGGCGAGATCGCCTTCGAGCCCGGCGGCGACGTGAACGTGCGCGAGTACTCGGGCTAGACGCGTAGCGACGAGAGCGCCGGCGGCGCGGCGCGCGCCCGCGACGAAGGGCCGGGGCGGCTTCTGCCGCCCCGGCCCTTCGTGTGCGACCGCGAGCCGGGGGAGGCTCGCGGGCCGGGCAGGCCCGGGGGGAGGACCTGCCCGGCCCGGGCGCTCGCCCGGCCTACTCGTACTGGATCGCCTCCAGGATCCGCGTGCCGGCGGCGCGGCGCGCCGGGAGCACCGCGGCAATCACGCCGACGACCACGGCGAGGACGAGGAACACGCCGAGCTGCGTCCACGGCAGGCTGAAGGTCAGCCCGTCGCCGCCCAGCTGGGTGACGATCACGTAGGCCATGGCGATGCCGACCGCCGTGCCCAGCACCCCGCCGATCACGGCGGTGATGATGCTCTCGTAGCGGACCATCTGGCGGAGCTGCCGCCGGGTGGCGCCGATGGCGCGCAGCATGCCGATCTCGCGCGTCCGCTCGTGGACGCTGAGCACGAGGGTGTTGACGATACCGAAGACCGAGATGAGGACGCTCATGGCCAGCAAGCCGTAGAACATCATCAGGATCTGGTCGACCATCTTGTTGATCGTGGCGAGGTACTCGCTCCTCGTCATGACCTTCTGCGTCGGGAAGGCGGAGAGCGCCTTCTCGACCGCGTCCTGGGTCGCGCTGACGTTGGCGCCGTCCCGGGTGCGCACCAAGGTGAGGACGGATGCGGTGGGCAGGCCCAGGCTCTTGAAGGCGTTGAGGCTGGTGATCATGCCGGTGAACGCCATCTGGTCGCGGTAGAAGCCGAGCACGGTGAGCTGGGCCTTCTTGCCGCCCTGCGTGGTGACGGCGATCGTGTCGCCGGCCTTGAGCTTGGCGGCGAGCGGCGCGCCGTCCTCGAGCAGGACGTGATGCGCGTCGAGCTTGGCGAAGAGGGAGTCGCTGCCGCCTTGCTGCCAGTCGAGCGCCCAGACGCGAGCGAAGAGGGCGGGGTCGACGGCGTAGGCGCTCATGACGCCGCCCTTCTTGACCTGGAGGTCGGCGTAGCCCGTGCCGGCCGCCGTGTCGACGCCCTGCACGGCGTCCAGCGAGCGGATGGTCTTCTGCGGCACGCCCATGAACGCAGTGCGGTCCTGCACGACCAGCTCGGCGCGCGTGGACTTGTCGATCGCGCCGCCGAACGAGCCCTTCATCGCCTGGGCGAACACCGCGATGAACACGACCAGGGCGAGGCCGATCATGAGGGCCGCGGCCGTGGCGGCCGTGCGGCTCGGGTTGCGGCCGGCGTTGTCGCGGGCCAGACGGCCGCTGGTGGGAGCGAGCTTCTCCAGCGGCCAGCCGATGACGCGCGCCGCCGGCCGCACGATGTACTTGGCCAGCATCGCGATGGCGACGAAGAGCAGGAGCGCGCCGAGACCCATGGAGAGCAGGCGGCTGTTGGTCGCCCCGTTGCTGAAGATGCCGTAGGCGAGCGAGGCGCCGCCGAGGGCGGCGACGGCCAGGGCGATCGCCGTGGTGAACTTGGTGAAGCGGGTGGGCGGCAGGGCCGCACCCTCCTGGAGGGCGGCCACCGGCGGCACGCGCGTCGCGCGCAGCGCCGGGGCCAGTGCGGACACCAGCGTCACGCCGACGCCGACGAGGGCGGCGATGAAGATCGTCCGCGGCTGGAGCGCGATGCCGGCAGTGGGGATGTCGGCCCCCATGGCCTTGAAGAGCAAGTTGATGGCCTTGGCCACGCCGAGGCCGGCGACGATGCCGGCGGCCGAGGCGAGCACGCCCAGCGTGAGGGCCTCGGCGACCACGGAGCGGAGCACCTGGCGGCGGCTGGCGCCGAGGGCGCGCAGCATGGCGAACTCGCGACGCCGCTGCGCCACGGTGATGCTGAAGGCGTTGAAGATGATGAACGCTCCGACGAACACGGAGACGCCGGCGAAGGCAAGGAGCATCGGCGTCAGGAAGCCGTTGATCGAAGCGGCCGACTGGCTGGTCGCGTCGGTGGCCGCCTGATCGCCGGTCTTGACGTCGACGGTGGCCGGCAAGGCGGACTTCACGCGTGCCGCGAGCTGCGCCGGCGTGACGCCGGGATCGGCGGAGATCGAGATGCCGCTGAGCTTGCCCGGCTCGCCGCCCCAGCGCTGCACGTCCTGCAGGCGGCCGGCGATGACGATGGTGCCGCCCATGGAGCCGGATCTGCCCCACGTGAACACACCGGCGACCTTGACACGCTGCAGACCGGCCGCGGCGGCGACGGCGAAGCTGTCGCCCGGCTTCAGGCCCTGCTTGTCGGCGAAGCTCTTGATGATGCTGACCTCGTTGGCCGCGTGCGCGTCGCGTCCGGCGACGAGCCGGGCCTGGTTGAAGGGCGGGCCCGGGTTCGTGGTCAGCAGCGTCGGGGCGCCGCCGGTCTGGACGGTCTTGCCGTCCACGATCGCGGCGCCAAGCGTCTGGTAAGCGCCGGCGGCTTTGGCGACGCCCGGCACTCCCTCGATCCGCGCCAGCATCGCGGTGTTCAGCGTTTGCGGGGTGGTGCCGCTGCTGTCCATCGCGGAGAACGCCGTCTTCGGCGACACCTGGACCGCGGTGCCCTTGAACGAGGTGTTGAAGATGTCGGCGAAACCGTTGTAGATCTGGTCGGTCAGCACGTACGTGCCGGTGATCATCGCCACGCCGAGCAAGATGGCCAGGACGGTGAGGACCGTGCGCAGTGGCCGGCTGGCCAGGCTGCGGAAGGCGAGGCGGGTCATCGCGGCACCTCGAGGTCCTTGATGGTGTCGTAGATGGCGTCGCGGGTCATGCGGTCCTCGTCCAGCTCGATGCGGCCGTCCTTGAGGAAGACGACGCGGTCGGCGATGCTCGCCGCGCCGGCGTCATGCGTGACCATGATCACGGTCTGGCCGAACTCGTCGACGCTGCGGCGGAGCAGGCCCAGGACCTCGCCGCCGGTGCGGGAGTCGAGGTTGCCGGTGGGCTCGTCGGCGAACAGGACGGCCGGCCGGGTGATGAGCGCCCGGGCGACGGCGACGCGCTGCTGCTGGCCGCCCGAGAGCTCGGAGGGACGGTGGGTGAGGCGGTCCTGCAGGCCGACGGCCTCGATGATCGTGCGCCGCCAGGCCTCGTCCGCCTTGCGCCGAGCGAGTGAGAGCGGCAGGACGATGTTCTCGTCGGCGGTCAGCGTCGCCAGCAGGTTGAAGCTCTGGAAGATGAAGCCGATCTTGTCGCGGCGGAGCTGCGTCAGCTTCTTTTCCTTGAGCCGGGTGATCTCGACGCCGTCGATGCTGACCCGCCCGCTCGTCGGCTGATCGAGGCCGGCGAGGATGTGCATGAGGGTGCTCTTGCCGGAGCCGGACGGGCCCATGATGGCCGTGAGCCGGCCCTGCGTGATGTCGACGTCGACGTCGCGCAGGGCGTGGACCGCGGCGTCGCCCTTGCCGTAGGTGCGCGTGAGTCCGCGGGCGCTGACGACCGGCCGCGGTGCTGTGGCGAACGCCCTCTCGAGCTCGTCGATGCGGGGTGCCCGACGCTCGCGCTCGCTGGTGATGACTGGGTTCATGGTGCCTCCTCCGGGTGCATGTACGCGTCGTGAGGCGAACGCTACGCGCGCCGGCCCGGCGGCGAATCGCCCGGCGGTGGTCAATCGCCGGGGGCTTGAGAGGGACATCCGGGGGTCCGGTGCTACCCCCGGCGGGGGAGCCCATGGACTTGCGGGGGGACGGCGGCGGCGGGCGGCCCGACTCTTGGCCTCGCGCTCGCTGCGGTGCCTACCACCGCCGAGGTAGCGGACGCCGGGGACTCCGGGCGGCGTCCGCAATGAGCACCCGGGCGGCGCTCGCCACGAGCGCACCGGCGGCGCCCGTCGACCGGCGCCAGCGCGACCGCGTTCTACAAGTCGATGCCCGCCAGGAGCTCGTCTGCGACGCGGCGGAACTCGCGCGAGCGGGTCCACATCGCCGGGGTGGCCGCCGCCGGAGAAAGAGGCGCGGCGGCACTGCGAGATCTGCGCCGCGAGCGCCGCCTGCCGGGCGTCGAGCCCGGGCAGCAGCTCGTCGGCGCTGCAGCCGGTGAGGAGGACCGGGCAGCGCACGTCGCCGAGGCGCCCGGCGAGCGGGTCCCATCCGCCGGACGCCGCCAGGCCGAGAAGCGACGCGGAGTCGGCCGCGACGACGTTGTGCCAGTCGCGGCCGCGAGCGATGTGCTCGAGCTCCGCAGGCGTCAGCCGTTCGGCGCAGCTGTCGGGACCACCGCCGCGACCTGCCCGGGAGCGTGCAGCGCCGTGAGCGGCGCCGCGACTCCTCCGCTCCTTCCGGGCAGAAGCAGCAGCAGACCGTCGCGGGCGAGCCGGCCTCGCGATAGGCCAGGCGACGGCCCTGCCAGACCAACGAACCCATGGATGCCGTCAGCCCGGCAGAGATGCCGCCGCCTCGGCGCGGTCCGCCGCGGCTCGGCCGCGGTCCGCCGACGCCTCGGCGCGGGCGCGGATCCCGCGCAGCATGCGCTCCTCCATGAGGAAGTGCACCGGCTCGAGGAGCACGGGCTTGGCGAGCTTTGCCGCCGTGGTGTCCGCCCAGGCGGCACGCGCGCGAATGAGCAGGCGCGTCGTCCGCTCGTCGAGCGGCTCCAGGTAGAAACCCCAGCTGAACGCGAGCTCCCCCCGGAAGAAGTTGCCCGGCTCCTGCGGAGGCTCGCCGGGCGCGCCGGCCAGGATGACGAAGGCGCGCTCGGGCTCCATGACGGCGATGGTGAGCTTCATCGCGCCGTCCGGATCCAGCGTGACGAAGTCCTCGCCCGCGCGCAGGTCCTGCCACTCCTCGTGGACCCGGTCGGCGTTGTGGATGTCGAGGCGGAAGACGTTCTCGAAGAAGTCATAGCTGTAGAAGCCGCCGCGATTCTGGCCGATCTGCACCAGCCACGGCCAGACGGCGGCGGCCGGGGCCGCAACGGTCACGGCGCGGGTCGTCACGTACATGGGATTGTCCACGAGCTGGTCGCCTGGCATCGGCCGGACCACCTCGTCGTCGCTGGCCCCCCACTTGAGGACGCGAGGGACGAGCGCCGCCCAGGCGCCCACCGCGGCCGCTCCGAGGAGCGCTCCCGCCCTGGCGGTCGTGCGCACGGCGTGTGCCATCGTCAACCTCCTTTGCTCGGGGCGGTTGCGCCGCCCCTGTCGCTGTCGTCTATCGCGGCCGCGAAAGCGGCGGCCACGACCGCGGCGCCCACGTCCGTGAAGTGCACGCCGTCCGTGGTGAACGGACCTTGGTCGCGGCCGGCCGCCGAAGCGAACGCCGGCCGCAGATCGAGCGTCGCGGCGCCGCTCACGCCGGCGGCGAGCGCGGCGACCGCGTCGCCGATCTCGGCGGCGCGAGCCTCCCACACCGAGCCGGCCGCTTCCAGCACGAGCGGCCGCACGCACACGAGGCGCGCGGCCCGCGCTGCCGTCCACTCGATCAGCTCCTCGTAGTCTTCGCACAGGCGCGCGAGGCGGGTCCCCCAGCCCCAGCCGCCGCCCTCGCCGGTCGCGCTACCCTCGGCGGTCGCACCGTCCTCGCCGGCCTCATCCCAGGCGCTCATCACGGCGTCGTTCGCGCCCACCCATACGAAGGCCAAGTCGACCGGCTCGAGACCCGCGGAGCGCATGCGCAGCAGCAGAGCGCTCACGGTGTCGCCGGCGCGGCCGTGGTTGAGGAGTCCGTCGCGCGGCCGCAGGCGCGCGAGCAGCGGCAGGTACGCCGCGCCGGGCCATCCTTCCGTGAGGCTGTCGCCGAGGAACGCGATCTTCATGGCCCGAGTCTACGTCGCGGTGGCTGCCCGGTGTAGGCTGGCGGGGTGAACGAACACTACCGGCATACGCAGTTCGGCTGGTCGCTGATCGCCATCGTGGTCGGCGTCGGTCTGCTGGAGCTGACCGTCGTGGCGCTGAGCACGGTCTCAACGATGGCCATCACGCTGGCCGGTGCGATGGCCGCCATCTTCGCGGTGCTGCTCGTGATGTTCGCCACGCTCACCGTGGTGGTGGACGACAAGGCCCTGCAGCTGCGGTTTGGCGTCGGCCTGCTGCGCCGCGTGGTGCCGCTGGGCGACGTCGTCGCGGCGCGCGCCGTGCGCATCCCGTGGTGGACCGGCTGGGGCGTGCGCGCAGTGTCGCACGGCTGGCTGTACCGCGTCGGTGGCCGCGACGCCGTCGAGCTCGAGCTCGACAACGGCCGCGTGGTGCGCGTGGGCAGCGACGAACCCGCGGCGCTGCTCGCGGCGGTCAAACGGATGGTCGGGACGAAGGAGGGACCGTGACCCCCAAGCACCACACCTGTGACGACGACGCCGGCGTGCCGGCTCCCGGCGGACTGGAGATCTTCACCACGCGCCTGATGCTCCACGGCGTGCTCAGCGGCAGCTACCGGCGCTTCGTCGACGGCATGGGTCTGCGCGGCGACGAGCGCGTGCTCGACTTCGGAGCCGGGGGCGGGGCCGCCGCCCGCCACCTTGCCAAGCGTCTCCAGGGGGGCGGCCACCTGACCTGCGCCGACATCTCGCCGGCGTGGCAGGGCGTGGCGCGCAAGACCTTGCGCGCGTACACGAACGTCGATTTCGTCCTCGGCGACGTGCGCGAGCTGGAGCTGCCGGCGGAGAGCTACGACGTCGTGGTGATGCACTGGATGTTCCACGACGTCCCCGCGGCCGATCGGCGGCCGGTGCTCGCCGCGCTCGTCGCCGCGCTGCGTCTTGGCGGCAAGCTGTTCACGCGCGAGCCGTCGCGCAAGGAAGACGGCATCGAGGTGACGGCGCTGCGCAACCTCCTCGGCGGCGCCGGCCTCAGCGAACTGCGCAGCGCCAAGGGGTCCTCCTTCTGGATGGGACCGCACTATGCCGGGGTCTGGGAGAAGCGCACGGGCTGAAGTGCATGGCGCAGGCTGAGGTGCGCCCGCGGAGCGATGAGCCTCGCAGCACGACCGCCTGCGATGAGACGGGCTGCCGTTGAAACGGCCGGCGACACTGTCGCCGGCCGTTCCGGGTGCAACCTCCACCCCTTCAGGGACTCGCCAGAGTTCCTCCTGGTCTCCCGACCAGGTGACCCCACAACGCACGAGGGTCGGCAGACCCTTCGCACCGCCCTGAGGTATCTCGCTCCCCGCGGTCCATCGGCGGGTCGGCGCGAGAACCTACGCCGCCGGCTGCTGCTGCGTGACGCAGTGGACGTTGCCGTCGGCCTTGGCCAGCTCCATCGTCTGAAGCTGGACGACGTCGCGACCCGGGAAGAGGCGCGCGACGATGGCGCGTGCCTCTTCGTCGCGCGGGTCGCCGAAGCCCGGCATCACCACGCCGCCGTCGGCGACGTAGAAGTTGACGTAGCTCGGTGAGAGCCGCCGTCCGGCCCGCTCCGGCCGGGCCGGTCGCGGGAGCTCGACGACCTCGAGCGCGCGGCCTCTGGCGTCGGTGGCCGCGCGCAGCCGCCGCAGGTTCTCCTGGATGGCCCCGTGCTGCGGGTCCTGCGGGTCGTCGCAGGCGAGCGCTACCACGACGCGGGGTGCCGCGAAGCAGGCGAGGTTGTCGACGTGCCCCCCGGTGTTGTCGTGCTCGAGCGCGCCGGTGAGCCACACGACTTGGCGAGCGCCGAGGTACTCGCAGAGGAGCGCCTCGGCATCGGCCTTCCCGAGCCCGGGGTTGCGGCGCGGGTCCAGGACGACGTCCTCCGTCGTGAGCAACGTCCCCTCGCCGTCGGTGTGCACGGCGCCGCCCTCGAGCACGAGCGGCGCGGCGAAGCGCCGGGCGCCGACGAGGTCGAGGATCCGCCGCGCCATGTTCGAGGTGCGCGCGTAGTCCGCATAGATGCCGCCGTAGGCGTTGAAGCGCCAGTCCACGCCCGCCAGCCCGCCGCGTCCGTCCACGAGAAAGGTCGGCGCGCTGTCGCGCGCCCAGGAGTCGTCGCTCGGCAGCTCCACGACCTCCGCGCCCGGCGTGCCGGCGAGGGCGCGCCGCGCCTGCCGCAGGTCGGCGGCGTTCGCCGTCATGGTGACCGGCTCGAGGCGGGCAACGGCGCGCGCGATCTCGACGTACGTCGCGCGCGCCCTCTCGATGTCGTCCCAGTTCTCCGGCCGGCACGGCCAAGCCATCCAGCAGCCCGCGTGCGGCGCCCATTCCGCCGGCATGAAGAAGCCGGCTTCGCGCGGTGTGGCCACGCTCACCTCCAGGTCGCCGGGAGCATATCGCAGGCGCGGCAGAGCGCGGCGGAACGCCTCCGGGAGCGCGCCGCGGAACGCTTCCGGGAGCGCGCCGCGGAACGCCGTCGATCGCTCACACATCGGCTACAGTACGGACATCCGGCGAGGAGGGACCATGATTGCAGGCATCCGGCTCTTCAACGCGCGCTCGGTGCGCTGGCTCGACGTCGGCGTCGTCGTGTGGATCGTGGTCTGGGCGGCGCTCGGCGTGCTCATCTGGCACGACATCCGGGCTCAGGCCGAGCTGAGCCAGAACGTGGTCAAGATCGGATCCGCCGTCCGGGACACCGGGGACGCCCTCGGCGTGGTCGGCGGACTCCCCCTGGTGGGTGGCAGCATCGGCAGCTTCGCCGACAAGATCAAGAAGACCGGCCAGGACGTGATGACGAGCGGCGAGGCCAGCCACTCGGGCATCCTGCGCGTCGCCGTCGTGAGCGGCCTCGGCGGCGGCCTGCTGCCCGCCGCGCTCGTCCTCCTGCTCTACGTGCCGGTCCGGCTGGCCTGGCGACGTGACGTCCGCGCCGTTCGCGCCGGCCTCGCTTCGTCGGCCGCCGACCCGGCGTTCGAGCACTACCTGGCGCGCCGGGCCGTCGACGTGCTGCCGTGGGACGGCCTGCGCGCCGTCAGCGGCGACCCGTGGCGGGAGATCGCCGCAGGCGAGTTCCGCGCTCTCGCGGACGCCGAGCTGGCGCGGCTGGGGATCCAGCGCCCGTAGGGACGCGATCCGTCTCGCGCCGGCCTCAGGGCCGGACGCGGAAGGGGCGCCCCCTCAGGAGCGCCCCGTAACAGAGACCGTTGGAGAGATTCCGGCTTTCGGCAGCTTCCGGAGCTCTAACGAAAGTGTGCCCGCTTGCGGGCGCCGGTAACCGCGCCATTGTCGAGTCCGGACCCCGACCTCCCTCCCCTGGCGCCGCGGTGGTAGAGTCACGCGGGGGTTCCCAGAGGCGACGGCCGGGAGGTCGCGTGGCGCGCGAAGTGACGAGTGGCGGCGGCCGGGTCGGGCGGCGGTCCGCTCTGGCCGCGCGACCGATCGTCGTCCTCGCGCTCGTCGCGCTGCTGGCCGCCGGTCTGGCCGGCCTTTGGGCCGGCCCCGCGGCGGCCAAGTCGTTCTCCATCACCGACGTCACCATCGACGCGACCGTGCAGCCCAACGGCGACGTCACCGTGCACGAGGCGCGGACGCTCGACTTCTCGGGCAGCTTCCACTACGTCTTCTGGGACTACAGCGCCAAGGGCTCGGACGGCATCAAGGTCACCGGCGCGTCCGGTCCGACGAGCGCCTCCGCTTCGGCTCCCTATCAGCTGAGCAACGACTCTCAGGCGGCCTTGGGCGTGCAACTGGCTCCCGGCACCTACAGCGTGCAGGACACCACGACCGGCGTCCGCGTCCAGCTGAACTTCGCGGTCGCCGACGCGAGCGCGACCTTCGGCGTCGACTACACGGCGCTCGGCGCCGCCAAACGCTGGCAGGACACGGCAGAGCTGTACTGGCAGTTCGTCGGCGCCGAAACGGCGGTGCCGGCGGGTCACGTGCGCATCACCGTCCACCTGCCGCCGGGCGTCCAGAAGAGCGAGGTCCGCGCCTGGACCCACGGCCCGCTCTGGGGCAACGTCGCGATCCAGCCGGACGGCAGCGGCGAGACCGTGCTCACGACGCTGCCGTCCGGCTGGATCG
>Ga0073936_10009073_pt1 | contig 12441 bp, 6 predicted proteins | sample AliMusrvi5mmetaG_FD_87041 | JGI IMG/M metagenome (GOLD analysis project Ga0073936, IMG submission 87041) | Freshwater lake bacterial and archeal communities from Alinen Mustajarvi, Finland, to study Microbial Dark Matter (Phase II) - Alinen... | ecosystem: Environmental > Aquatic > Freshwater >... | reverse complement strand
CCTTTCCGCAGCGTATCGGCGAAAAAGATCCGCAACCCCGAGGCAACGGGAATCATCACGAGAAAGATGATCAAAAACTTCGGGGCGCGGAGGGCGGTGATGACGATGGCCGAGAGCATGGACGTCGCCGCCGTGAAAGCGCCGTCAAAGAGCGAGCGGCTCATTTGATCCACAGCCTCCACGTCGCGCAGCACCTTGCTTTGCAGCGCGCCGCTACGGGTGCTCTTGAAAAATGAAATCGAGAGCAACTGCAACCGCCGCACAATCGCGCCGCGCAGGTCCGCCTCCACGCTGCGCGCCATCCGGCTCAGTTCCCGCGCGTAAAGACAGTTCGTCGGTAGATTTTGGAGGATAATGAAACTGCCGAAAGCCGCGTTAAAGGCCAGATCGCGCATCGCATTCGGCCCCGGTTTTGCAATGATGTTGATGACATTGGCCGTAATCAGCGGCATCAGCCAGTTGGGCGAAGACTTGACGACAAAATAAAATCCCGCCAGCACGAGGGACCTGGTGTGGCTTCCATAAAGCCCCACGAACGTTTGCCACGGTTTTGCTCCCCGATAATGGCGTTCCAGGAAGTCGCCCGTGGAATTTTCTCCGCTGCTATTTTTCATGAAAGAAACAGCATGGGATTGGAACGCAGAAAAGCGAAAGCGAAAAATCCGAATAAATTCCGAACCAGAAGTCCTCTACTGAATGACATTCACCGGGCTGCCGACCAAAAAAGCCCGGAGATTTTCGACGGCTGTGGCGAGCAGACGCGCCCGCGCAGCTCCGCTGGCCCATGCCTGGTGCGGAGTAATCAAACAATTCGGAGCCGAGAGCAGGGGATGATCCAGCGGAGGCGGTTCAGCGGAAAGGACGTCCAGGGCTGCCCCGGCGATTTGACCCGCATGCAGGGCGGCAGCCAAAGCGGGTTCGTCAATCAAAGGGCCGCGAGAGGTGTTGATGAGGAATGCGGTGGGCTTCATCAGGGCGAGCGAGCGGGCATTAATCAGGGAACGCGTCTCGTCTGTTAGCGGGCAGTGCAACGACACAACGTTGCTGGAGCCCAGCAACTCGTCGAGCGGCATCCAGCAAATGCCCGGTCCAGTTTCCTGACACTTCCGGGAAGTCGCTAAAATCTTCATTCCAAAGGCGTGCGCCAGTTCGGCTACGCAGCGCCCGATGGCTCCGTATCCCACGATCCCCATCGTCAAGCCGTCCAGTTCCAGCAAAGGTCGATCCCAATAGCACCAGTCTTTCGCTTCGCTCCATTTCCCTCGGGCTGTTTGCTGGGCATGCAGGCCGACGTGGTTGGCGAGTTCAAGCAGCAGCGCCATCGTGTGCTGCGCGACGGATCGAGTGCCGTAACCCGGAATATTGGTAACGGTGATGCCACGCGTGCGGGCCGCAGCAACATCGACCACATTATAGCCGGTGGCAAGCACGCCGATGTAGCGGAGCTTGGGCAGTGCACTTAGGGTTTCAGAGGATAAGACGGTTTTGTTGGTCAGGACAACCTCTGCATCGTGCGCGCGGGAAAGCACCTCGCTGGGCGCACTGCGCTCGAAAACTTCGCAGGTGCCAAGCGCGCGCAAGGCGTCCCAGCTCAGATCGCCAGGGTTCAGGGTATGCCCATCAAGAACAACGATTTTCATGTCTATGTGTTAGCGGGTCATTTCCGAACACAAATGCGGTTGCGGAAGCGTTGCCCCGTGCTCGCGAAGCGTAGTCACAAGTTCTGCGGTGTCGAGCGCGCACGCGGGCTGGCTCCGGCGGATCGACTGCACGGCGGCGGTGCCTGCTGCCTGTCCCATCATGGAGCAGGAAGGTTGAACCCGGATCGAACCATGAACGCCCACGTCGCTCGATGCGCAGCGGCCCGCCACCCAGAGATTCCTCCATCCTTTGGGGACGAGGATTCCATAGGGAATGCCAAAGCATTCTCCCGGATTCAGGCGGCCCGTCTTTTCGTATTCATTCGTAAAACGCTCATATTCGGCGTCGGACGTGTCATAGGCATGAATGTCGATGGCTTTGTTAAAGATGCCGATCTGGTCTGGAAACTGGCGGCGCGCATAGTAGTCCGTCTCGGTGAGTTCATACTCTCCGACGATCCGGCGCGATTCGCGCACGCCCACCAGGGAGGCCGTGGTGACATGTTCGATGGCCTCGCAACCGGGAACGTATTTGCGGAAAAAATCAAGATACTCCTGTGCCAACCGGCGTCCAAGCATCATCCCTTGGCTGAGACTTTCGCAGCGCAGGGCGTTGAGGTTGAAGAGGTGCCCGCCGTTGAGGTATCCCGTGGTGCGTCCCACTTGCGACATGCCGGGAAACCCGCGGTCGTATTGCGTAAAATGTCCGTCAGCCAGTGCCCGTCGGAGGTGTGTTTGCTGGTCCTGCTCCTTGGACCAGTCGATCCCGGCAAACAGTGAGGGAAGTGTGGCTGGCATGATGCGGGGGGTGTCGCGACCCGCTTCACGACAATCGCAGCCGCACAGATCCGCCAACACCGCATCTCCCGTGCAGTCGATGAACGCTTTGGCGGAGATAAACCGATGCCCCTCGATGTTGTTCAGAACGACCCCGTTGACTGTGCGGGTGGCAGCATTGACATCCACGTCGATCACCCGCGTAAAGAAACGCACTTCGACTCCGGCAGCGGTGGCGAATTCGTCCAGCAACAGCTTGTAGCCTTCGACCTTGAATGGCGTCCAGCAATGGTAATATTTCCGCCAGGAATCCGGGTCGATATCGGGCCTTAAAAAACCGCGCTGATACATTGTCTCCACTACCTCGCGCATGAAGCCTCCCACCAAGGATTTTTCCCCGTCAGCCATGGGATCATAAGCGGTGACGAGCCCGGAGGTTCCCATCCCGCCCAGGCACCCGGTCGCCTCGATCAGCAAAACCCGTGCGCCCAGTCTTCCCGCGCAAATTGCTGCCGCAGCGCCCGCTGGTCCGCCGCCCGCAACGACGAGATCATAGCCTTCTTCAACGGGGATCGTGCGCTCAAGCCGGTAGGTTTTCATGCCCTCAAACCTAGCTCTTTCCAAATGCCTTGACCCCGAGTTCGCCGCTGGAAAATTGACTTTTTCCGCTGTTTGCACGACAAATCCCTATCCATGCAGCCTTTCGATGTGCCGGAACGGGCCATTCAAGCGTTTGAAAAAATCCACGGGCTCCACGTCACGGTTCACGACCTGCGCGGCTCTCTGACGCCCGCCATCAATCGGGATCGGACCTACCATGCCCACCCTCTCTGTCGGTGCGTGAAAGCCGCTGGTGGTCAACCGCAGTGCGCCACGTTCGAGATCGTTCGGCTGCGGGCTAATCTGCACTCCTGCCCCGAGGGCCGCTATCATGTGTGTCATGCCGGATTGGTGGAATGGATCGCGCCGGTTTACAACGAACTGGAACTGGAATGGGTTCTCTTTGCCGGGGTGCGCACGCCGGGGCCGGGACTCTCCCCTGCATGCAGTGAACCCCCGACACGTTGGCAGCGGTCTCCTTGGAAAACGGGCACAGCCATGCCTCCTCCCGTCGAAGACGCGGAAGCGAAAGCGATCCTGGAGCATTTGCTGCAACTCTCCGCCAGGCTGCGAAACTGGGCGCATCAAGGAGAGCCATCTCACAGCGTCCCGCCGCCGCGGGACAATCTCCTCACCCGCAGGCGCACGCTGATCCGGCGTTATCTCGAAAAACACCATACGGAGCCGGTGCGGTTGAGCGAGCTGGCCCTGCAACTGGGCGTGACCGAGGATCGGGCCACCCATCTCATCCGCGAATGCTGCGGCCAAACCTTTCGCGACATGTTGGTTGAAGCGCGTTTGAAGACAGCGAAGGAGCTACTTCGCTTTTCCTCGCTGCCCATTTTGGAAGTGGCGTTGTGCAGTGGATTCAATGAAATCAGCCATTTTAACCGCCTCTTCCGGCGCTCCACGGGACTTGCCCCCAGAGCCTACCGAAACCAGTTTTAACGAAGGGCGTTCTTCGCGGTGGCTCCGGGGTAGGGGACAGCAGGAAAATAAAATTCGGGTAAAAGCCGCAACTTTCCCCACCCGAGTCCGGTTTAAGCCCTTGCATCTTGCCACTCCCAAAAAACCACGGCAATCTGCCCATTCCAACGCTCTTACCCCATCTCCCCCTATGTTAAAATACATTGCAACCGCCGCGATGTTATCGCTGTTCGTCGGAACGGCTCCCGGACAAGACGATTTTGTGGAAGGGCAGGCCCGCCCCGAAGTCGTTTCCATCGGGCGCATGCCGAAACCGCCCGTCCTGGACGGAAACCTCGACGACTGGCCCGCTGACGCGACCGGCATCCTCCTCGGCTCCGAAAAAAACTGCCTCCGTCGGCATTTCAACTGGACGGGAACCCGCGATTCGAGCGCCGTCATTCACCTAGCGTGGGACGACGCATTTCTCTACCTCGCGGCGGACGTTTGCGACGACAAGCTCGTCCAGGCGAACGATGAGAAGGAAATCTACCAGGGCGATTCGCTGGAACTCTTCTTCAACAAATCCCCCTACCAATACCGGACCGACGGTTTTTGGCAAATCGCCATCGCTCCGCCGCTCAAGGAAGGAGCGACGTTGCTCGTCGTCGGCGCGCAAAAGCCCTTTGAAGGCGTGGAGGGAACGGCCAAAGTCTATCCCGGCGGCTACACGCTGGAATGCCGCATCCCGTGGAAAAACCTGACCGGGTTCAACCCCGCCCAAAGCCAATGCCTCGGCTTCCAAATGATGCTCGACGACCGCGACGACAAAGGCCGCAAATCGCAGCAAATCTGGTATCCCAGCGCCATCACCTTCGCCCAGCCCACGCACATGAACACGCTGCGGCTCGCCTATCGTGGCGACACCTCGCTACCGCGCGTCGTGGCAGGCCCTAACAACTGGTGCGTCAGCGATCCCAAGAAAATGCCCGTGAGCGTGCTCGCCAACGTGCCGGGAGCCAAAAACGCCGTCATCTCCCTGCGCTCCTCGCCACAGAAACTCCAAACCGAACCGCTGCTCACGCTGCCGCTGGAGGCTATCGGCGCGCGGCTCTTCGTTGCACAAGGCGTCCTCACGGGCATTGAGGATCTCGACGGCCTGTGCGACTTCGGGGTTGCCATTACCAACGAGCAAGGCGCGGTCCTCGCCACAGGCAACTTCCAGGCGGAACTCTCTGCTCGCCCCATCGCGCGGATCAAGGAACTTGCCGCGCAACTTCCCAAGCGGCTGACGGCGTTGGCGCAAAACGACGCTGGCGATGCCGTAATGCGGGAAGGCCTCGTCTTGTGGCTGCAACGCTGCAATGCGTTCATCTCCAACGAAGCCCGGCCGGAATCGACCAGCCGCCGATTGCTGGACATGCTGGTGGAAGAAATGAACGCCCTGGATGCCGCCGTCACGCGCTACGAAACGGGCGCGAATCCCTATGACGGCATGACCGGCTCCTTCATCAAAGCCTATTTCTCTCCCCTCACGGGCAAATCCCGCCCCCTTGGCCTCCTCATTCCCAAAGACTACGATGCCAAGGCCGATAAACGCTGGCCGCTGATCTACCTCCTCCACGGCATCTTCGCCGACGAGCGCCAACTCTCCATGATGGCCTGGCGCTTGCGCGACTTGGGTGCCATCGTCTGCCAGGCTCCAGCCTATCGGCCCTTGGACTGGGGCGGCATCAGCGCGGCGGAATCGTGGACCGGCCTCGACGAAGTGACCAAGCAATACAAGATCGACCCGGATCGCGTCTATTTGATCGGCCATGCCATCGGAGGCCGTGGGGTCTTACAGATGGCGGAAGGTTGCCCGGACCTCTGGGCCGCCTGCGCGCCGTTGCTCACCGGAGCCGACACGGGTCCGAAGTGGGAAGCCACGCGGCTCTACCCGCAGTATTTCGAGCAAGCCAACGACTTCCACGTCACCTACGGGCTCTATAAAACAGCGGAACCGCCCAAACTCGTTACCTCGCCCGTGGAAAAGAAACTCATGGAGCAAGCAAGCCTCGCTTCCCGCGTTGAGAATATCGTGGCTCTGCCCCTGCGCCATTCCTACGGCGAGGAAAACCCGAACACCGCCTCCGAACGCCTGGCCATCCTCGACCGCTTCATCGAACTCGGCGCGCCGCTCGCCACCCACGAAGTCCCCGGAGCCGCGCACGGCTCGCAGCCGGATGAATGGCAATCGGCGGACTTCTACCAATGGCTCCTCTCGCACCGCCGTCCGCCCATGCCCACACACGTCCGGTACACTGTCAACGGCCTGCGCTACAACGAAGCCTGGTGGGTGAGGGTGGACCAACTGATTTCGCCCGCCGACCTCGGGCGCATCGACGCCACGCTCGACGGCAACAAGATCGAAGTGAAAACCAGCGGCCTCGCTGCCTTCACCCTCCTGCCCAAGAGCGAACCAGCGCAGGAATGGACCGTCGCCATCGACGGCCAGTCCGCACTCAAAGCGAAAGCCAGCAAAGACGCAACGCTCTCCTTCGTGCGCAACGCCGAAGGGCGGTGGAAATCCGGGAGCCTCAAATCCCCCGGAAAACGCCACGGCCTCTCCGGTCCCATCGACGACTTCCAATTTGGCCGGTTCCTCGTCGTCTATGGCACGCAGGGTGACGAGAAGGCCAACGCCCTCCTGGCGAAAATGGGAAAGAAGCTCTCGGACTGGGGGCTGGGGAGCGTCTTTAATTCCAAAGCGGACCGCGATGTGACCCCGGAGGATATGCAGCAAAGCCATCTCATCTTGATAGGCTCGCCCAAGAACAACGCCGTCCTGGCGAAAATGCAGGAAAAGCTCCCAATAAAATGGACCGACGACGGCTGCTCGATGGGCAGCGTCGCAGTCTCCGGCAGCGGCGCGGGAGCCTGCTTCATCCAGCCCAACCCGCTGGCGGCGGAGCGTTACATCGTCGTCGTGAGTGCCAACGACGAGGAAGGCTATGGCGTCTGGGCGGCGCGCGGCCCGAGCGACGACTACCTCCTCGGCAATGCTTCCCAAACGGCGGACGGCAAGCCCTCCTTCACCGTCACCGCACACGGCTGTTTCGACAACCAATGGCACTGGACGAAGGACGGATGTGTGATTCCCTAGCTATCAACCCAGCGCGTATTCCGTGCGCTTGACGACCTCTTGTTTTAACTCTGGCGATAGCCGGTTGAAATACGTGGAATAGCCGCCAATACGAACGATCAGATTTTCATGCACCTCGGGATGGAGCAGCGCGTCTTCGAGCTCTGCGCGATCCACCACGGAGATTTGCACCTGCAATCCGCCGAGTTGGAAATAAGTCTCGATCAGGCTGCGAAGCCGTCTGCGTGCCTCTAACCCCACTAGTGTGGATTTTGAAAAACGCATATTCAGCACAGGTGTGCCAATGGCCAACCGCTGCGGTAACCGCGCGACACTCCGCAACATTGCCGTGGGGCCATTCGTGTCCCGGCCTTGCATCGGCCCTGCCGAATCGGCCAGCGGCTCCCCGGCATGTCGCCCATCAGGTGTCGCGCCCACCTCCATGCCCGCCCAGGCAAAAGTCTCGAACATGATATGCGACGGCAAAAACCGCCCGCCGCGAGCACAAGGAAACGCGCGGATTTCGCGATAAATAAAATCCGAGACATCTACCGCAAGCGCATCCACACCCGCGTGATCGTTGCCATATTTTGGAGCCGCTGCCAGTCTCCGGCGCAATGCCTCATCTCCCTCAAAATTGCGCTCCAGAACATCGCGAAGTTCGCGTGGTGTGACCGCTTTCTCCGTGAATATCACAGTGCGCATCGCTTCCAACGAGTCCGCGATATTCGCCAGTCCCGCCACATTGACGACCGACCAGTTGTATCGTGCTCCGCCATTGTTGAAGTCCCGTCCGCGCTCCACGCAATCATCCATCAACAACGACCGCATGGGTTGCGGTCGATATAGTGCTCGTGCCGAAAAGTAATCATTGAGTTGCCCCAGAACCTTTTGAATAACGCCTCGCATGTCGGATTTAAAAGCCGACACCACCTCGTCGAAGGTCACGGAGTCCTCCGCGAGCATGCGGCGGAGTGTGTCTGCCAAGACGAGCGGCAGGTTGAATCCTGCATCCAGGGACCCGACATTTGAACAGCCATGGATCATCGTTTCCGTGCAACCGCCTCCGCTCCACATAATGAGGTCCTCCTCGGTCAACCCAAGCTCCGACTCGCGAAGCCCCGTGAGGTATTGGGCCTCATTGTAGAACGCGGGCTGACCGTTGCCCGACGCCAGGGAGTCAAAGGCAGCTTCCCAAAGCGAGTCAGGCATGTCCGGGCGCACGCGTAGTTCCAAGGTAGGCCGATAGCGACCATGTGTTGCAGCGAGCACAATCTCGGTCATCTCCTGATAGGCCGGGGAACCATCGGCGTGCGAGCCTCCAATGGCCGCGCTCCAACCCGCATTCGCGCTCACGTTATCCGCGAACTCGCTCAAGAGGGCGATGGACGCTTCGCGATCCGGTTCCGCTTTGTAGTACGGCCACAGCACCGCATCAATGCGCCCCGGATTATCGCAGTCATCCAAATAATACACAAAGTTGTAAGCCACCATCGCTTCGTAAAACGTGAGGGCGGGTTGAAACGGAACGCGGGAAAGCGCTGCAAGAAGGCGCTCTCGATGTGGGGTCAGCTTCGAGCTGTGCCGCAGCAGTTCCAGCGAGCGCGTATGCCAGGCGCGGATGCCCGCGATCAAATCGAGTAGTCCCACATAAAACGCCTGTATCCCAGGGTCCGTGGAGCGAGCCAGCCCGGTTTGAACTCGCGCCTCATACGAATCCAGCCCCTCGGCAAGCACACGGCCAAAGTTGATAATCCCGTGGGTGTAACCAGCGCCGCCTACAGAGTGCTCAGAGCGTCCGCAGGGAATGCACTGGAGCTTTGCGTTTTCTGCATCTGCGATGCATTTGAGTTCTTCAAACGTCCGCCTCGTGCCGACATTCAGATTTGGCAAACGCTCTTCAAAAGCTTTCTGATTCCAAGTAAATGTAAACGCATACCAAGGTGTCATCACACCGGAGGTGCTGGATTTCAGGCCGCCAGGATAAAGCTGACCTCCGCAGTATGCAGCAAGCGGTCCGTGTTCAAACCAGCGGCGATAAGCCCGGGCATAACGCTCGAACGGCGTGGCCTCGGGACATTCGCAGAACCCCGCAGCGAACGGTTCCCCAGCCTCCCTGAGTAACCGCGGATCTGGATGAGAGTCTGGAGTATACATAGGTTTGATGACCTTAGCCGCGAATAACAGGTGTGCTGCACTCGCGAGCGACAGCGTTGATCCACCTCTCGACATCGGCCTTATCAGGAAAATTCCATTCTGGATTCAAATCTGTTTTCCCGAGTCGTTCGAGCTTGGAACGGCCGAGTGGGTGATACGGCAGAATCTGCACTTCCTTCACATTCCTCAGACGGTTTGCCAGCGCGGCGATCCCGCGAAAATGATCCTCCCTCGCATTGAGGCCAGGGATGATTGGGCAGCGCAGCACCGTGATTGCGCCGAGAGCATCCAGCCGAACCAGATTTGACTCAATGAGCTCACGCTCAACCCCCGTGTATTCGAGGTGTCGTGCGGGATCGGTTTCCTTGCAATCGAAATAGAAGAGATCCACCAGAGGGAGAAGCGCCGAGAGCCGCTCCAGCGGGGCGAACCCCGACGTCTCCAAGCAAATGTTCAATCCATTTTCGCGCGCAGCGGTGAGGAGCGCGCGGGAGAACTCGAATTGAGCCAGCGGCTCGCCACCAGAGAGCGTCATCCCTCCGCCAGATGTTTTGTAGAAAGGGAGATCCTTGAGCACCTCGGCCATCACCTCCTCCACCGACGCATCGCGCCCCACCATTTCCAGCGCGCCGGTGTAACATCCCTTCACACATTCCCCGCAGGCAACACAAGCCTCGCGGTTCAGCACATGGACCCCATTCTCCATTCGGTGCGCTTCTTGCGGGCAATGGGTGAAACAATAGCCGCACCCAATGCATTGTGCTGCCGAGAAGAAAAGCTGCGGCTCCGGGCGGGCGCTCTCCGGGTTATGGCACCAAAGGCAACGTAACGGGCAACCTTTCAGAAAGACAGTCGTGCGGATGCCGGGCCCATCCTGAATGGAAAATCGCTGAATTTGGAAAATGCGTCCCGTCATGGATTGCTACCTGGTAGGTTAATGTGAATGCCGATGGCGTTGGACGATTTCCTGCTGCACATCAGGGTTGAGCGCCACAAACCGCGAGGAGAATCCGCCAACTCGCACCATCAGGTGCGGGAACTTTTCGGGTTCCGCCATGGCTTGTTTCAGTTCTTCCACGGGGGTGGTGTTGCCTTGATAAATCTGACCACCTGTATCAATGAAGGTCTTCAACAAGCTTTTGAGCGTTTGCGGGGATGCGAGGGCAGGATCGAGATCCCACATCGTGCTGGCCCCTCCCGAGAAAAGGTGTAAGGGAAGCGTATTGGCAGAAAGAATGGCTTGGGTAATGCCTTGCGTCATTGCCGCGCTTTGAGGAGTGAGCCCTTGGGTAATTGGAGTCCCGGCCTTGCTTCCATCGGGCGCGGCCCCTAGCGATGCTCCTGCGGGGGCGGCCATTGTGAAGGTCATCACGAGCGGCTTGACCCTGCCTCCCAAGCGATTGGTGTAGGAAGCGTAAATACCGCAGACAGTCGTGGCAACGCGTTGGGCCATGCCGTCGGCTACTTGGTTGCCTTGGCCGAATTTGGGGAGGCTTGCGAGCCGTCTGCGTAGCGGTTCAAATCCTTGGAAGTCACAGCGTAGGGCTTGGAGAAGCTCACTGGCCGAGACAAATTTTTCTTTATAGACGGCAATAAATAGGGCCGTCATGCTATCGGCAATATTCGGAATACCCAGCGGCGTGGAGCCGAAGTCCTCGTATTTTGCGCCGCCGCCGTTGATGGGTAGTCCTCGTTCAATGCAATGGTCGATTTGGCTGGAAAGCAGGAATGCGGGACGTAATCGGGCCACTTCTTCCGAGGCGATATCCATCTTCTGGAAGGTTAATTTGAGTGCGTTGCACAGCTCGGTCTCGAAGGCTGCATACAAAGCCTCGAAGGACGGGAAATCCGGCAGTTCCTTGTGGTAATGGGGAAGCATCTGTCTGCCGTTGATGAGGCTTGCCCCACCATTACATACCAGTTCAAGGATCATCGGTGTGTTGAAGAATCCCGTAAAAAGGAGATCGCCGTTCATTCCTTGAGGAGCGATTTCCATGCACCCTCCACAGTAATACATGCGGGCATCCTCCTCGGGGATGCCCCAGTCGAGTGAGGCATTCACGATCGCTTGGTCGATGACGATCTGCCCCCTGTTGTTGCCTTTGGCGAGATCGTGAGCCGCCGCCTCGATGTATGCGTCCGGAGCGTTCTCCGGCATCCTCATATACACCGAGGGATGGCCGATTTTCAGATCAGAGATCGATTCTACCATCACATAGGAAAGAGGATTGATTGAGGGGCTTCCATCGGGATGACTGCCTCCCACCACAATGGTTTCGACGGAACATTCACCGTCGAAAAGATGCCGTTCATGGAAGCGAATGAAGAGTTCGTCGATCAACTCCCGGGCCGACTGCAAGGTCTCGGTTCCAGTCGCCAGGTCTCTTTCCAAGTAGGGCCACAGGAAATAGTCCAGGCGTCCCGGACTGTTGCCCCCGCTGGGATTTTCATACATGGTCGCCAGATACGAAAAATGGAACGACTGGACCGCCTCGAGGAAAGTCTTCGCTCCGTGCCGGGGGACGTTCCGGCAGATTTCAATCTTCCTGCGCAACTCCTCGATTCGGCTCGCATCCGTGCAGCGAAGGATTTTCTCCTCTAATGCGGCAACATGGAGGTCATTCCATGCTAATAAAGCCTCCAGGCAGATCTTCATCCCTTGCAGCATGAGCCGCTTTTCAGGATCGGCAGCCGCCGGAGATTGGGCGATCCGTTTCAGCAGACCTTCCACGCCGAATTCCAGAATCCAATCCCAATGCCAGGCAGCATGTCCAAAAGCACATCCCGGGGTGTCCACCCATGGTTTCTCATTGGGCTGAGCATAGAGGGCGAACAGGTCGGGGAGCTCGCTTTGGCATCGGAGGTGTGCAACGGGATGTACAGCATAGTCGGCCCAGAGGCCATTGCCGTTGACGTCCGGAGTTCCAAAGCCTCTAGTCCGGTAAAACTGGCCGACTAATTCAAAGTCATCAAAAATAAGTGCCGGTTCGTTTTTGAGTGCATGGGCAAAGGCAAGGGCTTGCCGGAGCCGCAGCGGTTCATCCTTATAAAGCTCAAAGAAAGCGTGAGTCAAATTCAGCTCCTTTGGGCTGCACATTGAAACCTGACTTTGGATAGTATTCGCTCTTTTTCGCGACTTCTCCAAGAGCACCTGGGATTTCTCCGCATATTCCGTATGGAATGTATTCATGATTTTTAGGGTGATGGTTGAATCCACTAGACCGCTTGGTATTCCGT
>Ga0073936_10009070_pt1 | contig 12445 bp, 5 predicted proteins | sample AliMusrvi5mmetaG_FD_87041 | JGI IMG/M metagenome (GOLD analysis project Ga0073936, IMG submission 87041) | Freshwater lake bacterial and archeal communities from Alinen Mustajarvi, Finland, to study Microbial Dark Matter (Phase II) - Alinen... | ecosystem: Environmental > Aquatic > Freshwater >... | reverse complement strand
GCAGGTGATGTCGGAGCGGCTTGGCGCGGTGGCTTTCCGGATGCCGCGCGGCCCGGCACGCGCCGCCGCCGACACCTTCAAGACCGCCGCCGGACAAATCCTCATCAACCGCGACGGCCCGGCGATCCAACCGGGGCCACGGCGCTACACTCGGTCGTGGATCCGCGATGGCGCGATCATGGGTGCCGCGCTCATGCGCGCCGGCGAGAATGCGGCGCTGGCCGACTTCATCCGCTGGTTCGCGCCCTATCAGCGCAAGGACGGCTTCGTGCCCTGCTGCGTGGACGGCAGCGGGCCGGACTGGCTGGTCGAGCACGACAGCCACGGGCAGCTCATTTATGCGGTCCGCGAATCATTCCGCTTCACCGGCGACCGGACTCTTCTCCAACAGATGTGGCCGCACGTGCGCAAGGCGGCGATGTTTCTCGAAACGTTGCGCGAGCAACGGCTCACCGCCGAGTACCGCCAGCCGGCCAAAAATGCCTGCCGCGGCCTGCTGCCCGAATCCGCAAGCCACGAGGGCTATCTGGCCCATCCGGTGCATTCGTATTGGGATGATTTCTGGGCCTTGCGCGGCTTGCGTGACGCCGTCGCCATAGCGGACGTGCTCGGGCACCAGACCGAGGCCAAGCATTTTGCCGCGCTCGCCCGCGCGTTTGGCCGGAGCGTGCGCGAATCGGTGCTCACGGTGATCGCCGAGAAACATCTCCACTACGTGCCCGGCTCGGTCGAATGGGCGGACTTCGATCCCACCGCCACGGCCAATGCCGTCACGATGCTGCAAGGGATCAACGACCTGCCGGCCGGGCCGCTCGACGAGATGTTCGAGTTGTTCGTGCGCGATTTCCACCGCAAGCACGGTGGCGAGATGGAGTGGACCAACTACACCGCCTACGAAATCCGCATCATCGGCGCACTGGTGCACCTCGGGAAACGCGAGCAGGCGCAGGATCTGTTGGAGTTCTTCCTTTCCGACCGCCGGCCGCTGCACTGGAACCAGTGGCCGGAAATCTCGTGGCGCAATCCGCGCAGTCCCGGGCACCTCGGCGATGTGCCGCACACCTGGATCGCCGCCGAATACCTGATCGCCTTTGCCAGCTTGTTCGCCTATGAGCACGAGGCCGACGAATCGCTGGTGGTCGCCGCCGGCTTGCCTGACAACTGGATCTCAGCCCGCGGCGGGGTGGCGGTCAAGGGGCTGCCGACCTGGTACGGCGTGCTCGATCTCGCGCTGCACCGCGGCTCCGATGGCGTGTTGCAGGTCGAACTTGGCGGCAAGTTGCAAGTTCCCCGCGGTGGCGTCATCTTGCGCCCGCCATGCCCCCGACCGATCCGTTCGGTCACCGTCAACGGCAGGGCGGTGCCAACCTTCACCGCCGGCGAGGTTGCGATCAAGGAGCTTCCCGCCCGGATCGTCGTGTCCTGAACTTGGCCGCTACGACGGCGGAGCCGAACGGAGGTCCACTGCGGTTGCCCTTGATCGGGTGTTCCCAAGGCGCGTGGCGGGCGCTATCATCAGGCCGTCATGCGGCTAAACACGAAGGACATCCGGCTTCCGGCGATCATCAATTCGCTGCGCGTCTGCCAACTTTTCGGAAGTGTACCGCCGGAACTCCTCGAACGCATCGCGGAATTCGCCGTGCCGAAGTCCCTGCAAAAGGGTGCCTATCTTTTTCGCGAGGGCACAGCCGCCGAGGGTTTTTACGTGGTGCGAAGCGGGGCCATCAACGTGCATCGGGTCAGCCCGGCCGGCCGGGAACAGGTCATCAGCGTCTTTCGGGCGGGGCAATCCTTCGCCGAAGCGGCGCTGGCCGGTCACGGCGGTTACCCCGCCAATGCCCGCGCGGTGGAACCCTCCAGCCTGTTGCTGATCCCGAAAACGGATTTCATCGGGATGCTGCGCAATCAGCCCGACCTCGCCCTGTGCATGTTCGCCTCCATGAGCCAGCATCTGCGGGTGCTGGTGGGACTGCTTGATGACCTCATGCTCAAGGATGTGGAGACCCGCTTGGCCAATTGGCTGTTGAAACGTTGCCCGCTGCCGCGGGGCACGACGCCGGTTGTCATTCGCCTCGACCACACGAAGCGCTTGCTGGCGGCGGAACTCGGCACCACAAGCGAGACGTTTTCGCGCACCCTGGCGAAATACCGCGATGACGGGTTGGTGGTGGTCGATGGCAAGTCGATCACCGTGCCGCGACCGCTGGAAATCGAGAATCTGTTGCGGCGCAACCTCGGCGAAGTGCCACCAAAGAACCGGCCGCCGACCTCGCGAACCTGAGCTTCGCGAACGTCGGCAACCGGCTGGAGGCCCCATGCGGACTTGATCCTTACCCGGCCGGGACGAGGATTTCCTCCAGGTCCTTTTCCGGAGTGCTGATCGGCATGAGGTTGAACTTCTCCACCAGAACCTCGAGCACCGCCGGCGTGACGAAGGCGGGCAGGCTCGGCCCGAGGCGAATGTTGCGAATGCCCAAGAAGAGCAGCGAAAGCAAGACCGCCACCGCCTTCTGTTCATACCAAGACACGATCAACGAGAGTGGCAATTCGTTGACCCCGCAGTCGAACGCCTTGGCGAGCGCCACGGCCACCTGGATCGCGGAGTAGGCGTCGTTACACTGTCCCATGTCCAACAAACGGGGAATTCCGCCGATGTTCCCGAAGTCCAGTTTGTTGAAGCGGTACTTGCCGCAGCCCAGCGTGAGGATCACGCAGTCAGCGGGCACGGATTCCGCGAACCTGGTATAGTAGTCCCGGCCGGATTTCGCCCCGTCACAGCCGCCGATGAGGAAGAAATGCTTGAGTGCCCCGCTCTGAAGGGCCTCAACAACCTTGTCGGCCACGCCCAACACCGCGTGATGGCCGAAACCGGTCAGGATGGTCTTGTCCGGACCGTCTTCCGGGAATCCGCAAGCCGCCAGTGCCGCCTCGATCACTGGCGCGAAATTTCCGTTGGAGAGGTGAACCACGCCCGGCCAGCCAACGTGCCCGGTGGTGAAAATGCGGCCCTGGTAACTCGCCTGCGGTTCCTGAATGCAGTTGGTCGTCATCAGGATCGGGCCCGGAAATTTGGCGAATTCCTCCTTTTGATCCTGCCACGCACCGCCGTAGTTCCCGGCGAGCTGCCGGTAGGCCTTGAGTTTAGGATAACCGTGTGCGGGCAACATCTCGCCATGGGTGTAAACGTTGATGTCCAGGCCCTCGGTTTGCTTCAGCAAGTTTTCCAGATCATGGAGGTCATGTCCCGAAACCAGAATCGCTTTGCCCTTGAGCGGTTCGACGCGCAGGGATGTCGGCACCGGGTTTCCAAACGTCGCGGTATGCGCGGCATCCAGCATTTCCATGACTTTCAGGTTGATCTCGCCGCAGCGCAGCGACAACCCGAACAGTCCGTCCACCGTCGGCTCATCCTCGGCCAAACTGCTCAGCGCCTCGCTGAAAAAGGCATACACTTCGTCGGCCTCGGAGCCCAGAATCCGGGCGTGATCGGCATAGGCCGCAGCGCCCTTGAGCCCGTAGAGCCATAACAATACATGATCGATGGTCTTTCAGTTCGGAATTGGTTGATTGCATGGCGGCAAACCACCGCCCGCGTGACGGCAATTCCTAGCCTGCCCGCCGCCGCCCGACATTGATCCGGATCAAGACTTTGAAATCCGCTACGGCTGCTGCGGAGTGACCACGCGATAGAAACGCTGGCTGCCGGCCGTGCCGGTGGTGTCGGGGATGTCCAGCGCGCGCAAGCTGGCGGCGGCGGGAACGTCGCTGAGCTTGCTCCAACTCGCATCGCTGAGCGAATCCTTGTACTGCACGCTGTAGGCCGCGTACGGCTGCGCGGTGAAATGAATGACCATTTGGTTCGAGCTGTTCTTCGTGGCGGTGGCGGTGAGCTTGCTGGCGGGGTCCCGCGGGTCGGTGCCGGCGAGGAATTCCTGCAGATTGGTCATGCCGTCGCCATCGGCGTCGAGGCTCGCGTCGGCGGCACTTTTTAGATTGAAACCGTGGGCCGTTTCCCACCAATCGGGCATTCCGTCACCGTCGCTGTCGGTGAAAGTAGCTGTTAGAGCCACGGTGTTGCCGGCTGCGAAACCGCCGCTGTTCGAGACCAGGCAGGAATACTGCCCGGCATCCGCCGCCAACACGTGGGGCAGCGCGAGGCTTGCGCCCGTGGCCCCGGCGATGGCCGCGCCATTCTTCAGCCATTGATAGGCGTTGTTGAAGCCGGAGGCGAAGATCGTGAAGGTGGCACCGCTTCCCTGCTCGCACGCAAGGGCAGCCGGTTGGGTGATGATGAACGGCGCGCTGTCCGGATAGAGCGCGCTTTGCGGAATGATTTGTTTGGTCACGCCCGGGCCGGACCACGAGAGCTGCGCGGTCGCGCCGCCGTAGCCTTGGAACATGTCCATCTGGATCTTGTAAAGCTGGCCGGCCACCAGAACCGTGCTGTAACTCAGCTCGACGTCGCCGTGGTAGCCGCCGTCGTCAATGACCAGGATGTCATTCAGATAGAGAAACGAGCCATCGTCGGAATTGATGTAGAAGGTATAGGTGCCGCTGGTCGGCGGGCGCACCTGGCCGGTCCAGCGCACCGAATAGTACTCGTTCGTGATGTTCGGAAACCCGGTGCTGAGCGGCCAGTTGTTGTTGACGGAGAAATTCACCACGGGGTCGATGCGGACGCCCGCCAAACCGGTCGAAAAGTTCTCCGCCCCGACAAAATACTGGCCCTTCAGTCCCTGGTTTACCGGCGTGGTGACATAGATGGTGCGCGGCGCGCTGGTGGTCACGCCAAGGCTGTTGTCAATGGCCACCGCGGCGCAGCTATGCACGCCGCCGGTGGCAGTCCACGCCAAGGCATAGGGTGCGCTGGTCGCTTCACCGACCTTGCCGCCATCGACGTAGAATTCGACTTTCATGATCGAACCGTCGGCATCGCTGGCGCTGGCGGCGAAATTGACCGTCGCCGGAAGAGTATAGGTTGCGCCGCCGGCGGGCGCGGTGAGCGCGACGGCGGGGGTCTGGTTGGTGGTGTTCGCGAGGCCCGGAGTGGCGCCGCTGGCGAACCAGTTCGCGGGATCATCCGCATAGGCCGTGGCATTGAGCCGCTGCAGCGAGGGTCCGCCGCCCGCCGCCGCCACCGGCCACGGCAGTTTGTCGTTGTAGCGGACACTGTCGATGATGTCGTACGGCACGACGGTCACTCCACCTTGCACAACGGGCGTGTCCGGCATTTCCAGGGAAAGCCGCTCGCCATTGCTCTGAAGAGTGCCGGTGTACGGTCCGAAGACTTGCACCGCCGCCGGCACGCCATACTTTGTCCGGAAGGTCGCCGGATCGATCGGTACCACCAGCGCGAGCGCTCCTGCGGCGAGCGACTGCCCGGTCGGGAAGAAGTATCCGAGGCCGCTGACTTTCCAGGTGTTTGCCGGATTCGCCGGGTCATACAGGTTCACGGTCGCGCCGCTGATGTTCTTGATCTCGACGTACTTGTCATAGCCCGGATAAGGAAAGTACATCACCTCGTTGATCACCAGCGGCCCGACGCGCGGACCGCTGTTGGTCGCGCCGAAGGTGCGGGTGAGCTGGCGCGGAAACTGTTCTTCCCCGACACTGTTGACATAGCGTCCGAAGGACACGTTCTGCTCCGCGCCCGCAAAGCTGAAACCGTGGCTGTAGCCGGTCAGGCTGCCGCTTGAATTGCCGGAAAAAAGATAGACGTCATCGCCGGCGGAACTCAGCGCGAAACTCGGGGCGACGCCGGACGCGGGATTGAATTGCGCCTCGTTGAACGACACGAAACCACCTGCGGCGATCATCGTCCCGGCGGGAATGCGGTACTTCTTCGGGGTGTTGCGGTCGTCGCTGAGCCACCAGTCGGCGATGCTCACTGCGGAGCCGGTCGGATTGTAGAGTTCGATCGTGTCAGTGAGCCCCCCGGCGGAGTTGGTCAGCGCTTCATTGATGACAACGGCCGGAATCCCCACCGCCGGGTCGTCCGCTCCGGGGGACCCGCCGATGTTCGCGCTGGCGCGCCAGTTGTGGCCGTCGGCGGAGTTGTAAACCGTGCCGGTCGGGACAATGGAGAAACCGTTTCCATCCGCCGCCGCCGGCCACGGCGGGTCGTCGGAATACTCCACGGAAAGAACCGTGCCGCCGGTTGGCCCGGAGATCGTCAGGGCTTCGCCGCCGTTGTCGAGCTTGCCGGTGTAAATGCCGTTGGGCGTTAGAGACGGGTAACGGTTGTGAAATTGGGTGGCGTTGCGCGCCAGCACGTAGAACGCGCCGGGCGCCAGGATGGTGCCGGTGGGGAAGCTATAGGTAATGCCGGCGGTGAAGGTCAAACCACCGAGGTCCATCGCGTTGGCCGTGGTGTTCTTGAGTTCAAGGAATTCGAATTCGTCACCCGCGACCGAGCCGCTCGCAAGCGGGTTGTAGTTGATTTCGGTGATCGCCAGACCGGTGTAGTTTTGCGTGGTGTAGAACGGAGCCTCGTCGATGGCACTCCAGGTGTTGCCATTCTTCACCCGCGTGCGCACGAGCTTCGAGGAATCGATGGTGATCGGGCCGGAATAGACCAGCGCGGTCGCGCGTACATCTCCCAATCCGGTGGCGGGGTTGTACTGGCGCGGGTCGGTGCCGTCGGTGGTGTAGTAGATGGTGCCGCTTTGGCCCGCGACCAGCGAGAGGGTGGTGGTGGAACCGGCGGCAACGGTGCCGCCGCGAACGCTCCACAGCGGCGGGTCGATGCCGGGATACCAGCCCCGGTCATGGAACTGTTGGAGCACCACGGAAGTGCGTGAAGGCAGGAAACTGCTGCGGACACTGTTGACGCAGTTGATCCAGTTCGTGTCACGGTTGATGGGCGGCTCGGTCTTGGCGTCGCCCCAGCGCGCGGATTCACCCACAATCGCACGATCCACCTGCGTCTTGAGCGCGTCAAACCGGGCCGTCGCGGCCGCAGGCGTCAGCGCGCCGGTGTAGTGAAAATGTTTGAAGACGCGGTCGGCGAACAGCATCTTGAATTCCTGCGAGTAAATGCACTGTTGGAAGACGTACTGGGGACTCGAATACGAAAGCGCCGCAGTTCCCTGCGCCGCGGAACTGCCCGCAGGCCACGGGCCGGTGCGGTCCTCGTTGACATTCAAGAGCGTGTGCTCGGAGTCGTGCAGTACGAAACGGAAGCCGCCGTGCGCGCCGGTGCGGTCGCGGAACCCGAACCAGTTGTTGGGCGCGTTGTTGCCGAGGAAATTCGAGATCGCGGCATCAAGGTTGCCACCCCAGTAAACCATGATGCAGTAGTCGATCATGTTGGCCGGGTCAACCAGCACCGGATAGGCGGCATTCGGCGTGCCGTCGGGATTGTTGCCGACGAGTTTTTGATAGACAGTGTTGTTGGTGGTTTCGGTGTTTGCCGCGGCCAGGCCGGTGTCGGCCTGCTGCCAAAGGCTCGTCCACGCGCTCATGTCGCCATCGGTCGCGTAAATCGTGTAGCCGTTGTCCGGCGCCACCTTGATCGTGTCATAGTCGTCCGAACTTCCGCCGAGGTAGGTCGCGGCGAAATTCGCCTCGGGCCGCTCGTCGATGTTGAAGAGGCCCCAGTACTGGCCGTTGACGTAGAGGTGATAGAACGCCGTGTGGCTGCTCAACTGCCCCATGGCGAGCTGGCTTTGGCGGTTGAATTCGTCGCGGAAATACAGGCCGTTGCCGGCGTCGCCTTGGTAGGACCACGAATAGTTTTGGGCGCAGCGGATGTCGAACTTGCTGAACTCGGTGGCCGCCGTGGCATCGTTGGCGAAGAAGGGGTATTTCAGTTTGCCTGGTCCGTATTGATCGCGGAAGAAGATGCGGAACGCATGTTTGGGATTGTCCGTGGAGCGGCTGAATCCGCCGCGAATGCGGATGCCGCAATTGGCCTGGAAACCGGTCGAGCCATCCGGATAGATCAACTCCAGCGAAGCCGGCCGCTCCGACGCGATGCTGTCGTCGCCGGGATTGACGTAGATGCCGTTGGAATCGTCGAAGAGACAGCCGAGGTTGGTGACAATCGAGAAGCTCGGGATCGCCTTGAGGTCGTTTTCGATGGTGGCGTTGTAGGGTGCGACGCCCACCACATTCGGGTCCATGCCATAGTCGAGGACCTGTCCGCTGGCGGCGCTGGAGGGCCAGGCGCTCACCGCCGGGGAAGCGCCCGGAGGATTCGTGATCGAGGGGGCAGCGCCAGCGGGCGACTGATTCTTCACATCGGCGGTGAAGAGATAGGTCTGGGTGACGGAATCGCTGGGATCGGAACCGGCTTTGAAAGCCGCATAACGCAGCACGCTCGTGGTGCTGATGGTCAGCGGTGACGAATACACGCCACTGGTTGGCGAAGGGATGGCATTGTTGCTGGTGTCGCGCAGGAGGTTGCCCTCGATGTCGAGCGTGTAGGGTGACGATCCGTCCAACGTATAGCGGATGGTGGCGCCGGAAGTGCCGTTGGCGAGGGTGACCGTCTGCGGCGAAGTGTAAAACCCCCGCGCGGCACCGCTGATGGTCACCGGGGCGACCTTGTTATAGACCGCCGCGGTATTGAGGCTGCCCGGGGTGCCGCTGGTAAAGTAGGTCGCCGTGGAGCTGACACTCACCGTGAACTGGTCGAGTTCCGCCTTGAGGAGGAAATCCGGGCTGCTGGCGGATTCGTTCAAGCCATGGATCGCAAGCACATTGCCGCTGCCGGCGACGAGCTGGCCGAGGTACGGGGTGAGGTCGATGTTTTCCGGGGCGAGCGCCTGGATCGGAAGACGGTCGGCGGTGGCCGTCGTGGTGTTCGTGACGGTTCCGGCAGGCGCGTTGCGCCGCGCGACCTCGACGCCATTGAGGTAGGCGACGAAGCCGTCGTCATAACGAATGGGCATGGTGAGTGAGGTGAGCCCGCCCGGATTGGTGAACGGGATGCGAACGTAGCACGAGGAACGTTGCGGGGTGGCGTCGTACATCGCGGCTTGCGTGTTGGAGTTGGAGCCGACCTGCGCGTTGTAGTCGTTAGCCCCGACCGAGACCGACTTCACGGCCAGCCCGCCGTTGGCCGTGTCGCCGATCAATTTGAAACCGCCGTTCCAGGAGCTGTACGATCCCATCATCGCGGACACCTCGCCGCCGGCGCCGCCTTCGTTTTCGAAAATCACCGCCCGGATTTCATAATCCCCCGCAGTGGTGATGGAACAGGTTGCGACCGAATCGCCCATGCCACGCAAGTAGGGGCAGCTCAAAATCGTCGCGTAGGAAGTCCCGCCCTTCGGCCGGATTTGCAGCGAGCATCCGTCGTCGCTGCTGACACAGAATGACCAGGTGCCAGCCGTAAGGGTGACCATCCCGGTGGCCGCGACGACGAAGTGGTCATGATCGCCGGCGGCGAGAGCCGGTGGCGGGTTTTCCGTTGGATAGTTGCCGGACGAGCTGCTGTCGTTGAAGTTGACGACCGGATGATTGACAGCTTGGACACTGGTTTGGAGCGAGGGCGTGCTGATGACGGTTTCCGCCTGGGCGAGGCTCGAGATGGACTGGTTGGAAAAGTAGGTCGTCAAGGCCCAACCACTTACCAACTGTTGGAAGCCGACGCCGTTGGAGCCGCTGGTCCAGGCGCTGTCGCTGAAAGCGCGTGCGCTCCAGGTGGCATCGCTCGGCACGGCGCTGGCGGGAACCAACCATTTGAGCGCCGCACCGGGCGCGATCAAGGTGGTGGTCGCGACGGTTTGCTGATAGCCATAGGACTTGTCGGCGTACTGCGCCGGATAGGGATTGAACTCGGAAGCAATCGTGCCGTCGGCCCTGACCAGGCCCAGATAACCGCCGTCGGCACTGAGCTTGAAGTTGGCGTGCAAGGGCTTGACCGGATCGACGCGATTCTTGCCCGAGGCGAAAACGACGAGAAACCCCTTCGGATCGAGCGTGGCGGCGGGAAAAATCCATTTGCTCAAGTCGCCCGCGTCATCCGTCAGGCGCCAGCCGGTCAGGTTCACGCTGGTGGTGCCGGAGTTGCAAACCTCGATCCAGTCCGAGGTGTCGCCGTCCTCGTCCTTCAGGCCGTTTTGGTTTGAGGCGACAAACTCGGTGATGATGACGGATTGCGCCGCCGAGATTGCCGTGGAGACCAGCAACGCGAGGCAGGCGAAGAGGAGGGAAGGCTTCATGGGCGGGCGGTCAAAAACCGGGGATCATGCCGGAGTTTGCATGACAGAAGTGTGGGGTAAAACGCCTGTTTCGTCAATCCCGGGAGCCGAAAATTCAGAACGCCCCACCTCGGTGGGTTCTTGGGTGAGTTCAAGATGACACCGATTTGAAAAGCATGGACTGGGTCGCCACTGGTCTTGTGTCGCCTCTGGTCTTGTTGACACCGGATACCTGGGATGCTAGGTTGCGGCCATGTCCACGGCGGAACTCCAGCAAATCGTCGAGCGCCTGGCTCTTTCCCAACAGGCAACGGACCGCCAGATGCAGGAGACGGACCGCAAGATGCAGGAGACGGACCGCAAGATGCAGGAGACGGACCGCAAGATCAAGGAGTTGAGCGGCTTGTTCACCAGCCAGTGGGGGAAGTTGGTGGAGGCGCTGATGCGTCCCGGCACGGTCAAGTTGTTTCAGACACGCGGGGTGCAGGTCAAGCAGATGACCGAGAGGCGGACCGGGCGCGACCGGGAGGGACACGAAATCGAGGTGGACATGACCCTGGTGGACAGCGGCACCATCGTGGTGGTGGAGGTCAAGACCACCTGCAAGGTGGAGGATGTTACCTGGCACCTCGACAAATTGCAGCGCTTCAAGCAGGCGTTCAGTGAATATGCGACGTGGGGCGTGCAGGGCGGCTTGGCGGCCCTCACCTTCGAGGAGGAAAGCGACCGCTACGCCTACCGCAACGGCCTGTGGGTGCTCAAATGCCAGGATGGCATCACTTCCATCGCCAACGGCGAGAACTTTCAAGCGCAGGTGTTCTGAGAAGATTTTGAAGGTTGGCCCGCCGGAAACGGTCGAGTCCCCCCAGTGGCGGCGGACGTGACCGACCAGGCCCTTCCACTCCGATGCCGTGGCGAAGCCCAGCACCCGGGCGTTTCCCCAGGCCGGCGGCGTCATCACTTCGGCAGCGGACAAGCGGGCTCTTGCCTCCTGGGTTCAATCCCGAATTTCGCTCTGGCGGAGTGGGTCGGGCGCGATATTTTGTCTCCATGGCCGCGCCGGAGATGTTATCGACACGTTGGGTTCTTGACGGTGGCGTGTTGCCAGCGTAGTTCCCCGCGCCTTCCTCATCCAAAACACTTGCCCCATGCGTGAAACCTTGATCGTCAGCGGCCTGATCCTGTTGGCCGTGGCGCTGCGCTCGTGCCGCAAGGTGTTCCCGCGCAAACTCGGTGGCTTGACCTTCCTCGGCGCCTCGTTTTGCCTGTTCTTCTTTGTCACCGGCTCGCTTTGGGGCGGCGGTTTCGGCGTGGTGATCTGGTTCTTCATGCCATGGCTCGAACTGCTCACCCGCATCCGCCGTCTGCGCCTGCCGATTGACAACCGCCTGCGCCCGCGCGTGGCGCCCAATCCGGCCTTTTTTCCGAATGCCGAAGAGGCCGCCTCCGCCATGGAGGAAGCGGGTTTCGAGCACACCGAAGACTGCGGCTGGGAATGGGGCGGCATGCAACAGTACTTCCGCCTGTTCTGGAATCCCGAGGAACGCGCCGTTGCCTCCGTCTGTCTCTGCGAACAAAGCGAGGTCGCTTTCTCGTTCATCTCGGTGACTTCCCGCGGCGAACAGGGCCAGTTGTGGCGCACGACCAACTTCCCGTTTTCGCCGACCTTTGTCTATCCGCCCGACGTGCGGTGGAACCACGTCCCGTGCGAGCGCAACTGTTTCCACCAGATCCTCCGCGACCACCAAGAGTTCCTGCATCGCGCCAAGGTTGATCCCGACGATCTGAGGATTCCCGACCCGGAGGAATTGATCGGCGAAATCGAGGCTGAAATGCGCCATTGCATCGACCACAACCTCAAGCTCGGCATCATCCGCCCCGCCGGCGACGGCTTTTTCGAGTACTCGCCCCGCGGCCTGTTCTTCCTGTGGAAGCAATACCTCAAGGACATGGTTCGCTTGTGCTGATGCCGCCGAAATTGATGTTAGAGCCCCGTGATCATTTACCCATGAGCGAATCGGACACCCCCGCCCCCGCACCATCCCAAAAAGGCATCCTGAGCGTCATCTTCCTGACCGTGTTTCTCGACTTGGTCGGGTTCGGCATGGTCATCCCGATCCTGCCGATCTATTCCCACGACAACTTTGCCCGAGGCTGGGAAATCGGTGCGATCATGGGAGTTTACTCGCTCATGCAATTCCTGTGCTCGCCCTTGTGGGGGCGCTGGAGCGACCGGATCGGGCGCCGCAAACCGATGTTGATCGGCACTTTGGGGGCGACGTTGTCCTATGTGGTGT
>Ga0073936_10009068_pt1 | contig 12449 bp, 15 predicted proteins | sample AliMusrvi5mmetaG_FD_87041 | JGI IMG/M metagenome (GOLD analysis project Ga0073936, IMG submission 87041) | Freshwater lake bacterial and archeal communities from Alinen Mustajarvi, Finland, to study Microbial Dark Matter (Phase II) - Alinen... | ecosystem: Environmental > Aquatic > Freshwater >... | reverse complement strand
GCGGAATACTACCGCGACATGGGTTACCATGTTGCCTTGATGGCCGATTCAACCTCCCGTTGGGCCGAGGCTCTGCGTGAAGTGTCGGGTCGTCTTGAGGAAATGCCTGCTGAGGAAGGTTACCCGGCTTACCTTGCCAACCGCCTGGCGGAATTTTACGAACGCGCTGGTTACGTGGAAACATTTAACGGCAGTGAAGGCTCTGTCAGCATCATTGGCGCGGTTTCCCCTCCGGGCGGCGACTTCTCCGAACCGGTTACCCAGCATACGAAGCGCTTTATTCGCTGCTTCTGGGCGCTGGATAAATCACTGGCATCCGCCCGCCATTTCCCGTCCATCAACTGGTTGGACAGCTACAGCGAGTACCTTGAAGATGTGGCAGAATGGTGGAAAGAACAGGTCGGCATGGATTGGTTGTCGATGCGAAATGAGGCAATGGGAATTTTGAGCGAGGAATCACGCCTGACCCAGATCGTGAAACTGGTGGGTCCGGATGCCCTGCCCGATGAACAGCGCCTGACGCTTGAAACAGCCCGCCTGCTGCGCGAAGGTTTCCTGCAGCAGAGCGCACTGGATGATGTGGATGCGTATTCCACCATTCACAAGCAGGTGCATATGCTCAACCTGATCCTGTATTTCCACCACCGGGCATCCAAGATAATCAAACGTGGCGCCACCATCGCGGTGATACATAAGCTGCCGGTTGTCGATACCTTGATCCGGATGAAGATGCAGTATACCAATGATGAACTGACAAAGTTGGATGAGATCGTAAAAATGATCGATGCTCAAATGGACCAACTAGAGATGGAGTACAAATGAGCGAATTAGTCAACCTAGGCGGACAGGAAGTCGTCGGTGTTGGCAGGATCGAAGGCCCAATCCTGGTGGTTGAACGGGCTGGTTCGATTGGTTACGATGAAGTCGTCGAAGTGATTGACTCGCAGGGAAAGCTGCGTCTTGGCCGTGTTCTGGAAGTCGGCGAAGGCATGGCGGTGGTGGAAGTTTTTTCAGGAACCACCGGTCTGTCCATCGACGGCACCAACGTGCGCTTTTTGGGCGGGCCGCTGCATATTCCCGTCACAGAGGAAATGTTAGGGCGTGTATTTGACGGCCTTGGCAGGCCTCTGGATGGGGGGCCTCAACCCCTTACGGATAAATTTGCCGATGTAAACGGCGCTCCGATTAACCCGACCGCGCGTGTTTATCCGCGCGATTATATTCAAACTGGTATTTCTGCCATTGATGGTATGAATACCCTGGTACAGGGCCAAAAACTGCCGCTGTTTTCCGGCGCTGGCATTCCTCATGATATGCTGGCTGCGCAAATTGTGCGCCAGGCAACCCTGGGGACGGCTTCCGGGGAAGTCCGTTCACAGGCGGAACCTTTTGCGATCGTGTTCGCAGCAATGGGTGTCAAGCACGATGTGGCCGATTATTTCCGCAGATCCTTTGCGGAAAGCGGCGCTTTGACCCGTGTGGCCATGTTCCTGAATATTGCAGACGATCCCCCGGTGGAACGCCTTGTTACCCCGCGTGCCGCGTTAACCCTGGCTGAACACCTTGCTTTTGATTGCAATATGCATGTGCTGGTTGTCCTGACGGATATGACCAACTACTGCGAAGCCCTGCGCCAGATTTCGAACATCCGCGGTGAAGTTCCCAGCCGAAAAGGTTATCCCGGCTATCTTTACAGCGATCTGGCTTCGATGTACGAACGCACCGGGCGTATCAAACAGAGCAAGGGCTCGATTACCCAGATCCCGATTCTGTCGATGCCAAATGATGACATCACCCATCCTGTGCCTGACCTGACTGGTTATATTACCGAAGGCCAGATTGTGCTTGGGCGTAGTCTCTATCAGAGTGGGGTTTATCCTCCCATTTCAGTGCTTCCCAGCCTATCGCGCTTGATGAAAGACGGCATTGGTAAAGGGCGCACCCGCGCAGACCATTCACACTGGGCAGCCCAGATTTATGCAGCCTATGCCCATGTTCAGGATGTGCGCGCACTGGCATCCGTGATCGGCGAAGAAGAATTAAGCCAGATCGACCAGCAGTATTTGCGGTTTGGACGGGCTTTTGAGCGTGATTTTGTTGGACAGTCCGTCACCGAAAATCGTACGATTGAAAGAACGCTCAGCATTGGCTGGAAACTCCTGTCCATGCTCCCCAAAGAAGAGCTGACCCGCGTTTCCCTGGAAGAGATTCAGCAGTATTACGAGGAAGGCCATGCCGCGGATTAACATTCCACCCACTCGCAGCAATTTGATACGGATTAAGCAGGATCTACAATTTGCGCGCGAGGGGTACGAAATTCTGGATCGAAAACGCGAAGTGCTAACCACCGAATTGATTCGCGTGGCTCATGAAGCGTCGGAACTGCAGGAAAAGGTTTGGAAACTGCAGGCTGATGCGTACCGGGCGCTTGAAAAGGCCCAGCTTTCCATGGGGCGTGAACATGTGGAATGGGCTGCCCTGGCAGCGCATAAAAGCATCGATGTGCAGCTCAAATTCCGCGGTATCATGGGTGTTCCATTACCTTCGGTTGAAGCAAGCGGAGGACCTCCTGAAATGCTTTACAGTCTGGGCGATACTTCAGCCACGCTGGATGAAGCCAGCGCTGCTTTCAGGGAGGTGCTGAATCTAATCCCGCAGCTGTCGATGCAGGTCACCGCTGTTTTCAGGTTGGCCAGCGAGCTTCGCAAAACCCAACGACGTGTGAATGCCCTGCAGCATATCTTTATTCCTGAATACGAAGAAATTGTGGCATTTATTATCAGTACGCTTGAAGAGCGCGACCGCGAAGAAACCTTCCGGCTGAAGCTGCTTAAGAACCGGGCTGATAAAGACGAGGATCAACAACCTGAAAAGGAACTGGAAACGTCCTGATTTAAAGCACATTCAACAATAAAACACCCCGGTTGAACAATTGGCCGGGGTGTTTAGTTTGAAATCTTGGCTTCTTTCTGGTAAGATCGTCTTAATCGAGAATGGATTGGAATCGACAAACAGATGAGTGACGGATTGCCCCCTTTAGAGCCCAAAAACAGCGGGTACAAAAACCGTTTTGATGGAAAAACGTTAATCCTGGTGATGCTGGTTATTTTGCTGGGTACTTTGATCATTCTTTGGAATCCAGATATTGATACCAAGAATCATGAGGACCGGGTTGCGACATTAACAGCCCAGGTGGAGCAATCTCAAAAACCAGGAGCCAGACCTCCATCCTATCCATCAGATGTATTAAATTATCCCCAGGAGACCAATATTATCATTTTGGGATCCGTTGTGATTATGCTGGTTGTGGTTGGCGGCACACTGGGTGTCATCCAGCATAAAAGTTGACCCTCAAACCCGTGTCACAGGTCTGTCCCGGTCCAGTTTTTCTCTTAATTCTTTTATAATTTTTTTTTGTAAGTGGGCAACGTAACTGGTCAGGAAATTTTCGGAAGCTGGATCGGGATTTGTTTCCAACCCGATGCGGATATATTTATCCTCGATTGAGGTTGTATTGCGGATAACTGCCTTTAATTCGACTTGATTAGCACTGGTTTCGCCTGGATTTGTGAGATTAAATTTTAAACAGGCAGAATCGCCCTCACCCAGGGTAGCTTTATTAAAAATGAGCGGGTGCACATAAATGGCAGCTCCATGAATGGAAAGATCTACCAGCCAGGCATTAAACCATTTATCCTGCCCTTGATCGTCTGGATTGAATTCTGGGGAGGTTATCTGGGCTTTGAGCAGGTTGTCCGGTTCCACGCGGATAAATTTGCGTTTCCCGATGTGATTATTACAGATTTCAAAATCAGAAAAATCAATACTACCTTCGTTCAGGTCTGAATTGGTGACCCGGGCGATTAACGTTTGAAAACCGATATTAATATATGAAATATTCTGGTTTCGCCCACAGATAATTTGAAGTAAACTGGTGGTTATTCTGGCTTCGTTGCCGTGCAATTCAATAATTTGACCGTTGGTAGACACTGGAACAGAACGGTAGGTATTAATCAGTTTGACATCTTTTTTTTGTTCCACCGCTTCCGATAATAAATGATAAATTTCGGGATTCATCTCTGCTCCAATAACAACCGGATACCAATAATGAATGCAGACCGGTTAACTGCGACAAAGTATCGTAATCGGATATTCCTAGTATAAATATTATACACAAATTACCCCCCTGCATGTATTATCCCATGGCGATTCCTGGAAATCGCAGGTGGATTTGGCCTGCCATTGGATTGTGACGAAAGTTTCAGCAGGCTGCTGGAAGTCTTCATTCGAGATTTGCAGGCATCGAGCGAAAAGGAGGGGGGGTGAAATTGGGATGCTCAACTGGAGTCTAAAAGGATGCTCCCCGATCTTTCGCCGTGGGGTGGTCTGGCTTTTTAAATTCAGGCAGCCAGGACGACGCGGTCGCGTCCTCCATCCTTGGCACAATAGAGCGCATCATCCGCTGCCTTTAAGAGATCCGCACAGGTGGAGCCATGTCTTGGAAAAAAGGCAACACCAACCGAAAGGGAAACCTGATTAATGGTCAGCCCTTTGAGTGGGATAGGGATATAGTGGCAAGTCTCACATAACAGTTCAGCCCGCATCCGCAAGACTTCTCGTGATGTATCGGGCATCACGATGATAAATTCATCGCCCCCATAACGACAGGGAATATCCTCTCCACGAACATGTTCCAGAAGCATTTTTCCCACTTCACGCAAGATATCATCACCTGCCGCATGACCGCAGGTGTCATTAAAGCGCTTAAAATGATCCACATCGAGCATAACAATTCCCAGCAGAAGGTGTTTGCGCCCAACCCGAAGCAGTTCACGGTCCAGGGTTTCTTCCATATAGCGCCGGTTGAATAACCCGGTCAGATGGTCCCGAACCGACTGCTCACGCAGCAGCGCATCTTTTTTTAGCAGAGTGTTCTGATCATTCTTGCGTTTGGTAATGTCGCGGATACTGCATTGGATCACTTTTTTTTCATCTACAAGGTAAACATTGCTGACAAATTCAACCTGAATCAGATCGCCGCTTTTAGCACGAAGCGGCAGGTTGTCATATCGGATATATTCATCCTCTTTCAAAGTCTCGAAGGCATTCTGGTTGGCCTGAATATCTTTGAATGCACCCACTTCCCAGAGCTTTTTTTTGATAAATTCTTCGCGTGTGTAACCGAGGATTTTGATTAAATACGGGTTAACATCCTCGATCATCCCTGTGCTGGCATCCAAAATTAGAATTCCATCCTGGGCGGCTTCAAACAAGCGGCGGTAACGCAGCTCTGAATCCCTTAAATTTTTCATTAATATTATTTCTTTCTAAACAACCCGCTTGTTATGTGAATCAACCTGCATGAGTTTGGACACTTTCAGGTGCGTGTGACTGCCAGGAAGACACATTTAGAGGAATTTGACAAATCAAATTTCCGTTCAAACTCATTTTATTCTAGATGAACTCTCTATGTCCTTGATTTAACCTATTAAATATATCTATATTTCTTTACCCCCAACATTCTGGAAAGCTCACGGGTGTAATAAGTGATGTGCTGCACGTGGGCGCCGGTATCCTAATCCTTATATTCCGCGGTGCGGGTCATGATAAAAATGGCATCGAAGTAACTTTCTTGAAGGTCAGTGGTACGTTCGCGCGCCTGCTCTTCCAATTCACCATTGGAATGATGCAATTCGTTGTGCAGCAGCCGCACTTCGAGCATGTTGTGAACGCGGGCAAACACCTCAACAAGTTCAAACGGTTTGCTAATAAAATCCTTTGCCCCGCCTTGAAAAGCACGCAGCTTGAAGCCAGGCTGGGCGGTGATGACCAGCACCGGCAGGTAGCCTCATGTCAATTTCTTTGAGCGCCTCCATCACTTGGAACCCATCCATGCCGGGCATCTGAAGGTCTAGCAAAATCAGGCTGTAAAGGTTTTTATAGTGGAGTCCGGAGACCAATTGCTGATCCAGGGTTGACCGCGGGATGCTTTAAAGACAAGCGTTTCAAAACCAGGCGCGATAGACGTGGAGAATTCTTCACTTAACTCCCTGGCACGTGAAATCACATCCTGCGGATCGGAAATATCAGCCGGCGTGACCCGGTTGAGGATGTCAGCAGATGGATATCCCAGCATATCCTGGGCATCCACATCAAATATTTGAATGAGACCGTTCATGTCGGTGGTCATGCTCATCAGGTTTGCGCTTTTGAAAAGCAAATTATGCAAGGCCCTGGCTTTAAAATAGGGACTCTGCTGCGGAATCACGCCGAATGAGGAGGTTGCGTCAGCGGCGTGTGTAATGGGGAAATCTCTCTTTTTTCTTCGGGCATAACGGGCCTTTCTGTAAATTAGATCTGAGTCGCGGCTCACGCGGCCGAAAATGTGAACCCCACTCTACCTGCAGATTGGTTTTCAAAGAATGAATTGATAGCTTCCATATGTTAAACGAGTGCAATCAGGCGGGTTGGTTGGCTTGTAAACAGCATTGGTATCGTTTTGCCATCTGGCAGCCATCAACAGGCTGCCAGACGGTATTCCACATTCAAGGGAGCTGTATGTGTTTATCTTTCCCAAAAGGACTCTATTATCTTACTTGGAAGGGGCTATCTACGTCCCTTTAACAATCTATAAAATGTCTATTAAAAAGACCTGGTCTTGTGTCAAACCTGTTTATGTCATTTCCGAAAGGCAATTTCCAGAGGAAATTTGCCTTTCGGAAATTCTGCTTTAATGTTTGACACAGCACTGGCCATGTAAAATCCCAAAGAACAATCCTATTCGCCGAACTTCTTAAAAAACCAGGTTTTAACCACCTGGGTCAGAAATACATAACACACCATCATAATTGCCAGAAGCAGCCAGTATAACGGCGGGAGGGGAACAAACCCGAGCGGAACAGCCAGGGGTGAAACAGTGAGGAATGCGCCTACAGCCACTACGGCAAGGGAAGAGGCAATCAGCGGCCAGCTGGCGCGGCTTTCAAGAAATGGGATCTTATTGGTACGAATGACATGGATGATGAGCGTCTGGGTAAAAAGGCTTTCGACAAACCAACCAGTATGGAACAACGCCGGGTTATTCCAGGCGTTAAAAACGTACAACATGATGAAAAAAGTGAGGTAGTCGAATATCGAGCTGATTGGGCCGATAAAGAGGATAAAACGCTGGATTTCGCCAATGGTCCATTTGCGCGGCCGGGTTAACCAGTCTGCATCCACTTCATCGCTGGGAATGGTGGTCTGCGAAATATCATAAAGCAGGTTGTTTGCCAGGACCTGGATGGGAAGCATGGGCAGGAAGGGGAGGAAGGCGCTGGCGCCGACGACGCTGAACATGTTGCCAAAGTTGGAACTGGCGGCCATCTTGATGTACTTGGTAATGTTGCCAAAGACGCGGCGGCCTTCCTTAACACCCTGTTCCAGAATCAGCAGGTTGTTTTCGAGAAGGATGATATCAGAAGATTCTTTGGCAATATCCACAGCGCTGTCGACCGAGATGCCCACATCCGCGGCTTTTAATGCGGGGGCGTCGTTGATGCCGTCGCCCATAAACCCCACCACGTGGCCCTTGCGCTGGAGTGCGCGGATGATATGCTCTTTATGCGCCGGGGCCAGCCTGGCAAAAACACTCGTCGATGCCACTGCTTCATCCAACTCTGCTTCGCTCATGGCCTCAATTTGGGGACCGAGCAGGATTTTTTCAACGGGCAATCCCACCTGGCTGCAGATAAAAGCGGTGATAATTTCATTGTCGCCGGTTAGAATTTTGACATCCACTTTTAAATCATGCAGCTGCTGCAGGGCCTGTCTGGCTGTATCCTTGGGCGGATCGAGAAAAGAGAGAAAACCGAGCAGGATCAGGTCCGATTCATCTTTGACGGCATAAGTGGGCTCATCTGTCGCGCCTGGCATTTCCTTGTATGCGAGAGCAATCACGCGAAAACCCTGGCCGTTTAAACTGGCGGCGATCTGCAGGCCCCTGCTGCTGTGTTCAGGGGTCATATCGATGGTTTTACCGTCGACCTCCACCCGGCTGCAAAGGTCGATCACAGCTTCCACGGCCCCTTTACAAATCAACAGGTTTAATCCGTTTGCATCTTCCACAATGACCGACATGCGCTTGCGGATAAAATCAAAGGGAATCTCGTCGATTTTGTGGTATTTTTCTTTGGCTTTTAAGCTGCCTTCAAGCTCACCGTGGTCGAGGATGGCGGCATCAAGCAGGTTTTTTAACCCGGTATGGTGGTAACTGTTGAGGTAACCGTAATGAAGCACCTTATCACTGGGATCGCCGTGGATATCCAGGTGCTTTTCAAGGATGATTTTGCCCTGGGTAATCGTGCCAGTTTTATCGGTACAGAGCACATCCATCGCGCCAAAATTTTGGATCGAATTAAGACGCTTAACGATGACCTTTTTCTTCGACATGGCCAGGGCGCCCTTTGACAGGTTGACAGTCACAATCATGGGCAGCATCTCGGGGGTTAACCCAACGGCAACGGCCAGCGCAAACAGGAAAGCTTCCAGCCAGTTGTGTTTGCTGAACCCGTTGATGAGAAAAACCGCAGGAACCATCACGCCAATAAATCGAATCATCAACCAGGTAAACTTATTGATACCTTTATCGAAGCCGGTCAGCTGGCGTTCTCCAACGATGCTGGCCGCCAGCGACCCAAGGTAAGTCTGGTCCCCGGTATAAAGCACCAGGGCCAATCCGGATCCGCTCTCTACATTGGAACCCAGGAAACAGGTGTTGGGCAGTTCGAGCGGGCTTTGAATATCGAGAGAAGCCATCCCCGCCTTTTTTTCGACAGGGAGGGATTCGCCGGTCAGAGCGGCCTGGTTGAGGAACAAATCCTTGGCAGATAGCACCAGCACATCTGCCGGGGTCATATCCCCGGCTGCCAGAAGGACGATATCCCCCGGCGCCAACAACTTGAGTGGAATTTCAACTTGCCTGCCATCGCGCAGCACCGTGGCTGTGGTGGTGACCATGGCTTTCAGTTTCTCTGCGGCGTTATCAGCGCGCAGTTCCTGGAAAAAACGCAGCACGACACCCAAGAGAACCATGATAAAAATGACAATCATCGCTCGCAGGTCGCCTGTCAGAAAAGAAACAATACCCAGCACGAGCAATAAGATGACCAGCGGATTCTTGAAGTTAACCAGCAGGCGCACCAGGGCAGACTGGCGCTTCTCGCGGGCGATTTCGTTTACTCCAAATTGTTTGGAGCGAGCCTCGGCTTCTTCTGTGTTGAGTCCGCCAGGCTGTGAATTTAGCTCTTTCAATACAAGAGCTGAATCATTGTGGGCCTTTTCCAATAATTGATTGGATGTTAATCTTTTATTCTCAACAGGGTGCGTTCCCGGGTGTTGGGGTGGATTATTTATCATAATTTAGTGTTGGAAATAGTGGTTTGCGTTGTGCGAACGTTGCCTTCACCGCCGGGAGTCAGCTCGCGTGTTGTGCGTGTGAATGAGCGCGCGCCTGGCCGGTCTGAGACGAGAATGATGATATAAGCTATGCCCCAAAAGAACAGGGCATCATACATTAGGTTTATTTCCTTATAACCCCACGATATCGTGAAGAAAGATCAGCCCCATTGATCTGCATGCGTCAGCACAGGCCCTGTTAATCGTTTCTTTTATAATTGTCTCGGTTCATTTAATCTTCTTCTGCCACCGACCAGGCGCAGGAAAAGGATGAACACGACTGACCCGGCAAATGCCACGAGGATGGATAACAGATTAAGTTCCATCGAGGCAACATTAATGTGCAGAAAGAAGGCGGCAATTCCTCCTCCCAGCAAACCACCGACCACGCCGATGATAACATCCCCGGCCAAACCGTACCCTCCCCTGCGCATCACCAACCCGGCCAACCAGCCGGCGATCAAACCAACCACGATCCAGGAAAGTATTCCCATTCCATCCTCCATTTATTGTGTTTGCTGCATTACTGGATACCCGGGGTGATACCTGAACACCGGGTATCCAGTTGCTTTTTTTGTTTTCAGAAGAATTACCCCTTGAGGGCGTTCTTCTTTGCGTTTGAAACGTTTTTACCGCCAGGTAAAACCACGCCAATAGCGTGCGGTTTAACCGGTGCGCCTGCTAATGCATTTGCAAATGAAGAACCATTCCCATTTACAGTGCTGCCGGTGAAGGGTTTAAATTTCGCTTGAGCTGGCTTGCGTTTACTTACACCTTTACGTCCCATGTTTTACTCCTGAGTTGATTTGCCTGATGATCGTTGATTGATTTAGTATAAGGTGACAACAGGCCGACCAGAAGCATTTCTTCCGGTGTTGGCCTGTGACCCGCTTGACTACCGCATGATTGATGTGTCCACTTTAACAGGCACTCGTTTGTGGTTCCAACCATACTCTGATGCAACCACCTGCCTGGCAAACCATCCCATCACTGCCCCGGTTGTTAGCCATAATATAAACTTTAACAGTTCCATTGTTTTCTCCTGAATAGATATTTTAAACTTTTTAACACCATGGGCATTTCTGCCCTGACAGGTGTCCAGTGCGCTTAAAGCGGGCCCGGTCCTTGTGGATGGATTTGCCGGGTGACTGTGGTCTGGCTGGCGCTTTCGGGCGTTTGAATCAATTTGCGTTCGGTCGTCATTGTTTGATTAAGGCCCAGTGGCGCAGGCAGGGGGTATGGACGGCCACCAGCCCACTTTGAAAATATTGGCTTTTATTCCGATTGTTAACCGCAAATCATTCATCTTTTTTAATCCTTTTCTGGTTTTCACCAAGCATAGGTTCGTTCTCGATATATGAACGCAGCACCCAGGCTATCTTTTCATGCAGCCGCATCACACTGACCAGCAATTCAAGAGTACCTTTGTCTTCGTATACTTCAGCACACATTCTGGCATCCTCTCGAAGATAACGAATGCAGGTTTCGTGATCTGCCAGGAGGCGCAGAATATCATGACTCAGATGGGGCTGTTCTTCCAGGCGGGTATGGTTGAGGAATTCTGCCAGGCTTCCGATGGCAAAACTTCCCAACATGCGGACTCGTTCGGCAATTTCATCGGAAATTTCGTTGAGTTGTTTATATTGGGAGTAGAAAAGAATATGCAGTTCAATGAAACCTGCCCCACTCACATTCCAATGAGCACTGCGGGTCTTTGCTGTTAAAACGACTTCGTCAGCAAGGGTGGTGTTGAGAATTTTAACAATCGAATTGCGGATATTGTGCTCCAATCCAATGTTGGGTTGGATAAGGGCATCTGGGTCAGGATTGATTCCATCATTATGAATGTATCGCATATTAGTTTTCTTTCAAATCCCCAAGAGCGGATAGCGTTGAATATTGCACCTGGACAATGGCGAGAGGGTTGATGGTACTTTATAATGCTATTCGAAAGGAGCTATCTATGTCCCTGTTAATTCCTATAAAATACCTACATAATCAGCAACCTGCAGCTGGAACCAATTCCAGTAATTCAGTTGTGTAAAATCCCGCCTCTGGTTTTGCTTCGCCTGCGCTGTATACAGTGTGATTCACGGCCAGTTATGTTTCTGGAAATACGGGGATGAAAGATGTCTATTATGTTCTGGATGGAAGCACGGACCAGCACCTGGGAACCGTTTCTCAAGCGAGCAGCATGGATACGACCTTTGCTGCCACATTCTCAGACACGGTCGGGGTGTATGTTCAAATAGGCGATGATGCCATATATAATGAACACCTGTATATCAATAACAACCTGGTATCCACCGGCAGCGTTGGTAATGCAGGATTAATATACCAGGAATGATTCAATTCCCCCGTCAGGAAAAATAACGTCTCCAATTAATGCGGCGACCATTACACTGTGGCCACAACCAGCACGGGAACTGCCATCCAGACACAGCCGGCACCTACCGCGACAGTGACACCCACTTCAACACCGGAACCGCCAACAGCCACGATTTCCCCGGCGCTGACGCAGACGCCTACCCCCAGGAGCAGTTCGAATAACCCTTTTGGTATTGCGTTGTGTTCCTCAATCATTATTCCCATGGCATTGGCTTTCGCATTCTTGTTCTGGAGAAACCGCCCATAAAGGGGCTGACGAGAAAAAAAAGTTTTAAATGACGTTCTTGCAGAAGAAATGAGGGTATCAAAATATTAATATTTTGATACCCTCTTGTTTATCTGAGAAATACGGGCCTGAATGAGTAAAAACTCTTGCAGACCCCGTCTTTATGACAAAGGTTATTGTTTAATAATTGCCTGTTCGTTTCCGGAAATTGCTGCCGGGCCGGTAGTAAAAATTATTTAGGTATTATATAGGTTTTATCAGGGACGTAGATAGCCCTTTTTGGGCATGGTTCAAATTAGATTGACATAGACAAAAAGTGGCCCATGAGCTAAACCTGTGTAATACTGAATTTGGGAAAGCAGAAAACACAGGAGTGAGGACATGGGCGCACGTAAAGATC
>Ga0073936_10009064_pt1 | contig 12453 bp, 14 predicted proteins | sample AliMusrvi5mmetaG_FD_87041 | JGI IMG/M metagenome (GOLD analysis project Ga0073936, IMG submission 87041) | Freshwater lake bacterial and archeal communities from Alinen Mustajarvi, Finland, to study Microbial Dark Matter (Phase II) - Alinen... | ecosystem: Environmental > Aquatic > Freshwater >... | reverse complement strand
TCGTCGTAGCGCGGCAGGTTGTCCGCGATGTCTTCGAGCGAGAGAAAGGCCGTCGTATTCATCAGGAACTTGCCGAACAGAAGCGGCGATGCTCCCGGCTTCCGTACCACCTGAATGGTCTTCTTCGTGGACCGCGAGCAGGCGTTGTCCTCCTTGCGCACCTTCTCGATGGTTTCGAGCACGCCGTACTGCTCCTGGAAGTCGCGCCGCCCCGGTCCGCCGTAGGCAAAGCCCTCGCTTGCCATCGCGTGCGGTTCCATGCGGTAGAAGATGTTGAAGAGATCGTCTGCGTAGCCGCCCATCAATGTGCCGGTCAGCGCGATCAACTTACGCGCTACGCGATTGAGCACACCAAGGCCGCAACCCTGTGATGTATCTCCGGCGAGTTGATGCAGCTCATCTGCGATAGCGAAATCGAACCAACCTCGCATGTAGCGACCAAAAAACGCGAGGGGTGCCATGCGTTGGATTCGATTTCGGTCGGCCTGCCACAAAGCCGAGTACCGCGTTGTCCCGCCCTGCGGCCTAGTCAGCGTCTCCGAGAGCTTCACCTTGTCTCCGAAATCGAGATAGGTCAGCTTTTGCCGTTCGGAATCGAGGATGGCAGCACCAGTGTCGGGATTGACGACTCCGCCCAGGTTCGGTCCAGACTTCGCTTTGAGAAAGACATGTTTCCAGAAGTAGCCGAGTTTGCCCTTATCCTTGCCGGTGATGAAGAAGGCCGGTGCCGGGCAGTTTCTGCGCCACTCCTTGCGGCTCATCCGCCGCAGATCGGACAGCGACAAACGCATCCCCTCACAGACAATCCGCCCTTTGCGCAGCTTGACCTCGCAGACGCCGTGCGCCTTTCTCGGGTCGCCTCCGTTGCGCAGATCCTCGATCAGAAAGGCGCGGGAGCGCGGTATGGTCACCAGTACCTCCCGCGCCCACTTGTGCGTAATGTGCGAGGGGCACATGACCAGCGTCGTCGAGGGCTGCCCGTCGGCGAGGACGTGAATTGCGCCCAGCGCCATGTAAGTCTTGCCCGCGCCGCATTCGGCCACGATCCGCGCCGCTTTGGCTTTGCGCAAGTACTTTGCTGTTCCGGTAATCGCCAGTGCCTGCGCCGGAAGCGCCTTGCGCAGCATGGTCGAAATGCGCGGCGCTACAGGGTCTGTCGTGTTTTGCAAAGGCGGGAAGGTATTGAGAATACGATCTGAAAGCTCCGAGGCGTGTGCACGCAAGTACGAAGCAATATCGATGATGCTCTCTTGGCTCATGCATGAACCTCACGGCGGGTCTTGTGGGTGGGATCAAGCCACGAATTGTTCAGAAGACGAATCTGCGGGGAGCTATTGTTCGTCCTTCTCCGGAATCTGGCGCAACGCCTCAAACAACGTGTGCTTCGGCCACTTGATCGGCCCATTCTCTTCGGGGAAGGCGATCTCACAGGACTTCAGCGCCGACGAGATCCAGGCGACCAACTCGTCGGCCGTGGCCGTAACCAACACAGGCTCACAACCGATGCCATGAAGTGGCTGGAAGCGGCCTTCGGTTTCAAGAGTCCCGCAGATGTGCTCCGCCCACTTGGGCACGGCAGGAAGGCCAAGAAAGGTCGATAACCACGCCCAAGCTTCGTTTGGACTTTTACGGGAAAGGATTGTCCGACCCGCGCTGCCATTCGCGTGCAACTGCTCAGAGATGGCCATTAGATGCCGCACCGGGTGTTTGCGGCCCGGCAGGATCACCGAACTGCGATAGCACGAGGCGTGTTCGCCGAGCGTGATTTCCTCGATTGCACCATCGGGAAAGGTCAGCGTGAAGTACGCCTTTTCGTGAACAGACGCGATAATGGCGCCGATGTCGGAGTCGCTTCCGAAGACGCCGATCAGATGCGCCTGCTCGTCCTCTCCTATATAGGAGGAAACCCTCACACGAACTCTGGCTGAAGTTTTTTCTGTGATGCGGTGATACTCAAGCAGCCCGAGCCGCAGGTGCGCATTCTGCATCGGCATCTTCCTCCTGCCGGATCGGCGTTTCAGTCAATTTCAGCGTTCTTCCATCGGCGTAAACCAATCGCAGTTCGTTTGCCCACCGCTCACGGTGATGGACAATCTCGTTTTCTTCGTCGTGCTCAACGAAGGTGGTAACGTGCTTGACCGACCGCCAGCGTGCAATGTGCCGGTCGTCACCCTGGCCGAAGACGCCATTCAGCAGTCCCGCCGTGCAGAGCAGTCCGACATGGCCGCCATGCAGCGGCGTGATCGGCCGCCCGGTGGCCACGTCTTCGTGTGGAGCGAGAAACGGCATCACCTGCTTCCACGCGCCGGAGTGCGTCAGGAGGTCTTCAAGCAGGTCGTAGGGGAGACCACGGTAGCTGAGAGCCGTTACGTCTGAAGGAGGAACTCGATACGGTTCGCAGGCATCGGGCGCCAACTCCGGCAACTCCTGATAGCCCCCGTAGAGACCAATGCGTTGCAAATGACGCTTGTTCGCATCAACGGCTGCGCCGCGCACATTGCTGCGAATACCAAGCACGGCGATCTGCCGGAAACGCACAGATGCTTCGTCAGTCATGCGGAAGACACTGAGCGCGCTGAAGTGCGAACTCAGCAAACCCGCGCAGTCCATCAGGCGCTCGAAGGGAATGACCATCGCCAGCACACCATCCATCGCAAGCCAGCGATAGGTGTGATCTAGAAACAGCCGTTCCATGCGGTTGTTCGCAATTTGACCGATTTCCGAGTCGTAGGGCGGGTTTAGATAGAGGAGCGAGAAAGATTCCGGTTTGGCGACTGCGTCGAAGGCGTTGCCCTGAATGGTATCGATGCCTTTCGACTGAGCGATCAGTGCGCGCTCGGCATCGAGTTCGACGCCGTAGCGGCGCACATCCGCGCCTTGTGTGATGATTTCAATCGCCATTCCTTGCCCGACGCAGGGATCAACGACGGACGCCGGGCCGGTAAAACTGAGCAATGCGCGAAGCCGCGCGGCCTCGCTTTCCGGAAGTGGGTAATAGCCCATCTTCAACCGTGCCGCATTGCGCGCCATGGTTCCTCCTTGGGCAGTGAACTCTGGGTTGTGATTTGAAGCATATTTTGGCCGGAAATAAAGCATATCCTGGCCGGTGAAAGACTTAATCGGATGTGGGCTGCGTTGGAATCTTGTGACTTAACCCATAAAGTGGCAGTGGCTGACACTTTATGGTTCCCAAATTGATTGGGTGACGGCGTCGGCGTTATTCTGCGGATTCGGGTACAGCATTTAGCACAGGTGGCCAGACGTTCTACAGGTTTCGGGATCGGCAAAATTATCGGTCGAAAAAGCAAGCTGCCTGCGCGCTGCTAAAATCCATCCAGCAATGAGAGTTCCAGACAACCGCAAAACCAGTCGCGAAGGCGTGAATGCCGCTCATGCGTTCTTCGAGCACCATGACTGTGTCTTCCAGGAAATAGCTCAGCAGAACGATTTCGGAAAAGACGGCTACCTCGACTATGTAGAATCTGGCAAAATCAGTGCCCTGTGCTCCGCTCTACAGATCAAATCTGGGACATCATATCGAACTGCGAAGGGAGACTATTTCATTCCGGTTGATGATCACGCAGAGAGCTGGCGACGTTCCACGGTTCCGGTGTTTGGCTTAGTTTATGATCCTGACGATGCCCTGATCCGATGGGTCGACCTCACAGGCTATCTGCGCGCTCATCCCGACCAATCCGGCGGCAGTGTCACGTTGCCCGGCTACCATATTCTTGAAGAAACGAGCCTCCGCGGAGCTTTTAAGGGAGCATTGAAGGCATATGAATTCAGTGGGCCCGGAATCCTCACGCTGAATCTGCTTTCACCTGGGCGGCTGCAGACCGATGCTGTTTATGATGCCTGGGCTCTTAGCCGATCTGATCCTAAGTACCTCTTGATCCTTCGCCGATTCCTGATGGATTTGCTGCCGGAGGCACTTCGGCGCGCGATCTTTCTTCTTTCGCACGTCGGCTCTCATCCGAATATTCTTTGGACTAAGGATAACCGGATTTCTCAACAGGCAGAGAATCATCTCCTTCCAGCCTTCCGCTGGTCACCTGAAGAAGTCGCTCACATGCTAACGGCGATCGATCCCCAGGATTGGGGATACCGCACGCTGGGTGAATGTCTCGATGTGCTTTTGTTTGAAGACCCGAACATCGTTTCCAAGCTGCGGATCGCCGTGAAGTTGCTCCTGCAAAGTTCGAACATCGATCAGGCCACTCGCGCCGCCACACTTGGTTTGGCGCATGCTCGTGACAAACGACAAGAACTATCTCGTCTTATTCAAGAATATCCTTCACTGATGGAAAATGAGTGGTTCTGTGATGTCGCGGCAGCCGTTGAAGAATCGGGCGAATATTCAATTTACGAATGAGGTTTAATGGCGCTCACGTTATGCACCGGCGCCTCTCTGCCACGATATGCTGCTCTTCTGCACCCTCTGCCAGTTTATGATTCCAAGCGGCTCGATTTCTCTGGGAATGACCTCGCAGAAGGGCCTGATTTGAAGCCTCTCGCTGCCAATTTATGATTCCCATGCGCTGCCACATTATGGGTTTAGTGACATCGGTTGTGAATCAGGTCGTGTATTTTTCGAGGGGAGGAGCTCAAGCGCACCATGGTGAAAGACATCCTTGCCGCAATCGACGCCGAGATCGCTTGCCTCAAACAGGCCAAGGCTCTATTGAGTACATCGGGCGCAGTTGTCGCCAAACGCAAGCCTGGCCGGCCTGCGAAGGCTGCTTCAGTTGTTGTTCCGAAGGTTCAGAAGACCAGGAAGCGCCGCAAGATGAGCGCGGAAGGGCGGGAGCGCATCCGGCAAGCGCAGATCAAGCGGTGGGCCGCGTTGAACGCCTCCAAGGCAAACATGAACACCACAGTCGCGCCACTGCCCAAGGCGAAGAAGAAGCCTGCAAAGGCTGCTTGATTGGCTTTTGCGCGGAATGCAATCAATTCCGCAACCGATACAAAGTTCTGCTGCTCGGCAATCCCGCGAGGGAACCAGCTTCATCCGCGCCAGATTCGTGTGGGATTGTCAATCAACCAGAAACTGCCTGGTGGACGGTCGCATTCTCAGAGCCGCTCCGAAATCCGGAAAACGTGCGCGACGCCGACTTTTGAGGGGTGATCAGCGTCAGTGATTGCCTTTGCGATTCTGCAACAAATGAAACCGTCGATGGTGCCCAGTTCCATTGTTCCGGTTTAAAAGTGGAGGTGGTGATCAGCGTCGGACGTTGACGTGAACTCGCCATTACTTGCAGCTCGCTTCGGCGCAACTCGTTGGAAGCGTAGGGCCGTCTCAGGAAAGAACCTTCAAACCTCCTTTTTCCAGAACCAGAAGTGGATCCTCTCATTTTCGAAATGATCGGTGGACACGCTGTAGGGGTAACTCACGATTCCGGCGGCGTCACCTCTTGGGGCGTCGCTGTCTGCAGGTTGAAATACTGCCTCATGTCGATCTTGAGCTTGTACTTTTGATTCACGAGGCCCATCAAAAACCATGCGGTCTTTTGCAAGTATTCGAGGTCATCGGCAAGCGTCGGCAGCCGGGTTCCTGCCGCATTCTCGTGAATGATGCGATGTCTCTGGCCGTCGATTGTCTTGAGCCGGTCCTCATTGTATTGGTAGTTGTTCATTGGCGCGTAGTCTTTAGGTGGCGAGCACAACTTGAACAAGAGACTGATCTTCGTGAGAAGCGATTCGCGCCCGATCTGCTTGAGCCGGTCCTCAATGAAGTCCGCGCGGACCTGCTCGAAAGCCTTCGTCTTGAAATCCTTCAAGCTGACCTGCTTGTTCTCGAACATGTATTCCCAAGCTGCGGGGTCCGCCTTCGCGCACACCTTGAGATAGGACCACGCCGCGTCGTCGAGGATGGATTGCGCAAAGACGAGAGATGCGGCATCGATCGCTGTAGATGCGTTGTTCAACACCATCTGTGTTATCTGCGTCTGAATGAAGGACAGCACCTCGGGATCGGTAGGCTTGTCGGCATCGCCGAAGATCCGCCTGAAGTCGGGTTCGGTCGCCGCCGCCTCCATGAGCCCCGCGTGGTATTCCTGAAGCGCCAACGGCGCAATGTTGTCCGTCGCTGTGCGGAATTGCCGTAAAGACAGAACGAGGTTCCAGTTGTTGTTGAATCTGCGGAACGTCTCAAGGAATTGCTCTTCAGCTGTCGGCATTACCTGCCTCCTCGCTTCGGCATCTCGTGAGCTGCGGGGTCAGCTCTAGTGTCGCACCGCGACGGCTCGCCGTGGCAGGCAAACTCGTCGTACCGCGCAGGCCATTTAGCCGCAAGTCCTCGTAAACGCCCCAGTATCCAAGATTGAGGGCCGGAATGTTTGTCCGAACGGAAGTTGATTGCCATTTCAAGGACATCATCTTCGCGGCCTATCCTCCGGCGAGAAACGCGCGGGCGGCGCTCAGGATGGCTGGCGCTACCGCATCAATCTCATTCTCGCGCATCAGACGTAGCGGCACTCTGTCTCCCAGTTCCGGATTCACGCCCGTTAGCCAAGCCTGCACGACTGCGGGCGAATCGCGCTCGCTCAAGGCGCGCGCCACCTGAAAGGCGAACCGCAACCGACTCTCAGCATTGCCGTAGATCTCGCCGCCATCGATCCAACGATCAACAGCACGCGCATCCTTGACGCCGCCAATATACGCGGTCAGTTTCCGCCCAACGATCTCAACCAGCCTTTCGACTACCTTCGATGCGGGAAGCCGAAGCGCCTCCCGGTGGGCGAACAGGTCGGGCCTGGGAATCAAAAGTCTATCCATGGCGGACCTCTCGATTGAGTCTCCATAAATGGTGATGGGCTGCGTATCCTATCGGGTCCACTACGCCGCTCTGGCCAATTCGATTCGCATTGTGGGTGTGAGGTGCCGAGCCGAAACAGAGCCGGAGTGTGGCCCCATCGGCGGCTGCGGTACCAGTTCGGCCAGCGGACAGACGGAGATGTTGCCGCATACGCCGCAACATCCCCCGCTGGAGTTCGAGACCGAGGCGCAACTCTCGCAGTAGACGGCTTCGACAACCGGAATGCTGACGAGGCTGCGCCGCGGACGCAGAATGCTGATCTCTCCCATAAACTCCTCCCGACGCTCGACCGCCCGTTAGGCGACCTGCTGATTGGCCAGGGATTCGAGATCCTCGACCAGTTGCTTCAATGCCGCCAGGCTCGGCAGTTCGGTGACCGACGCGATTTTGAAGCGCTCCGCCGCGGCAAAGAACTGCGCATCGCCCGCGATCTCAGCCAGTTGGCGCAGCCGCTCAAAACCGCGCGCCGCAGCCTGCATCTTTTCGATGGTCTGCTTCTGCCTCTCCGCGTTGGGAATCGTCCGCGCGTTGGCGCTGTGCCCGGCTCGGCGCAGAATCTCCGCGTAGATCGGCTCGCCCAGCGTCCCGCGAAAGCCCTCGATCTCTGCCGTCAGCCGCTGATCGACCGGGCCGCGCGTGTCGCCGGCCTGGCCGTTCGCCTGAGCCATGGTCATGCCTGGCGGCAGCGCCCACTCGGGCAGGATGGGAATCGCCATCGGCTCTCCACGGGGATTCAGCCGTACGCGGGTCTCGCCGAAGCGGTAGAGATAGCGGCCCAACCCAAAACAGCTACAGGCGCGCTTGAAGGCCTGGGCGTCCGCTGCTGTAACGGCATTTTCTCGATCGGCCCATTCTTCACCGGTGCCAGTATGGCTACCCAGCCGTGTGATTCTAACGGCGGTGGCGATCAGCACCTTGCTGGTCACGATCGCCTTGCCCCGCTCCATGCGGCACAGCGACGGAACGGTCGAGATCGTGTACTCGCGCGTCCAGCCCGAGGGCGTGAAGAGTTCGTTGAGCCGGTCCGTGTAGGCGCGCGGATCGGCAAAGGGCAGGATGACGCCACTCCGGCTATTGTCGAAAGTGCGCATCACGCGCCACTTGATCAGCGCCGGATCGAACGGCGCTTCGAGCTGAGCGAAGAGCTTCTCGCGCTCGGCTTCCGCATACTTCGTTGCGGCCATACCTCACCTCCTTCGGCTGGGGGCCTGCGTTTCCAGACATAGAAAAGGTGAAAGCGCCCAGGGGCGCTCTCGACATCGGCAAATTGAATTGGATCTAAAGGATTTCCTTGCGCTCGGCGGCACACAAGCGGGTAAGCTGCTGAGATGGAGATGGTTACATCGGGAAGAGGCTTGTCCTATAATTCGGCCTATCATTCCTGGGGACTCGCCGCACTTCACATTACTAATCCACCTCGCGATCGGCCAGATCGGCAGATGTAGCCGCAATCATATTCCAGCAGAACCTAACCTCGGTCGTGTGAAAGCTAGAATGAGACAACCTCAAAAAGGGGTGCGCAGCATGTACAACGAGCAGCATGAGCCGTTGGTTCCCGTCGGTGTGGGCAACTCACAGGCGCAGCAGCGATTCCTTCAAGGCCATCAGAGGTACTTGGCTGAAGTCCCGAAGCTCGTTGAGCTTTGCAACAAGGTATTCGACCGCACACTTCCGCCACCTGATGAGAACGAGCGTCAAGCACTCTTGGACTTGAACCTGCCGGATGACAACCCTGCCGTAGCCGCATGGGAAGATCGCATCACTTCGAGCAATCTGATTTTCTACCTTGGGGTCATGGCGTGCGATGACTTTAACGCGGTTGCGATTCTCAGCGGAAACGGAGTGGGTTTCGCGTCTTTCGTCCACTTGCGAAGCATGTACGAACGTCTAGTTACCGCAATGTACTTTGTGAAAAAGCCAGCAGAGGCACGCGTCTTTGCAGAAAGTTCCTCTATCAACAAGTTGAAGTTTTTGACACGCCTTCTTGAAGCGGTTCCAGAGGCAAAAACGCGATACGACGAAGCCTTCATGAAACAAGTACGAAAAGATGCTGAAGCAACAAGAGCGAAGCGAAAGATGTCGATCTGTTCCAAGTGCGGCCAGCCGATAACGACCGAGGCATGGACCAGAGTCAGCCTAGACGTTATGGCGCGGGAAGTGGATTCTGAGCTTGAGAAATTGTACGGAGTCATTTATCTGGAAGGCACAAGCCAAGTACACGCGAACAGTCTGGGGATGGAACGACGGCTTGTGGAGTCCGAGAGCGGGTACAAGTACAAGGGGATTTCAGAGGACGAGGCATCTCTGGCGCTTCAATTCGCACACCGGCTGCTGCTCAAGTTCATCGATATGCAGAATATGCATTTCGGTCTGGGCCATGAGCAGGCAATCGGTGAGCGGTTTGCAGCGTATAACGCAATCTGGGGCGAGCCGGAGACCGGCATCAGTAAAGTGCCGGAGGGGACAGAAGCTTCCGTTCCATCCTCCATCAGTGTCGAGCCTAGCAGTGATCTATTCTGCGCGAAGGACGACGTTGCGGTGGGAAAAAGACACCTCCGCCTTGAGCATCACCTGGTCGCCTTCCTCGACGTGCTAGGACAGCGCGAAAAGTTTAAGGCTCTAAAATTGCCGCAGACAGAATCGCAAGTAGCGGATGTTACTGAGATCCTTCGGCAGACAGCGGGCTTCGTACTCGAACTCCGAAGGGTTTTCGAGCAGCGCTTCACGTCCTTCGAATCCGGGCTTACCAACTTGAAGGGACACACAACCGAACCTATTCGTCCAAAGTTCGTGGGCTTCTCCGACTCTTTTGTGATTTCGGTCCCGCTGGGTAGACACGGTAGTGAATTGGTCCCCATCGTCTCCGTCTTTTCGGCGCTCTCTGCGGCCGCCACGGTCATGCTAACCTCTTTGGCGAGCAGGCACCCGCTCCGTGGCGGAATTGACGTCGGCCTCGCAGCCGAGATGGGCCCTGCGGAGATCTATGGCAGCGCACTTGAAAGGGCATATCTTCTAGAGTGCAAAGAGGCCGAATACCCACGAATTGTGATCGGTGACGAGCTTTGTCGCTATCTCGATGCGGCCCTCATTAATTTTCAGGGGCAAGCGACGCCCGAGGCGAAATCGATCACAGCGATCATCGTGAAAATAAAGGAGTGGATCACGATAGACAGCGACGGGAAGAAGATCCTCGATTATCTCGGGCCCGCCATGGCCGAACTTGCAAGGTCAGGAGACGAAAGAAGGAGAGCAATCAAACCCATTTACGAATTCGTCCTCGCCGAGCAGAAACAAATCAATGAAGCTAATAACAACAAACTGATCCCCCGCTATCAAGCCTTCCGTCATTATGTCGAAGCTCGTCTACCCCTCTGGAATCTCGAATCCGAGGGATCTTGACTATTTAGTTCCGACTACGGCAATTCGGAGGTAATCTCAGCTGAGGTGAACACCCCAACTTGCATATCGGAATCGTTTTCGTCGCGAAGTCGGGATCGGTGTTGGCAAACATGCCAGGGTCGAGGATTTTCCTTTTTTGATTCCTTCAGTGCTATCACGAATCAGTACGGCACCTCTTCTTGCATGATCTCCGGTTCCTGACTGAACTCGGGAGGCGCGAAGCCTTGACCACTGACGTAGTGCTCCACGTCGTCACTGCCGCCATCAGGCGGAGGAGACAGAAGGCTGATCTCGGTGACGACGATCTCGGAGCGGTAGCGGCGCTGGCCGGTCTGCCGGTCGTCCCAGGAGCGTGTCCGGAGTGCACCTTCGATATATAGGCGCGATCCCTTGCGAACGTAATCGCGCAGGATCTCGCCGACCCGCTGGAAGCCGACCAGGTTGTGCCACTCCGTGTGTTCCTGCCAGTCACCATGGATGTCCCGGTAACGCTCGCTGGTGGCGAGCGACAAGTTGACGATTGTGCCCGTGCGCAGTATATGGACCGCCGGGTCCTTGCCAGCGCGTCCCAGAAGAATGACCTTGTTTACACTCCGTCCCATAATCCCTCCTTCATTGGTTTTGGCCGAAGACAGAATCGAGCGCCTGTCGTCGGTCGATCTCGACGTACTCGTCATTGGCATAGTGGTAGAACTTCCCCGTCACCGCGTCGATATTCAGATGGCGCCGCGTCAAGTTGCGCTTGTAGAGCACGATGTCACCGGCCTTTCCCATGAACATGAAGTCCTCGCAGAATTCAGGCGGCATTGCGCTTTCAAGAGGCCGTCAATCGGGCTTGCACACCTCGATGGCACACTTCATAGATCACCGCCTTTGTTCGCGGTCGGAGCCACGGCGACATGCGTGTGCTTGCATCCCGGACATGCGCTGGCGCCGGAGATATTGCGAATCGCCTCGTCGAAGCGCTGCGGCAGATCGAGCACTTCGCCGGCTGCCGTGTAGAAGAGAGGCGCAACCGTCCCGCGCAGGGATTTGTTCTCTGCCTTCCAGAGTTCGACTTCGAGCGTTCCCTGATGGCCCCGGAAAAGTGGCGCAGTAACGATTGCCGGGCGCGTGTGGCCTTCTTCGGACTTCAGCCAAAGCCGTGTGATGGCCAGTTCATAGGTATGGCCTATGCGCAGCATCTCGATCCGCACCAGTTCTGGCGCGATCACGATGGCGTGGCGGCCGTTGCCAGAGATCGAATCGATCAATTGCAGCCACGGCGCCGGGCTCCCATCAGCATTGAGGAAGGCGCAGTAGCGGCCCATGTCGGCAACGGCGCCGCCGGACTCGACGCCGCGTAGTACATACCGCCGCGCCAGATGCTGGTGCTCGATTGAGACGCTCGGCTGGCAGTAGATGCCGCGCTTTTCCAAGGCGCGAAGTGTCTGCGACGGAAGCGACAGACCATATCGCGCATATCGGTTGGCATTGTTTGCGACTGGCTTTGCTGGGTGCGTCATCGGCATCACCTCCTCAGACCGCGACCTTGCGGCGGATCGGCTGGCCCAGCGCCGCACGAATCTCTTCTTTCGTGCATCCGGCCCAGCACTTGTAGAGGCGGGGATTTCTTATCTGAATGGCGAGGTTGTCGCCGGAGCGGTCGTGCCCGGCATGGGCACACGATGGGCAACGCGCCCACCAGTTGCGGCTGTCCTTTCGTGTCGTGCGCACATAGTCGAGAATTCGGAACTCAGTGCTCAACGTTGCCGTGGCAGGCGGTATATATGGAGGAGAAACTGCAGGTCGATAGGCTTCGGGCAACGTCATGCCATCGATGTTGGTTCTCAGTTCCGCCTCGGTGAGCTTCTTCAGGCTGTCGATGTAATCGAGTTGCGCCTCCGGCGTGAGGGCGGCCTCGTAGAACCAGTACCGCTGGTTCGTCTTTCGGTGCACGCCGAGCGGGGCCCGGATTGCGTTGCCGTATTCGCTGTCCTCGATCCGGTCCTGACGCGGGAAAACCTCAATGCCGTCTTTGAGGCCCCCGCCTTTGACCGGAACGCCGAGCCGCAGGGCGAGGTTGTAAATATAGATACGGCACTCCGACGCCAAGAGTGGCGCATCGGCGAAGATCCAAAGATGGCCGCCGCGGCGAGATTGTTCGAGCGCGGCCTCGACGCCATCCTGCTTCAGTTCCCATTGCAATTGGAAGAGGGCCTCGATAGCGCCGTCAAAGTCGGCGTCGATGGCGACCC